>SAMEA104315424__coassemble_329_pt1 | contig 99343 bp, 93 predicted proteins | sample SAMEA104315424__metabat2_low_PE_031 | metagenome-assembled genome bin SAMEA104315424 (sample SAMEA104315424) | gut metagenome | biome: Monkey gut; feature: monkey-associated habitat; material: faeces | place: China | collected 2013 | reverse complement strand
GGCTGTTATCTGTCGCAGCCAAAACAATCCGGTGAATTGTTTTGGCGTTGCGATACAATGAGGCAATGGCAGTTGCCGACAACATATTCAAAGTCACAGGTTCGAGCTGCTCGTACCTTGCAGTCACCCTTTTGTCACTCCGTGACATTTCCCCTGCCAGGGGAATCTCTGTTTGAGGCGCCAGCTGTTTTAATGTCATTAGAAAAAAAGCAATCAATACTTAAGAGTGATTGACACTTTGCTAATTGTGTGCTATATTGGGCTTATAGAATATTATTTATTTTGGTGGTGTTTAAAATAGCAAAAGTTGTTGTTTTACCATACAATGAGCAATGGAAAGATGACTTTGAAAAAATAAGATTAGAAATTGTGAGTGCTATCTGTGATTTGATTATAGGCATTGAGCATGTCGGGAGCACATCGGTTGAGGGAATGTCTGCTAAACCGTGTATTGATATAGATGTAGTAATCAAAGATTATTCCGCCTTCGATATCATTGTCAGCAAGTTAGAAATGATAGGATATATTTATGAAGGTAACCTTGGAATAGAGGATAGAGAGGCGTTTAAGTATTTGAATAAGCCTCACTTGCGGACTCACCATTTGTATGTTTGTCCGCAGAAATCAGAAGAACTCTATCGCCATATCACTTTCAGAGACTTTTTGAGGAATAACGCTGATGCTGTCAAAAAATATAGCTATGTAAAAGAAACGGCTGCACAGTTATTTTCGAATGATATTGAAAAGTATATGGAATATAAATCGCCTTGTATTGAAGAATTATATACCTTGTGCGGCTTAAAAAAGTAAATATATTTTTTATTGTGTTGCAAGAAATCAATGGAGGACAGTATTGATTTACAGAGAAACCGCGTGGTGAATGCAATTTACAAAATTGAAATTTACCAGAATTTTGCATTAATTGACAACTGAATTACTTGGTACGGCAATGTGAGCCTTTTAGGCTATGATTCAATGTACTCAAATGTATTGCGTCTTGAAGGCGCGGATGTTGCTATGCAGTTAAAGGATGTGTCGGAAACTTAAAATGGTTTTTGTTGCATTAGGACGAGAAAAAAGCTCTGAAACTCTTGATATACGAGGGCTTGGGGGCTTTTTTTGAATGCATGTTGTGAAGATTGATTTTTAAATTTATATATGATATATTTATTAAAAAAGTGCGATTTACGCGTATTAGGTTTTTAAAATTTTGGCGGGAGAATGATTAAACAATGAAAGGGTGTTTTGGATGAAAATATTCCTAATAGATATAGGGAATTGACATACTTCAATTTTGAAACAAAGAGAAAGAAATAATAGTTTTGCAAAGGGGAAAGGTTATGACGGAAAAGGAATACGATGCAAAAGGAATAAGGGTATATTCTGCATTGAATACAAGTCTTAAAAGTTTTTGTCTTTCTTTATATATCCGAGCGGGCAGTAATTTTGAAACCGATGACAATAATGGCTTAAGTCATTTGTTTGAGCATATGGTTTTCAGAAATCTCAAGAGAAAGTACAAAAATCTTTACAACCTCTGCGCACTTAACGGGATTGACATTGACGCCTACACTTATAAGGAATGTATTCGCTTTGCCATAACAGGACAGGAATCTGGGTTTGATTTTGCTGTCGAGATTATGTGCGGTATTTTTGATTGTATTGAGCTGCCGAAAGCTGAATTTGAAAAAGAAAAAAAGAGAGTAAAGGCAGAGATAAGAGAAGCGGGTGAGCGAGCGACCTTAGATTACTTTTTTAATAAAATTGTTTGGAAAGGTTCCGAGCCTGAAAGAACTATTATGGGCAGCTGCAAAAACTTAGACAAAATCTCTTTGAAAAAGCTTAATGCTTTTCGCGCGAACTGTTTCTCAAAAAACAACTTTTTTGTTTATGTAACAGGCAATGTTTCGAAGCAGAGCATGGGTCGATTTATTGAGCGTCTTGGCACTATAGAAATGCCGAAAACGACTTCTTTAAGAAACAATTATGTCAAAGTGAGCGATGATTTCTTTCACAGAAAATGTGTTGTGAACATCAAAAACAGCTATTGGTATTGTGTGAAAATTGGATTTGACATTGATAGCGAAAAATATTCAAACGGCGAATTGGATTTGATTTATTCAATTCTTTTTAGCGGAGATAATGCGTTGGTTTACAACTATCTTTCAGAGGATAATCCGATGATTTATTCTTATGACAGTGTCCTCGAACAGTATGATAATATCTGCAACCTCAAATTTATGTTTGAGATCAATAAAAAATATCTTGCGGATTCGCTGAAGATTATCGTCAAAATGCTTAAGGATATAAAAGAGGGACAATATGATTTCGAAGCGAATCTGGCATATGAGATCTATTGCACAGAAACAAAACAGGATGATGCGGATAGCTTAAACTGGTGCTTGGCATATAACAATCATATTTTAAAAGGCAAGCCGATTGATTTTTCTGCGTCGAATTTTGGCAGGCTTCAACTGACAAAGGAACAGATTCAAAAGGCTGTGAATGAAATTTTTAAAACGGAAAACCTTACCTTAGCAATCAGAGGAAACAAAAAAGAGATAAATTGTGAAGCTCTTCAAAAAATAATTAAAGAACTTGATTGACAGAAGTCCGTCAGTCAAGTTCTTTTAATTTGTGCGGTTATTTTAATGTGTATTTCATCAGCTGAGGGTGGCAGGATGTTCCGCGATTGTTGCAGGTTGAGCAGTAAACGGCAATTTTGGGGGAGTCCTCCCATTTCATGCTTTTCCAGCCGCAATGGATATAGTATTCAGGCTCTTTAGCGCATGCCCACAGCTCTTTGACCCCGAGCTTTTTAGCTTCGTCAAAAACAACTGACTGCATGATTTTTCCGTAGCCTTTCGATTGCACAGTGTTGCGCACGGCGATATCGCCAAGAGAATAAGCCCCGTCGCGAATTTCAAGAGTTACCGCCGCCAGGAGCTCTCCTGTCAGGGCGTCATCCATGCGCCACATTTTGATTACTCTGTCAGGCATACGTTCTTCAATATTAACACCCATTCCGCTCTCATGGAAAAGGGTTGAAAGCGATAAGAAATCTTCCGTTTCTCTGATGATATAATCCTTCATAAAATTCCTCATATCATTATTATTCTTATATAATTGTACCAAATATAAAAATTAAGTCAATAGAAATAATAAAAAGTTTAAAAAAATAGAAATGTGGCTGTTATCAGACGCTATAATCTGTGACACAGAACAGGTGTTTGATAAAATTTTTAAAAAATTTAAAGAAATTTGTGTCATATTTTGCGATTTGATTGGCTACTGTATGAGAGGATAAACAGGAGGTGATTTTTAGCACTGTCGGAATTTCTGAGGGGGTTGGTAAAATTGAATTTGTCGGAGGTTCTGACGGAAAATATCAATCCGTTTACGGATAGGCAATTTTATGTATTTTGGTATGATACATAAATTAAAAAAAGGGGACAATGAAAGTAACCGCATGTTAAGGTGCAAGCACGAACATCAGCGGTAAATGATAACGGGAAAGTTTTAAATATGGCTCCGAGTGCTTTTGGGAAGAGCTTTCGGAGCTTTAGTTTTTATTGTTGAAATTATATAATAAATATTTTATAATGTTATAAAAAGGGAGGAGGCACTGTATGAATCCTTTATTGAGAAAAGCGGCGGCAGAAGCGACCGAATCTCTGCTTGAGAGGTCAACAGAAATTGAGCGAAAAAAACAAGGTAAAGTTATTTTGACTAAGGCTTTTCTGTTTTTTGGAATTATTGACATAATTTTATTTATGATAGTTTCTATAATCGTGTCATTGAAGGACACGCCTTTATTTGCCGCGTGTTTAGCATTGTTGTGCTTGCCGGGGTTGATTATGGTCTTAGAATATTTAAACTGTCGTATTTATTATGATGAAAAAGGATTTACTTCAAAAAATATATTCGGGGTTAAAAGAAAATTTCTCTATTCCGAAATTACAGGGATCAAAAAGAATGTAGGAGATACATATATTTACGTCGGCGAGAAGAAAATAATAATTGAAAAGTATGCCGTCGGCGTCAAAGAGTTCGTTGATTTTGCAGAAGAAAAATATTACGAGATTTATCAAAAAAATATACCGGAAGAATTAGCCGATAAGAACGATATCTTTAAAGGAAACGTTAAAAATACAGAGATATTTAAGACGTTGCTTGTTATTATGTATGCAGTCGATGTGTTTTTATTTATTTTTTTTGCAGTTTTATTGTTTGGCGATGCGGTAGACTCCAGTGCAAATCATGAGGTTGCATTTGTATCATGCAGTGTTGTTAGAGAAAATCTTGAAATGAAATCAATTGATGGGAAAAGATTTATAATTAATAGTATTCCGAAAGATTATAATATTGATAAAATAAAAATTTTGTGCGACGGAAAAACATCACTTGAAATTTCAGCTGTAAAACAGACCGAGACGGTCTATTGTGTGAAGGCTATCTCAAAAGACAACGAGGTTATTCTCAGCCGTGAGGAAGTGAAAGAGTTTAACAGAAAAGATAACATATTGCTAATGGTTATTGTACCGGGAGGCTTTTTTGCATTTATAACAATCTTTGCCTTGCTGGTAATATTTGTCGGTCGCAATGCGCAGAAATACCCGAAGCTGGCAGAATTTATGTTTAAAAACTCTCATATTATCTTATACAATAAACCAAAGAAAAAGAAGAAAAGAAAGCGCAAAACATAAAGACCGATTTTTTAATCGGATATGTTCAGACATAAACGATGACTTGTGAATAAAAGCTGTAGTTTTCACGGAAAAAGTTGATTGCCGTGAGGATTACGGCTTTTTTATTTTAGCATCTGTCGTACTTTTTTCGGCGCGTAAAATGCTCTTGACAAACAGGGAATTGTGTATTAAAATAATTTGAAATCCGTTTTCGGACTGTATAAAAAAACGATTATAGGGGATCGGTGTTATGAAAAACGTAAAAGAAATTCATGCCGTGTTGAATCGTCTTTGCAAGGCGACTGACGAGCTTTATCATAATTATGCCGTCGGGATCGGATTGCCAGACTCAGCGCTTTGGATATTTTATGCAATTTGTGAGTCCGACGGATCATTGACGCAAAACGAGCTTTGCTCACTTTGGTGCTATTCAAAGCAGACGGTCAATTCAACGGTTAAATCGCTCTGCGAAAAGGGATTGGTATTTCTTGAACATATTGAGGGCACGAGAACGCATAAGGCAATAAGGCTGACAGAAAAAGGAACGCAGTTTTGCGACAAATATATTTTGCCGCTCATCAAGGCCGAGCAGGACGTGTATTCAATGATGACGGATGATCAGATTGAAGAATATGTATCAATCAAGGAAAAGGAATATACGCTTTTAAAAGAGAAATTTGAAGCAATAGAATCAAGGAGAGCGCAATGAAAAACAAAAAGAAAAATCAAAAAGCCGAGTTGCTTCTCTCTTTTTTGAGCGGCACAAAGCTGTATTTTTTTCTGACGATTCTTTTCGCTGGAGTGACAGCGCTTACCGACATGCTTCAGCCGCAGATAATTAGACTTACGGTTGACAACGTTATTGGCGGAAAGCCTTCGGAATTTGTCGATTGGGTGAATCGAATAGTTGAAAAAATCGGCGGCTTCGGTTATTTAAAGGAGCACATATGGATACCTGCGCTTGCGGTTGTTATTGTTGCGGCTATACAAATCTTTTCGCAGTATACGAACCGTGTTTACAACACTAAGGCGTCGGAAACGCTCGTAAAAAACATGCGCGACAGGGTGTTTACGCACATTGAGCATTTACCGTTTGCATGGTTCATGCAAAACAAAACGGGGGATATAATTCAGCGATGCACCTCTGACATTGAAACAACGAAGAACTTTCTTTCGGAACAGTTGACGTCAATTTTCAGAATAATTCTTATGCTTGTGCTTTCAATTTCTTTCATGGCGTCGATGAATCCGCTGTTGACGGTGATTGCACTCATTCCTATGCCGTTTATCGTTATGTTTTCGTTTTTCTTTCACCGTAAAATGCATAAGGCATTTAAGGAATGTGACGAAAACGAGGGCAAGCTTTCTGCAATGGCGCAGGAAAATCTGACGGGAGTCCGTGTTGTTCGTGCTTTCGGTCAGGAAAGAAGCGAGATCAAAAAATTCAAGACGCAGAATAAATTCTATACAGATCTTTGGGTTAAAATGTCAAAGCTGATGGGTCGTTTCTGGACGCTCTCGGATGTTATTTCAGGCTTGCAGGTCATGATCGTTGTTGTGGTAGGTGCAGTTTTTTGTGTTAAGCGCGGACTTTCAACAGGTGAATATATTGCGTTTATTTCCTACAATGCGATATTGGCAGGACCGTTCCGACAGCTCGGAAGAATGATTTCCGATTTCAGCCGAGCAACCGTCTCTATTGACAGAATTTTTTATATTATGAATTCATCGGTTGAGGCCGATGAGCCTGACGCGGTTGAGGCTCCGATGGACGGCAATATCAGATTTGAAAATGTCAGCTTCGGGTATGAAAATTCACCCGAGCTTTTGCACAATATTTCTTTTGAGATTAAGGCAGGTTCAACGCTTGGTATCCTCGGCGGAACGGGCAGCGGAAAATCAACGCTTATGCTTCTTTTGGACAAGCTTTATGATCTTCCGCCGCAGAACGGAAAAATTACGATCGGCTCAACCGATATCAGAAAAATTAAAACCGAGTATCTTCGCAAAAACATCGGTATGGTTTTGCAGGAGCCGTTCCTTTTTTCGAGAACGGTTTATGAAAATATCAGGATTGCCGACGATTCGCTGACTCTTGAGGACGTCCGTGCCGCGGCAAAGGCGGCGGCTCTTGACGAGAGCATAACCTCTTTCCCAAAAGCATATGATACGCTTGTCGGCGAGCGCGGAGTGACGCTTTCCGGCGGACAGAAGCAGAGAACGGCCATTGCAAGAATGTTGGTCGGCAATTATCCGATAATGATTTTTGACGATTCCCTTTCGGCAGTCGATACGCAAACCGATGCGAAAATAAAGAAAGAAATAAGCAAGCGCTTCGGTAAGGCGAGTGTTATACTTATTTCACACAGAATCACCACCCTCTCCTCCGCCGATAAAATTATCGTTCTCGACCACGGCAGAATCAGTGAAGAGGGCACGCATGACGAACTCAAATCGGCAGGCGGTATCTATCAGAAAATATACGAGACACAGACCAACACCGAGGAGGCGATATAATTGGAGAGCAAAGAAAAAAAGCTTCGCTTTTTCGGCATAGGAAAAATCATTCCGTATGTAAAAAACTACCGCCGAGAATTTATGATAATGATTGTTTTCAGTATTATCGCCAGCGGAATCGAAATTACGTTTCCGCAGTTTCAGCGTTATGCTCTTGACAAATATGCAGGCACGGGAACGCTTTCGCACGTCGGGTTTTTCGCTGTCGCTTATGCACTTGCAATTTTGCTTGCGGGACTTTTTAATTACTATGCGAACACCACCGCGGCAATAATTGAAGTTAAGGTGCATAGGAAGCTTCGCGATGTGGGCTTTGTGCATCTGCAAACACTTTCCTTTTCATATTTTAATCAAAACAGCGTCGGATATATTCACGCGCGCCTGATAAGCGATACCGAAAAAATCGGAACGCTTGTATCCTGGACGCTTATCAACGGAATTTGGTATATAGCGTATCTCATCGGCTCGGCTGTAATGATGCTGATGATGAATGTAAAGCTGGCGCTCCTCGTGCTGACGATTCTGCCGATATTGATGATAATTATAGGCTTCTTTCAGAAGAAGCTCATCACGGCCAACCGTGAGGTCAGAGAAATAAATTCAAGAATAACGGGGAAATTTAACGAGGGAATTGTCGGAGCAAAAACAATAAAATCTCTTGCGATCGAGGACAAAATATCTGCTGATTTTGTCGATGAAACGGCAAAGATGAAATCAAAATCGGTTCATATTTCAAGGCTACGCGGAGCTTTCGGAGCGGCGATGAATTTTGCTTCATCTGTTGCGCTTGCAATCGTTCTTTATAAGGGAGGATACCTTGCTGCCGATGAGGTGGGCATGTTTGCCGCGTTTATGTCATACGCACAGGGCATGATGGAGCCTGTCCGTTGGATCGTCAATGTTATTTCGGAGCTGATTTCAATTAGGGTAAATATAGAAAGATTTACGAATCTGCTTGACGAAAAATCGGACGTTGCCGACATACCTGAGGTCGTTGAAAAATACGGCGATACGCTCAACCCGAAAAAGGAAAACTGGGAGCCGATAAAGGGCGATATTGAGTTTAGGGATGTGACATTCAAATATCCCGACGGCGACGTGAATGTGCTTGAGCATTTTTCTCTCAATGTTCCGTTTGGCACTCACCTTGCAATCGTCGGCGAAACGGGCGCAGGAAAATCAACGCTTGTTAATCTTGCCTGCCGATTTTACGAGCCGACGAAAGGTCAGGTGCTCATTGATGGCAGAGACGCGCGCGAGCGTTCACAGCTTTGGCTTCATTCATCAATAGGCTATGTGCTCCAAACGTCGCATCTCTTCTCGGGCACGGTTAAGGATAATTTGCTGATGGGCAATCCCGACGCAACCGACGAACAGCTTTACCGTGCATTGAGGCTTGTTTCTGCCGATGAAATAGTTGCAAGGCTTGAGCATGGAATGAATACCGATGTCGGCGAGGGCGGAGACCTGCTCTCAACTGGCGAGAAGCAGTTGATCTCATTTGCGCGTGCGATTCTTGCCAATCCGAGGATATTGATTCTTGATGAAGCAACCGCTTCGGTTGACACTATGACAGAGGCGAAAATTCAGAACGCTATGGATGCAGTGACCGACGGCAGAACCTCGATAATGATTGCACACAGACTTTCGACTGTCCGCAATGCCGATATAATTCTTGTGGTCAAGGACGGTAAGATCGTTGAAAGGGGAACGCATCCGGAACTAATCAGAAAGCATGGATATTATTTTGAGCTTTACACGAGACAGTACGAGGACGAAGCAACGGCAAAGATTTTAGCATAAATAAAATGGGTTATCGCAATTGCGATAACCCATTTTTTATGTATACTTTATTTTTCTTCCAGTGCCTCGCTGACGGGGACTGTAACCTTTCTGTCGTAGCAGGAGAAGATGTCATCAACAAATTTCTTCTCTGGCTTCCTTGTGATTAGGCTGACAACGGGAACAATAACGAGCGAAGCCAGCATTGCGAACGCGCCGCAGTTGACGGGGCTTTGAAGTATTGTCGGGAAATAAGAGCCGAAAAGCATGTTGGCGATCATGATGCCCGAACCCCAGATAAAGCTGACTGCACACGCGGCCTTTGTGACCTTTTTCCAGTACAGGCTGTAGAGGAACGGTGCAAGGAAGGATCCTGCAAGCGCGCCCCATGAAAGTCCCATGAGCTGAGCAATGAACGTGACCTTGTTCTTGTACTGAATAACAGCGATAACAGCCGAAATGATAATGAAAACAAGAATAAAGGCGCGGATTATGATGAGCGTCTTTTTCTCATTGCTTTTCTTTGAAAGCGGTACGATGAAGTCGAGCGTCAGCGTCGAGCTTGAGGTAAGAACAAGTGACGAGAGCGTTGACATCGAAGCTGAGAGAACGAGAATAAGCGTGATTCCGATAATCAGCGGAGAAAGATTTGAAAGCATAGTCGGAATGATTTCGTCATATCCTTTTGACGCAACATCTACGTCGAAAACTCTTCCGAAGCCGCCGAGGAAGTAGCATCCGCCTGCAACAATGATTGCAAATAAGGTCGAAATGATCGTACCTGTGTGAATTGATTGCTCGCTCTTGATCGAGTAGAATTTCTGAACCATCTGCGGCAAGCCCCATGTGCCGAGCGATGTCAAAAGGACAACTCCTGCAAGTCCTGCGGGGTCGGGACCGAAGAACGATGCAAACACACCCGGAACGGTAGAAGCCGTAGGGTCGCTGACCTCTGCAAGAGCGGCAAGCGAACCGCTGAAGCCGCCGTGGATTTTGAGCACGGAATAAATAATCGCAACGATTCCGACGAGCATAACGATGCCCTGAATGAAATCGTTGATTGCTGTTGCCATGTATCCGCCTGCGATAACATAGATAGCGGTCAGAAGCGCCATAACAACAATACAAACCGTGTAATCAACATTGAATGCCATCTCGAACAAGCGTGAAAGTCCGTTATAAAGCGAAGCGGTATAGGGAATCAGAAAGACGAAAATAATCAGCGAGGTTGCAAATTTCAGAGCCTTGCTGTCAAAGCGTGAACCGAAGAACTGCGGCATGGTTGCCGAGTCAAGATGCTGAGTCATGACCCTTGTTCGTCTGCCGAGAATTACCCAAGCGAGAAGCGAGCCGATGAATGAGTTGCCGAGGCCGATCCACGTTGATGCAACGCCGAATTTCCAGCCGAACTGTCCCGCATAGCCGACGAAAATAACCGCCGAGAAATACGATGTGCCGTAGGCGAAGGCGGTCAGCCACGGACCGACGCTTCTGCCGCCGAGGACGAAGCCGTTGACGTCTGTTGCACTCTTTCGGCAGTAGATGCCGACGCCGATCATGACGGCGAAAAATGCGACAAGTAAAATGATTTTGATTGCCATAAAATAACCTCCTCAAAAAATAAACGGCCCTGACCGCAAATGATCAAGACCGTCTGTTTTTCAAACGAATTTACCGCTTTGAAAGGCTGAACAGACAGTCACAAATATAGTAATAATAGTAAGGGCTATGCTTCATAACCGTCTCTCCTTTCAAATGATGAGCCTATTATATACTACATTTTTCGACTTGTCAACACTTTAAAGCGCTAAAATATAATATTTTTTTATTTTTCGATGATTTTTTTCATTGCAATCAGCAGAATATATACCGAAACTGCCATCTTTCGCTTGCAAAGCGTGAAAAACAGCTTCCAATGAGCAGGGAGATACCGCATATCAAGCTTTTTGTACGCATTTTTGTATCTCGGAGTTGAAAGGAATTTCCTGATATTCCTAATTCTCGCCGTGTGGCCGTCGGGGTTGAGCATTTCGGTCAAGCCGAGACCTATCATGCTGAGGCAAATCCGATTGTTCAGCGCCGACGAAAAATCCTCAGGCAAATTTTTTTCTTTTATATAGCCATCCATTCGGTCGTAAAGCTCGTTCCACTGCGTGAAAAGCTTTGCTTTGTAGCTCCTCGTCAAGGAAACGTCATTATCCTTGCGATAATGATTGAACGGACGGTTGATAAATGCCGCACTGTGAACAAAGCCGAAGCATTGCAGATTAAAGAGGGCATCCTCTGTGCCTATCAGTTTTGTATCAACAAATTCAAGACCGTTTTGCTTAATAATATCGGCTCTGTAAAGCTTGCCCCATGCCGTCACGAGCGAATCCGCATTGCTCGGGTCGCCTGTCTCCTCTCCGTAAAGTCCTGCTATTCGTCTGTGCAGCTCACGACATCCGCTTTCATCAAATATTTTGTCTGAAGCAAATATTTTCTTCTCGTCCGAACGGTCGGGAAATTCTCGAACATATCCCCACATAACAACATCGGCATTGTTTTTCTCCGCCATTCCGACCGCCGTTTCAACCGTTTCGGGATCAATCCAATCGTCGCCGTCAAGGAAAATTATGTATTTTCCGGTTGCTGATCCGATTCCCGTGTTCCTCGCACCCGAAAGCCCCTGATTTTCCTGAGAAATCAGATTTATCCTCCTGTCATTTTCGGCATAAGACAAAATAACGGCGGCACTCCTGTCGGGAGTACCGTCGTCAACGCATATTATTTCAAGGTCGGCATAGGTCTGACCGAGTACGCTTTCAAGGCACTTCGGCAGATATTTTTCAACGTTATAAACGGGAATGATTATGCTGACTTTTTCCATGATTTACGATTCCTTTTTCTTGAAAATAAGAAGCTTGCTGAAGAAATAGTTAATTATAACAACGAGCACACTTGCAATGATTTTTGCAAGCATTCCCTTTGTTCCGAAAAGCTCCTGATCCATGCCGAGCTTCATAAGAGCAGGCACGCCGAACCATTCGATACAGCCCGTTGCAAGCCTTGCAGCAATGAACGAACCAAGCTCCTTGAGCACAACATTGCCCTGCCAGCTCTTGCTGTCGAATACCCACAGCTTATTGGTGACGAAAGCAAAGAGAACCGCCGCGATCCACGAAAGCACATTTGCAATCGAAGCCTGAAGAATATCATTGTTTTCAATGAATTTTCCAACGATTCTGTCAAACAGAGCGTAGCTTGCCCACGAAACAACGGTTGTCAGCACACCGAAAACAAGGTACATGAAAACCTCACGGTTGAGAACCTTGCGGCAGAGGCTTACTATTTTCTCATTCTTAATATGCTTTGCGATAAAATTATTGATGCTGTCAAAAAATTTATCCATATTTTACACCTTTATTTCCACATTCATTCCGAGAATGTCCTTGTATTTCTCGGTTATCGGCTTGATATAATCCTCAACAAATTCCTCCGTCTGCTGAGGAGCTCTGCCGACGTAAAGTTCGGGCTTCATTATAGCCTTGAGCTGTTCGAGCGTAACGCCGAAAGCAGGGTCGTTTGCGATTCTTTCGAGAAGGTCGTTCTCGCCGCCGTCCTGCTTTACGATTTTTCCTGCCGCCATGGAGTGAACGCGAATTTTTTCGTGAAGCTCTTGACGGTCGCCGCCGCGTTTAACGGCTTCCATCATGATGTTTTCCGTCGCCATAAACGGAAGCTCCGCCATGAGATGCTTCTCGATCATCTTGGGATAAACAACAAGACCGTCGGTTACGTTGATATAAATCTCGAGAATGGCATCGGTTGCAAGGAAAGCCTCGGCAACGCTGATTCTCTTGTTTGCGGAATCGTCAAGTGTGCGCTCAAACCACTGAGTCGCCGCCGTTATAGTCGGGTTCATAACATCAGCCATGACGTAACGGGCAAGTGAAGAAATTCTTTCACTTCTCATCGGGTTGCGCTTGTATGCCATCGCCGAAGAACCGATCTGATTTTTCTCAAAAGGCTCCTCAACCTCTTTAAGATGCTGAAGAAGTCGGAGATCGTTTGTGAATTTTGCCGCCGACTGGGCAATGTTTGAGAGAGTGAAAAGCACCTGAGTGTCCACTTTTCTTGAATAAGTTTGTCCCGAAACCGGATAAAAATCCTTAAATCCCATTTTATCTGCGATTTTTCTGTCGAGAGCCTTTACCTTGTCGGTATCGCCCTCAAAAAGATCCATGAAGCTCGCCTGAGTACCCGTTGTGCCCTTTGAGCCGAGCAGCTTCATCTGAGAAATCTGAAATTCAAGCTGCTCGTAGTCAAGCAGAAGATCATTGAGCCAAAGAGACGCTCTTTTTCCGAGCGTTGTCGGCTGTGCCGGCTGAAAATGAGTGAAGCCGAGACACGGAAGATCTTTATATTCCAGCGCAAATTTCGAAAGCTTGTCCATAAGATTAACGAGCTTCTTGCGGATAAGCTTCATCGCTTCGGTCATAGTAATAATATCGGTGTTGTCACCTACATAGCAGGAGGTTGCTCCAAGGTGGATAATTCCCTTTGCCTTAGGGCACTGAACACCGTAAGCATAGACATGGGACATAACGTCGTGACGTACGAGCTTTTCTCTCTCGGTCGCAACGTCATAGTTGATGTCCTCGGCATGAGCCTTCAACTCATCAATCTGCTCTTGAGTTATATTCAGTCCAAGCTCCATTTCGCTCTCTGCAAGTGCGATCCACAGTCTGCGCCATGTTTTGAACTTGAAATCGGGTGAAAAGAGATATTGCATCTCCTTGCTTGCGTAACGTGAATTAAGCGGGGTCTCGTAAGTGTTTTTCATAATGTAATCCTCGATTCAACAATATAGAGTAATTATAATACCTTTAAACCAAAGTGTCAAGCAAGGAAATCACTCTTGACATAACCGTTGCAATCGGGCTATAATGGATGGAAAGGAAGTGTTTATAATGTCTGAAAGAAGTGAAAAGGCGGTTGAGCTTTTCAAGAACGGCTACAATTGCTCGCAGGCAGTTTTTGCCGCATATGCCGATTTGTTCGGCTTCGATGAGAATATGGCGCTCAAGGTTTCGGCAGGTCTCGGCGGCGGTGTCGGCCGCTCCCGTGAGGTTTGCGGAACTGTCTCGGCGGCGGCAATGCTTATCGGCATGAAGTACGGCGCAACCGACGGTGACGATTCGGAGGGCAAAAAGCTCTGCTACTACAAGGTTCAGGAGTTTATCGCAGAATTTAAAAAGGTGAACCCGTCAATCGTTTGCCGTGAGCTTCTCGGACTTTCAAAGGGTGAGAATTCTCAGCCGAAGCCCGATGAGCGAAACGAACACTATTACAAAAAACGCCCCTGCGTTCAGCTCGTTGAGGACAGCGCATTGGCTTTGGAAAAGATATTGTTTTAAGGAGATGTTTTAAATGGGATGCAGCGGAGATTGCTCAAGCTGTTCTTCAAGTTGCGGTGAAAAGAAGGATCTTCACGTTCCTGGCAATGAATACAGCAACGTAAAAAAGGTTATCGGAGTTGTCAGCGGTAAGGGCGGCGTAGGAAAGTCGCTTGTTACCTCGATGCTCACAACGGCAATGCAGGTCAAGGGCAATGCGTGCGGAATTCTTGATGCGGACATAACGGGTCCGTCGATTCCCAAGGCATTCGGACTGAAAGGCCCTGCAATGCAGAACGAAATGGGACTTCTTCCCGCAAAGACAAAGACGGGAATCGAGGTCATGTCAATCAACCTGCTTCTTGACAAAGAGGATCAGCCTGTGGTTTGGAGAGGACCCGTTATCTCGGGTGTTATTCAGCAGTTTTGGAGTGAGGTTTTCTGGGGAGACGTTGATTATATGTTCGTCGATATGCCTCCGGGAACTGGCGATGTTGCGCTGACGGTGTTCCAGTCGCTTCCCGTTGACGGAATCGTTATCGTCACAACGCCACAGGATCTTGTTACGATGATAGTCAAGAAAGCCGTCAATATGGCTAACATGATGAATGTGCCTATCCTCGGAATCGTTGAGAACATGAGCTATCTTGAGTGCCCCGACTGCGGAAAGAAGATTTCCGTTTTCGGTGAGAGCAAGCTTGATGAGGTTGCCAAGGAGCTTAATATTCCCGTGCTTGCAAAGCTTCCGATCAAGAGTGAGATCGCCTCCCTTGTCGATAAGGGAGCAGTCGAGCTTGCCGAGATCAAGGAGCTTTACGATGCGGCAGATAAAATTAAGGAAATACTTAAATAAAATACAGGCTCTGCTTTAACATTCTTGCAATGTTGGTATCGTTAGTGTCGCTACTATTGAGCCATGTGTTTTTGTGCACAGCTTCGGCTGTGCACTTTTTTATTTATAGGGGGAAATTAAATGGACTTTTTCGAAAAATTCAGAGCCGCACGTCATGCAAAGAAGCTCACTCAGCAACAGCTTGCAGATGAATTGAAAATTGAGCGTTCTGCGATCGCTCACTATGAAAACGGTACGGCAAAACCGCAGATGAAGAATATTCGCAGGCTTTGCGAGCTTCTGGATCTGACCGTTGAAGATTTTATTGAATAAAAAACAAGGGACTGCGCTGAATTGCGACAGTCCCTTGTTTTTATTTTGCCAGCTCTGTGTATGCCTTTGATACACTGCTTGCAACGTATTTTCCGAGCGAAACAAGCTCGTGATAATGGTCGAACGCAAGCGCCATTGAATAGTCGTTATCGGGAATGATGTAGCCGACGGCATCGTTCATTAAGCCGAAGCAGATAAGCTCATCGTTGTCAAAGATTTCAGTGGCATTTGGGTATTCGTAAGCCTTGCCCGAGTACGAGTCGGCGGCGGTCAGCGATGTGCCTCCGTATATGATGTCGGGGCAGATCTCGCCGGGAGCGGTGACCGCCTTGAGTGAATCGCCAAACTCCATGTAGCCTACCTCGGTGGAAATCTCATAGCCGTCTGCGGTTTTGATAACCTCATAGTTTGCCATTTTCAGCTTGCCTGCCATGAGAATAAACGGATTTGTAACGGGCACGCGCACCTCCGTCATTCTGATATTGAAAAACGGCTTGACCTCGGTATCCTCAACGGGCGTCCAGCCCTCGCACCAAAGAGTATACTCACCATTGTTCTTTTTGGAAATCTCGGCTTCGCGCTTGATCTCTTCCTCATCGTAAAGAAGCCTGTTTTGCTTTATCTGAGCCTCCGTCAGATTGAGCGAAAGCGCCATCTTTGCGATCTCATGACCGTAACGCATGGACTGTTCCCAGCGGCGGTTGAAATCCTGCGAATCGTTCGTCAAGCCTCTTGCCATGTAAATTCCCGCAATAGCTCCGTTGAAGAACATGCAGTTGAAGCCGGCTTTTGAAATCAGCTCGTCCATGTAGTAGACATAGTCTCCGCTGACCTCACGTCCGCTGCTCTGACCGTCGCTTGTCGGCAGTCCCGCAACATCGGGGTGAGCCGCAATATTGACGATTTTTGTCGCTCTCACGCTCTTGTCAAACGGGGTGAACGTCATAACGGTCATGTCAGTCAGCATCGCGGATGCCGAGGAGCGGTTTTTGTTTGTGAAATAGCCCTCGCCGATGTCTTTTCTTGAAATTGTCAGCTTGCCCTCGGTCATGGTGCTGCATGCTTCAAGCATCGCGTCGGAAACCTTGTCAAAAAGAAAATCCATATAGTGCTTGTCTGTGCCCTGCTCAACCTCGCCGAGCCCCGTTTTGAGCTTGAAAATGTTCGGAATAAGCTTACCGAAAAGATTTGTCCAAATGCCCTCGGTATCAATTCCGCTGTGGCAATGGGTTGACGCGACATTTATCGTTGCAAAGTTAAACCTTCCGTCGGATTTTTCAATGAGACGGCGGCGAATTTCCTTGATATCGACGTTTGTTATGCCGATGCAGTCAATCGTCGCAAAAACAGAAATTCCGCGTCCGCTTGAATCGTCAACGGCAATAACACGGGCTTTCATGTCGTCGATCACACCCTCAACCTTGTTGGTGAACCAATTCTCCGCCATTATGTATCCGCCGATGTAATATTGGTGCTCCTGCCAGTCGTCGGGAATAAGGCTGACACTGTTGTAGCCGAGCTTCCAGCATGCGTTTTGCGGCGGAGCGGAAAGAAATGTATCGTTGCCCTTATAGAAATCGTGACTTTCGTAATCCCCCTCGGCAATGAAGTTTTTGCCGTCGGGGAGAGTTGAATTTATCGCTCCGAGAACGGAGGAAATAACGGTTCCGAGCATTCCCGTACCTATTCTCTGCCACACGCTCTGAGCTGCAAAAACGGAGGTCAGGTTGGCGGAAAGAATTACGGCGCAGGAAAGCAGAATTGCAATTCCTTTTTGAACAGCCTTTTTCATGTAATCACCCTTTGTAAGTTTAATTGCAAGCAACCTTTTGCCCGATTTTTTCAAAAAACAAAGCCCGAAAGCAGGACCTTCGGACTTTGAAAAACTTTGAATTTTTATCTCTTGCTGAACTGTCGCGGCGTTAAGTAAACAGTCCGGTGGACTGTTTATAGCCTGCGACCACAGCGGCTATGCCGCGAGGATACCGCAGTTATAACGACAAATTCGAAAGAGTAAATGATTCGAAATAAATAACAAAATAATTTGTTATCTCTTGCTGAACTGTCGCGGCGTTAAGTAAACAGTCCGGTGGACTGTTTATAGCCTGCGACCACAGCGGCTATGCCGCGAGGATACCGCAGTTATAACGACAAATTCGAAAGAGTAAATGATTCGAAATAAATAACAAAATAATTTGTTATCTCTTGCTGAACTGCGGTGCACGACGAGCGCCCTTGAGACCGTACTTCTTTCTTTCCTTCATTCTCGGGTCACGAGTGAGGAAGCCTGCCTTCTTGAGAGCTGAACGAAGTGACTCGTCATACTGAAGAAGAGCTCTTGAAAGACCGTGACGGATAGCACCTGCCTGACCTGTTACGCCGCCGCCGTTTACACGGCAAACGATATCGAACTTCTCAGTTGTGCCTGTAAGCTCGAGAGGCTGACGAACGATAAGCTTGAGTGTCTCAAGTCCGAAATAATCATCAATGTCTCTGTCGTTGATGGTTACCTTGCCCGTACCTGCATAAACGCGAACACGAGCTACTGATTTCTTTCTGCGGCCGGTGCCGTAGAAGTAAGGATTAGAATCGTACATTATTGTTGCCTCCCTTCATTAAAATGCCCACTCTTCGGGCTTCTGTGCGGCATGCTTATGCTCTGCGCCAGCATATACACGAAGTCTTGTGAGTGCTTCACGACCGATTGTTGTGTCAGGGATCATACCCCTAACAGCCTTCTCAACAACGAAGGTCGGCTTTGTACGCATAAGAGTGCTGTACTTAACCTTCTTCATGTTGCCGATGTAACCTGTGTGATGATAGTACATTTTCTGATCGAGCTTGTTGCCTGTGAGGACAACCTTCTCAGCGTTGATTATGATAACGTGATCGCCGCAATCTGCATGAGGAGCAAACTGGGGCTTATGCTTACCGCGGAGAAGAACTGCTGCCTCAGCCGCAACACGGCCGAGCGGCTTTCCCGCTGCGTCAAGCACATACCACTTGCGGACGATATCGCCCGACTTAGGCATATAAGTTGACATAAACTTACCTCCAAATAAATTTTTACTGCTCGAATATATTAACACAACCCTTACGCTAAGTCAAGAACTTTTTCTCAATTTTTTAATTTATCATTCGCAAACTCACTTATGCTCGTTTTTTCTCTGTTTTTCATATATTTATCTCGCTAATAATTTATAAAAATTTTTGCAAAAAAAACAGCCGCACCCGTTCGGATGCGGCATTGAATTTATTCTTTTTCTTTGTTTTTACCGTTTTTATCGGAGTCGTCATCCTCGTCCTCGTCTTTATCGGGGAGCGGGAGGATTTCAACCTTGACCTTTTCAATGCGTCGGTTTTCAACCTCAAGCACGGTAAATCTTATGTTCTCAAACATAACCTCGCTGTGCTCGCCCTGCTTCGGGAGATAGCCGAGTCGGCTTATAATGTAACCCGCGATTGTGTCATAATCGCCATCCGGGAGATCCTTGCCGATTATTTCGTCAAGTTCGTCTATATCTGTCAACCCGTCAATAGTGAAGGTTGTTTCGTTTATCTTTGAGATTTCCTCTTCTTCATCGTCATATTCATCCTGAATGTTTCCGACGATTGCTTCAATGATATCCTCAAGGGTGACAAGTCCTGCCGTTCCGCCGTATTCGTCAACAACAACAGCCATTTGCGTATGCTGACTTGTCATTTCCTTGAAAAGGTCACCGCAGCTCTTGGATTCCGGAACATACATCGGAGTACGCATGATTTTTCTCATGGTGTGTTTCGGAAGATCCGTTCCAATATATCTGAGTAAGTCCTTAACATAGATGATGCCGATTATATTATCCGGGTCGTCATCGAAAACGGGGATTCTCGAATATCCGGATTCAATTGCGGTTTTGACAACGTCCATTATCGGATCGTTTACGTCAACCGCCGTCATATCGGTTCTGTGGGTCATAATATCGCCTGCATCAAGATCGTCAAATTCGAAAATGTTATTTATCATTTCTTTTTGAACGTCTTCGATAACACCTTTTTCGCCGCCGACGTCAACCATCATTCGGATTTCTTCTTCGGTAAGAGGTTCTTCATCTGCATGAGGATTGTAGCCGAGAAGTCGAACGACCGCATTGGTTGAGACGGACAACACTTTAACAAACGGAGAAAAGGCCTTGGAGAAGAAAAGCAAAATTCCGACAACCTTGAAGGAGATCTTTTCGGGAGCCTGCATTGCTATTTTCTTTGGAGCAAGCTCGCCGAGAACAAGCGAAAAATAAGACATGATGATCGTGATAATGACGATCGAAAGTCCGCTGACTACGCTTGCACCGAGGGCATTGTAAAACGCTGTGCCCTCAAGAGCTTTGACTATCATGTCTGCAAATGTCTGCGAAGCACTCGCCGAGGTAAGGAAGCCTGCAAGAGTAACTCCGATCTGAATTGTCGAGAGAAACTTGCTCGAATTTTCGGTCAGCTTAACAACCTGCTTCGCTTTCTTGTGGCCGTCTTCAGCCATTTTTTCTATTTTGTTATCGTTGAGGGATATTACCGCTATTTCACTCATTGCAAAAAATGCGTTGACTAAAATAAGTAATAAAAGTAAAATCAGCTTGAGTATAATCCCACCCGGGTCATCCATTGTGGACAAACTCCTTTCATGTAAAAATTTTTAGTTATTATATCACATAATACATAATTAGTCAATAACTATCATTTTATCCTTGTCAAACCATATTTTTTATTATATAATTGTATGCGATCGGGAGGCGATAAAATGTCTATACCTTTAGCTCAACAGCTCAGACCGCAAACTATTGATGAGGTTGTCGGTCAGCGTCATCTTATCGGCGAAAACAAGCCGCTGAGAAATATAATCGAATCGGGCGAGCTGCCCAATATGATTTTCTACGGTCCGTCGGGCGTTGGCAAAACGACCGTCGCTTCAATCATTGCAAAGGCGACGGACAGAAAACTCTGCAAGCTCAACGGCACGACTGCGGGAACGGCGGATATCAAGGCCATTGTCGCTCAGCTCGACACCTTTGAAGCTCCGAACGGCATCTTGCTCTATCTCGACGAGATTCAGTATTTCAACAAAAAGCAGCAGCAAACACTGCTTGAATATATTGAGGTCGGTTCAATTACCCTTATAGCCTCAACAACGGAAAATCCGTATTTTTACGTTTACAACGCCATTCTCAGCCGCTCGACGGTCTTTGAATTCAAGTCGGTTTCGCCTGCGGAGATCGTTCCTGCGGTTGAGCGAGGATTTAAATTCCTTGAAGAAAAGCGCGGAATGAAATTTGAGCTTGACCCCGATGCGATAAAGCATATTTCCTCCGCTTGCGGCGGCGATGTGCGAAAGGCGATAAATTCGGTTGAGCTTTGCGCTCTTTCGACCAAGCCGAACGCAGACGGAATAATCCACATCACGGCGGAAACCGCACGCTCGCTGACTCAGCGCAGTGCAATGAAATATGACCGTGACGGCGATGAGCACTACGATATTGTTTCCGCTTATCAGAAATCCATGCGAGGCTCCGACCCCGACGCGGCATTGCATTACCTCGGCAGACTGCTTGATGCAGGCGACCTGCCCTCGGCTTGCCGCAGGCTTATGGTTTGCGCCTGTGAAGATGTCGGACTTGCTTATCCGATGATAATTCCGATTGTAAAAGCTGCCGTTGATGCTGCGCTCATGGTAGGCTTGCCGGAAGCAAGAATTCCGCTTGCCGATGCGGTAGTGCTTGTCTGCACCTCTCCGAAATCCAATTCGGCATACCTGGGAATTGATGCCGCTCTGAGTGATATTAAAAAGGGCAAAAGCGGTCCCATTCCCCGCCGGCTTCAGAACAAGCACTGTGACGGCGAGGACAACCCGAATAAGGGTCAATTCTATCTCTACCCTCATACATATGAGAATCATTGGATACTTCAGCAGTACCTGCCGGATGCCATAAAAAATGCGAAGTATTACGAATTCGGCGACAACAAGATGGAGCAGGCAGCAAAGGCATATTGGGATAAGGTTAAAGGTAAAAAATAATCGCATAAAGAAACACGGACGGATAGAAAAACCGCCCGTGTTAATTTTTGTGTTGAAATTATTTGATTCCCGCTGCCTTGCGAATCGGCTTGATGCTGATGAGAACAACAACCATTACAAGAGAAAGAACGGTTTCGGGAATGCTGAACGTTGCGTTGTAAATAACCGAATAAACTGCGCTGAGAACATTTCCGCTGTATGCCGAAAGAATCTTTGAACCGTAGGACATTCCGCCGCCCTCTGTAAAGAACCATTCAGCCCAGCCGCCAAAGAGAATGTAGCCTGAGAAGAAGTGTGAAATATACTTGAGTACGCAAGCGAAAAGTGCGCCGAGTGCAAACGATGCCTGCGGATTCTTGATTGACTTCTTGAATACACCGCTGAGACCGAGCACACCGAATGCTACAAGATAGTCAAGAAGTGCGCAGAGAACTACCTGATACCATTTGAAGCCTGCACCTGCAGTTGCACCGGAGATTCCGAAGATCATCTGAAGAATTCCGTGAACAAGACCTGCACTGAGACCCCACTTTGCACCGTAGGCATAGCCTACGAAAAGAATCGGCACAAAGCTGAAGAGTGTTACCGATCCGCCATACGGAAGCTCGGAAAACTTGATGAATGACAGCACTGTTGAAAGTGCAACCATGATTGCGCTGACCGTCAATTTTAAGGTCATTTCGTTTGATTTGTCCATTGTTTTGCTTTTCATAATAAAACTCCTTTCACAGCATTACCTGATCAAAGAAAATCGCCCGGCGGAAATACCGCCGGGCGTAGATTTTACGTCAATAGCTTCCTACGTCGGTATTATCCGAATCAGGTTAAGGGTATGATCTCAGCCGATTTCTCAGCACCCCTGCTGTTGTGAATATATTACATCAATTATATCGGTTTGTCAAGGCTTGCAAGCAAGAAAATCAGTCCATTTTCGGCAGACCTGCAAAGCCCTTTTCAAGGTCGGCGTCTGTCGGAATGTAATCGGACATCGTACCGTCGTTGAATGCTTCGTATGCGTACATATCAAAGTAGCCTGTACCTGTCAGACCGAAGAGAATCGTCTTTTCCTCGCCTGTCTCCTTGCACTTGAGAGCCTCATCAATAGCAACTCTGATTGCGTGGCTGCTTTCGGGAGCGGGGAGGATACCCTCAACTCTTGCAAACTGCTCTGCCGCTTCAAATACCTTGGTCTGCTCAACGCTTCTTGCTTCCATGAGGCCGTCATGGTAAAGCTGGCTGAGAATTGAGCTCATGCCGTGGTAGCGAAGTCCGCCTGCGTGGTTTGCCGACGGGATAAAGCCGCTGCCTAGTGTGTACATCTTTGCGAGGGGACAAACCATGCCCGTGTCGCAGAAATCGTAAGCAAACTTACCTCTTGTGAAGCTCGGACAGCTTGCAGGCTCAACTGCGATGAACTGATAGTCGGCTTCTCCTCTGAGCTTTTCACCCATGAACGGAGAGATGAGTCCGCCGAGGTTTGAACCGCCGCCTGCACAGCCGATGATGATGTCAGGCTTGATGCCGTACTTGTCCATTGCAATCTTGGACTCAAGACCGATGACCGACTGATGAAGAAGAACCTGATTGAGAACGCTGCCGAGAACGTAGCGGTAACCCTCGTGAGTTGTTGCGACCTCAACAGCCTCACTGATAGCACAGCCGAGGCTTCCCGTTGTGCCGGGGTGCTCCGCGAGAATCTTCTTGCCGACCTCTGTTTCGGTGCTCGGGCTGGGAGTGACCGATGCGCCGTAGGTTCTCATAACCTCGCGGCGGAACGGCTTCTGCTCATAGGAGCATTTAACCATGTAAACCTTGCAGTCAAGTCCGAGATATGCACAAGCCATGCTGAGCGCCGTGCCCCACTGACCTGCGCCTGTCTCTGTCGTAACGCCTTTAAGTCCCTGCTTCTTTGCGTAATATGCCTGGGCAATTGCACTGTTGAGCTTGTGGCTTCCGCTGGTGTTATTGCCCTCAAATTTGTAGTAGATTTTTGCCGGAGTGCCGAGCTTTTTTTCAAGGCAATAGGCTCTTACCAGAGGAGACGGACGGTACATCTTGTAGAAATCGAGAATCTCATCGGGAATGTCGAAATAAGCCGTGTCGTTGTCAAGCTCCTGCTTGATAAGCTCGTCGCAGAAAACGGGACGAAGATCGTCAAAGCCCATCGGCTGATGTGTGCCGGGATTGAGAAGCGGTGCAGGCTTATTCTTCATGTCTGCACGAACGTTATACCACTGCTTCGGCATTTCCTTTTCATTGAGGTAGATTTTGTACGGAATTTTTTCTGTGTTGCTCATAACTGTCTCTCCTTTTCAAAAAATATTTTTGTCTGAGCCGCGTCGGGGCATAAAACAAAAAACTCTTGTCCCGACAACATTGCCGGGACAAGAGATATACTCCTGCGGTGCCACCCTGCTTGACACATTCAAGTGTCCACTTAGCTCGTACCCCATTATACGACGGCATTTATTAACGGAGCGCCCTCTCCGTCTCGCATACTATTATAATTCTGCTCGCCCTCGGAAGTCCATTCAATTCTGCCCTCTGCGCTGTATCGCACCGACCTACAGCTCTCTGAAGCGTCCGACAGGATCTACTCACTCTTCCTCAACGGTTTACTGCATTGTAGTACAAAAGTATTTTTTTGTCAATGGATTTTCAGAAATTTTTAAAAAATATATCCGAACAATACTTTGATAAGTGCAAAGGGGATATACTTGAGTGCCGAGATAAACTTTACCCAGCCGCTGTTCTCTCTGAGATACATATTATAATGGTTCATCGCCATCTTGCTGGAGCCGTAAATATCCTGCCACTGAATGATGCTTGTTTCATATGTTGAGGTATCGTTCTCATCAAGGTCAATGACTCTGAAGCCTCTGTCCTCATTGCTGTAGCTGGAGAACGTAAAGCCCGGAGTTGCAACGATGTCGATGCCCTTATAGTTGAGCTCAAAGCTGTTGTTGTGGTCATGGCCGAAGAACATTGCTACAACATCGCCCTGATCGACCATTGCACCGAACTGCTTGCTCGGTCTTGTTCCCGGGCACGGCCACTCCTTGAAGTTGCCTGTCTTGTAATAATCGTCGCTGATCTTGTAGAACTTTCCGTTGTTCGGCATTGAGTTCGGAGTGCCCTCGGGACATTCTACGAGAGTATCAAATATTTCTTTGACGATAATGTGCTGGAAAACCATTGACGGAACAGTTTTTCCGCCGTTTGCGGCTTTCAGCTCGTTGGATTTATTGATGTACCATTCAACCTGATCGTCATGGACGTAGTCGTAGCCGCCAAGCTCTTCGTCATATGTATTTGAATCGAACATCCAAATGTTGTACGCGAGCTTGTAAGCATTTTTTGAAGAGTAGATAGGAAGATTATGAGTGCCGCATCCGTACATTTCTGGGTCTGCGTCATAACCGATGAAGCAATCGTACTTCTCGTACATTGCAAGCTCCTCTTCCTTTGTGAGCTTAATGTCATCGTCGTCATGGTTGCCGGGAACCATAGTTACAGGAATGCCGTATTTTTCAAGGATCGACATGTATTCGTTGATAGCCTTCTTTGCAAGAGCTTTGTCGATAGTGTGGCAAATGTTTGTGCCCGTTTTGTAGCCTGCAAAGTTGTCGCCCGTCAAAACAATGAGGTCGGGCTGAGTTTTTTCGATTGCCGCTTTAAGGAAGTCCTTTGCAACGGGATTGAGAACTGCATTGTCCTGAAGGTCTGCAACCTGCAGAATTCTGAATTTTCCGTCCTTGTTAAAACGAAGTGACGGCTCTGATTTTTCGGCGGAAATGCCGAGCGCGAATGTTGAGAAAAGCATAATTGTCACCATAAGAATTGAAAGTATTTTTTTCATAGATTTACTCCTCTCTTTGTCAGTATGTGTGCTCACATACTTCATTGATTTTATCTCTCAGCCTGAGAAAATCCTCAAGCGCCTGAGGCTTGTTGTTGGGGTTGCGGAGCAGAGCGGCAGGGTGGAAGGTACCCATCATGAGTACACCGTTTTTTTCAATGAACTCACCGTGCTGTTTCGTAACCTTGAAATCGGGACCGATGAGCCGCTGTGCGGAAATTCTTCCGACGCAGACAATGATCTTCGGCCGCATAAGTCTTACCTGTTCCCTAAGCCATGTTATGCAGGCGTTCTGCTCCTCGGGCTTGGGGTCGCGGTTGTGAGGCGGTCTGCACTTGACCATGTTTGCTATGTAAATATTCTTTTTTCTGTCCAGCCCTATCGCGTCGAGATACTTGTCGAGAAGCTGTCCGCTTCTGCCGACGAACGGCTCGCCCTTGAGATCCTCCTGCTCGCCCGGACCCTCGCCGATGAAAAGCACCTCTGCGTTTTCATTGCCAACGCCGAAAACAAGATTGGTTCTTGTTGCTCCGAGCTCACATTTATTACAGCCTAAACATTCCTGCTTCAATTCATTCCAGTTATTGTACATCAACGCACCTCTTCCGTATCGGATTTTATCTGACGGGCAAGCTCGTCAAAAGAAGAAAATTTTTTCTCGGGTCGGAGAAATCGGATTGGTCTTATATCAACGATCTTTCCGTACAGATTTTCATTGAAATCAATTATGTGTGTTTCACTGAGAACCTTTTCCGTTCCCACGGTCGGCCGCTTGCCAATATTCGTAATGCCCTTGTACCGTTTGCCGTCAACCGTGACCTCGGACTGATATACACCGAATTTCGGAAGCACAAGCTCGCGCGGAAGCTCCTGATTTATTGTCGGGAATCCAAGCTTTCTGCCTCGTTTGTCACCGTCGATAACGGGTGCCGAAAAGCCGAAATTGTGTCCGAGCATTTTGTTTGCATTTTCTATTTTCCCGTTTTCAATTAAATTTCGAATCTCGGTAGAGCTGATTGCATGTCCTGCAAAATCAACCTCGCCTGCAATTCTGCACTCAATGCCGAGCCTGCCGCAGATTTCACTCATCGTCTGCGCCGAGCCTGCCGCATTCTTCCCGAAGCGGTAATTATAGCCACAGCAGACTGCGCCTGCGCCGAGCTTGCCGACAAGGATTTTTTCAACGAAATCCTCGGGAGAAAGATTTTTTATATCGTTGAAAACAAGTGTTTCGATTTTTAAGCCGTTTTCAATTATAAAACCGTTGCGCTCATCGGCGGTCATCAGCATGGGCGGAGCCATACCTGTTATCGCTTTCATGCTATGCTCGTCAAAAAGCACGGCAACGGGAATCAGACCGTCCTTTTGAAAGCTTTTTGCGGCTTCAATCACGGCCATATGTCCGATGTGCATACCGTCAAAGTTGCCGAGCGCAACCGCTGTTCTGTTTGCAATTTTGTCATCTGCCATAGTATCACCGTTTGGGAAGAATGATATTGAACTTAACGATGAGCCTCCCCTGATTGTTAGGGGAGGTGGCTTCGGCGGATTGCGCCGAAGCCGGTGGGGTTAAATGTATTCGCAGAATTATTCAAATCCCTACCACCGCAAGCGGTCCCCCCTCTTGTTTCAAGGGGAGGCTAAATGTCGTTTATAATTGCATATTTAAAAATTCTTTTTAAATAACCGTTTTTTAGCAAGCGTATTTCTCGCAGCAACACCCGATTATTTCTTTCTAAACATCTGCTTCATGCGCTGTTCCTTTGAAAGAACACGCTTACGAAGTCTGAGCGATTCGGGAGTAACCTCAAGAAGCTCATCGTCCTTGATGAATTCCATCGACTGCTCAAGGCTGAGCGTCGAATGAGGAACAAGACGAAGCGCGTCGTCACTGCCTGCGGCACGCGTATTGGTCATCTGCTTCTTTTTGCAAACGTTGCAGACGATATCCTCGTTCCTTGAACATTCACCAACGATCATGCCCTCGTATACCTCAACACCGGGTCCGATGAAAAGACGTCCTCTGTCCTGAGTGTTGAAAAGTCCGTAGCCTGTGCTCGTGCCCGTTTCGTGAACAACGATCGAGCCGCGCTCTCTGGTCTGGATATCGCCCTTGTACGGTTCATAGCCTGCAAAGAGCTGATTCATGATTCCGTTGCCGTTTGTGTCGGTCATGAATTCCGAGCGGTAGCCGATAAGACCTCTTGCGGGAATTTTAAATTCAAGGTGAGTTGCTCCGCCGTTTCTTGAGCCCATGTTTTCAAGCTCACCCTTGCGCGAGCCGAGCTTTTCGATAACGGAGCCGACATACTGCTCGGGAACCTCGATGATGAGAAGCTCCATCGGCTCGCAGAGCTGACCGTTGATTTTTTTATAGATAACCTCAGGGCGCGAAACCTGGAATTCATAGCCCTGACGGCGCATTGTTTCGATAAGAATTGAAAGGTGAAGCTCGCCTCTGCCCGAAACCTTAAATGTATCGGTCGAGTCTGTTTCTTCAACCCTCATGCTGACGTTTGTCTCAACCTCTTTGAAAAGACGGTCACGAAGATTTCTTGAAGTGACAAATTTGCCCTCGCGTCCCGCAAATGGGCTGTCGTTAACGATGAAGTTCATTGAAATTGTCGGCTCGTCGATTTTGACGAACGGAAGCGGTTCGATGCATTCGGGGTCGCAAGCTGTTTCACCGATATTGAGGTCTGCAATACCGGAAACGCAGACGATATCGCCCATCATTGCGCTGTCAACCTCAACTCTTTTAAGTCCTTCAAACTGATAAAGACGGGAGATCTTAACGTTTTCCTGCTCGCCGTCCTGCTTGCAGAGAACAACACTTTCGCCGCGGAGAATCTTACCTCTTTCAACTCTGCCAACGCCGATTCTTCCGATATAATCGTCATAATCAAGGCTGGAGAAAAGTATCTGAAGCGGTCCGTCAATGTCTCCGTCGGGAGCGCTGATATGCTCAAGAATAGCGTCGAGGAGCGGTCTCATGTCACCCTCACGAACATCGGGGTCGAGCGATGAATATCCGTCCTTTGCCGATGCGTAAACAACGGGGAATTCGATCTGATCCTCGTCTGCACCGAGCTCGATGAAGAGGTCAAGCACCTCGTCGATAACCTCGGCAGGTCTTGCGCCCGGGCGGTCGATCTTGTTGACGACAACAAGAACCTTTTTCTTGAGGTTAAGAGCCTTTTTGAGAACGAATCTTGTCTGCGGCATACAGCCCTCAAAGGCATCGACAAGAAGCAGAACGCCGTCAACCATAGTAAGAATTCGCTCAACCTCGCCGCCGAAATCGGCATGACCGGGGGTGTCAACGATGTTGATTTTAGTGTTTTTATAGTGAACAGCCGTGTTCTTTGAAAGGATAGTAATTCCGCGCTCTCTTTCAAGATCGTTGGAGTCCATGACTCTTTCCTGAACCTGTTCGTTCTCACGGAACGTTCCGCTCTGCTTCAAAAGCTCGTCAACCAGGGTAGTCTTGCCGTGGTCAACGTGGGCAATGATGGCAACGTTTCTGAGATTTTCTCTTTTTGACATAGTATCACCTTTCATAATCCTGTGGTTCGAGTTCTTGCAAAATCCCGCATGAGATGTGCCGATTTTGCAAAAATTCGAGCCACTTTTACATATTGATTATTATATTCTAATATATTATCGGTCGGTAGTCAAGTTTTATCACTTACATTTTCACTTTACTTTTTCAAAAAAAGTTTAAAAATTTTTTGGAAAACTATTGACTTTTAAAAACTACTGTATATAATACAGTAGTGTGAGATGTTCAATTGGAAAGGATTGAGGTGTCATGGATAAAAAAGCATTGAAAAAGAAATCGGAAAAGCCGCAGTTTGTGGCATTCGGCAGGGACGTCAACAAATTTGTTGCAACTACGGTGTTGACGGTGCTTTTGCTGATCGTTGCCGCCGTGCTGGTAATCGTGCTTGCCTCAGTTTTGCAGGCTGAATGAAAGAAGGGGTCAAATGAACATACAGTATAAAAAAGGCGTGCTCGAGCTTTGCGTTCTTTCTCTTCTTAAAAAGAGGGACTGCTACGGCTATGAGATTTCGGATTATCTCTCGCGGCACATTGATATTTCGGAGGGAACGGTGTACCCGATTCTCAGAAAGCTGAAAGCGGACGGAATGCTGACGACCTATCTCCAGGAGGAGAGCGGGGGACCGCCGAGAAAATATTACTCGCTGACCGAGCTCGGTAGGGAGGAGTACACGGCGGATAAAGCCGAATACCTGAAATTTGCAAAATCAGTACAAGATTTATTGGAGGATGATGAAATATGACAAAGAATGAATTTCTTTCAGAATTTACGGAAGCGCTCAATAAATAAAAAACGCCGACGCAGAGGATATCGTAGAGGAATACAGAGATCATTTCGATTTCAAACTCGCCGACGGCTACAGCGAGGAAGAAATTGCGGCAAAGCTCGGTAAGCCGAGGGATCTGGCGGCGCAGTTTATTGCCGCCGTGTCAGAAGGTAAAAAAACGAAAGTCTCAGGCGGAAAGAAATTTCTCGCCGTTTTCGGTCTTTGCTGGGCAAATCTTTTCGTCGGAATATTTTTCATTTGCCTGATTGCATTTGAAATCGTTATTGCCGCGTCCATTCTTGCGTTCTTGCTCGCGGCTATCGGACTTATTGCAGGGATTGAACCTGTTGTGGCAATGCCTCTTGTTCCGTCAATTCTTTTTGCGGGAACGTTCGCTGCGCTCGCCGTTGTGTTTGTCGGACTTTTGGTTTATTACACCGCGTTCATGTGTCAGGTTTTCCGTTCATATTCACGCTTCCACCACAACACTCTTGCTTCGGCGAACGGACAGCCTGTGCTCCCGAGTCTGCCGATCAATCCGCAGATCACGCCGAAATGCAACCGCCGTGTCCGCGGTATGACATTGGTTGCATTGACGGTATTTATCGTTTTGCTCATTTCAACAGTCGTTGTTTCCGCAATTATGGCAGGCTCGATCCAATTCTGGCATGCTTGGGGCTGGTTCGGATACAAGGTATAAATCGCTTTTTAGACATAACTCCGCTTTTATTCATAAAAAAGACGTTATATTTTTTATAATTGATTGAAATAATTTTTTATGTTTGATATAATGGATAAAAACGAAAAAAGAGGATTATTATGGATATTGTAAATACACCGATAGTAAAAAAACGAAAGAAGAAAACAGATACCAAAAGAATAATAATAATTCTTCTTTCTCTGGCGGTTCTGTTTTCCGCTTTGGCATTGATAATACATTTCTCAACGCGTGTTACGAACAAATCGTACGCAAACTGTGCCGTGGGCGATGTAAACGGCGACGGCAAAATAAATTCCGCCGATGCAATTCTTGTGTTAAAGTACATGGTTGATCAGGAGAAGCTCTTTGACAATCAGGTTAAGAATGCCGATGTCAATTTGGACGGAAAAACGGATTCGGCAGACGCACTTCTCATTCTCAGATATACCATTGGAGATATTTCTTCAATACCCTATGACGAGCAGAAGGAAAGCTTGCTCAACAGCTCATATAAACGCAAAAGAACCGTAACCGAGGGTATTTTCACTTCAACGGCTCAGATAGTCAACGAATGGGACAATAATGACGGAACCCATTCTTATGAGGTAAAGCTGACTGTCAGGAACGATTCGGACACGGATTCCGATTCATGGAAGGCAGGCATAGTCTTTGACAAAGAGGTTGTTTCTCTGACAAAGAGCTGGGATTGCAATTCCTTTGTTGAGGAGCGAAGCGTAACCCTCGGCGGAGAGGAGATCGCAGCAGGAGAAACCGCCGAGTGCGGATTTATTTTCACAGCCGAAGAAAATATAACATTAACCAATTTAACAGTGAGGTAAAAAATTATGCACAGCTTAGAAAAAAAGATCATTGCAATAATCCTTACAATCATTTTATCAGCATCTTCATTCACGGCAGTCGGCTTTGCAGCAGACAAGGATGTTATTACAAAGGTTGACAGCGTTGAAGCCGCGACAAGCGCGCTTCTCAACGATAAACATGTCGATGAGCTTGAGCAGGACGAGGTTTATCCGACGATTCTCATTCACGGTATCGGACAGGCAAAAACCTTTATGCTCGATGAGGAGGGCAACGATGCCATAGATCCCGACGGCAAGCCGATAACAGGATGGCCGCTGTATTTCTATATTCCCGAGCTTCTTGTCAAGCTCATTGTCCCGATCGTTCTTTCTCTCATAACTCAGAAGGATTGCGGCCTTTCCAAAACAGCCTACAACGCGGTGTATGATGCAATGGAATATATCGCATATAACGAGGACGGCACTCCGAAAAACGATTTCCGCGTTGAAAATTACGGCAACAGATCTGTTGCGGAATGTACGGAAGAGGAAAAGGAAACAATTTACGACCACGTTCCGATCAAGGGATATACCGATGTCGTCGGAGAAGAAAATCTCTACTATTTTGCATACAATTCCTTTGGCGACATGTACAGCATTGTCGATGAGCTTGAAGAGCTCATTGAAAAGGCAAAGAAGGACACGGGCAAGGACAAGGTCAATCTTCTGCCGATCAGTCTCGGCGGCGCGGTCTCCGTTGCATATGTCGGCGAGCATCCGCAGGGCGAGGACATCAACAAAATTGTACTCGTTGTTCCTGCCGCAGACGGTTCGGAAATTGTCGGCAAGATCATGCTCGGTCAGCTGGATTACAGCGACGCAGGCCTTTACAGAAACATGTTTACCAAGCTTGTCGGTGTGGATAACTACACGGGCTGGCTCATAAATATTGCAATCAGAGTTTTGCCGAAAAAGGTTGTTATCGGACTTCTTGACGGAGTTGCATCGGGTCTTGCCGATTCGGCGCTGGCGAGAGTTACTACAATGTGGGGACTTGTTCCGTCGTCAATGTATGATGAGCTTGCCGAAAAGTATCTTGTCAAGGACACAAAATTTGCAGATGACGTTGAAAGGTTCCACAGCGCGCAGGTCAATTATATAAAGAATCTTAAAAACTATGCCGCAAACGGTGTGAAGATTTATGACATCTGCGGCTACGGTCTTGAGCTTTACAGCCTTATTGATTCCGATTCGAATTCGGATAAGATCATTCATTCCTCATCAACCTCACTCGGCGCAACCTTCAGCAAGGTCAATGAAAAGCTTCCCGAGGGATATACGCAGAAGGAATATAAGGACACCAACTTTATATCTCCCGACGGCCAGGTTGACGCATCCACATGTGCATTCCCGTACACAACGTGGTTCTTCGGCAATCAGGATCACGAAAAGCTTGCAAGAAACGATGTTGTAATTTCTCTTGCAATGGAGCTTCTTCTGGTCAAGGAAATGGATGTTTTCACAACGGTTGAGTATCCGCAGTTCAACGGACACAGAAACACAAGAGATCTCAAGAAATACATCGCTGAGGCGGAAAAGGTTGACCTTTCTTCGCTCACACCCGAGGAAGCGGAAAGACTTTCCAACGCAATTGCCGACGCAAAGGCAATCCTCGCAACAACAATAGTTGTTGAGGGCGAAGAGGAAGCTGCCGAAAAGGAGCTTTACGACGCTCTTGCCGAAATCGGAATTTACGAAAAGAAGGATTCGACGAAAGACGATGTACTCCTCTTTGTTTGTAAAACGGCGAGCGAGATCCTTTATTACTTCTTCGGACCGAGAGGCTTCGGCGACGCAAAGGCCGCCTGAGCATAAAACTGAACATATAATTGGCTTTCGACATTCGCAAGAGTGTCGGAGCTTTTTTCTCTTTTCTCGACCTTCTTTGACCATTTACGGCTTTTGTAAGGTAAAAACAGGAAAAATATTTTGCAAATAATAAAAATTTTTTAAAAAAGGTATGGAAAAAGCTGAAAACATCTGCTATAATACAAAAGTTAATAGGTATTTGTGGGAGTATGTACGCTCCGAAATACCACACAGGAGGAAGTTTTTAATGTTAAAATCAGCTAACAAAACAGAAACAAACATCTACACTCTTGAGGTTTCCGTAAGCGGCGAGGACTTCAACAAGGCAATTCTTAAGGCTTATAACAAGCAGAAGAATAAGATCCAGCTTCCCGGTTTCCGTAAGGGTAAAGCTCCGCTTAAAATGATTGAAAAGTTCTACGGCGAGGGCGTATTCTATGAGGATGCGCTTGACATCGTATATCCCGAGGTTGTCAGCGACGCTATCAAAGAGGCAGGCATTGAGCCTGTTGCAGCTCCCCATGATCTTGACGTTACAAAAATCGGCAAGGACGGCGTAGAGATGACGATGAAGGTTACCGTTAAGCCCGAAATCTCGATTGCAAACTATAAGGGCATCGAGGCGGACAAGGGTGACGCTTCCGTTTGCGCGGACGACGTTAAGAAAGAGCTTGCTTCCATGCAGGAGAGAAACGCTCGTGTTGTTACGGTTGACGACAGAAAGGCTAAGAAGAACGATATCGCAGTTATCGACTTTGAGGGCTTCGTTGACGGTGTGGCATTCGACGGCGGCAAGGGCGAGAATTACGAGCTTACACTCGGCTCGGGTCAGTTTATCCCGGGCTTTGAGGATCAGATCATCGGTCACAAGACAGGCGATGAGTTTGACGTAAACGTTACCTTCCCGACCGAGTACACTCCCGAGCTTGCAGGCAAGGAAGCGGTATTCAAGGTAGTTCTTCACGAGATCAAGATGAAGGAGCTTCCCTCTCTTGACGACGATTTCGCAAAGGACGTTGATGATGAGGTTGAGACACTCGCCGAGCTCAAGAAGAAGATCAAGGCAGAGCTTTCCGAAAAGAAGAAGGAAGCTGTCGAGAAGGACTTCGAGAGCGCAGTTCTTGAAAAGGTTGTTGAGCTTGTTGAGGGTGAGATTCCCGAGGTTATGTATGATAACAAGCTTGAGGACGATGTAAAGGACTACGAGAACAGACTTGCACAGCAGGGAATTCCCCTTGACACATATCTCCAGTACATGGGCATGGACAGAGAAAAGTTCAAGGAGAGCATGAGGGACAACGCTGTTAAGCAGGTTAAGCTTCAGCTCGCAGTTGAAAAGATTGCCGAGCTTGAGAAGATTGAGGCAACCGATGAGGAGGCCGAGGCTCAGCTTAAGGAAATGGCTGACATGTATCAGCTTGAGCTTGAGCAGGTCAAGAAGTGGGTTAATATTGAGGATGTTAAGAAGGACGTTGTCGGCAAAAAGACAGTTGACTTCATTGTTGCAAACGCTAAGGCTATCGTAGCAGAGAAGCCGAAAAAGACAACAAAGAAGGCTGCTGCAAAGAAAGATGAAGAAAAGCCGACAGATGCTGAATAATTCAGTCTCAAAATGATTATAATTTATGCGGATGGATGGCTCTTTGCCATTCATTTGCACTATTATGGCACTGAAAAAAACAAAGAAAAGACTCGAACGGAGGAATAAATATGGCACTGGTACCTTATGTTATTGAACAGACCAACAGAGGCGAGCGCTCTTACGATATTTTTTCGCGACTTCTCAGCGACAGAATCATCGTTCTGTCCGACGAAGTGAATGACGCAACCGCAAGCCTTGTTGTTGCCCAGATGCTTTTCCTTGAGGGACAGGATCCCGATAAGGATATCAGCCTTTATATCAACAGCCCCGGCGGATCTGTTACCGCAGGCTTTGCAATTTATGACACAATGCAGTATATCAAATGCGACGTTTCAACGATCTGCATGGGCATGGCTGCTTCAATGGGCGCATTTTTGCTTTCCTCGGGCACAAAGGGCAAGAGAATTGCTCTCCCGAACAGCACAATCATGATCCATCAGCCGCTCGGCGGCGCACAGGGTCAGGCAACCGAAATTAAAATCGTTGCCGATCAGATACTTAAGACAAGAGAAAAGCTCAATCAGATCCTTGCCGAGAACACAGGCAAGCCGATCGAGCAGATCGCCATTGATACCGAGCGTGACAATTACCTTACAGCTCAGGAGGCAATGGATTACGGCCTTGTCGATAAGGTTCTCTACAAAAGATAAATCAGGGGTGTAGTAATGCCAAGAGATGATGAAAGACGTGAAAAGAGCGTCCGCTGTTCCTTTTGCGGCAAATCCGACGGACAGGTTGAAAAAATAATCGCCGGTCCCGGGGTTTATATCTGCAATGAATGCATAGACCTTTGTGGCGCAATTATGGCAGAGGAACACGCGGCAATAGGCAGAGCAAGAAAGAAAAAGGCCAAGGATTTCAAACTGCCGACTCCCATGGAGATCAAAAAAAGTCTCGATGAGTATGTTATCGGTCAGGACGAAGCCAAAATCACGCTCAGCGTTGCCGTTTATAACCACTATAAGCGTGTTTTCAAGCAGGATGACTCCGATATTGAGATCCAGAAGAGCAACATTCTTCTTCTCGGACCTACGGGTGTCGGCAAAACCATGCTTGCTCAGACGCTTGCCAAGATAATTGACGTTCCGTTTGCGATTGCGGATGCAACAACGCTCACCGAGGCAGGCTACGTCGGCGAGGATGTTGAAAACATTCTTCTCAGGCTTATTCAGGCCGCCGATTTTGATATCGAAAGAGCGGAGCGCGGCATTATTTACGTCGATGAAATCGACAAGATCGCGAGAAAGTCCGAAAATCCGTCAATCACCCGTGATGTCAGCGGCGAGGGTGTTCAGCAGGCATTGCTTAAAATTGTTGAAGGAACTGTTGCAAATGTACCTCCCCAGGGCGGCAGAAAGCATCCCCAGCAGGAGTGTTTGCAGGTTGATACGTCAAATATTCTTTTTATTTGCGGCGGCGCATTTGACGGAATAGAAAAGATCGTTGAAAAGCGTATCGGCGGTTCTGCTCTCGGCTTTGAAGCGGACATCAAGGACAAGGAAGCCTTTACTATTGAAAACGCAATGTCAAAGGTTATCCAGCAGGATATAACAAAGTTCGGATTGATTCCTGAGCTTGTCGGCAGGCTTCCCGTTATTGCAACTCTCAAGGAGCTTGACGAGACTGCACTTGTCAAAATTCTCACGGAGCCGAAGAACGCTATTGTCAAGCAGTATAAATCCCTGCTTTCAATGGACGGAGTTGACCTTAATTTCACTCCCGAGGCTCTTACGGCAATAGCGAAAAAAACGCTTGAAAAGAAAACGGGCGCAAGAGGGCTTCGCTCCATTATGGAGAATCTTCTTATGCCGATCATGTATGCTGTTCCGAGCGATAAATCAATCGTCAGCGTGCAGGTGACCGAGGACTGCGTAGAAAATAACGCAACGCCTTTGGTTGAGCATAAAAAACGGACAAAGCTCGACGCATAAAAATTTAAAAAATAAAAGACTGCAATCAGCGTTGCTGTAAATCGGCTTTGCGGATTGCAGTCTTTTTCTTTTGAAAACGTTTAATATATGCATTGTAACTTCTACGATTTGAATATAGGAATTTTACTTTTTGTATTCGTTGACAAAAAATGACATAATGCTATAATACAAAAAATGTTCTATTGGAGTTTATGATTTCTAAGGATATGTACAAATAGATAAAGGTTGAATAGGGGAGTTGCGGCAAAAATACCTCTTAATAAATTCTTTTTCATAACCGAACTCCCATTTTGATTAGCTGCTGCTAACTGATATAAGTATAATACTCATGTGTGCATATGTCAAGGTGTTTTTGCGTTTGCCGCTTGCGGATATTGTTGACATGGCAAAGCGGATAGTATATAATGTCAACGAATTATGGAAAGGGGCGGCGGTAAATGAAGAATGTTGATAATACTTTGAAAAAGAACGACAAGCTTCTTGTATATTTGTTTTGGGCTTTTTCGGCGATTTCGCTTGTCTGTGTAATAGCTTTCACTGCACTCTCGGAGGGCAGAGCTTTTAATGATCTTCTGTTTGGCGAAGATTATTTTATGGATTTTTACAACTCAATGTGCGATGCGGGAACAAGAGACGTTTATAAAGAAAGAGGAGTAATATATCCTCCGTTATCAAGCCTGTTTTTCCTTCTGATTTCGAAAGCGGTGCCGCATGAATATATAGCGCTCAAGTACGGAAACAATGAACGCTTGCAAATGTATTCCGACGGATTATGCCAGATAGTATTTGTCCTTTTTATCGTTACGGTCACGCTGGCTTTGGGAATGTTGTTCTATGATATTTTACAAAGAAAATTAACCAAGTCAGAATCTTTTTTGACGGCATTTTTTATTATGATATCGTTCCCGATGATATACTGTATTCAGCGCGGAAATGTTGCATTGATTGCAATGGTTCTTTCTGCCTTCTTTGTATTCTACAGAAGCAGTGATAACAAAATCATACGGGAGCTGTCATATGTCGCTTTGGCTCTTGCGGCAGGATTCAAAATCTATCCTGCGATATTTGGGTTGCTTTTGATAACTGACAAAAAGTATAAGGAAGCCATTCGTTTGGTCATATACGGTGCAGCAGCATTCTTTTTGCCGTTTGTCTTTTACGGCGGATTTGAAGGCATTTCGATATTTATAAAAAATCTTATCACTTTTTCAGGCGGAAACATTTGGGCGTATTCTCTTATAGGACCTTCGATACTTATTGATCTTAAGCAGATGGCTACTGTTTTGGGAATTGATATCAGCCTTTATTTGACGATTGCAAAAGTTGTCGTTTGGCTTATGTGCGCATTTATTGTTTTCTTTGCAAATGAGGAATGGAAGAAGCTGATCGGATTGTTCTTTGCGTTTGTAAATATTGATTCGACCGCCCGAGTTTATATTCTGATTTTTCTCTTGATTTCGTTCGTAAGCTATATTTTGCAACGCTCGGAAGGAAAAATAAATATAATATACGGAATAATGTTTTGCTCATTGATAATTACAATTCCGTGTTTCTGGTATTTTAAGATGGACGCTATAACGGCATTTTTGCAAAATACTTTTAATCTGAAAACAGTAATTATTGACTTGCTCAGAAAACCGAATGTAATTACGGAGCCGTTTATTATTCTGCTGTTTGAAATTATTCTTACGGTCGAAACCGCAGTAAAGCTTAAACATAAAGCGGTAAAAAATAGGCTTTCAGCACAATGAATGTAGATGCCTGTACAGAAATCGGAATCATAGGCTTGTTTTAAAATAAAATTCAAAAAGAACCGACCTCTCTGCAATATATAAATTACAGGGCGGTCGGTTTGTTTACGGCAACTCCTTTTTGCTGTAATTTTATAAATTCAGTGAGACTTTTCCTCGACGATTACGACTAATAAGTGAAAGAGAAAATATTTTCGGAAAGGAGGAAGTCAATGGATAACGGTGCAAGTAGCTACCGCCGTTTTCTCAATGGCGAAGAAAATGGGCTGATTGAGCTTGTTGAAGAATGCAAGGACGGTTTGATTCTTTATTTAAACGGTTACGTTAATAACTTGCATATTGCCGAGGAATTAGCGGAGGATACGTTTTTTCGGCTTATTACCAAAAAGCCGAGATTTTCGGGGAAAAGCACCTTTAAATCATGGATGTATGCTATCGGGCGAAATATAGCAATAGATTTTATCAGGCATAATTCAAAGCAGTTAAGCGTGCCGATTGAGGATATGAAAAATTATTTGATTGAGGAGCAATGCCTTGAAGAATCGTATATTAAGGACGAAGAGAAAATAACGGTTTACAAAGCGTTATCCAAGCTCCCTCCCGATTACAGAAATGCAATTTGGCTTGTGTATTTTGAGGGTCTTTCCAACAAAGAGACGGCAACGGTGCTGAAGAAAAGCGACCGTCAGTTAAAGAATCTTCTTTATCGTGCAAAGCAAAGCTTGAAATCAATACTCGAAAAGGAAGAAGGTTTTAATTATGAAAAACAGTAATGAAATGGTGAGAAGCCTGCTTGAACGCAAGGCAGAGTATGAAGAAAATCAAAAGAGAAAAAAGAAAATAATTACCCGTACCGTTACAACGTTCAGCTGTATTTGTCTCGCTGTTTTGGTGGGGTTCGGAGTTTGGCACGGCAGTAATAACGTAAAATCGGAGCCGAACACACCCGAAAGCACAGAAGCTTCTGCCGCAAACAATAAAATCGTCGTTCAACAGATTGATAACATTTCAGGAGACGGCGGCAGAAAAATGAATATCGATCTTGATTGGGACGATTTTGTGGAATTGGATAAGACGGCATTGGTTAATTACTACGGAACCAATCTGTTTCCCGAGGTTCCTGTCGATTTGAAAGAGTGGGAGGACAGCAACGGAATTTACAAAAGGAACGGCGGCACAGGGGAAGTTTATTATGATAATATAATCCTTAATTATTCAAATGACGATTTTTCAAGGTCAGTCAATATAAAAACCGAAAAAAACGTCATGCCGAAATCGGACTGTGCGTTTTTCAGCGAAATCGAGAATAATTCAACAATAAACAATACTGCCGTCGGCATCGGGAAAACAGATGACGGATATTATTACGCTCAGTTTATATATCGCGGTGTCGGCTTCAGACTCATTTGCAACGGATTGACCGAAAGTGAAGTTGTTGACGTTATTTCCTCGTTAATTAAATAGTATATGATATAAAAGCCGCTCGGGTATTTTGATCCCGAGCGGTAAGCTTATTATGATGTAATGGCTTCGGTTGTTGACGGTGACAGTCGAGGCTTTATTTTTTCTCCTTAACATAAATCGCAATGGCGGTCATGTCGTCGCGCTGCTTGCCGAGCTTGCGTTCGCAGGCGGAGTTGACAATGAATTCTGCCAGCTTGCGCGGAGAATGCTTCGTATCCCAAAGCTTCATTTCCTGCTGTATCCAGCCGTTGCAGTCGCCGAGAACTCCGTCGGAGATCATCAAAATTATGTCGCCTGCATCGGGCTTTGCCGTTGCCTTTGAAAATTCAATTTCCCGCAGAATTCCTATCGGTAGAGACGCTTGCTCAAGCGACGCAACATTGTCCTTGTGACGGATAAAGGTTGCGGCGGCGCCTGCCTTCATGAAATCTGTTCTGCCTGTGTAAAGATCAATGCATACAACATCAAGAGTTGCGAGGGATTCGTCCGTGCTTTTTACAAGCAAAGCCGAATTTGCGATAGGCAGAGCGCAGTCAAAGCTCAGCCCCGATTTGACGAGCTTCGAAAAAAGCTCAGCCGCCATTGCGGAATCAACAGCCGCACGACTGCCTGTGCCCATTCCGTCACTCAGCACGGTTATAAGTCTCCCGTTTCCGTCCCGAAAGCTCCTGTAATAGTCGCCGCAAACCTTTATATCATCGGCAGAGCGGCTGAAGGCACCGACCTCAACGTCATAAACCATCTTCTGCTGAAATTTCATCAGGCAGTCATCATCGGACATATCAATTTCGGGTATATTGAGAGCCGTGCCTGTCGCCATAGAGAGCGCGTCGGTAAATTTGGTAACATTAAAATTATCCCTTGGATTGGAGGCTCGGAGATTTACGCTCATTCTTCCGAATTTGTCAAGATAGCTTTCACAGCTGATGACATTAAGTCCCGATTCCTTTGCTTCCTCTCCGCAGATATCGGAAATTTCGGGGCTGAGGTTGAGATCCTCGTCGAATTCACATGCAATGTCACGCAAAATATCCGCCATGCTTTTGAATTGATCTGACATCAGTCCCTGCATTTGATCGACCTTTCCCTGCGCACCGAGAGACGCGACATAGCTCATATACCGTTCCGTGATTTTTTCTTTCATCTCGTCAAAGCAGTAGCAGGCTTCGGGAAAATTTTTAGGAAAATGGAATTCACCGAGGTTTGCATGATCGGTCAGCGCACGGGAGAGCTTCTCTATCGTTTCATCGCTCGGATGGCACACCTCATCACGACAGCTTTTTCTTAAATCACAGTTATCGCATACCTTGTTCCATGCCGATCTGACCGCAAGGCGCAGCTCCTTGTCATGCTGAGGGGCAAGTGTACGCTGAACGGTGTTGACACATTCCGAAAGCTCGCTTATCGCTTCGGAGGCTTCGTTCAGCCTATGGGTAAGAACCCGACTGCTGTCGCTTTTGACATAGATCGGAGTCGGCAGATTTACCTTTTCGCTGAGGAACGAAAAGAATCGGTCAGGCAGCAGCAGGAATACAGCCGCCGCAACAACAGCTTCGGCAATTGCGAGATAGGATTTGAGCGCGGAGTCAATGAGCGCACAAACGGCAATGCAGCCGACGAAGCCCGAAGCGGACAAATATTTGTTTTTTCTTGAAAGCTCGCCGCACAGCAAGCCGGCGAGAGCGTAGCCCGCGCTGAGGAAGGAAACCTGACCGCTGAGACCTATACAGATTCCGACGCAGACGCCTGCGAGCGTGCCTCCGTTTCCGCTTTTCAGTCTGCCAAGCAAAAGTATTATAAAAGAAAACAAAACGCCGACAAATGAAAAGTCAAATACGGTGTATTTATAGAAGGGCATCAGCAAAACACCGACGGTCAGCAGGGTTATCATAAATTCTTTGGTGGTGAAACGTGCAAAGTCCTTTTTCCCGAAAACAAGACTGTTTCCCTGAATAAAAATATAAGTTCCGACACAGCAGAGAAGAGATTCATAAATTACGGTTATAAACGTTTCGAGCTCAAAGCCTGTTGCGAACATTATTGCGCCGCTGATCACCAGCATACTCATAAACGAGTTTATGTAAGGAGTAATTCTTGTAAGCTCATTTCCGAAATATCTGGCACAGATCTCATTTATCATACAGCAAAAAAGTGCAACGGCGAGATATTTCACCGTATCCGTTGCATCAAAAAAAACGAAGGAGCCGATTACTGTTCCTGCTGTTGCGGCAACACATTGCATTCCCGAAAGAGAAGCAATGAGCGAAATTGAAAAGGGCGAGACGTTTCCTGTGATGAACGGATTCATCAGCAGAAATCCGAAAATGAAGGACAGGGCGGTTTTCATAACAGGCTTAAATTGAAGTGCAGGCTTTTTTTCGTCCGATTTTACCGTTATAAATTCTTTTACTCTTGTTTTCAGCATAATTTTTTCTCCCGACAGATTATAATATGTATAGCTTTGACGTCATTCTCCGACACCTACTACATTTTATAACCCGTCAAAAAAGAAACAGGTCGAAACATAAAGGAGCTTTGAGGAAACATTTGAGGAACTTTGAAAATAAAAGCCGTTTTATCTTGTTTTTTGTCTTAAATGTATGGTACAATATATAAGATTATAAAATGTAACAATATATTCAGAAACAGAGGATTTGTATGGATAACGAAAAACGTACCGAACGTGAAGATCTTATAATTGGAAGAAATGCCGTTTCAGAGGCTCTCAAAAGCGGCAGAGCGATTGATACACTGCTTGTTGCAAGGGGTGAGCGTAACGGCTCGATCGGACAGATTCTTGCAAAGTGCCGCGATCTGGGAATAGTTATCAAGGAGGTTGACAGGAAAAAGCTTGACCTCATGTGCAATTCCTCAACGCACCAGGGCGTAGCCGCTTATGCCGCATCCCATGAATACGCAAGCATGGAGGACGTTTTTGCTCTTGCACAGGAGAGGGGCGAAAAGCCATTCATTATAATTTGCGATGAGCTTGAGGATCCGCACAATCTCGGAGCAATTCTCAGAACGGCGGAGGCTACTGGGGTTCACGGAGTTATCATTCCGAAAAGAAGAAACGCGTCGCTGAGCTATGTTGTCGGAAAGGCTTCGGCAGGCGCGGTTGAATATGTTCCCGTTGTCAGGGTCGCAAACCTTGCGCAGACAATGGAGGAGCTTAAGGAAAAAGGAATTTGGTTTTACGGCGCGGACATGGACGGAGAAAATTGGTGCGGCGTGGACTATGACGGCGGAGTTGGACTTGTTATAGGCTCGGAAGGCAGAGGAATAAGTCGGCTTGTAAAAGAAAAATGTGATTTCATCGTATCAATGCCGATGAAAGGAAAAATAAATTCGCTCAACGCGTCGGTTGCGGCAGGTGTACTTATGTACGAGGTCGCAAGACAGCGGTCGGGTATCAAAGCAAAGGGGTGAGAACCTTGTCAGATTTAACAAATGAACAGCTCATGGCTCTGATTGAAGAAACGATAGCGAAAAACGGCGGCGACACAGACTCGAGAAATTGGTCGAAGGAGGATGTTGACCGTTTACTCGAGCTGACTGACCGAGGAAAGCAGCTTGAACAGCTTGATCGCGAGACTGAAACGGCCGACGAAAATTCTTCCGTAAAATCGGCGGACGAGAATGTTACGGCAGAAGCGGGTTTGCCTGAAGAAAAACACGAGCAAGAAATTTTCGAAGAGCCGAAAGAGGAAAAGCTTGAAATAGAATCCGACGATTTTGAAGAGGAATTGCTCGAGGATGCTGTCAGATTCTTGTCTGATGATGCTCTGCCCGAAGAGGATAAGGACGTAAAGGTTTTTGATATCTCCGAGGCGCACGACGCACCCGATGACAACGATAAATTAAAATCAATAATGACGGAAGCTGCACCCGTGAAAAAGGAAAAGGCGGTTGATTCTGTAAAAAAAGGATTTTCTGCGTTTGCAGACAAAATAAAAAAATCGGGCGAGAGCTTCTTTGCTTCTTTTAAAAACAACTCACCGAAAAAATATGAGGAAGAAGCCGAAGAGGAAGAGTTTGACGAGGAGCTTGAAGAACTCATTGAAGAGGAAGAAAAATCAGCTCCCGCTGATGATGAGAAAACAAAACAGATCCCCGTTGCCGAGGTAACGAAAGAAATATGTATTGAAAAGCCCGGTATCGTTATAAAGAAGGGCGAAGCGCAGGAGGATCTTGAAGGTGCGCCGATAATTATGTCGGCAGATGACGCACTTGAGGATGAAAAGATTTCTGTCGGGGAGCCTGCGGAAAGCAGCGACTTCAAAAATAAAATCCGTGACGCCGAGCTTGGCGGTCAGATGGTTTTCACAGGGATGGAAACGGCGGACGAAACACCCGAGCAGATTGACGAGAGCGAAGCCGAAAAGGAACTGTTTGAGAAAAGAAAAGAAAAAATCAGCAAGTTTACATTGCTCGAAAATGATGAAAACGGAGATCCCTACGGACCCGATTCCGAAAGCAGTAAGATCGGCGAGCTTTTCGCCTCAAACGAAGAACGTCCGAGAAGAAAAGAGACGGAAAGCTTTGTCGGCATTGAGTATTCCCAGACAAAGGATTCGCGCCGCGTAATAAGATACCTTAACACTCAAAAGAAAAAATCTTTCAATAAAATTATCGGACTCGGAGTTATACTCGGTCTTACATTGCTTGTCAGTATTTTTTCAGCGTCGTCCACCACGATTGCGGGTGACAGAATCCTTACGATTTTTTCAAATTTTGTTTTGCTCTGTCTCGGTCTTGTTGTTGCAAACCAGACTATTGTAAACAGCTTTGAAATGCTGAAGAGAAAAAAGATAAATATAAACACAATGATTTCGATTTCTTCGATTATTTGCTTTTTCCAAAGCTTGCTTATGCTTATTTTCTATTTTGCGGACAGCAACACGGTCAGCGTTTTTTCGGGTGCGGGAATCGTACTTCTCCTGACGGGAGAAATAAACAATTATGTTGTTCATTCAAGAACGATTGACGCAATGGAAATGTGTACGGGTGATAATAAGGACAAGCTCTACAGTATTGAAGGAATTTCGGACGACAAGGATGCAGTCGAGCTTGCAAAAAATGTTAAGAGCACAAGCCCGAGAATCAGATTTTCCTGCAAGACAAAATTCCCGTCACATCTTATTGAGCTTTGCATGAGCGAAACCTCGGCAGATAAGCTGACAAGACTTTTGCTGCCGCTTGCATTGCTTTTTGCGCTGATAAATCTTGCTGTTGCATGGGCGGTCAAGAGAGATTTTGCAACGGGATTTGCCGCATTTTCCATTACGTTTGCGATGTGTGTTCCCGCATATGCTCCGCTTCTTTATGAGCTTCCGCTGAGCAGAACCAATAAGAAATTTAACAAAGAGGGCGGAATGATTTCATGTCAGGATGCGGTCAACGAGCTTTGCCGAACAAACGTTGTAATAATTGACAGCAAGGATTTGTTTGACCAAAAAGCATGCACCATGCACGGCTTTAAGGATTTTAAAAATGTACGTCTTGATGATGCAATGCTTTATGCGGCCGCAATGGTCATTCGCTCGGGCGGTCCGCTGACAGGAGTGTTCGATCAGGTCGTTGTAAACAGACGCGACCTTCTTCCTGCCGTCAAGAGCTTCAGCTACGAGGAAAAGCAGGGAATTTCGGGCTGGATATTCGGGCAAAAGGTTGTGCTCGGCAATCGCATGATGATGGTCAATCATAATATCCAGATTCCCGAAACGGTTGACGAGGACAAATATCTTATTGCGGGTCACGAGGTTATGTATCTCGGAATCGCGCATAAGCTGGCGGCCATGATCGTTGTGGACTATGCGCCGAACGAGCAGATCAGACCGTATCTTCAAAAGCTGCGCGACAGCGGCGTGAGCATACTTGTCCGTAACTGCGATCCCAATGTGAACGAGGCTATGATTTCAAGCTGCTTTGATATGAGGCTTAACAATATTAAAATTCTGAATTCCTCATCGGGCAGAATTTTCAAAAAATATAAGTCAAGACCCAAGCTCGCGGCAAGGGCGATCGCAATTCATGACGGCACGCCGTATACATTTATGAAGAGCCTTTGCCTTGCGGCGTCGCTCAGACAAATGTTTAAGGTTTCGGGCTTGCTTACAATGCTCGGTGTGCTCATGGGATTTGTAATTGTGCTGATACTTTCGGCGATGAATGTTATTTGCGATCTTCCGCAGATCTTTGTTCTGATGATGCAGATACTTGTTACTCTGGTTTTTATCGGGATTGAAAACGTATTCAACATCGGAGGGTCATCGAAATAAACGGTTTTGCGTCTTGCGGTTGGCAGTGTGACCGTAAGGCGCATTTCCCGTTTCGGAAACAGAATTATATATGAAAGGAAGTTTTAAATGATTAAATTCGGAGTTATCGGTTCGGGCTGGATTGCCGAGGAGTTTGTAAAAGGAGCCGAGCTTGTAGACGGTTTGGTTTTCTCGGCAATGTATTCCAGGACAAAAGAAAAAGGAGAAGGCTTTGTAAAAAAATTTAAGGATGTTCCTGTTTATACCGATATAAATGATTTTGCAAAGAGCGATATCGACGCGGTTTACATTGCAAGTCCGAATTCGCTTCATTATTCACAGAGCAAGCTGATGCTTGAAAACGGAAAACATGTTCTTTGCGAAAAGCCGATTACAATAACGCCGGAAGAATTTACAGAATTATGTGAGCTTGCCGAGAGAAAAGATTTAGTTTACACGGAAGCAATAATGATGCTGCATCTTTCGCAAAGAAAAATTATAAAAAAGAAGCTTGAATCACTCGGAAAAATTTCAACGGCTCATTTTGATTTCTCTCAGCTTTCTTCGAAATATCCCGCGTTGCTTCGCGGAGAAAACCCGAACATTTTCAACCCTGAAATGAAAACAGGCTGTCTGCGTGATCTCGGAATTTACTGCTTTTATCCGGCGATTGATTTTTTCGGCGAGCCGGAAAAAATTATTTCTTCGGCAGGATTCCTTTCAACCGGAGCGGACGGCTACGGCACGACAATTCTTGATTACAGCGACAAACAAATTACGCTTACATATTCAAAGATCGGTCAAGACTTTTCAGGCTCTCAGATTATCGGTGACAAGGGAACAATGACCCTTGGCTCGATTTCAAAGCTGACGGACGTGCAGATTCATTATAATGACGGAAGAACCGAGAGACTTGTCGGAGAAATTGAAAAGCACATTTTAATGAGTGAAGAGGCAAGAGATTTTTACAAATACATCTGCCGTGAAGAAAATAATTTAGCATCGGTGAACGAAAAAATCAAGGCCGTTTTAAGAGCGATGAATACGGTAATTGAGCAATGCAATATAATTTAACAGGCATTTAACATTTTAATAAATATTTAAATATTTATTTCGCTAAATGACAAAAAAATTATTGACTAATCCGCAGAAATATGTTAAAGTAATATACATGTAATAGTGCGTCAATAGGACAAGTGCCCCCTTTTGTAAGGTAATACAATATGTTGTATTTTGTCGTCTGTTGACCACAAGGCAGAAGGCTTTAGCAGATTTTACATTGATGGAGAGTGTCGCATATGGCTGAAAACAAAAAGAATACCGGATCAGGCAGAAAGCTCAGGACGCTTGAGCTGAGATACAGACCGGTATTTGACATTCACTTGAATATGGCGATAGATTATGAAATCTCAATGCTTATCAATGATAAGGTTATGGGTGTCATGCTACCGAAGCTTTTTGTCCCGATAGCGGAAAAATCGAATCAGATCGTTCAACTTAATCTTTGGGAGATCGAAGAAGCCTGCGAAGCGATTAAACGTTGCGAAGAGCGAGAGGCGGATCTTAATTCGATTATAGTGCAGATTTCCGTCAAGAGCTTTTCGAAGAAAAACTTCGTTGCTCAGGTCAAAAAGATTCTGGATAAGCATGGCATTTCTCCTGACAGATTTTGTTTTGACATTAACGAAAGTATTCTTGAGGCCGTCAAGGATCAGGTAATGGAAAATATTACTGATTTCAGAGAAATGGGACTTAAGGTTTCCATCAATGATTTCGGTCTTGAATATACGTCTCTGACACACCTCGCTCACTACGATGTCGATTACATAGGACTTCACAAAAGCCTGCTTGACGGCATAATGACGAGCGAAAAGGTTCAGAACACGGTGCAGGGAATCATAGATTTCTGTAAAAAGATTGATGCGCAGGTCAGGGTCGACGGAATAGAATCCAAGGAAATGTTTGATCTTCTCAACAAGATGGGAGCGGATCAGTTTACAGGATCTTATTTCGGCGAGGCGATTAAAGAAAAACAAATTAACTAAGGAGTGATCGGCTTTGGCAAGAAAAGATAAGAACAAACCTCTTCCTAACGACGGTGCAACCCCCGAACAGGATCGCATGAGCCGATACGGAGTTCGCAGAGAATCCAAAAAGGTTAAGAAAAGAGAAGCCGTTATCCGTATTCTCCTTATAATCCTTGTTCTCCTTTTGATTTTCCTTTCTGTTATGTTCGGATGTTCTTCATACATAAACGAACGAAGAGAATACGATGAACTTATCAAGAGCGCAATGCTTGACGAGGTTCCCGACATCAAGAGTTTTGATGATCTGAAAAGGGTTGTCGATAAGATGGACAGAGAAACTCAGGCGGTCAGCACGGCAATCAACACGCTTGAGCTTACTCCGGGTCAGATAAGCTTCATAAAAGCAAAGCTTACTCAGATCAGAGACGATATCAATAAGATTCTTGATGCTGACATTGATGATATCGGCGGAGCGACTACTACGGCAAGAGAAGTTACAAGCATCCGTGAGGTCACAAGTGTCAGAATTCAGACTCTCCAAAGAATTCAGCAGGTAACAAGAGTTATTGAGCAGAGAGTTGAAAGAATTGAAACGGTTATCAAAACCGTTGAAAGAGAAGTTACCAGTGTAAGACCTGTTGAAATAACACGCTACAGTGACATCACAAGATACAGCGATATCACACGTTATTCAGACGTTACTCGTATCAGTGAGGTTCCGACATTTGTAACAAGATACAATGATGTAACCCGTTACAGCGACGTAACAAGATATAGCGATGTAACTCGCTACAGTGATGTTACGCGTATCAGCGAGGTTCCGTCCTACGTTACAAGATATAATGATGTAACTCGCTACAGTGACGTTACACGTTATAGTGATGTAACTCGTTACAGCGATGTTACACGCTACAGCGACGTAACCCGTTACAGCGATATTACGAGATACAGTGATGTTACTCGCTACAGTGAGGTCCCGAGCTACTCAGTTGTAACCAGCATCAGCGAGGTTACAAGTATCCGCGAGGTCGAGGAAATTAAGGAAGTTATCAAAGAGGTAATCAAGGAAGTTGAAGTTATCAAGGAGATCATTAAAGAGATCGAGGTAACGACGATCGTTCCCGTAACCAGCATCAGCGAGGTTACAAGCATTCGCGAAATTATTGAAAACAAGACCAGTGTAACCGATACCGGTGATTTTACCGCAATGATTAACAAGTCCGAGCAGACGAGAGGACTTCTTCTTTCGGAATCGGGAGATTTCTCAGACATGAAGGCGGTGCTCAGCGGCGCGAGTGTAAATGATATGGGCGATTGCACATATACATGGCTTCCGTCGGCAGCAGAGCTTGACAGTGTTGACGGTTCGCATAACCGTTCAAACGGTAAGGAATTCTTCGCGTATACATTCTACGCAAAGAACGTCGGAGATGTTGACGTAAGCTACACGGCAAATCTTCAGATCGAATCAGTAAATCTCGGCGCCGATGAGGCGGTCAGAGTTATGGTAATCAGAGACGGCGGAACTCCCACGATTTATGCTAAGCCGAAAAAGGGAACGACCGACGTATTTGATATCAATGATAAATATGATAAGGACGACAAGCTGTTCATAAACGATTCAACGGTTATGCAGGACAAGGACGTTCTTACAAAAGCAGGCGGCTATCATAAATATACGATAGTCATGTGGCTTGAAGGTTGGGATCCTGATTGTGTCAACGACATTTTGGGTGGAAGTATTAAGCTTTCAATGAAATTTGATTACGATTACGTTTAAACTTGGTGACGGGAAGTTTATTCCTTTCATATCAAATTCATTGAGCAAATACTGAATTCAAAAAGTCAGAAACACTTTGGATAAAATTATGCGTTTGGCGGCGCGTTAACGGTCGCCAAGGCATGAAATCTTTATGGAGGTAAAGATAATGAAAAAGACATTCAAAAAGCGCGCATTCATTTCTGCCATTGCAATGCTTATCGTATCTGCTATCGTTCTTACGTCAGCTACATATGCATGGTTCTCAATGGCAAAAAGAGTTGAAGTCGAGTCCATGGAATTGAACGTCACATCACCTGAAGGTATTCAGATTTCTGCTAATACTTCAGCTTTCACAACAAAGCTTACAGCTGATGAGATCGCTGGTATCACAACAACTCGTTTCTCCGCATACGAAGGACATATGAACAATATTCCTGATACAGTTAAGCCGTCATCATCCAATATGAATACAAACGGATATCTTCCGAGATTCTTTGACGGTTCAATCAACGATGCAGGCAGAATGGACACTTACAGCAGAGCAGATGTTGGCAGCGGATTTGTTGCATTTGATCTTTTTGTAAAGGTTAAGAATGAAACTGTTGTTAAATTCGGTTCATCAAGCGTTACATGTGAGAGCAACCCCGAGCTTCCTACAGCTATGCGTATCGCTCTAGTAAACTGCGGTACTGTTGCTGAGAAGGCATCTGCATCTGCGATCCAGAGCGTAGTACCTGGCGTAAATACAGCTAAAAAGGTTGTTTACGAGTTGGATGCTTCCAGCCATACTGCAGCTGCAACTGCTTTGGGCGCAAGCGGTATAATGACTACAAAACCCCTTACAAAAGCAGGTTTAAATCTTGCTACTGACGGTACTTATAAAAATATCGTTTCTAACACAGAATACTGCTATAATCTCGAAGCAACACTTGCAACTACTTCCTCACAGGCAAGAGTTACATGTGCTGCAGGTATCACCCGTGTAAGAGTTTACATGTGGATGGAAGGTAATGATGTTGACTGCGCAAATGATATCGCAGGTTCAACCATTAACTTTAACCTTGTTCTTGAAATAGACTAATTTCGGTTTATCAAGAGCGTCAGGAACAAAATCCTGAATTAACCCGTCACTTTGGGTGGGTGACGCCATACGGCGTCACCCTTGACCCTGAGATAAAAGGGCGATTTGTCCGCATATTGACTGTGCCGACAAATGACCTTTTTAGGTAAAAAAATACAGGAGTGAATGTTGTAAATGAACGAAAAAGGGAAAAGCATCTGGGGTGTCATTTCCGATATTTTGCTGATTATCATAATTATAATCGCAATAATCATAACGGTTATGACGTTTACCTCAAAGAACTCGGACATGGGTATAGGCAATGTTCTCGGATATACGCCTTTTGCCGTCCAGTCTGACTCAATGGATTCCGGCGAACCGTCGGGATTCGGAAGCGGTGATTTGATAATTTCGAAGGAAGTCAAGGATCCGAGCGCATTAAAGATCGGCGATGTAATTACATACTCGACGATTATAGAAGGACAAAGTGCAGGCAAGAAAATCAGAGGATACAATACCCATAGAATTACTGATATTATTCTTGCGGGAGACGGTTCAGTTTATGCCTTTGTAACGGCAGGTGATGCAGTAGGCATGGAAGATACGGTAAATGTTCTTCCTGATGAGGTTATTGCAAAGCAGGTCAACTCCGGTGTTGATGAAAACGGAAACAGGCTTACAGGAATGAAAATAGCGAACTTCGGTTCGGCACTCAGCTTCCTTCAAAGTCGAACAGGATTTATGATTTGCATTATTATCCCGTTGGCTCTGTTCTTCATCTGGCAGATATATAAGCTTATCTCAATGTTTATGACCGCTAAAGCCGAGAATCTCAGTGAAGAATCAAAACAGCGTGTTATTGAAGAATACATCGCTCAGCAGAACAAAGAAAGCTCCCAAGAAAAAGAAGATAAATAACATTCAACTCATATCAATATAAACTAATAAAAAACAGAGGGTGACCGAAATGACAATCACAAAGTTCCTTGCAGAATTTTTAAATCAGTTTTTCGTTAAAGGTGTCTGGGGTATTTTTAAGGGAATCGGCCTTGGCATTGCCAACATTTTTAACATTCCGCAGTACATAAAGATATTTAAGGCTTGGTCAGGCAAGTTTACTATTGTTGACTGGCTTCTTGCAGTTGTGGCAATTATAGCAACAGTTGCGGTTCTTGCGGCAATCGTTATACTTGTTGTTGTTCTCATCAAGAAGTATGTCAGAGTCAGAAAAACCCTTGTTGACCAGGAAGAACTTCTTATGGAAGTCGGTAATCTCAATCGTGAGGTTATTAAGCTCAACAACGAAAAAGAGCGAATTCTTGCCATGAAGGTTTCTCAGCTCGGCCTTAATCCCGGTGAGAGTCCGTATGACGAAAACGGCGAGGCAACCGATGAGGAGAAGAAGGACGGCGAGATTGACAAGACTGCCGATGATTACAGCCGTTTCTACAAGTGTACTCAGGTCGATCTCGAGATTGAGAATTATGTTGCTCCCGAATTCGATAATGAAATTACTCTTCCCGAAATCTGCGACAGATTCCGTAACTTTGCATGTTCACGTCTCGGTCTTTTCTATGAAATCAAGATCATCAGACTTTTCCTTTCGGCATTTGCTTCAACAAGACTTATAATTCTTCAGGGTATTTCAGGTACAGGTAAAACATCACTTGCTTATGCATGGGGTAAATTCCTCAGAAACCCTGTTACGATCGCATCGGTTCAGCCGTCATGGCGTGACCGTACCGAAATCTTCGGTTACTTTAATGAATTTACAAAGCGCTTTAACGAGACAGAAGTTCTTAAGAAAATGTATGAAGCTACATTTAAAGAGGAAATTTTCGTAACGGTTCTTGACGAAATGAATATCGCTCGTGTTGAGTATTACTTCGCCGAGCTTCTCTCAATTCTTGAAATGCCGTCACGAGATGAGTGGGTTGTATCCCTCGTTCCCAGCGTATGGCCGACCGACCCGAAGCACGTTATCGACGGTAAGCTCAGACTTCCCGAAAACATGTGGTATATCGGCACAATCAACAACGACGACTCGACATTTGCCGTTTCCGATAAGGTTTACGACCGTGCTATTCCGATCGACCTTAACAGTAAAGGTAAGTTCTTTGAGGCACCCTATACAGAGGAGCTCAACCTCAGCTACAAGCATCTTGAGGGCATGTTCCGCGAGTGTCAGACAAAGTACAAAGTATCAGATGAAAACCTTAAGAAGATCGAAGAGCTTGACGATTATGTTATTGAACATTTCCGTCTTGCATTCGGTAACCGTATTGTTAAGCAGCTTAAGGAATTTGTTCCCGCTTATGTCGGCTGCGGCGGTACAGAAATTGACGGTATTGACTTCGTTCTTGCAAAGAAGGTTTTCCGTAAGTTCGAAAGCTTGAACCTTTCCTTTATCCGTGATGAAATCGACGGACTTGTTACATATCTCAATAAGCACTTCGGCAAGGCAAACATGAACGAGTGTAAAGAATATCTTCAGCTTCTTAAGAGACTTATGTAATCCCGAAGCCGTTATTATAACTTTTGTCAAAGGGGCTATACTTAATGAACAAATCGTATCTTGAATTATATCTTGAATACAAGGACTATCTTGCGTCCGCAACCGCTGACAGCGAGTTCTATGATGAAATGGATACTGCCATCAAGAGCGGTACGAACAGCTATTCCTTGTTCAACAGATATTTTGATAAGAAGATTGATCTCAAATGGGTTGAGGAAATCGAAGCTTGTATTATCCCCCTTGACAATATCATTCGTGTTCCCAGAAAGTTCATTGTTCAGGAAGAAGAAATAGTTCCTATTGAGCGTGCAAGGAAGATCACCAACGAATCGATACGCCATCTTGCTCAGCACACCAATATGATTGCAAAGGTTGAGGGCGACGATGTTACCCCGAACCAGATCCTTAATGTTTTTCGTGAGGAGAGCTATGAGGTTTATGAAAACAGATTCGTTTTCACGCTTATGCAGAATCTTGTTCGATTTATTGATGTAAGATATAATGTCCTTTTCAACATTTCGGATGATGATAACATGGCATCGCTTAAGATGGAAAGCGATTTCACAAGAGGCCGCGAAAAGATTCAGTATAAGCTTGAGGTTTCGGCACAGTCAGCAGGAAGCGATATCGGCGGTGAGGCAGGTCCCGAGGGCGAGAATGCAACGGCTTTCCAGCGTATTGAAAGAGTTAAGAGAATTATCAATGAGTATGCAAATTCCTCTTTCATGAAGGAGCTCAGGAACTGCGTTCCTGTCAGACCGCCTATCATGAGAACGAATGCTATTCAGAAAAACCCAAACTTCCGTGCATGTCTTAAATTGTGGCAATTTATCCAGTCGTACAATGAGTTGGGTTATGAAATTACGGTTAAAGAGTCAAACGATATGGTCAGCGAAGAATACATGGATCAGCTTAATCGTATGACTGCAATGAATTATATGATGCTTAAGGCAAACACCCTTTCTGAGGATGCCGTCGGTAAGCAGAAAAAGCGTAAGCTTAAGCCAAAACTTCTTAAGAGATTGGCTGAAGAGCTTGTCATGGACTACGACATGGAGGAAGTAGAGATCCAGCGTGTCTTTGTCGATGAGGTTAAACGTGTCAGCCGCAAGAAGATCGAAGGCGAAAAGAAGATTCAGGAGGCTATTCAGCGCGCACTCGATGCAGAGAATGCACGCAAGAAAGCCATTGAAGATAAAATCAAGGCGAAGATCGCTCACGAAAAAGAAATGGAGCGCCGCCGCATAGCGAGAGAGAAAGAGAGAATCAGAAAAGAAAAGGAAAAAGAGAAGCAAAGACTCAAGAGGGAGAAGGAGCGCGAGAAGGCTCGTATCGCCAAGGAAAAAGCTCTCGCCAAAGAAAAAGCAAGAAAAGAAAAAGAGAGAGCCGCAAAGCTCAAGGCGCAGGAAGAAGCTCGTATTGCAAAGGAAAAGCAGCGTGAAGAAATGCGCATAGCAAGAGAAAAGGCGGCAAAGCTTGCAAAGATAGAGAAAGAAAAGGCCGCCAAGGCAAAGGCGAAAGAAAGGGAGCGCAAAGCCAAAGAGCTTGCCGCCCAAAAGGCTAAGGAAAAGGCAGAAGCCGCTAAGCAGAGAGAAAAGGCGGCGATTGCAAAAGCAAGAGCTGCACAGGCTGAGAAAGAGCGTCTTGCAAAAGAAAAAGAGAAGCAAAGAGCCGCTGCCGCTAAAGCCGCTCAGGCTGAAAAGGATCGCATAGCCAAGGAAAAGGCCAAAGAAAAGGAAAGACTTGCTAAGGAAAAAGCGAAGCAAAAGGAAGCCGAAGCAAAGGCCGCTCAAGCTGAAAAGGAACGTCTGGCTAAAGAGAAGGCAAAGCAGAAAGCTGCCGCCGCCAAAGCCGCACAGGCCGAAAAAGATCGCATAGCAAGAGAAAAAGCCAAAGAAAAAGAGAAGGCGGCTAAAGAGAAAGCAAAAGCTAAGGAAAAAGAGCGCATTGCAAAAATGAGAGCTGCCGAAGCTGAAAAACAGCGCATAGCCAAAGAAAAGGCGAAAGAAAAAGAACGCATCGCACGAGAGAAAATCAAAGAGCAGGAGCGTCTCGCCAAAGAGAGAGCAAAAGAGAAAGAGCGTATAGCGCGCGAAAAGGCGAGAGCGAAGGCTAAGGCTCAGGAACAGCTTGCGCGAGAGCGTGCAAAGGCAAAGGCTGAGAAGCTCAAAGCAGATAAAGCCGCAAAAAACGGCTGATATAATATAAGTTAAAGTGTCATTTTTGAATCGTGGAGCAGAGATGGCAAACACAGTGGAGGTTTTATTATGATTAAAAGGAGATTAGAAAGGGTTGCGGTAACGTTGCTCAGCGTAGCAGTGTTGCTGTCGTCAACCGGAATTGCGTCATCTCTCGCAGTTAATGAGGGAAACACATTCGGTTCTACAACTGTAACTTCTTCCTCCACGACAAGCTCCTCCACGACGGTTTCTCAGGAAGGCGGCGCGATTCAGACCACGACAGTTGCAACAGAGGGCGGCGCACTTTCAACAGAGAACAAGGGAAGCGGAACTGCTTCGGATCCGTATATTATTTCTGATGCGTTTGACTTCCTTAAAATTCAGGATAAGGTCAATCTTACGACTTCAGCAAACAAATTTTTTAAATTAACAGCAGATATTGACCTTTCCGGAGTAAGCGCTGATGATTTCACTTCAAATTCTGTTTATTCGGGATCGCTTATATCCGTAAGCAAAAATCTCAGCTCCGCTTCAAAAAATGTATACATCAACCTTGACGGTAACGGACATAAGATAAAAGGTCTTAATGTCACATTTACCAGGGGCGAGAATTTTGCAATTTTCGGCTACATTAACAGCAACTCTGTTATAAAAAATCTTGTGGTTGAAAACTGTGTTATCAATGTCAATACAGATTCAAAAAATTGTTCTGTGCTTGTTTCTGAAAATGACGGTCAGATTTTGGACTGCGAAATTCGAAATCCGATTCTTTCCATGAGAAATGCTGCAAAAGCAGGTCTTGCGGTTGCGATGAATTCAGGAACAGTTTCAGGCGTTAAGGTTATCGGTAAGCAGTCGAACACAAACGGTACTTCCGCTTCGTCACATACTATCAGCGGTAACGGCACGATTGGAGCAATTGTCGGTGAGAACAGCGGAAAGATTACTCGCGTATCTGCGGTAAACATTGGCGAGTACATCGCTTCCAACCTTTCAGGTAAAACTGTTTACGGCGGAATTGCGGGTTCAAACTCAGGTACAATTTCTAACAGCTTCGCATCGGGTAATGTTGTTGGAGGTAGGTCCTCGGATTACGTCGGCGGACTTGCGGGAACAACATCAAGCAATGCAAAATATATTAACAACTATGTGCTCGTCGCGTTGAAATGCAATGCTACGGGTAACGGTCTTGTTGGCTTCGGAGCAAATGAGGACATGTTCAGCGATTGCTTCTGGTCAAGCTCGATCAGCGGCAGGACCACATCTGCAACAAACATTGTCTTGGATTCCAATGACATAGATATGCTCAGATTTAAAACCGTAAGAGTGGGGGAGACGGTAACTGTTTCAAAATCTACCCTTTCGGCTTCATGGGGTAAGGCAAGCATTGACATTGCCGACGGCTTAACAAAATCGGGAGACGGTATAACGCTGTCGTCCTCAAATATAACAGGTGTAACGGCAGATAAGGTTGCATGGATCAACTATAATTCCGAGATCTCGCTTCCGTCAACTGTTGGAACGGGAAGTTTGAAGGTATCTCAGAGCTTTAGTGTTCCCGTGCTTGTTTTTTCATCCGATGCCAAGGGCAACGGAACTGTAGAAGAACCTCTTTTGATAAGTAATTCTGCGGAATTCGGTATGCTCAAGTATGCACACGGAATCAGCGCAAAGCTCAGCAAGGATTTTTCAGTTAATACGTCAGCCTTTGCTTTCAGCGGAATTCTCGACGGAAACGGACATGCGGTTAATGTTTCGGGTCCGTTGTTTACAGAGGTTTGCGGCTCAGTAAAAAATATTGACGTTATATCAAAATCCGATATTTCATCTGCTGTTTTCGGCAAAGCACTTAACGCAGAGATTAAAAATGTTGCTGTAACAGTTGCTGACGGAGCATCGTTTAATGCATCAGGAACAAATTCAGGTGTTGTTTTCAGTGTAATTGCAGGCAACAGTGTAATTGACAATTGCCGCGTAAAGGCTGATGTAAAAATTGTCGGAAATGTTACCAACTTCGGTGCGATCGCAGGTTCGGTTATCGGAAACGGTACGAAGATAACAAACAGCGGTGCCGCATGCGATATTTCTTCAACAGCAAAGTCGGCTAATGTAGCTAACGTTATCGGTTCGATAAGTGCAACGGGAGTATCTGTTGAGAATTGCTACGTTTCTGGCAAGAATGAAGCAGGAAAGTATTCGTTTGTTTCCGCTATTTCGTCCAACGATACAGTAATTTCAAATGTGTATATGAGCAAGGGTACACAGATACCTGTTGATTTTGCTAAATACAGCTTTATTGACGAGGCGCAATTCAAAGAGTGGTCGTTTGATGACGGAGAAGTTGCTTTCTTTACAGGAAACGGCGGCAAATTTGCTTTGTCAAAGCCGACAATTACTGCACTGAGCGGTTCAAAAGCATCCGACTATTCGATTTCAACCGATACATCTGTACTTATTGCAGATCTGTCTGTGGAAAACGGAGAGCTTGTTCTTAGTGTAAAGCGTGCGGTCGGTGTTGTTACCGTAAAGGGTTGCGCCGTAACAGTTACAAACAAGGCAACGGGACTTTTCACAACAGTGAAAATTTCCAACGGTCTTGAAAAGGATTCAAAGGGTAACTATATCATAGCTAACGCATATGATCTTGCATATATCAGCGAGAATAGCAACGAACTCAGCAAGGCAAGCTTTGTTGTTGCTTCCGATATTGATATGTCCGAGCTTATGGCTTTTGAGCCGATCGGCGGAACCGTTGTTTCTTTCAGCGGTAAGCTTAACGGAAACGGACATACAATTTCAAATCTCAAAATAAACGGTACATCAAAGTCGGGACTTTTTGCAACGCTTGATAGTGCAGAAATTTCTGATCTTGTAATTGCTTTGGCAGAGGTAAAAACAAGTGGACTTTATACCGGTGTACTCGCAGGACAAATTAAAGGAAATACGAAAATCAGCAATATTACAATTAAGAACAGTAATGTAGTTGCTGACGGTTTGTATACAGGAATCATTTCGGGATCCGTCAATGGCGGAACGCTTGAAGTTAAAAGCATTACAATTACTGACTGTACAATAAATTCAAAGGCAAACTATTCAGGTGCTTTTGCAGGATATGCTTCATGTGACGGCAGAATAGCTGATGTCACAGTTTCAGATGCGCATATCAACGGTGCCGAATATGTTGCGGGTGTTGTCGGATTGGCTGACGGTAAGTTAGCGATAGAATCGGCAACAGTAAGCGGCTCTGAGATAAAGGGCGTTTCGGAAGTTTCCGGTATCGCCGCAGGTAAGGGCGAAGTCTCTTTAACAAATGTTAAGGTTGCTTCTACCGCAATATCTACAATTTCCGATATGTCAACCTTTGCTGCAGGAGGAATTTCTTCAAGCTTCGGCTCGTCAATCACAAATGCTGAGGTTGAGAATTCAACAGTTAAAGCAGGTATCGCTTCTGCTGTGGTTGCAAAATCGAATTCCGATGCAAAGCTTTCGATAAAGAATGTAAAGATTTACGGAACCGACGTCAGTGCCGATAAGGCAAACACGGTTGCGGCAGGAATTCTTGCTGTTCACAATTCAGGCGGAGTTGCAGTAATAAACAATTGCTATATTGATAAGGATACCACTGTAAGCTCAACATCAACAGCCTCGGGCTTTGTCGGTGACATCAGCGGCTCTGAAAGCGCACTTATGGCTGACGGAATAAAGTCATTTGCGAAGGTTGAGCTTCGCTCTTCTGCTGATGCTGTTGCGGCCGCGGGTGCAATCGCAAAGCTCAGCGTTGCGGCACTTAACAATGTTCAGCTCAGAAACTTTAAGGTGTTCGGAACAGTAGAGGGAAATTCTTCCGTTGGCGGAATGATAGGTCTTATAAAGGGCATCGGAAATTACAATGAAATGACAGCGGTTATTTCTGATTCAATATGTGTCGCGCAGATCAAAACAGACAGCACAAACAAAGATGCAGGTGTAATCCTCGGATCTGTAGAAAATGATAAGTATGTTAATTCGGATAACATTAACAAGCTTGTTACCGATACGGTAATTTCAACATATTACGGAAATGTTCCAGCTTTCGGAGCATCAACTGGTATCAAAAACGCAAATGTTGTTGATATGGATAAACCGAACGGTGCCGAGATCAAGGCGTCTGTGGATAGCATTTCTTCTTTCGGAGAAACAGAGCTTACTGTATCCAATGTTCCCGCAGTTAAGGGATACAGCTTTGACGGTACAATCGGTTGGACTTCGGAAGCAAATGACAGAATCAGCGTCATTTCATCAACGGAGAGTTCTCTCAAGGTCGATGTAAAACGCATGGCTGATATTTCGATGGTTGCATACTATGTGCTTGATTCGGACGGTGATGTGAGAATCCCTGTTCATTTCAGAATCAAGGCAGATGTACGCAATCCTCTTAAGGGCGAAGGCACAAGCGAGTCACCGTATTTGATTTACAATGCGTATGATTTTGAAACTGTTGCATATTACGACAGCCTTGGAAAGTATTTTGCTTTGGCTGACGATATCAGCTTTAGTGCTGATGACTTTGAGTTCGGCGGCGGCTTCTACAATGTCGGAAACGGCGTTGTGACAATCGGAAGCGCTGAAAAGTGCTTTAACGGAACGTTTACAGGAATCTATAACGGAAAGGTTCATTCGATAAAAGGAATGATGCTTTCGGGCAATGTACTTGGAGGACTGTTCGGTGCAACCGATGGAGCAGCTATTTCGGATATTATTATTGAAAATGCAAAGGTGACGGGTCTTAACCGTGCAGGCATTGTTGTCGGCGAAGCAAAAGACACAGTCATCAGAAATATTACAATCAATTCTTCTTCTGTATTCTCCTCTGAATTCGGCAGTGCGGCAGGTATAGTCGCAGGAAAAGCGGAGAATGTAACGGCAGAGAATATTACAATTAACAAGTCTGAAGCTTCAACCACGCTCGCCGCCACATCCGCAACGGTGGAAATAGGCGGAGGTATCGCGGGAGCATTCAATGGTAAGATTATAAATGTTCATATGAACGATGTTACCGTTCAGTCCGGAACAATAGTCGGCGGTGCGGTTGGTGCTTCATCAAAGGCACAGCTTGACAATGTATATTTTAACGGTTCTGCATGCGGTGATATCGCAGGCGGATTGATCGGACAGCTTGAAAACAGCAATAATTTCAACGTCAAGAACAGCTTTATCAGCGGCTCTGTTAAGGGCGAGAAGCTTTCTGCTGGCGTTATTGCCGAGATATCTGACAGCTCAGCCGCAACGGCAAAAGCGGACAAATCTCTTGTTGAGAAAACGGTTATTACCGCTAAAGCTGAGGGCGAGGTTTCGGCTGCGGTTATTGCAAATGCTGATAAGAATGCTTTGGTTGCTAACGAGGCAGACGGAGCAACGATTCTTTCCGAAGTATACTATTCATCTTATCAGAATGAGAGTGTTTTTGGAACTCAGGAGCTTAACTCGTATCAGAATACAGGTCTTACAGCGATTGATCTCAGCAACATGAAGAGTGTTCTCGGCGGCACGGAGAAGTCATATGTTACTCTCAGCGGTGAGAAAACAATTCTCGGAGATGCTGATATCATAACCGTTGCAGGAAATGGCACATATAAAGAATTTGAGGTATGCGGTCATAAGTTCGAGCTCACGGACATTGCATCGGATCCTTTCGGTGTTGTGAATTATGATTCTTCTACGTCGTCGCTCAGTGCTACAGGCTCGATTGACGGAGCAAAGCTTGTTTTCACATATTCCAACGGTCTTAAAACAGCAATTCCCGTTTCGTATTCATCAGTTCTTGCAGGTTCGGGAACAAAATCCGATCCTTACCGCGTCGGTACAGCGGATGAATTTGCGGTTATGATGCAAAACGGTGACCGTGAAGGTGTATATTATTCAATTACGGCAGACATTGATCTCAGTGATGTAAAATCTGCTGATACCTTTGCAGGTATACTTGACGGCGGAAATCACGTTGTTTATGATTACAGCGGCGAGCCGATGTTCTCAAGTATAAGCGGTACTGTCAAAAATCTTGGCTTTGTCGGTTTTGATGTCGATTCAAGGTCTGGCACATCGGTCGGTGCAGTTGCAGGAACACTTAACGGCGCTACAATAGAAAATTGCGTAGTTATTGCAGATGTAAATGCTCGCGGTTCCGTGCAGGATGCAGGTATAATTGCAGGCCGCGCCGAAAACGGAGCAGAGATCGTAAACAGTATAACCTCAGGCAGAGTAACGGGTTCATACCTTCTTGCCGCAGGCGGAATAATTGGTTCTTCGTTCAATTCAAAGATTCTCAATGCTGTTTCAACCGCATACGTTTCAGCAGGCGGATATGCAGGCGGAATCGTCGGTGAGGCAGAATATACAACGCTTGAAAATGCGGTATTTGCCAACATGGCCGCTTCATCATCAAAGAAGTCGGGCAATGTTGCAGGTATGTTCTCTGAAACATCTTCCGCGTCAAATGTTTACTTTGACGGTTGCACCGCTAAGAACGGAGTTGCCGCTGCAGAGGGCGAAACAGAGGCTATGAAGTCCTCAACGACTAAGGCTCTTTCGGATCCGTCAATCATCGGATTTGCAAGAACAGCATCGGGATACGCGATTCCGTCCTCACTTAAGACGAGTGAATGTTCGCCGAAGTTTGCAACTGCGGTTGAATTTGCCGCACTTGCAGTAAGGTATGTTTCCAGAACAAATTCGGGCACTGCGATGAATTATACAGATATAAAGGTGCCTTCAGAGGTTAATTCAAATGCAGTCAGTGTTGACAGGACAAAGGGTCTTGTAATCACACTTATGAAAAACAAGGATTACGCCTTGACGGACAATGCTATTGCAAGATATTCAAATCCCGCAAGCGACAGCATGATGTCTGTAAGCTATTCGATCAACGACAAGAGCGGAAAGCTTGACGGTAAGCTGATCGGAGTTATGCTTAAGTCAAAGATTCTTGACAGCTCGGATGCGTTCGGATTCTTCACCAAAATCGGAGATCAGACAAGAAGTATAAACAGTGTCAGAGTATCCGATGAAGGTATTTATATTGACATTGAGCTTCCTGAGGGATACGCTTATAAGGTTAAGGCGGTTAATTCCGACGGAAAATCGCTTGATGTTACGGACGCAAAGAACGAAGGAAAATTGATCTCAACAAACGGTACGGACAGTGTTGATATTTCTATTGAAATTACAGAGTCAAAGGCCGACTGGGGTATCAGATCAATTTGGAGTGTTATCGGTAAATAAGTAGAGGGTTGATGTTACAATGAAAAAAAAGTTTGCATTTATTAAAAACTTAATATTAGCTGTGGCATCGGCCCTGACCTTGATAGCAGTTTCTTTCGCATGGTTCAGCAACCCGAGCCAGAACCTTGTACCTTCAATTACAGGTGAGGTCACAAGTCCGACATATGCAAGCGTTGCATATTATGTTGCGGGAACGAACGGAACCTATTCAAGACTTAACGGTGATATCGAGCTTACAAACTGGACATCGGGTTCATACAAAAAATATAAAATGATTCTTACGACCGCAACAGACGAGAAGCTCAAGCTCAGCATGGTAATCAATGATTTGCCGGCGGGCATGAATGCGGATTTAAAAAAGTCTGTTCAGGTTAAATATACTGTATATAAGGCGGTTAAAAAAGTTCAAAACGGCAGTGTTTCTTTTTCTGACGGAGCAATGCTTTTCGGCTCGGATTATATGAGCCTTTCGGAGCTTTCGAACGGCAAAATTTTTGACGGAAGATCGCTTGCAGACAGTCAGACCGCTAAGAACGATGTTTTTATTATTTACTATGAGATCGGTCTTGCGGCGGACAGCCCGTCAACGATCAGCGGAATGTCATCCTCACTCGGAACGCTTAAAATCAATATTCAGCCGGTGTCATAAGATATGAAAAAGGCAGGAAAGATTTTTTCAAGAGTGATGTCTGTGCTTTCCGTATTGATATTTATTTTCGGATTCACAGTATTTATTTCTGTTCTCGGTGCGACCGCAGGCAAGGCGCCGAGTGTACTTGGATTCAGCGTATTCCAGGTTCAGTCGGGAAGCATGGAGCCTGAAATTCCGATTGGCGGAATTGTTATTGTTCACAAAACAAAGCCGTCATCACTGAAGGTCGGAGACATTATTTCTTTTTATTCGAATGATACCGAGATCAGCGGAAAAATAAATACACACAGAATAATTGAGATAAAGGACAGCGACAGCGGAGAAAAGATTTTCCGCACTAAGGGCGACGCTAACGATGCTGAGGATACAGCGGCTGTTTTTGAGGTCGATTTGATCGGCAAAGTCATTGTCAACGTCGGCACGGTCGGCGGCTCGGTTCTCGGGGTGCTCAGAAATCCGAAAATTATTTTTATTTTCATTGTTTTGCCGTTGATTCTTATTACATTGGGTGAAGCAGTAAACTTAGCGAAGCTTATTGCAGAATACAAGTTCTCAGACCAAAAGGATGAAGAAAATGAATGATCTCCGCAAGCAAAAGATAAGTTTGCTTCTGACGGCTGTTATAATTTGTGTTTCGGTCGTTGCAATCGGAGTTGTTTATGTCCCGAAATTACTGAAAATGGATATGTTAGTCGTTGAGACAGGAAGCATGTCCCCAACCATAAAGCCTTACAGCTTGATTTTTGTAAAGCCTTATAAATTTTTTGAAGATTATCGTGTGGGTGATATAGTTACCTTTACCGATGAAACCCAGAACAAAAGCTTTACGCACAGAATAGTTGAGATTGACGAGAAAAACCAGTGCTTTGTGACCAAGGGCGACGCAAACAGTGAGGTTGACCTCGGCAAAACCTCTGTAAATTATGCGAGAGGTAAGGTTGAAGCATCTATTCCTTATGTAGGATATCTTGTTAAATTTTTGCGATACACACCTGTTAAGGTGGCAATCGCGGTTATATATATCGCGTGGGCTGCGATTGAAATTGAGCTGATAATTGCGGAAAGGAAGAAAGCTTATGACTAAAAGAATAGTTGCTTTTATTGCATCGTTGGCAGTTATTATAGGATTGATGAACTGCGGAACATCGTATGCATGGTTTGTCACAACCTTGGAAAAGAAGCAGAGCATTTCGGTTTCCGTTGTCAGCGCATCTCAGACGGCAAAGCTTACGGATCTGGACAGTGATGAGCAAACAGTCATTATGCCGGGGGATAACCTTGTTAATCTTGACGGACAGGGCGCAATGCTCAGAATAAATAACGGATCCACGACCGATGTTCAGATTCGTCTTTCGATTGAATATACAAGCTATGCCTCAGGCAGAGCGGAACAGAAAATTTATTCGGGCAGCGGCGATGACATTGACGTTACTTTTGCCACAAATAAATGGTCGAAGAATACAAACGCAAACGGTACATGCTATTTTTACTATATGGGAGACAAATACGAGTCGGAGAATGTTAATGATCTTGACAGTGTTCCGTCGGTCGGCACAGATGTATCCTATGTTGATGCGATTTCAAGCATTGTTTATAAGGACAGCATTTCAAGGGCTTATGCAGGTCAGCCTGTAAATATAAAGGTAAAGTTTGAAGCAAAGCAGGCAGATAATATCTCCTGGGACAGCATAAATTCATATACCTTCTCGGGCACCGCTGCATGAGAAACAGGAAAGCGAAGCCGAGGATCGGCAATGTTTTGTTCAATATTCTTGCGATAATAACCGCTATCGCTGTGGGATTCGTAGCTTTTAACATTGCTTTCGGAGCAAAGGGCTATGCTGTAACAAGCGAAAGTATGGCACAAACGCTTCATCGCGGTGACCTTGTTTTTTCAAGAAAAACGGATTTCGATTCTATTAAGATCGGTGATATTGTTACCGTCGGTTCGAAGGATCGCAAGGAGTTTTTTACACATAGAGTTGTCGCGATTGACAAGGAAAAAAAGCAAATAACCACAAAGGGAGATAACAACCCAGAAAATGATCCGATGGATACACCTGCGGACAGGGTGGTTGGAGTTATGTGGTACAGTGTACCGCTTTTCGGTTATCTCGCAATTGCATTCAGCGGAATTTCACAGACCAAAGGCTTGATTATTTTAGCAATTATCGCAGTCTTTATGATTGCGCTCAATATAATTTTTTCAAAAAAGATTGAAAAGAAAAACGGAGGTGGCAGCAATGAGTAAGGCAAAAAGAATAATGATGCCGATAATGGCTTTTGTCCTTGTTCTTTGTATCGGATATTTTTCGGGTATGTCAAAGACCTCCGCGTGGTTCTATGACAGCGGTGTTATCGACAGCGGCAACAGCTTCGTTTTCGGTAATCTTTCGGTGGATACAAAGTTTGTAATTAACCATAATGTTCTTTTTGATGCAACGACTAAGCTTGCCGACGAAGGCGAAATCCTTTTCGATAAAGCGGTCAATTATGACGATATCAACGTTACCAATTCGGGCACGGTTCCCGCAAGAGTGTATATCAACGTTGATGTAACAAATGACGGAAAGGGATATCGTTGGTTTGTCTATACCGATGATATGCTTGTAAACGGAAGCATAAGGGATACTATCAAGGCGAATGTTTCTTCGCTCACGAAGTCGGAGCTTGATAAGTACAACAGTGCAAAGTATATATTGCTTGCCCCGGGGGAGACAAAGGTCGTTAAGCTTGCAAGCTGGGTCGAGTATGATGAAGTCAGCGCTGATTTGAAGCAAGGCAAGTCTGTTTGTGTTGCAACGAGAATTTATATGACAGCAACGCAGGATAAAGACGGAATAATCGGTTAATGGAATTGGGGTGACGGATATGTCAAAAAAGATAAGCAGAAAAGCAATAGTCGTTATTGTTGCGGTTGTTGCAATAATTGCCGTTGTAGGCGGTTCTTTGGCGTGGTACGTTGCCCAGACCTCAAAATCTCAGAGCTTTTACCTGTCAGGCATAAAAACCTCGGCGACCGTTTATTTTGCTAACGGTAAAAAAGATGTTGATGCTGAGACTTATAAAGATGAAAACGGATTGTATACGCTTTCGCTTAATTCGGAGGACGAAAACTATATCGGAAAGCTTAAGGTTATTGTCCACCGCAGCGGCGCGGCAGGCTGTCTGAGAGTTAAAACCGCATTTGAATGGCAGTTGGCTGACGGTTCGGTTTCTCAGTTTACAACAAACGTTCCGTATGTTTTCAATGACGAATGGTACGACAACCGCGGAACGGACTATTGTGTATATTATATGGGAAGCGACCGCTCGGGTGTAACAAGAAATGACACGCTCTATCTCATAAAGAGCTTTGATGAAAGCAAGCTTGACCTTACCGAAACCGAGCAAGGTACATCGGTAAAGGCACTGATTGAGGTTGATGCCGTTCAGTCAAACCGTTATCCGCAGTTATGGAATATTGACAAATTACCGTGGGAATAATGGAAGTTGATTTCTATGTCTAATAAGAAAAAAGTGCCTGTGGCAGGTAAAACTGTCGCAGGCAAAAACAATTATAATAAGAAAAAGGACGTACAGCGAAAAAAGGCAGAGGCGCAGAAAAACGCCCGACGTGTGATTGAAGAGAAGGAAAGAAAGCAAAAAGAACGTCAAAAGCGCAGTGAAGAGATTCGAAAGCAACGACAGAAAATCAGCGACAGAGAAAATAAAGCCGAACAGAAAAGATCGGAAAGAAAGTCGAAGAAAGAAAGACGTCAAAATCGCCGAGCTCGATTCGTCAAGAGATTCCGTTATTATACGAGCAAAAAGTTTCTTTCCTCGCTTAACTATTTCAGAATTTTCACATGTATAGTGTTGCCGATTGCCGTGATTATTACGGCGAGTGTATTTATTTCCGATTCGGTATTCATGAACGTTCCTTCCAAAATACGGTCAACCGAATTTAACGGACGAATTGAGAGCGAAACGACTGCTTCGGACAGTGCTTTCAATGTGCAACAGCAACAGGTTTTGGTGGAGGCGCTGAATGCCAAGGGCAGCCGTGGTTTTGATTTTTATTTTAACACTATAGTAAATGTCGGTGATGATTTTTCAACCGATAATCTTTGCTTTGGCAATCCGAGAAACAACGACTGTGTGCTGATAGCAACCGTGTTCGATGATGACGGAAATGTGCTTTACCGTTCCCTCGGGGTTGAACCCGGTAAGGAAATAAATCATGCGAAGCTGTTCAGCGAGTTAAGCTACGGTGTGCATGATGTCAAGGTTTCAGTCAACGCTTACGATAAAAAGACAAATGAAAAAATCGGAACAAAATATGCAAAAATAAAGATTGCGGTCGGTGTGGAGTATAATGACGAAAAATAAACCTAAAAGTAAATCAGTATGGATTATTGCGGCCGTTATCGCTGTTATACTCGCAGTTATTCTTCTGACGGGCGGTGCACCGCGCATTAGACTGTCGCTTGTCGGCGGTGGAAAGGTCATGGACGGACTTTTGCCCAATGTTGAAGCCGACGCACATATTACAGAGGTCCCGTCGGGTGAAATTCGATATCTGATCAATAAACGCATAATGTTTGAAAACAGTTATTCGCAGGGAAATGTTATGCTTGAAAACCCGAAAATTTGTCAGTATGATATAAAGTTTATTATTTATAAAGATGACGGCGAAATGATTTACACTTCGCCGATGATAAAACCCGGACAATATCTTGAAAAGGATAAGCTTTCTGCGGTTGTGAAGGCGGGAGAGTATAATTGCTCGTATTCCGCGCAGGCATATCTGGACGGTGAGCTTAAGGGAGAAGTGACAGGAGTTGTCACTGTTACAGTGGGATAATTTGATATAGACTTGTCGAAAATGAATTTTATGGAAGTGGGGATAAAAATGAATAAAAAATTTAGTCAGAATGTCCCGTATAAGCGTGTGTTCAGTCTAGTAATAATTGCTTCTTTTGTTGCATGGTTGATTGCGATTATCTATAAGCCGCAATCACGACAAATTGAAATTTTTTTCGATTATATGGGCGATTTCTTTGCCGATGCGACAAATACGACTGGGTTGGCGCATGCGAGAAACCCATATTTAGATGATACAATCGGCTTGCAAAATGCAGCATATCCGCCGCTTGCGTATTTTCTGTTTTATTTGCTTGCCCGCGCTTCGGGAACTGCCCCAAAAGAGTATCTGGATTACTATAAAAGTCCCATGTGGTTGTTCCTGTTTATCGTGGTGCTGATAGTTTGTTTTTTATTGCTTTATACACTTGTGGTTAAGTATACGGGTGGGACAAAGAATCCGGACAATATTCTTCTGGGTATTGCAATTTGTGTCTCATTCCCGATTTTACATACTGTTGAACGAGGAAATATTATTTTCATTGTTTTTATAGCGGTAATGGTTTACCTGTTTTATTATGACAGTGAATCAAAAGTAAAAAAAGGAATTGCTTTACAACGGTTGTTTCAAAAGAATACAGTGTTGAGTGGAAACCGGGGATTGAACCATATTATCCGATAAATGATGAGCAAAATGACGCTCTGTATAGAAAGTATCGAGATCTTGCCGATAAAGAGGAGAGTGTAATCTTTGGAGGAAGGCTTGGTGAGTATAAATACTATGATATGGATAAAACCGTTGAAAACGCTTTAATGTTAGCGAAAAAAGAATTTGAAAGATAATAAAAAAGCAACGAAGAATTGTAAAATTTCTTCGTTGCTTTACTATATTGGCCTTTATTTATTATCTACCTTGTAAACCGCGTAAGCAAGTATCTGACCGTTTACGAAATCACAACCGTTTGTGATGATAAAATCCTTATATGCCTGAACAAAAATTCCCTCAGACATTGTACCCGGGTTCGATTTCTTGGTCGGGTGTGTAAAGCTCGTCGTTCTCGGAGCCGCTGAGCTGGAAACATGGATCATAGTTGCCGTTGTTCCGTCATAGTCCGAGATGTTAAGATCGGGGTTGTAGCACTCCATATGATATGCCCAGTGAGAATGACCGTTGAAGAATACTACGTTCTGATACTTCTCAAGGAGCTTTCTGAAGCGTCTCTCGTCCTTGTTGCCCTTGAAATAGGGAATCGTATAGAAAAGACCCCAGTCGTTATAGATGTTGCCCTCGCCGAGGAACGGGTTGCCTGTGGGAGCGTTGAGGAAGGTGTGGAAATAAAGGAAAACTCTCTTGTCCTTGTACTTCTCAAGCATTGCCTCAAGCCAATCCTGCTGTTCGTCGGTTACGATCTGAATGAACGGAACATATGCATCCTTAACCTGGCTGAAGAAGATGAATACATCACCGTTTGTCTCCTCGCCCGAGTATACAAAGTCATATCCGTTGTCAGCTACGTCAAGAACGCCTGCGGGCTTATTGTCGGAGAATACGCCTACATTGACGTTTGCTTTCCATGAATCATAATTGAACTTATCTCTGCAATCGTGGTTGCCCTTGCAGGAGAAAACGTTGAAATCGTGCTGATCGTTGTACTTGTGGAAAGATTCATACGAAGATGTTTCACCCTCATATGAAAGGTCGCCCGAAACGCCGACGATGGAAACGCCCATATCGTCGAGGAAGTTAAGAGCCTGAGGATAAGAGGTGTCAGACCAGTCTTTTCCCTCGTCGTCAAAATATCTGCCGAAGTGAACGTCACTGAGCGATCCGAAGCTGTAGGTCATGTCACCGTAATCGGGAAGATTTTCCTCGGGGATCTTGTCTGTGTCAAGAAGCTGATCCTGATAATAGAGAAGAATAGTTTCTGCTCCATCGGGAATTGCAAGGAAAGAATTCGTCTCGTGCTCACCCTTGCCTTTTTTAACATCAACCTGAGCGAACCAGCTGTAGGGAATGGTTTTGCCGCTTGCTGAGCTTGTGGTGAGCTTGTTGCCATGGGCATCGCCCCAGTAAAGCTCATATGTAGCGTCAAAGTTTGCCGTTACGATCGCTGTACCCTCGGCTGAGCCCTCTTCTTCGTTGGCAAAAACAAAGTTCGCATTTGCTTTAACTCCGTCCGAGGGAATCGGAACAGGAGCAATGATTCCCGCTGAAATGAGCGCGGAAAGAATGAGAGCAATCAGTTTTTGCATAAAATTAACTATCATATTTTTCCTCCGAATTTTATAATATTGTGTATCCGTTGATACCGAAAATATTATACCATTATTAAGCATTGGAAATCAATACCTTCTTGACATTTGTGTTATAATTGTATACAGAAAAAAGAACGGAGGTTATACCATGAAAGATTTTTATGACATTATTAAGTCACGCAGAAGCGTAAGAGGCTACAAAAGCGATGAGATTCCTGCCGACAAGCTTGCAAGAATTCTTGAGGCAGGCACTTATGCTCCGACAGGCAGGGGTAAACAGTCTCCGCAGATCATTGCAGTGAAGGATAAGGCCGTGAGAGATAAAATTTCAGCGCTCAATGCCACAATTATGGGAACAAACAGCGATCCTTACTACGGTGCGCCTGTGATAGTTCTTGTGCTTGCCGACGGCACCGCAAACACCTTTGTTGAGGACGGAAGCTGTGTGCTTGAAAACATGATGCTTGCCGCCGAAGCCGAAGGTCTCGGAACGGTCTGGGTACACCGCGAGCGCGAAATATTTGACAGCGACGAGGGTAAAGAGCTTCTTCGCGAGTGGGGACTTCCCGAAACTCTCAGGGGCGTAGGATCAATTGCTCTGGGATATCCCGCCGCCGAGCCGAAAGAAGCCTCGCCGAGAAAAGAGGATTATATTAAGTATATTTGATATTGGAATGATTACAAATTGTAACTTTTTGTAACTTTTGTAATTTCGTTAAATATACACAACATATAGCTAACTTACAAAGATAATTAAGCAAATGTGCACTAATAATAAGCGCTTTTTCGACCAAAAAATTCCGATTATGGCATAATTTGTACGTCCAAAAGCTGACGAAAATTTGACATTTGTAACTATTTGTGTTATACTCCTGTCCGTTGTGCAAAAACTACCGACAGGAGTTATTTTTATGAAAACCATTTTTAAAAAAATAATGCCGGTTCTTTTGGCAATAGTTACTATCCTGACATTTGCTTCATTTAATACGGCAAGTGCAAAGGGATATAATTGTACGAATGCAAAGCTTCAACAGCTCATAAATGAGTGGAGCGGCGTTTATTGGACGGGTTCGTTCAGAACCGCAATCACATGTAAGGGCTTTGCCGATATGATGTTCAATGAGCTTTACGGCAACGGCGGAGTCGGCGCTTACAATTCAGGCGCTTACAGCTACTATGTTCCCACTCCGCGAAAGGCAACCGAGATTGCGAAGCTCAGCTCGGCAGGCTACAATGATTTTTACCGAATCATGCACAAGGCCGCTTCGGGAGATTACATTCAGTGGGCAACAGCTTATTCACAGCATTCGTCAATTTTCATTTCGTGCGATGAAAACGGCTTCTATGTTTTCGACAGCAATTTTGTAGAGCCGTATCTTTGCGCCGTCCATTACATTACTTATGAATACATCACAAGTATAACCTACGGCGTTTCAATTTACAGATCAACCTCGAGAGAATACGCAGTAAAGCACGAAAAGAAAAAGGCTGTTGCAAAGAAGGCAATTCCCTATGAATTTGCAGACAAAAATGTTGCACTTTCATATATGGAAACTTTTACACCGACCGTAAAGGGCGGAAAGAAAATTACAAGCTGGACCTCGTCTGACGATCATGTTGCCGTTGTAAGCAATGACGGTGTAATTGAAGGCGTTTCGGGCGGAACCGCAGTAATTACTGCAATCAACTCAGAGGGCAAGTCCACTCAGATGACAGTTACGGTTGAGGACACCTCGGTTAAAAGAATTATCGGCGTGCTGCTTGAAGGCTTTAAGCCTATGGATGTCAGCGACATTATTGCATAAATAAATTAAGAAAGCGTGACCGTTATGGCCACGCTCTTTTTATATTCTTCTGTCCTTATAATAGAATTCCTCGTCGCGCTTGCCGATTTCGCGCAGTACCCGACAGGGGTTGCCGACCGCAACAACATTCGGCGGAATATCTTTCGTTACAATTGAGCCTGCGCCGATAACGGAATTGTCGCCGATCGTTATACCGGGCAATATGACCGCTCCTGCGCCTATCCAGACATTTTTGCCGATATGAACGTCAATGTTATACTGCATTGCTTTTTCGCGCAGAGATGGGAGGACAGGATGTCCTGCTGTAGCTATTGTAACATTAGGTCCTATCATGGTTCTGTCGCCGATATAAATGTGCCCGTCATCAACGAGAGTGAGATTGAAATTGGCATAAACTTTTTTGCCGAGATGAACATGTGCTCCGCCCCAGTTGGCATAGTAAGGCGGCTGAATAAATGTGCCTTCGCCGACCTCGGCAAAGGAGAGCCTCAGAAGCTCAGTCATTCGCTCTTCGTCGCCAAGACCGAGAGTATTGTATTCCTTCATATATTGAACGCAGGCTGACTGAACCTTAAGGATTTCGTCAACACTGCTGTCATATTGCAGACCTTTTTTCATCTTTTCAGCTTCTGTCATGAATAGACCTCCGTTTTGCAAGTTTTCTTTAGTATATCAAAACATAAATTTTACGTCAAGGCATTGTTGACATCAAACAGAAAAAGAATTAGAATATAAATGTAAATATTCAGAACAGGAGGAATTGTTATGACTGAAAAGATTATTGCAGAGGTTAAGGCTCTTATCGCCGCTCCGTCATGCTGCCCCGAAGCTAAGGCTGCCGCCGAAAGCTGGTTTGCCGCAGTCGGTACCGACAGGGAGGCAGAGGAGACCAAAAAGCTCATCGCCGAGCTTGAGGAGGATATTGAGCCGATCGACGATCTTATCGCATTTGCAAGCTCTCCGAAGTGCAAGGAGTTTTTCGGAGACAAGGCAGAGGGCTTTTTGGCTCACGCAAAGGAGCTTAAAGCGTCGGGCGCAAAGTATTGCGATTGTCCCGCATGCACCGCTTGCGCAAATATCCTTGAGCTTCTTAATTAAAATGCAATCAAAAAAGCAGGGCGAAAATCTTGTATGATTTCCACCCTGTTTTTATTTTTTCTTTAAAAAGTCGATTCCGAAGATTCTGTGAATCGGTTTTGTTATCTTTGATTTCAAGCGCTGTGTTTGTGACATCCAGCTTCCCGAATACCAGTGAATAGAAATTGTATTTTCGGTTTTGCTCATGATTCCCGTATTGCTTCCGTAAGGATTCATGTAGTCGCTCGGCAAAATCAGCGCTCCTGCAACTGTCTGCATTTTGCCGTCAAGCTTCAGTCCGTGGCGAAGCAACGCATCTGTATTAAGGCGCGGGCAGGTAACCGTTCCGCTTTTTCCGTCGAGATACGGCTCATATTCTTTGACCATCGCCGTAATGGCTTCGCCGTGAGCGACCGACCCGAAGCCCAGCCCTGTTGCAACATAATCGGGGTTTTCCAGACCGAAAAAAGCTTCGTTGTCAAGCAGAAAATCAATGTTCTTAATAAGCTCAACATCGGTATCAAAATATATTCCGCCGTTTTTTTCGATTATTTCAAGGCGGGCAAAATCGCTGAGAAAAGCATATTTCTTTTCCTCGGCACACATTTTGGTATATCCGTTTGAGCTTACATCATAGTTACTCTCGTTCCATTCGATTATTTCATAATCGGGGCAGAACTTTTTCCAGCTGGCTATACATTTTTTTACGGATTTCGGCTTTTCACCGCCGCCAAACCAGCAATAATGTATTTTTTTCGGAATCATTCGATCACCTCTTCGGATTTCATTGCGAAGCGATTTCACTCAATGCAATTGAATTCTTCCGTCAAAAGGACGGTTTTAGTTAAAAAGTCCCGTTCCGAGGAACAGGACTTTTTTCTGGTGAGGATGAATGGATTTGAACCATCGACCCCTTGCATGTCAAGCAAGTACTCTAACCAACTGAGCTACACCCTCAAAGTATAGATATTCTATCATACTTTTGTGCCTTTGTAAAGTGTTTTATAAAAACTTATAAATCATTTTTTCCTTGAAATATGTATTATAATAGGTTATACTCTTATCTGAGGGAATATGAAAGGAGAAGTAATGCACTATATTATAATGGATCTCGAATGGAACAATGCATATGTTCACCGCACAAAGAACTTTATGAATGAGATAATTGAAGTCGGCGCCGTAATGCTTGATGAGGAGCTTAGAGAGATCAGCGAGTTTTCATGCTTTGTTAAATCGAGGATCGGCAAAAAAATCCGAAGCAATATAAAAAAGCTGACTCATATTACAAATGACGATATGCGTAGCGGCGAACCGTTTGAAACGGTTATGGAAAGGTTCATGAGCTGGATAGGCGATGAGGAAAATGTTATTCTGACATGGGGCAACAGCGATATCCGTGTTATTATCGAAAACTTTCGGCTTCTTACGGGCCGCGAGACCGTTCCGTTTTTATCCAAATACACTGATGTTCAGCGGTATTTTCAGTTAAAAAAAGGAATCCCAACGGAAAAACAGCTTGGGCTTTTCAATGCGGCGGAGGCTGTCGGAATGGATCCGAACACCTTTTCTCATCACCGTGCGCTTGACGACAGCCTTTTGACGGCTGAGTGCTTCAGACGGGTTTATTCCGATGACTTTGCAAAATACATCCTGCCCTGCGGCAAGGCGTTTTATGAAAAGCTATTTTTTAAGCCCTACGCTATCAGCAATATCAACAGTCCTCTTGTTGATAAGAGCTTGCTCAACTATACCTGCGAGGAATGTGGCGTTAAGGGCAAGATAATAAAGAACTGGCGATATTCAAATCAGTATTTTCGTGCGATCTATGTCTGCCCCCAATGCGGTAAAAAGGTCCGCGTTGCCGTCAGGTTCAAAAAGTATTATGACAGCCTGGACACAAGAAAGACGGTCACGTTTATTAAGGACGAGGAACCGCCGATTACTACACAAAATGACTCTGAATGATTGATTCGGAGTCTTATTTTTTGTACAAATAGTAAAATGTGAACTATTTTTGAATAAATGATTGACAAACGGCTTGTTTTATTATAAAATAAATCGAACTCTTTAAGAGCGGTACAGTGATGCCGACAAGATTTTACATGAAGCAGAGCAAGGTCTGCATATATCCTTATGTAATTTTGTGTCTTGTCGCGCTGTGCGACAGGGCATTTTCTTTTTTCGGAGGCTCACATGAACAAGAAAATCATGGATGAAGCGGCTCTCGGAAGAGCTGTAATGAGGATCTCACACGAAATAATCGAGAAAAACAAGGGAACGGAAAATATTGTGCTTGTCGGAATCAAGCGCAGGGGAATCTACCTCGGACAGATGATTCACGACAACATCATGAAAATTGAGGGTGTTGACGTCCCGTTCCAGACCTTGGACATTCATTTTTACCGTGATGACCTGACAAAGGAGAGCGACGCTCCCATTTATAACGCCGAAAACAATCAGTTCGAGGTCACAGGCAAAAAGATAGTTCTTGTTGACGATGTAATTTATACGGGCAGAACGGTCAGGGCGGCAATCGAAGCGATCTTCACAATGGGCAGACCGTCGCAGATACAGCTTGCAGTGCTCATCGACAGGGGACACCGTGAGCTGCCGTTCAAGGCGGACTACATCGGCAAGAGCATACCAACCTCAAGGAATGAGACGGTATCGGTCAAGGTTGAGTGTATCGACGGTGAAACAGGCGTGGATTTGCTCACGGATTAAGGATTTAAACACTAACGTGTTTGAAATAAAGGAAAAAAACGGAGGTATATCAAATGCAACTTATTTACAATGTCAAAGACAAACCGAAATTCGGTCAGCTTATCGTTTTCGGTTTCCAGCAGGTTCTTGCTATTCTTGCGGCAACAATCGCAGTTCCGACAATCATCGGTAACGGAATGTCGCAGTCGGCAGCACTTTTCGGAGCAGGCGTCGGCACAATCGTTTATCTTCTCTTCACAAAGTTTAAAAGCCCTGTTTTCCTCGGCTCATCATTCGCTTTCATCGGTTCGATGCTTGCAGCCTTTGCAGGAGCGATTTCCGAGGCAGCCGGACACTTCGGACTCATCATCGGTGCTCTTTTCGCAGGACTTGTTTATGTTGTTATTGCAATCGCAGTAAAGGTTGCAGGTGTTAAATGGATCAACAAGCTTATGCCTGCCGTTGTTATCGGACCGACGGTTTCAATCATCGGATTGTCGCTCGCAGGCAACGCAGTCGGCGATCTCACACTCGGTAAGGTTATGACCGAGGTTACAACTCAGACAGTTGAAAACGGCAAAATCGTTGATGTTGTTTCGTCCGTATCAACCGCAAGTCCGTATGTTGCACTTATCTGCGGACTCATAACTCTCTTTACTGTTGTTATCTGCTCGGTTTACGGCAAGAAGATGACAAAGCTCATTCCGTTCATTATTGGTATCCTTGCAGGCTATGTTGCCGCTGCAATCTTCACCGTAATCGGTATCAAGACAGACAACACAGCACTTCAGGTTATCGACTTCACGGTTTTCCACGACCTTAAGTTGTTCTCCGTTCCCGATTTCACATTCCTTGAGGCTGCAAAGGGCGCTAAGGAAATCGACGCTCAGTATCTCGCAACTGTTGCGGTTGCTTATGTTCCCGTTGCATTCGTTGTATTCGCAGAGCATATCGCAGACCATAAGAACCTTTCTTCAATCATTGAGCAGGATCTCCTTGAGGAGCCGGGTCTTCACAGAACGCTTCTCGGTGACGGTGTCGGTTCAATGTTCGGTGCAATCTTCGGCGGCTGCCCGAACACAACATACGGCGAGTCGGTCGGCTGCGTAGCAATCACCGGTAACGCTTCTGTTGTAACAATTCTCGCCACAGCAATCATGTGCATGATCATCTCCTTCTTCGGACCGTTCGTAACCTTCCTTGCAAGTATTCCGAACTGCGTAATGGGCGGTGTTTGCATCACTCTCTACGGCTTCATCGCAGTCAGCGGACTTAAGATGATCCAGAAGGTTGACCTTGACGACAACAAGAACCTCTTTGTTGTAGCGGTTATCCTTATCTGCGGCATCGGCGGACTTACCGTAAACTTCGGCAAGGTAACGCTCACTTCTATCGCTTGCGCACTTATCCTCGGTATCATTACAAACGTAATCCTTTCAAAGAAAGGCAAGAAGGCATAAGCCAAGCAAAGACAAAAGATATAAATTTACTCCCACTCGTCTGACGGGTGGGAGTTTTTATGTTTAAGATCGTTGTTACAAGAATATGCTCGCCATATTATAAAATTAATGCACAAAAAAATACACACTATATTTATTTTTTTGTGGTACTTGACAGGAACGTTAAAATAATATATAATTAAACCATAAAATGGCAAAGATAGATCCGGGTTAATAGTTTTTGCCAACCGAATACATATTGTATTCGGTTGGTTTTAGGAGAATAAGGTATGATAAAAAATGATCTGAAAAGATATTCAAAATCATATGTCAATATAATCCTTTTTGTGGCAGTAGTTATTATAGTTGCTATTTGTTTCTTCTCAGCCGGTCAAAGTGCAGAAGGCATACAAAGGCAGCTTCAAATTGCCAAAGCTGAAGGGGCAACAAGAGATATAAGCAAATTGCAGGAAATAGTAGATGGCTTCTCGGGTATAAGCTATGCTTCTCGGCTGTTTTTTAATGGCGAGGCAGCGTCATATATTCCTCTTGCATATATTATATGTTTTTCGGTGATGTTCGGTTCACAAATGTTTACAAACTTGCATTACGGGTTTGGCAATATGATAGTTACAAGAGAAAAATACAAGAAATATGTTTTTTCTTCTTTTGCCTCTCAAAGTATATATATGGCGGTTATTATTGCAATGGTTTCGGCTGTAATTACAATTGCACCGATTTTAGCTAAGCCCCCGATTAGCGGAATTCCGGTTCAGGGAACTCTTGGAGTAGAAATTCAAAGTTTGGCACAGTTTATCGGAATGGTTTGTGCTCAAGTTGCCATAATAATTCTTTATGTTGTTCCGTTGGTAAACTTGACAACTGTAACACCGCTTTTTGTCTCAAATAAATATTTGAATATGTCATTGCCTCTGGCCTTTTTTATGATTACATATGTTCTTCCGAATCTTTTGGAAGTCGCAGGAGAAAAAGTTCAGGAGATAGCGCAGTATATTCATCCGGTTGTTTATTTGGGTTGTATTGCAGACTATTATGTTGTTTCAAGTGAGAATTACACCGTAACGGATTTATTGACTAAGATGGCGGTTTTGCCGATATTTATATTATTGTGCTTGTCTATTATAACGTATTTCAATATAAAAAGATATGAGAAAGATTATATAAAATGATGCTAATGATTAAAAAGAAAAGCCTATGGCTTTATATCATATTTCTTACGGTTTGTATGGCTGCCATTTGGATTCAATATGTCAGAATACCTGAGAATTTTTTTACTCTTAATTCTGTATCAATGTCTAATTTGGTGTATGGCCTACAAAAGCTTTATTTCAATCAATCTGTTTGGATAGTGCTATTAACTTATATTTTGCGAGTTGAATATTTTGAACCTGTTTTGCGAGTAAGGTTAAAAAGCGACGTTTATTTTTCATTAGTAACCAAAGGCATTATATATAGTTTTGTTTATTCAATTTATGTATTTGCCGCACACTTGATTTTTTCGGCTATTTCCGATATTGGCTTAGATTTCAGCATGTTTTCAGGGCTTGCTAAAACGGCATTTTTCTGTTTGATGTGTTATACGGAATACTATATTGCATTTTTCCTGTTAAAAAATCACTTCCTTTCCGCTGCAATCGTTTGTCTGAAAAATTTGGCAATAATTATTATTGTATATATAATTGAATTTCATCTTGGAATGCCGACAGAATTTCAAAATAATTACTTCGGAAATCTTGTTTATATTATTATCGAAACAATTATTGCAAATGGAGTTTTATATTTTCTCGTTAAGCGAAAGGAATGTTTATGATTAAAAGGAGCTATATAGGTACCTTTTTTATAATGATGGGAATAAATTGGCTAACTGCTTTGTGGTTTTCTGCTCCCGGGTTAACAAAATTTAATATTGTAGAAATAAGTTTACTTTGCTTTAAAAATGTTGAGTATATATCGATTATAAATAGTTTGTTTTCAGCGGCAATTGTCGGATCAATTGTTGTAGTTGCAGCTTCTTGCATTGAAAACATGAACAAAATGAATGTTTTGATTTGTTCTCGATTTGGTCTTTCAAAAGAGAAAAGCATTGGATTTTGCTTTTTTCAGTTTTTGGTAAGTTCGCTTTGTTTATCAATAACAAAAGCGGTTGCCGATTTGTTATATTGTCGGAATGAACTGTTTGAAAATGTCGGATCGTTTATAAAACTATATTTTTTGTTTTTGGCTTTTTCTTATATTGTTTTTTTGATTATTTTTTTGTTATTGCAATATGGGCATAAAATCAAACTAACGGTCTTAATTCTTATGCTGATTTCTCTTGTGCTTCCGCAATTGTCAAAGTCTGAATATTTTATATTTCAATGTTGGGGGATTGCCGGAGAAAGATATACACAGGATTTCTTTTTACTGATTGCCGTTAAAGCGGGAGTTATTATTTTGCTGTCAATAATTATTACATTAAAATTGAAAAACAAAGATATATTTACATAAGCTCATTGGAGGAGTTTTGAAATGTTAAAAGCTGATATAATTACTAAAGTTTTAAAGGGAAACGAAGTTCTGTCAAACATTAGTTACACCTTTGAAAACGGAAAAATATATCTTCTTACAGGGCATAACGGCTGTGGAAAAACTATGCTGCTGAGAGCCCTTTGTGGATTGATTACTCCGGATTCAGGAGAAATAATTTGTGACAAAAAGTGCAATTTTGGAGTAGTAATTGAAACGCCGAAATTTATGGAAAATGAAACAGGATATTTTAACCTGTGTTACTTAGCGTCAATACGAAAAATAATAAACAAAGATACAATAAAGGAACATATAAAGCTCTTTGATTTGGATAATGTAAAAAATAAAAAGGTTAAAACATATTCGCTCGGAATGAAACAAAGATTAGGTTTGTGCCAAGCGGTTATGGAAGACCCCGATATTATTTTGCTTGATGAGCCGTTCAATGCTATTGATGAAGAAAACTTGAACAGAATATATGAAATTTTAAACGGATTTCGTGAGAAGAATAAGATTATAATAATTGCATCTCACGGTATTGTTGACCGTAATAAGTTGATGATTGACGAAACAATTGTCATGGATAAAGGAAAGATTTTAAAAGAAAATTAAATACAAATTGTGATTAGATAAATTTCAGCAGACATTGATGTGATTTCAATGTCTGCTTTTGTCTTTCTTGAAAAATTTTTAGATTTATATTATAATATAATCAAAGAATAGATTTAGATAAACTATGGTGACGTTATGAAAACATGTTATATTTTCTCTGCGGTTGAGATGAAAAATAATTTTCCGAAGCCGGATAAGGATGATTTGATAATTGCGGCGGATGCAGGATATCTGAACGTTCAAAAAGCAGGCTTGCGACCCGATGTTATAATCGGTGATTTTGATTCGTCAGAGAAGCCGAGCACGGATACGCCGATTGAAACCTTTCCTGTCCTTAAGGACGATACGGACACCATGCTGGCGATAAAATACGGCTTCAACAGCGGCTACAAACGCTTTGCGATTTACGGCGGTCTCGGCGGAGAGCGAACAGATCATACAGTTGCAAACATTCAATCTCTTGCATATATTGTCGATCACGGCGGAGAGGGCTTTCTCGTTGGCGAGAACGAAACCTTTGCGCTGATTAAAAATTCTTCAATCACACTTCACTCCGAAAAGGGAAAAACACTTTCGGTTTTCGCTTACGGCGGAGTTGCCGAGGGAATATCAATCAAGGGAGCGGTTTATGAGACAGATGACCTCACACTTTCACCGTTCTTTCCGCTCGGCGTGAGCAATAAATTTAAAGAGAACACCGCCGCGGTCGGAGTAAAAAACGGATGTATTTTAATTAAATGGTAAAATTAAAATAGTGGCTGTTGCATTTAGCGACAGCCACTATTTTCAGTTAAGCTCTGTGAGCAAAATTTCTCTGATCTTTCCGCCGTCAAACGGAACAAAAACTGTTTTGAATTCCTGTGGCTTGAAATCGAGGGTAACTTTTCTGTCGATGAACTTCAAATCAAGCGTTACTGTGCAGGCTTTGCCACCCGTTTCAATCGCACGGAAAACATAGCCGTTATTGTCCTCGGCAATCTTTATTGCCTGAACGATAACATTGTCGCGGTCAATGCTCATTCCGCTGTAGGTCGGCGGAAGCGTGCCCTTGTGGTGCGTTTCCTGATAAAGCCTCAGCGGCATGTTGAGCACCTCGGCTTCGCGGACAAGCTCGGAATAATCTCCGCTGTCGTAGGTCATGAATTCGTATGTGAACTCAAGCTCGTCACTGTCGAGCATTTCCATGTTTTCGTCGCGGTGGGCCTGACCGTAATGGTCGAGATACGCGCACGCTCTGGCGGCAATCATTCTCAGCTCATTGCCTATGGCGCAGAAGCTGTAACGACCGTTATTGATGAGCGCAAAGCCGTCTGTGTCGTTTTCGAGCGATACCCAGCCCTGTGCGGGCTCCTCCTCGCCGTTGGTCTTTTTCTTGATAAATCCGAAAGGCATGGAATAAACCGCCGTCGGGTCATTTATCACAACCGGGAAGGTAAGCTTGAGAATTTTATAGCTTTCCCTAAAAGAGGTCTTGCATTTGACCTCTACCTTGTCGCCGTCCTTGTAGAGCGTGTAGTATTGAATAAGCACGGAGTTATTATAATACGACTTAACTCGCAGTGTTGCGCGGAGCGTGCCTGTTTCCTCAACCGTGAATTCCGCATTGCCAAAGCTGCCGACATCCTTGTTGAAATCAAAAACAAGATGTCCCCAAGTGTCGCTGTCCCTGTCCTCACAGACGATTGCGCTCATCGGCTTTTCGCAAAATTCTTTATTTTTCTTTTTGTTGTAATATGAAATGATACGTCCGTCATTATCAAATTCAAGGCGGACAACGCTGTTTTCAATAAATCTTTCGCCGACTGAGAATTGATTTTCTCTCTCCTGCGGAACATAGCTTTGCTTGTCTCTGAAAATGAAATAGGTCGAGTAGCCGTAGGCAGGAATTTCAACGTTAAATAGACATCTGTTGCGGCTCTGCCCGTCCGTATATGGCGCTCTTACCATCTGAAATTCAATGTCGTTGTCATTCTCGTCAACAACTCCCGTCGCCCAATGCTCGCCGAAGCTCGCGTAGCCCTTAACGGGGAACGAGTGTGGATTGAAAACGACCATCGGGGAGCCCTCGCCGCTTCGGGTCCAAAGACGTCCTCTGATTTCGGAAAGCTCGGTGTCAAAATACTTTGTCGTGTTTACTCTCCATGAGATTCGTTCGGCGGCAAAAGTGCCTATCTCCAGCGCCGTTTCCTTTGCATAGCCGAAGCCTGCATAAGCGTCGTCGTAGGCAGGCTTGATTGAACAGCCTGCGAGAATATCGTGGAACTGATTGAACATCACACGCTCCCATGCCTTTTCAAGCTCAGCGCTTTTGGCTGCCGATTTTGTAAGAACAGAGGCGAGCACGTCAATTTTTTCTGCATAGATCAGCTCGTTTTCTGCCTCGCGGTTGAGCTTTTTAATCTTTGAATTTGCACTGTAGCAGCCGCTTGCATGGTGCTGAAGATCCTCATTGACACTCGGAATATCGTCACTCTCTTTTTCACGGACATAATCAAAGAATTCGTCAACGCCGGAATAAACGGAATTGCCTTTTTCGATGAGCTTTTCGGCCTGCTTTAAATGCTCTTTTGCAGGTCCGCCGCCGTGATTTCCTATGCCGTAAAAAATCATTTGAGATCGGTTATATTTATCAAGTCTTTCAACGCGTTCATCGGAAATATCTCCGCCGTAGCCGTCGGGAATTCGGTAAGCCAAAACCGAGCTTCCGTCGGGGCTGTTCCAATAATGAGTCGGACTTTGGGGAAGATTCTTTTTTTCTGTATCACGGCTTGGACGGTGATAAACGTAATTATTTATTCCAGCCTTTCTGAAAAGCTGAGGCAGCATACCGTTGTGACCGAACGAGTCAACGTTGTAACCGGAGCTTGCAATTTCGCCGAAATTCTCCTTGAAAAATCTCTGCGAATAAAGCAAATGCCTTGCAAAGGATTCGCCGCAGGGGATGTTGCAATCGGGCTGAACCCACATTCCGCCCGTATATTTCCAGCGACCCTCTTTAATTCTCTGCTTGATCTCCTCAAACATTTCGGGCTCGCTGAGCTTTATCCATTTATAGTATGACGCACATGCGGATGTGAAAACGTAATTCGGGTATTCAATCATTCTGTCAAGCGCAGAGCGAAAGGTCGATTTAACAACCGAAAGACCCTCCGGGACGCACCACTGCCACACGGGATCAATGTGCGCGTTGCCTATTAAAAAATATTTTTTATTCATTCAAGCCTCTCCTTTGCGGATTATTTTATAATTCGCCTCGGCAAGCACGTCAACCGCTATTTCGAGGTCAGAGTTCTTAACAAAAATATAATCGGTATTAAAGGTTGAAACAGCGGCAATCCCGATTTGTGCTTCGGCAAGCAGACCGAGAATTTTCGAAAGAATCCCGATGAGTGAAAAATCGAGCACTCCCTGAATTCTTAATGCGCGCCAGCCGTCAACACGTTTTGTTACATTATTCGGAACATTTTCTGTCAGACAGATAAGCGAGTTTTCCTCGTCGGTCGCCGAGACAAAATTAAATTTTTTCGAGGTGTCAACCTCGCTGAAATCGGCAACCTTACAAACGGAAAAGGAGCCGTCAATTACTTTGATTTCCACATTGACAACTCCTTTCATATTGTTTAGTTTTGCATTAAAGCTCGGCAAAAATTTTCGTGCCCTTTTTCTTTAGCCAAGCGTCAAGCGCGAGGCACAAAAGACCCGTGAAGGCGGATATTCCTACGAGATATAACTCGCCCGAAATTCGTGCGCTCAACGGATAATAGGCAACGACAAAAATAATTGCGTAAATCCAGCCGCCGAACATGGAAACAAAAACGCTCATGCTCTGCTTGATCGGTGTTATTTCGTTTGTCCAGTTGAGGTTCGGATATTTGAGATTGAGCATAAGTCCGAACATGGCAAAAAACAGAATGAAAATCAACGGCAGTGCAATTAGCATTACCGCGCCGAGAAGCGTCGGCTTGAGAGCGATAATTGCACATATGCTGCAGATGAGCGCGGGTGCGCCAGTGAGCAGGAAATGCATGTTTATTTTTGCCTTAAGTGCCTGCCACGATGTAATAGGCAATGACTGAGCGAGCCAGATGTTTTTACCCTCAAGTGAAATTGAGGGGGCGGACATATCATTCATTGATGCAATCAAACAAATCAATGCCGCCGCGGCAACGCAGATGTAGTTCTCACTTCCGAGCATCCAGCTTATGTTGTCGGCGAGCCATTGACCCTTTATCAGAACGAAAACAGCCGCGCCTATAAGTATGAGAATACCAAGACCGCAGTTGAGAATATAGTTCGGGCTTGAGAAAAATCGCTGAAGCTCTTTATTGAGCATAGCCGCATCGACGCTCTTGGATTTAACTCTCTTTTCGACATATTTTTTCTTTGAGGTATTCTGCGAGGATGTTGCGATTTTAATAAAGCTGTGTGCGATTATGTAGTAGGTGAGCGCGCACAATGCGCCTACAATAATGAGCACGATCAGCGCCGAAAGCAGGTCGCCCGATCCGATTTTTCCGAAAATGTAGAGAGGGTAAGCGGAGCCCTTGATTCTTGTTCCGTACGCATCGGCATTGGAAATTATTCTGTGAATAAATTCATTTGCCTTGAAATAGAAAACATAATAAATTGCAAGAAAACCAAGCGAAACTATGACGGTAATAATGCTCTTGTTTTTAAGCTTGTTGTTGATTTTCGCAACGACCCAGCCGAGCGCACAGGCGAGAATCATAACTATCAGCGAAATTATTATAACAAATAAAACCGAGCCTATCAAGGCTTTGGTGCTGAAAGAATGACGGAGGTAAACAATGACCGCGGGGATAATAACGAGGGCGGAATAGAGCGTGCCCATAATATAAACGCCGAGGAGGCGCGATGCCATAATGTAGCCGACGGGGATTGGCATTGAAAGCAGCATGTCGTTATCCTTGGCAAGATAAAGACCCGAGTATGTATTGAATACGCTGCCGAAAGCACCCATTGCTGTGGAAATTATTCCCATGAAGCAAAAGAACATCCAATCGTAGCCCTTGTCAACAACAGGGAGCATACTGGTTGCAAAAAATGAAAACATTGCGCCGAAAAGAATACAGATAAATCCAAAGTATCCTATAATCATCATTGTGCTTGAAGCTTTGGAGCGTCCTTTGTTTTTCTTGCGGTCAACAAAGAAGTTCTGAAACATTTCAAGCAGCTGTTTTTTCAGAAGTTGTTTCAGCATTATTCTTCCTCCAGTTCAAGGAAAACCTCTTCAAGGCTGTCGTCGCCCTTGACATCTTCCATTGTGCCCGAGCGAATAAGCTTACCGTCTTTTATAATTGCGATTTTATCGCAGAGCTTTTCAGCAACCTCAAGGACGTGAGTTGAAAAGAAAATCGCGCCGCCGTTGTCGCAAACCTCACGCATCATTCCTTTGAGAAGATGCGCCGCTTTCGGATCAAGACCGACAAACGGTTCGTCCATGATGATGAGCTTTGGATCGTGAATCCATGCGGAAATGATGGCAAGCTTCTGCTTCATTCCATGCGAATAGGTGGAAATAGGCTGAGCAAGGTCGGCAGTCAGCTCAAATATTTCGGCATATTTTCTGATTCTTTCCTGCCTGTCGGAGGAGGAAACACCGAAAATATCCGCAACGAAATTGAGATACTTAATGCCCGTCATGAATTCATAAATATCGGGGTTGTCGGGGATATATGCGATCTCCTTTTTGCACTTGAGCGGATCGGCGGTTACAGATGTTCCGTCAATGAAAATTTCGCCTTCGTCAAACTGAAGAATTCCGACAACGGATTTCAACGTGGTTGTTTTACCCGCACCGTTGTGACCGATGAAGCCGTATATTTCGCCCGGGGCAATGTGCAGGGACAAATCATCGACCGCCTTATAATCGCCGTATTTTTTTGTAAGATGTTCAATTTTTAACATGAGATTTCCTCTTTTCTTTTTCTCTTAATCTGAGTATATATTACGAAAAAAATTTTGTCAATAAAAGAAAACTGTAAAAGAAAATTTATAACACTTTTATTTAAATTTTCCCTCACGGCAGCAGTAGCTTTTCAGCCCTGTTCGCTGAAGCCCGAGCAAAGCGTCCATTTCATCTGCGGCGTTTTTGTAATCCGTTCTGTTGTGATGAACGAGTATGTAATCGGCTTCTTTTATCTTGCCGTTTGCTTGCTTGCAGAAAGAGCGCATCGGCGCGGAAAGATTGAAAACCCAGATTGGCGAGCAAATTGTGACGTGCTCGTAGCTCAAAAGGTCAATACTGATCGGTTCAATCGGCATTAACCAGCGGTGCATACCGTAGCGGCCGCACCACCAGAAGCCCTTTGTGCCCTCGGTCAGCTCTGTGGACTTGACCTCGTAAAGCTCTGCGCCTGTTCGGTCGGCTTCCTCGAGCGCTTTCAACTTAACGTAACCCATGCGAGAGAAATAAACGACCAAACGCTTATGATTTGTTCCGATATTAGGATAGCTTTTTTCATCGACAAAGAAGCTTTCCTGTCTGTAGAAAACCCATGCCGCATAGCCCGTCACTGCCTGCAAAAATCCGAAAACAAAATAAATCGTTGACATGAAATTCGGCGGAAACATGTAGAATTGTATGCATATCCAAAGCATCAATGTTATGCCGAAAATTCCGCCGCAGTATATGCCGGCTTTTTTATTTTTGAAAAGCAAAAGTGCCGCTGTCAGGTTTGTGATCCCGTTGACGATGAGAAGTGCAAAGCCCGAGAACAAAAAGTCCTGAAAAACATATTCGGCAAATGGGAGCTTCTGAAAATAGGGAAGCATTGCGTCCATTCCCATAAGTTTACCTGAGGTGTCTGCAAGCATCATTACGGCTCCGCCTACTGCGCCAATTCCGATAAACAGCGTCCAGAAAATTAAAAATCCTCTTGCGATTTTGTATCTTGATTTCATAAAACTCACTTCTTTTTCTTCGGTTTCGGAAGCGGAACAATTTCGCCGAGGAGCGGAATTACCTTTTCCAAAAGCCCGTCGTTTTCAATGTCAAGAATGTAGCTCTCCTTTGCGCCCTCATACGGAAATCCGCACGGTGCACCGCTCATAATTTCGGAAAGCTCGGGAAATTTCTTGACAAAAACCGTGTTGTCACAAACCGTGAGAATCGGTCTGTCGTTGAGATAAACCATGTATTCACCGAACATTTTTCTTGTGCGGATCGTGCCGAATTTATCGACTTGCTCCGCAACAAATTCAATATAATCAACCGATGTTGCCATTTTAATTCCTCACTTTAAAGCTGATTGTATGTAATTTATATGCTCAAATGCCTTGATATCCGAACCCGAGGGGTCAATAATTTCGGATTGAATGTCGTGCGGCATAAGAATTTCGCAAATCAAAAATCCGTTGTCGGAAAGAAGCTTTTCAATGCTCATGTAGTCAAAGCATGAGCGCATTTCCTCTCCGCCTGCTTTCGCCATTGCGAGCATGTTTTTAACTCTCTTTTCGTCGGCGACAAAAAGATCTGCGTCAGCATAGTCAAAGAGAAGTGTGCTTTCCTCCGAGCCGAGTGATCTAAGCTCGCCGAGTAATTTTTCAATCTCATGAAAATATAAATAGTAGCTCACGCCGAGCCACGAGAAAAATGTCTTTTTGCTCGTGTCAAAGCCCGATTCAAGCAATTTCTCCGAGAGACTGTCCTTTGTAAAATCGACGCCGACAAAATTAAGATTTTTCGGCACTTCCAAATCTGCACGCTCTATGCGGCTGATTTTATCCACCTGAGTCAAGGGGTGATCAACCTCAAAAACTTTATATTTTTGAAGAAAATCCTTCTCACGCAAAGCAAATGTGTCAAGACCTGCGCCGAGAATTACAAACTGCTCGGTGCCTGTCATTGCCGCTGTTTTCATTGCTCTTTCGCAGTATGCCGCACGGCAAAGGGGAGTGGGAGCGAGCTGAGTATTGACAATATATCGCACCGCCTCTGTGCCGCTTGCAAAAGTATTCTTCTTTTCGGGCGCAAAAAAATCAATGCCGCCGAGAATGTATTTTTCAATCATTTTATATTCATCATCGGTCATCAATTTTTTAGCAAGTGTGTCGGCAAAAACAGGGTGATTCTCGTTTTCAAAGTGAAAAGCACGGGCAAAAGCCGACATGAGTGATGTTATGCTTGCTTTGTTTTCCATGGTTATTTCCTTTCGGTTGAGGCAGAGCCGAAAAGCCCCGTTTCATTAGAGTTGATGTCTTAAAGCATAAGGTTGTTTATGGTAATTCAGACCTAATTTTGGTTATATTTTCTTGCAGCCGTTTTAAAAACTGCCCCGCATGTGCGCCGTCCATCTGAGTGTGATGAAATTGGAATGAGAGCTTGAGCGTTGTCTTTAAAAGTCCCTTGTGATATTTCCCCCAAATGATAAACGGATTGTTGAAAATGCCGCTGTTCATTCCGACTGTTCCGTCAAGCTCAGTGCTTATGATGGCAGAGGTACCGATTACCATGCTGTCCGTCAGATCGTGGTTTGTACAGGTTTCGGCAACCTGTTTTGTCAGGTGAAGATAGTCCGAGTTAAACTGTGCCAAGCTTTCCGAAAACGGTATGTCACATGAGCTGACCTCGCCATTCTTGTTTTTGACAATTGTATTGACCGCAATGCTATCATATTGCAAAAGCTCATGCCTGACGGGCAACAAGTAAAATTCTTTAATTTCGCTTGCGGCCTTTCCTATGCAGAAGCAAATAAGCATATTGAATTTTAATTTTTGCTTTTGGCTGAGTCTGACAAGCGGTGTCACGTCAAGAGCTTTGAAAAAAGTCACCGTTGGGTTAGGCGCATCCATCCAAAGCTCAAATGCCGCCGCGCGGGTCGTTTTCTTCGGATCAACTACAGTCGGTTTCACAGAAGCTCCTCCAATTTGATAACGGAACAGCCCTTGCTTTCATAGTAGAAAAGCATTTCGGGAATTTTATTTTTAGCGTAGCTTGTAATGCAGTCTGAAAGCACATGGACCGTATAGTCCGATTTAGTCATGTTGTAGCATGTTGATTTAATACATGCTGTTGCGTCTGCACCGACAATATAAAATTCTGTGATGTTGTTTTCTTGTATGAAAGCCGAAAACTCATCGCTTGTCAGCGCGTTGGACTTTGTCTTGGTGAAAATATTTTCGGAGACGATTTTTAGCTCAGGAACAAAGTCTGCACCGTGTGTACCCGCTTTAAATGTTCGTGTGCCTGGGGACAGGCAGTGATTTCGGATATAGACAACGGACATTCCCTGCGCATTTGCCCAATCAATCGCTTCATTGACTTGTCCGATGATATCCTTATAGTTTTTTGTAATATCATTTTGCAGGTCAATTACGACCAATGCTTTATTGTTCATATTTTTCTCCTGATTACAGCGACGAAAGCTTGGCAAGATCGCCCGAGCGCAGAGCAGAAATATTTTGCTTGATTTTTTCTTCGTCCCAATCCCACCAGCGTATGCGCTCAAGTTCAGCGATTGTTTCGTCGTCAAATCTTTTGCGAATCGGCTTAGCCGGAATTCCGCCGACTATTGTGTACGGCTCAACGTCCTTTGTGACCAAAGCCCGTGTGCCGATGATTGCGCCGTCGCCGATCGTTACACCTGCACGGATGATTGCGTCGTAGCCTATCCATACGTCGTTGCCGATGATTATATCGCCCTTGTTCTCCCATGCGTTTGAAATGGCTTTGACATCAGTCTCAAGCGCCCATTCCTCAAAGAAAACAGGGAACGGAAAATTACAAAGGCTGTTCATATCGTGATTGGCGGAGTTAAAAATAAACTTTGCACCGCAGCCGATCGAGCAGAATTTTCCTATCACGAGCCGCTCGGGATTGCACTCGGGATAGTGGTAGAGAACGTTGTTTTTCTGAAAATTTCTTGGGTCATTTTCAAAGTCGTCGTAGTATGTGTATTCGCCAACTTCGATCGTCGGGTCTGTTATAACATTTTTTAAATAAACCGTATCCTTTGATTGAGAACGGGGATAGATTTTCCATGTCGGAATCATATTATGCCTCCATTATTTTGTTGGTTTATTTCCGAGATAGCGGAAGGTTTTCTTTTTGTAAGTTATATATTCTTCTCCGAAGGTCGCTTCCATGTATTTTTCCTCCTGAAGAATCTGGAGGTGGAGCATTATAATCGGGAAAAGGGATAATATTAGGTTGACGGGGTTGAAAAACATCAGCAGAACGCCGATGTACATCAAATCGAAGCCGAAGAAAGCGGGGTTGCGGCTGTATTTGTAAATTCCGTCGGTGACAAGCTTCGTTTTGTCGCTTTCGGGAATTCCTGCGCGCCAGCTGTCTTTCATGCAAAGGACCGAAATAAGGAAAACCAGATCGCCGAGTATACCGATGCAAAATCCCGTGAAACGCGCGCTTGACGGCATGTAATTCCAGTCAAATGCGATTGACAGAAGCTGTGCGATAACAACGCTTCCCGTAGCGAGCGACATCAGCTGCTCGACCGTGTGCAGCTTCTTTTCTTTTCGTTTTCCGATCTGACGTGTTTGTATTCCGTGCTTTTTCTGCACAAACATTTTTGTAAAATATATTCCGTAAAAAATTGCGAGAACGGCAAGCCCCAAGGCAAAAAACGGAAGTCTTTCTTCAAACGGTTTATTCATGCTTTTCCTCCTGTATAACTGCGTTTTTATAGCTGATGATTATATGGCACGGCGCAAATATTAAAGCCAAAACAATGAACGGAAAATTGAGCGAAAGAATTCCGCTTTCAAGAAATAATATCGACGGTAAAATTGAAAGTGCAAGGGATTTTCTGACGCTGCTTTCTTTTCTGAAAACGATCCAGCCGAGGCAATACAAGGCAACCAAAATCGCACCTGTTATTATGTATGCTGCTTTTGCGCCGTTTATTTTAAATCCGAGATTGAGAAACGGCGGCGTCAGAAACATAAATATAAAACAGCCGAAGCGGCCTATCTGCTCAAGTGTTTCAACAATTTTATTGTGGTAATAGTTTTGAAATCCGTCCTTATTTGTGTAAGCAAAAATTATATTCGGTATCAAAATTATAACAACAAAAATCAAACCGATAAAATTAAACCATAACATTTTTATCACCTTAATGTATCAAGAATTTTTTCAAACTTTTTCTCGGACTGTATTTCATGCGTAATAAATTTTCCGTTGTAAAAAAGTGAAAAAGTAGTGAAAGGACAGGGTGATTTTTTTGCCTGTTCAAGCGTTGTAATGTGAACCGTTTCCATAGGAACCTTTTTATTTTCGGCAACCTTTTTCAAAAGCGGAACATATTTAGCTGTGAACGGACATTGCCTTTCAGAAAAACCAGTCCCTCATCAAAGCGCTCAGCAAGCCATGCCTTCTTTGACATAACCTGAACATCCTTGTTGTTGGAAATCGCACAGCAGATGTGTTCCTTTTCAAGATTGTCTTTTGCAACTTTTATCAGTTCCATGTTATATTCACCTCACGGATTCATTTCGGGAAATTCTTTTGCAAATCTTTCCTCTGAAATGCTGTTATCAAACATTTTTTTCGAAATTTCTTCATCAAGCCCCATTATCAGATTGGTTGTTTTTCTCATGTCGTCCGTTGTTGAATCAACCCAGTCGGATTCCTCATGGAGAATGACACTGCCGATTCCGTGTGAAAGAAAAATTGCCATTGTGTGCGCGTCCATCGTCGGCGTTGCGCCGTAGCCAATCAATATATTTATGATTCTTTCGATGTACGGCTCAAGCACTGTCAGCGTTTGCTCTCTGATTGCCAAGCGAACCGTTCTGTGTATGTGGCCGTCGTATTTTGCGCGGAACTCTCTTGTGCTTTGCTTAACGTACTCAAAAAATCTCAGCAGGGCACGGTAGGGTCTTTGCTCGGCTTCGCGCGCAATTCTTTCAAAGTCAACCTCATACGGCGCAAAAAAATTGCTCAGAACATCATCGAAAAGCTCATCCTTTGATTTGTAGTAATAATAAAATGCACCGACGTCCGCACCGACCTCTTTCATGATCTCACGAATGCCTGTTCCGTCAAAGCCTTTCTCAAAGAAAAGGCGACTGCCTGTTTCAAGAATTTTATTTTTTGTGCCGCCCTCAAACTTCTGCTTTCTTGCCAAAACCGCACCTCTTTTCGATTTCTGAACATTGTTGAATAATTAGCAATGACATTATACAACCACATAATAGTGCTGTCAAGAGAAAAACAAAAAGATTGTCAAAAAAATGACAACCTTTTTATTCTTTATTATTTAACTGTCGGATCCGCAGGTATGAGCTTTGCGTTTTTACCGAAGCCGACCTGCTTGAAAATCTGATCGGATTTTGGACTGTAAAGATAAAAGCCTTTTTCATGCTGAGGATATATGAGAATGCAGAGCCTTGCAAGAAGCGGAAAAATAAGATAGGGGAGGAACTTGCCGAACACAACGTCCCAGATCGTAAACGCAGAAAAGCTGCAATTGAGCAGGTAGCTCCAAACGCCGCTTCGCGTTATCTGACTGCTCATGGAATCAAGCTGTTTTTGCGTCAGATTCTTTTTGAGACAAACAAAGTCATCGGTTTTAGGATGATTGTAGCGGTAGCCCTCTACGTTATAGTAAAGTCCTCTGCCGCCCTTTATCGAGTATCCGTAGGTTCCGACAGAAACCCCCTGACCTTTCGGCAAAGTGTAAAGTCCGACCGTTATATCGTGATTCGTAAGATTTACAAAATACAGCCATGTGTGACCGGACATGTAATGAAGTCTCGCCTTTTGACAAACGTAAACCGTTGCAACATATTCCTTTTCCTCGGCGGGCTTTTTATCCTCAGCCGAAACGACAAAGGCGAAGCTGCAAAACAAGGTTACGATCACCATAATAATAGCAACGACTTTGTTTATTCTTTTCATTTAACCGTCTCCTCATAAACAATCTTTACAGAGTATACCACCCCATGAAGAATATGTCAATTGTCGGTTAAATGTTTTAATAGAAAATTATGTCAGACTTTTTTACCACATATTATCCGAGTTTTCGCAGAAGGCGATCATGTCCTTGATTTCAAGAACCGTGCCGTCGTCAAGGGTGACGGTGCCGTTCCATTTGCCGAAAACCTGATGACAGATGTTGCCGATGAAGATAACTCTTGATTTTGTGAAATTATCGTAGAACGGGGTCATCGTCATTTCAAAGCGCCCGTCCGATGAGGTGAATTTCCATGGTTTCATCCAGTCGTTTTCGTCTTTTTCAAGATAGATCTCGCCGATTTTGTGAGCCTTGCCGTTGAGGAAAAGTGTGTTTTCCGTCGCGGCGCTCATGTCGCCGAAGCCCCAGCCAATCTCAAATCCGAAAATATCGCCGTTTTGAAGTCTCGTGCTGCCGTTGCCCCAGTACCAATTGGTGTGGTACGGCCAAACACCGCGGCCCCAATCGAGAACACAGAACGTATCCGACGGGTCAAATTCGACCGTCATATCGCCAATCTTAACCGTTCCTGTCACAGGCATGCAGTTTATCTTCTGATTGTAATAAAACCGCTTGCTGTCCCTGTCGCCGAAGGGGAGCGCCATAGCGAGGTATTCGTGATTCGGAAACATGTCCATTAAAATATCAACGGTAAACGGCTTGCCGCCCGTGCGTCCGCTGAACTTAATTGTTCGTGTTGTTTCGGTAACATTGACGTCCAGATTGAAGCCGAGCTTATGGCGCGAAAATGTTTGCGGCGCCGTTGCCGTTTCGGAAAGTCCGAATTTGCCGAAGCTCAGAAGCCGAAGCGATACTGCGCTGTAGCTTTTACCCGTCTGCATGTCAAAGAGCGTGACGTTTGCCGCTCCGCCGAGCGAGATATCCGCCATTGTTACCTGCATGACATAACGGCTGTTGGAGATCTGATAAAAGTCCCATTCCTTGATTCGGGTCTTGTTCGCCTTGATGGCGCTTCTGTCATATTGATAAAGCTCGGAGAAGCAGTAGCCCGGCTGAGTAAGGCTTCCGTCCTCCTTAAGCAGGGGAGTCGGCTCGGTTATTTTGACCTGACCTGTTTCGTCTAATGCCGCAGTGTAGAAAAATGTACTCATTGCAATGATCATCGTCAGAATAAATGAAGTTAATCTGATAACTTTATTTTTCATCGGATTTCCTCCTTCAAAAGTTCTTTTCCTTGCTTGCCTGTCATGTGCTCAATGTTAATTTTTATCATGCAAAGTATGCCGAATTCGCGCTCGACCTCCGCGGGAATTCCCTCAAGAAAATCGGGGCAGTATTTTTCTGCAAGAGCCGTTACCGACGAGCGCATCTCAGCCTCATCGGTAAGAATTTCCGCCTTGCCGAAGGCTACAACGCTTCTGAAAAGTGTTGTGTATTTTTCCTGAAAAATGTCGTCGCGGTCAACTACGCAGAACGAAACTTTGGCATTGCTTTTTACAGCGTCGAGCTTGTGACCCGTTTTTGCACAGTGAAGATAAATTTTGCCATCCTCGTAGTAATAGTTTATAGGTACCGTATAGGGATAACCGTCGTCGCCGAGCACTGCAAGGACTCCCGTTTTTCCGCGTTCAAGAATTTCTTCACATTCATCTTTTGTTAGCTGTTGTTTGATTCTTCTCATTTCTCTGAACAAAAAATCACCGCCTTTTTTAATCATTTATTATTTATTTCTATGCTTCCGAGAACCTGACCGATGCTGTCTCTGAAAACAAGATCTGCATTTGAGTCAAAATCGGTTTCACCCTTATTTATGAGCACTATGTGCGACCCTCTGAAATAACGAATGTACATCGCCGCAGGGTAAACGGCAAGTGAGGTTCCGCCGATGATAAGCAATTCCGCCGTTGAAATCTCGCTTATTGCTTTTTCAACAACGTTCTCGTTGAGCGGTTCCTCATAGAGCACGACCTCGGGGCGAACAAGTCCGCCGCATTTTTCGCAGTAAGGAACCTTACCCTTGAGGGCTTTCAGCTTGTCGAGAGGGTAAGGCTTGCCGCACTCCATACAGTAGTGAACTGCCGTTGTGCCGTGAAGTTCAAGCACGTTTTTACTGCCTGCCTTCTGATGAAGTCCGTCAATGTTTTGAGTTATAACGGAGGAAAGCCTGTCTTTTTTCTCCATCTCGGCAAGTGCAATATGAGCCTTGTTAGGCTCAACATTTATTTCAAGAAAATATTTATAATAAAAGTCATAAAAGATGTCAGGCTTCGAGACAAAAAAGCTGTGGCTCAGAATCGTTTCGGGCGAAACGCCGTATTCGCGAACGGTGTTGTATAATCCGTCCTCGCTTCGGTAATCCTTAACTCCGCTTTCAGTCGATACTCCTGCGCCCCCGAAGAAAACGGTCTTATCGGAATTGTTTATCAGCGCCGAAAGCTTTTCGATTTTTTTCATATCCATCCGATCACTCCCTTACAGCAAAAGTATAGCATATTATAATTTGTTTTTCAAATCTGAGCTTGCATTATAAAATCTTTGCTTTACTGCCCTGCGCACGAAGCCACATGTATATGCCGTCGCCGTATGATTCGGCTGAGATCGTGTAGGTGTTGCCTTTTCGACTTAGTATTTTGGCGGTAGGCAATCGGTCAAGTATTGCTTCAAGGACCCCCGAATATTCAAAGGTTACTGTTTTCAGTTCTCCCGAATACATAAACTGAATCCTTTTTCTGAATTCGCTGTCCGAAAAACGGTCGCGGTAGGGGATAAAGAATTTTTCCTTTTCGTCCTTAATATCAGTGATTCTGTCAATTCTGAAAACTATCGGAAAATCCTTGGAATCATCTGCCGCAAAGGCAATAAGATAAAAATAAAATTCGGAAAACATTATGGCAACAGGTTTAACCGTTTTTTTTGTGGTTTTTCCGTCCTGACGCACATAATAAAAGCTGATAACCGAGCAATTTTCAATATATTCGGACAGCTCCCATATCGGAGAGAGGAGTTTTCTCTTGTGCTTTAATTCGACAAAGCCGTTGTATTCGCTCGTGATGAGATTTTTTATATGCGGTCTGTCGTAATCTGAGGCCTGCATAAGAATTTTGTCAATGATTTTAAACAGCTCATCCCTGCAAAGGGCTCGGCTTTCAAGCAATATTTTGCATGCGGCGAGAATCTCGGTGTTTGTCAGACAGGTTCTTTCCGAGCGAACAAGAGAATATGAATTGGCGGCGCGGTTGTACGAAATTGCCGTGTCGCACTCATACTGATTATTGTTGCAGAAATACGACCGTATTTCATCAAGATCCCTTTGTATGGTTTTTTCAGAAACGCCGAAGGCATCGGCAAGCTCCTTCTTTATAACGCTTTCGCCTGCATTCAGCCGCTCAAAGATATTAAGAATACGGTAGCTTTTATTGTTTTTGAAATCGCAATCCATTTATACACCCCGTTAAACAAATATCAGCAAATGGACGTGTTGTGTCCATCTGCTGATATTTTATCATAATGATTTTTTTATTACAATATGTTTTTACATTTTTGCAAGAAGATCTGCTTTTTTCTGATTAAATTCCTCTTCGGTGATTATGCCGAGATCAGCAAGATCTTTGAGCTTCTTAATTTGCTCAACGGGGCTTTCGGCTTGCTGCTGTACAATAACCTGCGGCTGTGAGCTTGCCTGCTTTGCAAGCTTTCTGTACTGATGATAAACCGCAACAACGCGCTCTGCCTCAACCTTGTAAAGTGTACTGATCTTATTTACCGCACCCGCAACTGAAATTTTCAGGTCGCAGGTCTGCGTTGCGGCGGTTATTGCGGCGTCAATCAGCATTCCCGTGAGGTCTGTACTGGTTGAATTCTGTTCTGTGCTCGCGGAGGTTATGTCCTCATAATAGAACTGCTTAACATTCGCGGTCATGCCGAACATTTCTCTGTCCATGACAATGATCTGCTTCGTGGTGCATACGATATAGTCCTTCGCCGAAAGCGAATCAAGACCCCATGCAAAATAAACCATAAGCTCGTCGTCATATACCATGTATTTTTTGACCTCGGCATAGACTTTTCCGCCGATTTTTTCCTGAATAAGCTTGTCAACTTCTTCGTCGGTGATTTCAAAATCCTTCTTGTTTATGCAATCAAAAAAGTTTTCAAGGGAAATGAAATCCTCCTTGATTGTTTTATCGGTCTTGAATGTTGCAAGAACGGTATCGTCACATTTGAAATATGAATTCATTTCATCGGATTCAAATGTAAATTGACTGATTTGATCCATTCCGACCTTGCCCTTTGCGAAAAATTTGGGATCCTCATCAAGCGCAACCGAAAAATAAAGATTATTCGTCGTAATCATAATCTGTTGCTTGCCGTTTTTTAAATAGATAATACCCTCATCCGTTTTGCTGTAGACAGGACAAACCTTTATGAATTTGTCAAGTTCCTTTTCGCTGATCATCGGGAACATGGAAATATGTGTGCTTGAAACGCTGCTTGCGGGCAGAAGAATTTTGTCTCGGAATTCCTTAGCAAAGGATTTCAAGGTTCCGATGTCCACGTCGCCGAAAACCGAACCCTCGTTTGCGAAGGCTTCAATCGAAGAAATAATTTGCTCCGATTTCTCCGTCGCTTTTGCTGTCATTTCGGCACGGTATGCCTCCTGCTCAGCCTTCTTTTGCTCGTGATTCGCTTTGGCGGTTTCGACGGAGCTTTTAACCGACCCCGCGACCGAGCCTGCTGTGTCCTTAATTTTGTCAAACAAACCCATAATAATATCCTCCTGAATTTTTATATTAAGGCAATACCGTACAAACCGCGCGCCTGCCTTGCTTGAATTTATTTCCGTCACGAAGTACAATATTTTTTGCACAACCTGACGGGTAAATTTGCGCACCTCAATTGTGCGGTATTGCTTTAAGCCTTTGAAACTTTAGAACATAATATGATTGCGGGTTTCAACCGTTATATGATTTTTCTTTATTTTGCTTTATAATTCTCCAAACGGTTCGTTCGGTGTAATTGTATTTTTTGGCAAGCTGAGAAACATTGTCCCCGTTATATTCCTCAACGATCGACTTATAAATATATTCCTTTGACAACATTCTGTTTGGGAATGAGACTTGGGTTCCGCGAAACATATTGTAAACGATCACGGTGTTTTCAAATCCGATTTCCTCGGCAATATTTCGGTATATGTCATTCAAATCTTCTACCTTTACGGTTGCCATTAACGAATCTTCCTCATTATTCAAGTCTGATATTTTTTCCATTATATCACTCCGTTTATGTCATAACAAAAGACATTGTCATTTTAAATTTCGCATTAGAATTAAACAAACATGAATCTGAGGAGCCTGTGATCTGACCTATGCCCATATTATAAGCAACGGCATGGACATATTTTGTCCCTCACGGAATGAATTTAATGTTTTTGAATAACAAAAAGGCAGTGACATTTCTGCCACTGCCTGATTGATGTATTATGTTTATTCTCCGAAGATATTGCCGAGGGCTTCACCGATGGACTCAAGAATAATGCTGTCACCGTTATTCT
>SAMEA104315424__coassemble_326_pt1 | contig 109549 bp, 106 predicted proteins | sample SAMEA104315424__metabat2_low_PE_031 | metagenome-assembled genome bin SAMEA104315424 (sample SAMEA104315424) | gut metagenome | biome: Monkey gut; feature: monkey-associated habitat; material: faeces | place: China | collected 2013 | reverse complement strand
CTCGGATGCCCACAAAATCGAATAACACAGGCGGGCGCGGCGGCGCAAGACCCGGTGCGGGAAGGAAGAAATCCGCAGTCAAGGACAAGGCCGAAAACGGGAATCCCGGTGGCAGAAAACTTGAAGTGCTGGACATTCCCGAAGTCGAGGGTGTTGCTATGCCGAAGCCCCATGATTTTCTTTCCGCCGAGCAGCGGGACGGCAGCGTCCTGCAGGCGCAGGAAATCTACACGGAAACCTGGCAGTGGCTCAAAGGCATTGGCTGTGCCGCAAAGGTGTCGCCGCAGCTCTTGGAGCGCTACGCCATGTGTTCCGCCCGCTGGGTGCAGTGCGAGGAAATGACCAACCGTATGGGCTTCCTCTCCAAGCACCCCACCACGGGAAAGCCGATTCCGTCCCCGTTTATCAACATCGGCATCAACTACATGAACCAGGCGGTTCGGCTCTGGAATGAGATATTCCAGATCGTGAAAGAAAACTGCAGCACGGAATACGGCGAGTCTACGCCGCAGGATGACCTTATGGAGCGCCTACTTCGTGCGAGAAAGGGGTAAAAAAAGCAGCCCTCATTAAGAAGGCTGCGGAATAGTCGAAGGAGCAAACGAGAAATCAATGATTGGCGTTTTCAAGGTTACGGTTGAAAGTTTATAGGTTTTTGCGTAGCGAAACAGTTCCGTGATTTCCGTTAAAAAGTTACTCATATGCACTCTCCTTCCTTTGGTACGTTCTTTCTCGTTTGCTGCTGTCCTTGCGGACCCTTGGTCTGGTGGATCGGGAAGGAGTAGACATCGACCCATTTCAATTATACCAGGATTACGAAAAATTTCAATAGGAAGGTACCCATCATGTTTGAAAAAGTAAATCCGTGCCACCCGGACAAGGTGGCGGACAGAATTGCCGGTGCGCTCGTTGACCTGGCATACAGAAAAGAAAACGATCCCCGCATTGCCGTGGAAGTCCTCATCGGCCATGGCGTTTGCCACATCATTGCGGAAACTTCCGTCATGCTGGACAAGGCAGATGTCACCGCCGCCGTCCACCGCATTGCCGGAAATCTCGCCGTGGACTATGTAGAAGTGCCGCAGGACGGTCACCTCGCCGACAACCAGGCAAACGGCGCCCGCTGCGGAGATAACGGCATTTTCAAGGGAATGCCCGTGACCGAGGAGCAGAAAAAGCTCTCGCAGATCGCACGGGACATTTTCTCCGTGTATCCCTATGACGGGAAATATATTCTGGACGGCGACCGTCTCATTCTCTGTCAGAGCAATGCGCCTTCGGATGCACTCCGAAAGCTGTACCCCAATGCGGAAATCAACCCGCTCGGTGACTGGACGGGCGGTACCGATGTGGACACCGGCGCGACTAACCGTAAGCTCGGTTCGGATATGGCTGACTCAGTGACCGGCGGCGGTCTGCACGGTAAGGATCTATCCAAGGCAGATGTGTCCGTGAATATCTATGCTTTTCTCAAAGCCCAGGAAACCGGCAAGCCCGTAACGCTCTGCTGTGCCATTGGTGATGACACCGTAGACGGCAGACCGTATGAGAAAATCGTGGAGATTGCTCGAAACTATATCCGCTCGGTCGGCGGCTTTGAGAAGTTTGCGGAATGGGGACTGGTTTGATGAAAACAACGACCGAAATGCAGCTCGTTCCCATTGCAAAGCTGGTGCCGTATGTCAACAACGCCCGGACACACAGCCCGGAACAGATCAATAAGCTCCGCTCCTCGCTCCGTGAGTTCGGTTTTATCAATCCTGTCATCATCGACCGTGACTATGGCGTAATTGCCGGTCACGGTCGTATTCTTGCCGCCAAGGAGGAAGGCATCGCCGAAGTGCCGTGTGTCTTTGCCGACCACCTCACCGAAGCCCAGAAGAAAGCCTACATCATTGCCGACAACCGCATGGCGATGGACGCAGGCTGGGATGAAGAACTTTTGCGTGTGGAGATCGAGTCCTTGCAGGCAGCGGACTTTGACCCGCTCCTCACCGGCTTTGACGAAAAAGAACTGTCAAAACTGTTTGACGACGGCATTGAAGCCAAAGAGGATGACTTTGATGTGGATACCGAACTGCAAAAGCCAACCTTCTCAAAATCCGGTGACATCTGGACACTGGGACGGCATCGGCTCATCTGCGGTGACAGTACAAAAGAGGAAACCTACGCCGCCCTCATGGACGGCCGCAAAGCGAACCTCGTCATCACCGACCCGCCCTACAATGTGAACTACGAGGGCAGTGCCGGAAAAATCAAGAATGACAATATGGCATCGGAGAAGTTTTTTGACTTTCTCTTCGATGCCTTTTCCAATATGGAGAAGGTCATGGCGGACGATGCGTCCATTTATGTGTTCCATGCCGACACCGAAGGGCTGAACTTCCGAAAGGCGTTTGATGCCGCAGGGTTCTACCTCTCCGGCTGCTGTATCTGGAAGAAGCAGTCCCTGGTACTGGGTCGCTCCCCGTACCAGTGGCAGCACGAGCCGTGCCTTTACGGTTGGAAGAAGAAAGGCAAGCACCAGTGGTACACCGGGCGTAAAGAGTCCACCATCTGGGAGTTCGACAAGCCCAAGAAAAACGGCGACCACCCCACCATGAAGCCGATTCCGCTTCTGGCCTATCCCATTCAGAACAGCTCTATGGCAAACTCCGTGGTGCTCGACCCCTTCGGCGGCTCCGGTTCTACGCTCATTGCCTGTGAGCAAACCGACCGCATCTGCTATACCATCGAACTGGACGAGAAATTTTGCGATGTCATTGTCCGCAGATACATAGAGCAGGTCGGCACGGATGAGAAGGTCAGTGTTCTGCGTGACGGCAAGGAATACAAGTTTAGTGAGGTAGCACCCCATGATGAATAAGCCTTTGACCCTCGGAAGCCTGTTTGACGGCTCCGGGGGCTTTCCGTTGGGCGGACTGCTTGCCGGTATCACTCCCGTGTGGGCTTCGGAAATTGAGCCGTTTCCCATCCGAGTGACCACCAAGCGTCTGCCTTTTATGAAGCACTACGGGAATATCTCCGCTATGGACGGCGGCAAAATCGAACCCGTGGACATTATCACCTTCGGCAGCCCGTGCCAGGACATGAGCGTGGCTGGCCGAAGAGACGGCTTGGACGGAAAGCGTTCAAGTCTTTTCTATGAAGCCGTCCGAATCATCAAAGAAATGAGGTGTGCCACCGATGGCAGATATCCAAGATACATCGTATGGGAGAATGTCCCCGGCGCCTTCTCCTCGAACAAGGGCGAGGACTTCAAAGCCGTCCTCGAAGCGGTCATCGGCATCGCCGAGCCGAATGCCGAGGTGCCTATGCCTGAAAAGGCACGATGGCCCTACGCCGACCTATACATGGGAGATGGATGGAGCGTTGCGTACCGAACTCTTGACGCACAATACTGGGGAGTTCCCCAGCGAAGACGCCGCATCTACCTTGTCGCAGATCTTGCAGGCGGAAGTGCCGGAAAAATATTATTTGAGTCAGAAGGCCTGTCTGGGTATTCTGCGGAGGGCTTCCGCTCGTGGCAAAGAGCTGCCGGAAGTTCTACGCCTTGCGCTGGAGCGACAGGCTTCGATGGATACAACGGCAATCTGACGGACGACACTTCCGCCACCCTCGGCGTAAACTGCGGAATGAGTACAGGCCGGAATGGTATTGTTTTGAATGACCAGGGCGGCAGCCGCATGGAAGTTTCCGAGGATGTTGCGGCATCGCTCCGAGCAGAAAATCACGGGCATCCGCCCTGCGTGATGGAGTCGGCAGGATTTTGCACCGAGCATTCTGCCAAGAGCCGCACCATCGGCTATGAGGAAGAGTGTTCTCCCACGCTCCGTGCAGGCGTTGTTCCTGCGGCGGTGGCACTGGAAAACCATCCAACCGACAGCAGAGTCAAACTTTCCGAGGACGGGAATGTGCAGACACTGACCTCACGCATGCGCACGGGCGGCAACAATGTACCGCTTGTGATGAAGATCCGCTCCGGCTGCGAAGGCGGCGGCAAGGGTGCGCTCATTCAGGAGAATAAGTCCGCGACTCTGTCCTGTAACAACGACCAGACGCTGTTCGAGCCTTGCGGCTGGGACGGCGGACAGGTTTCTCCGACTCTCACCAAACAGAACGCAGGTGGAAATCAGCGGATGCCGGACAAGGACAATTTCACCTGCGTCCTTCATCCCTTCGGCATCTCATCCAAGGACTCCAACGCCATGAAGTCGGATAATCCCCACAGCGGCATCTACGAAGCGGAAACCGCACGGACGCTGGACGGCAACGGCGGTAATCCTTCCTGTAACCAGGGCGGCATTGCCGTGGTCGCTTTCACGCAGAATCAGCGTGATGAGGTTCGTGACCTGGGCGACCGCTCCGCTGTGGTATGTGCCAATGTCGGAACAAAGCAGCAGACCTTTGTGCTGCAAGGTTCCATGATCGGCCGTGAGGACAAGAACGGTCCCCAGGGCGACGGCATCAACGAAGATGTATCCTTCACCCTCAATACCGTCGACCGCCATGCCGTGTACAGCATGACCACGGGTAGCTTCACCCAGGTTTCCAAAGAAAAAGCGCCGACCGTCCTTGCACGGGACTACAAAGACCCGACCGCTGTGTGCTACGGCATCGGAAGAGACACTTTCAACCAGGGGCAGAACGCCAAGTTTGCTCCGACCTTTGAAAAGGAGCTTCAGCCGACACTGGTAGCCAAAGGTCCGGGCGCTATCCAAAACGGATACACCGTCAGACGGCTGACGCCCACCGAGTGCGCACGGCTTCAGGGCTTCCCGGACAACTGGTGTGCAGACCTTGGCACGGAAAAACCGTCCGATGAGGAAATGTACTTCTGGCACAAGGTGTTCAAGACCTATTCCGAAGTGACTGGCTGCAAAATGAAATCCGACAAGCAGGTCGCAAAGTGGCTGAAAGACCCGTATTCCGACAGTGCGGAATATAAAATGTGGGGCAACGGTGTGGCGCTTCCGTGCGTATGGTTCGTGCTCTGCGGAATTGTGTGGTATGCACAGTCCGGCTGCGATAATGCGCCGATATAATCTACACCGGAAATGTGCAGATATAGCTGGATAAGTGCCCAACCTGACGGTAATATGTGACTACCATAAAACAAGGAGGTCACGAAAATGACGATCACAATTCATGCCCAGGGTGCGGAGCGCAAGCGGCTGGTACAGACCATCTCCGACTGGCTCGGCGTTCCCGCAAAGTACTGCGGTGCGCCCACATTCAACTATGAGGTGGATTACTTCACCATTGACCGAAAAGGCAGCCTTTCCTTTGATGACAGCGCCGACAGCGAGGTCATCGAGCGACTTCTTCAGCACATCTACGATGAGGGCTTTGACATCGACCAGAGCCACACTGATGACGTGGAAGAGCCTTGCGCCGTCTGCATTTCCATGCCGAAGAGTCTGTTCACCGACAGCAATCTGGAAAACCTCAAGGCACTCATCGCTGCTAAGGGCAGCCTTATCAAGAAAGCCCTCGGAGTCCCTGACCTGCCACTGGAAATCACGGACACGAAGGTATCCTTCCCTTGGTTCCCGGCGACTCCCACCCCGGCCGAGATGAAAGCCTATGACACCTTCATCTGCAAGCTGTGTGAAATGGCACGGAATCAGAAGCGGGTCAGCGCCGCCGAGAAACCCACGGACAATGAGAAATATGCATTCCGCTGCTTTCTCCTGCGGCTCGGCTTCATCGGCGCGGAATATAAGACTGCTCGAAAAATACTGCTAAAGAACCTCTCCGGCTCCTCGGCATTCAGAAACGGAGGTGCGCAGCATGAGATTTCCGAGTAAAGAAACGGTCGAGCGTATTCGCAAGGAATACCCGGTCGGCACCAGAGTGGAGCTTATTCAGATGGACGATCCCCAGGCACCGCCTGTCGGCACGAAAGGCACCGTGCGAGGTGTGGACGATATCGGCAGCATCATGGTTGCCTGGGATAACGGCTGCGGACTGAGCGTGGCTTACGGCGAGGACATCTGCCGGAGGTGCGACAATGACTGAGAAAGTCCGAGAGCAGATCCTCGCCATCCGCAAGACCGGCCGCACGAATATGTTTGATGTGCCGATGGTACAGTACATTGCCAATGAGATGCGGTTTTACGAGCTGGTGGTATTCCTCGAAGAACACCGCAGCGAGTATGTGCATTTCATCCTCACGGGCGAATGCAAACCGCTGTAATATACACAGTTTTTACTCCGAATGATTGCGTAATATATTCTCCGAAATGACTGGATATATCTCGGGCATGACGGTAATATACACTCACAACAAAACAAACGGAGGTACACGGTTATGTGGAAAGAAAGCAGCATCAAGGTAAACGGCGAGGTTTTTCACTACTGGATGAAGCAGTACGACAAAGGCTCCGAGTGGGGTATCGACGGCGGACGCATTTCCAAGCTCATGCTCAAGCGGAACGGCAAAATCGTCTGCAACTACGACAGAGGATGGGACATCGAACCCGCCGATGAGAACACGCAGCTTGCGCTGGAGCTTTTGCTCCACAGCGAGAACTGGTAAGCCACAACAACTCAAAGCAACGGCTCCGAAAGGGGCTGCTGCTCGTTATACGGAAGGTCGCACCGATTTCGGTGGCGGCTATTTTTATACCCTTTGGAAAAAATGAAAAGCACCTACCATTTCTGATAGATGCTTTTCCTGCTCAAAAGCGCAGATCAGTCGAAATCATAGGGGTTGCTGTAGCACATCCAGTCAAGATCTGCGTTCAACCCAAGTTCGTCGAACAACGCTGCCTGCCGCTTTGCTTCCTGCTTACGAGTTGACTTTTTGGTCTTTTTCTCGTTTGCAATTCTGGCTTGGTAGGCTTTGTTGTTCGGATTGTGCTGATTGGCATAATCATCGAGCTGCTTTTGAGTGTGTGTCTTAGCGGACACGCCTTTTTTGATAGCCATGGCTGTTTCTCCTTTCTCCTTGACAACTGCTCCTCGGCTACGCACGGAATAGCGGACAATATGTCACCTTCTAAGCTGAACCCGGCAGATCCTTGCCGGATTATTCCTGCATTTAATCGAGTCTCAAGGGTGGAGAATGATTTTTTTCAAGAAAAATCACTGCATATATTATATGCGAAAATATTCTTAAAAGCAACAGATTACAAGAAATTGTGCGCCTTGGAGGTGAGCATTACGAGAAACCTGAAGAACTACAAGCCGACAAGGTTCATGGAGAAAACCTCCCGCTACGATGTGGACGCAGCGGATTATGCCGTGATGTTCATCGAGAGCCTCTGCCATACCAAAGGCACCTGGGCGAGAAAGCCCTTTGAGCTGATTGACTGGCAGGAGCAGATCATCCGGGACATTTTCGGTGTCCTCAAGCCCAACGGCTATCGACAGTTCAACACCGCCTACATCGAGATCCCCAAGAAGCAAGGCAAATCGGAACTTGCCGCTGCCGTGGCGCTTCTGCTCACCTGCGGTGACGGAGAGGAACGCGCCGAGGTCTACGGCTGTGCCGCCGACCGTCAGCAAGCATCCATCGTTTTCAATGTGGCGGCTGACATGGTGCGGATGTGTCCTGCGCTCTCCAAGCGGGTCAAGATACTGGATTCCCAGAAGCGGCTCATTTATCAGCCAACGGGTAGTATCTACCAGGTGCTCTCCGCCGATGTCGGCAACAAGCACGGCTTCAATACACACGGTGTGGTATTCGACGAGCTGCACACCCAGCCCAACCGCAAACTCTTTGATGTCATGACCAAAGGCTCCGGCGATGCCCGTATGCAGCCGCTGTATTTTCTCATTACCACGGCCGGCAATGATACGAAGTCCATCTGCTATGAGATCCACCAGAAGGCAAAGGACATCATCGAGGGACGCAAGATCGACCACACCTTCTATCCCGTCATCTACGGTGCGGAGGAATCGGACGATTGGACGGACCCGAAGGTTTGGAAGAAAGCCAATCCCTCCCTCGGCATCACGGTCGGCATCGACAAGGTCAAAGACGCCTGCGAGTCTGCCAAGCAGAACCCCGGCGAGGAGAACGCCTTCCGACAGCTTCGTTTGAATCAATGGGTCAAGCAGGCGGTGCGTTGGATGCCGATGGACAAGTGGGACAAATGCGAGTTCTCTGTCTGCGAGGATGATCTGGAAGGTCGCGTCTGCTACGGCGGTCTGGACTTGTCCTCCACAACGGATATTACAGCATTCGTTCTGGTGTTTCCGCCGGAAGATGAGAACGACAAATACATCATTCTGCCGTACTTCTGGATACCGGAGGACAACCTCGACCTCCGAGTCCAGCGTGACCATGTGCCATACGATGTGTGGGAGCGGCAGGGCTTTTTACAGACCACCGAGGGCAATGTCGTTCACTACGGCTACATCGAAAAGTTCATCGAAAGCCTGGGTGAGCGTTTTAATATTCGAGAAATTGCTTTCGACCGTTGGGGCGCTGTGCAGATGGTGCAGAACCTTGAGGGCATGGGCTTTACGGTCGTTCCCTTTGGACAGGGCTTCAAGGATATGTCTCCGCCCACCAAAGAGCTGATGAAGCTGGTGCTGGAACAGCGCATTGCCCACGGCGGGCATCCTGTCCTCCGCTGGATGATGGACAACATTTTCATCCGCACCGACCCTGCCGGAAACATCAAGCCGGACAAGGAAAAATCCACAGAGAAAATCGACGGTGCCGTAGCGACCATTATGGCACTCGACCGCGCTATCCGCTGCGGCAATGATAACGGAGCTTCGGTCTATGATAGCCGTGGGCTGTTGTTCATTTGAGACCCATCGTCAAAATATCAGTCGAATAAAGTCGGAAACTCTATTATTCAGCAGAGTTTCGGACTTACAACTCCAAAACTATTGACTTTTTTGATTTTTCGGGTATAATAGAATCAAGAAAGTCAGGAGGTGCATTATGGCTGAATTGATCAACCGCCCCCAATATCTGAATCAGCTGATTCAAAACAAAGATGTAGATCTGGTGAAGATCGTTACAGGTATTCGCCGCTGCGGAAAATCATCCTTGCTGGATCTGTTTCATCACTATCTGTTGGAGAACGGCGTGCCGGATTCCCGGATCGTTCACATGAACATGGAATCCTTGCGTTACCGTGACCTGAACAATTACCTTTCTTTTTATGATTATGTCAGCAAGCAGATCGCCAAAGACGGAAAGACCTACCTTATATTCGATGAACTGCAGACTGTAGAGCATTGGGAAAAAGCAATCGAGTCCTTCCGCTTGGATTATGATGTAGACATTTATATCACGGGTTCCAATGCCTATCTGCTGTCTACGGAATTTTCTACGCTGCTCTCCGGCAGATATGTAGAGATACGGGTGCTGCCGCTGTCCTTCAAGGAGTTTTTGGACTTCTACGAGTTTGCCCCCGATGTGACAATGGACGAAAAGTTCCAGAAGTATCTCCAGTTCGGAGGGATGCCGATTCTGAGAGAATACAAGTTCAACGAAGCGAGAAGCAATCAGGCACTGGAAGGTATCTATTCGACCGTGGTGCTGCGTGATATTTTGCAGCGCAATAATGGCACAGATCAAGCCATGCTTCAAAAAATCATGCTGTTTTTATGCTCCAATATCGGCAGCATCACTTCTCCGAACAGCATCGGAAATGTACTCTCCAACGAGGGCGACATTCAAACCGGCAAGCAGAAGAACATTGCGGGGAAAACGGTGGATAAATATATTTCCATGCTCCGCAATGCGTTTGTATTCTTCTCTGTCGGTCGGTATGATGTAAAAGGAAAGCAGCTGCTCAAAACTCTTGGAAAGAACTATATCATCGACATGGGTTTTCGCAATATGCTTCTGGGCTACCGAGATGCAGATCGCGGGCATATCATTGAGAATATCGTATTTCTGGAACTGCTGCGCCGTGACTATCGGGTATATATCGGGAAGGTCGGAGAGACGGAGGTCGACTTCATTGCGGAAAAGCCGAACAACAAGGTATATATTCAGGTAACGGAAAGTATGCTTTCCGCGGAGACCCGTGAACGGGAGCTTCGTCCGCTGCGTATGATTGGGGATAACTACGAAAAAATCGTGCTTTCTATGGATCGCAGCTTCATCAATTCCTATGATGGCATAAAGTCACTGAATTTGATTGACTGGCTACTCAGCGAATAAGCACTGCATTTTCGGAGCGAAATCAAAGGTTTTTGCAGTTCAAGTCGGAAACTTCGCAAGAACCGATTATCATAGAAAATGAAACAAGCAAGCATATACTGAGCCGTTATTTCAAGTTGGAATGCAGAATTGAAATAAGAGCCAAAATATCTGAATATTTCAAAGCATCTGTTCGTATGAGCAGGTGCTTTTCTTTTGCTCATTTTGAAGGAGAGTGATTTAAGTGGGTATCTTTTCAGGGTTTTTCAAATCAAGGGACAAGCCTCAAGACAGAACAGCAGGCAGCAATTATGCTTTCTTCTTCGGCGGTACTACTTCCGGTAAAGCAGTGACGGAACGCTCCGCCATGCAGATGACCGCCGTGTATTCCTGCGTTCGCATCCTATCGGAAGCTGTCGCAGGACTGCCGCTACACCTCTACAAATACACGGAAAGCGGCGGCAAAGCAATGGCGCTCGACCATCCGCTCTACCGCTTGCTCCACGATGAGCCGAACCCGGAGATGAGTTCTTTCGTGTTCCGGGAAACACTCATGACACATCTGCTCCTCTGGGGTAACGCTTACGCTCAGATCATCCGAAACGGAAAGAACGAGATCGTTGCCCTGTACCCTTTGATGCCGAACAAGATGTCGGTGGACAGAGACGAGGATGGTCGCCTGTACTACACCTATTACCGTGGCACAGACGAGGCTATCAAGAACAAGGAGTTCGCCGTAACGCTTCAGCCCTCGGATGTGCTGCATATCCCCGGACTCGGCTTCGATGGCTTGGTTGGCTACAGCCCCATCGCTATGGCAAAGAACGCCATCGGCATGGCTATTGCCTGTGAGGAGTATGGTGCAAAGTTCTTCGCCAATGGTGCCGCACCGGGCGGTGTGTTGGAACACCCCGGTACGATCAAAGACCCGCAGCGTGTGCGGGAAAGCTGGCAGTCCACCTTCGGCGGCAGCGGCAACGCCAATAAGATCGCCGTACTGGAAGAAGGCATGAAATACACGCCCATCGGCATCTCGCCGGAGCAGGCACAGTTCCTGGAAACACGCAAATTCCAAATCAATGAAATTGCTCGAATTTTCCGAGTGCCGCCCCACATGGTCGGTGACCTGGAAAAGTCGAGCTTTTCTAATATTGAGCAGCAGTCCTTGGAGTTCGTGAAGTACACTCTTGACCCCTGGGTCATCCGCTGGGAGCAATCAATCCAGCGGTCGCTTTTGTCCAAGGACGAAAAAGCTGTGTATTTTGTGAAGTTCAATCTGGAAGGCTTGCTTCGCGGCGATTACCAAAGCCGCATGAACGGGTACGCCATCGGCCGCCAGAACGGCTGGATGTCCGCAAACGACATCCGGGAGCTTGAAAATCTCGACCGTATCCCGGAGGAGGACGGCGGCGACTTGTACCTCATTAACGGCAATATGCTCCCGCTGAAGAATGCGGGTGCTTTTGCAGATACACCCACCGATGACGGAAAGGAGGAAAAAACCGATGAAGAAATTTTGGAATTGGAAGAGCCGAACGGTGACGAACTCGGAGACGCAGGAACAGACACAGGAAAGAACCCTGTTCCTGAACGGAACCATCGCAGAGGAAAGCTGGTTTGACGATGATGTCACCCCGCAGCTTTTCAAAGACGAGCTCATGTCCGGCAGCGGCAACATCACCGTGTGGATCAACAGCCCCGGCGGCGACTGCGTGGCTGCAGCGCAAATCTATAATATGCTCATGGACTACAAAGGTGACGTGACGGTCAAGATCGACGGTATTGCCGCATCCGCAGCGTCCGTCATCGCTATGGCAGGCACGAAGGTGCTGGTATCTCCCGTGTCCATGCTCATGATCCACAACCCCATGACGGCGGCATTCGGCAATTCGGACGAGATGCAGAAAGCCATCGAGATGCTCTCAAGCGTGAAGGATTCCATCATCAATGCCTATGAGATCAAGACGGGGCTTTCCCGTGCCAAACTCTCGCACCTCATGGATGCCGAAACATGGATGGATGCAAACAAGGCAGTGGAACTTGGCTTTGCAGACGAAATCATGCAGAGAAGTCCGGAATCCGAAGAGGTACCCACACCTACCGTTTCCATGCTGTATTCCAAGGCGAATGTGGTGAACTCTCTCATGGAGAAAATCGCTGCAAAGTGCGCCATCACCCCAAAACCCACCCGTACACAAAAAGCCGATGACCTTATGGATCGGCTCAATCTCATTAAAAACTGGAGGTAATTTATATGACGATCAACGAACTGCGTGAAAAGCGCAACCAGGCTTGGAACGCCGCAAAGGCATTTGTTGAAACCAAGCGCGACAAGGACGGTCTGCTTTCCGATGAGGATGCCAAGACCTATGCTCAGATGGAAAAGAAGGTGCAGGACTACGGTGCAGAGATCGAACGCATGGAAGCCATGTCCGCAATGGAAGCACAGCTGAATAAGCCCACTTCTTCTCCTATCACCGAGAAGCCCATGAACGGCAAGTCCACCGCTGACGAGAAGCCCAAGACCGGTCGTGCTTCCGATGCCTACCGCACCGGAATGCTCACCGCCCTTCGCAGCAACTTCCACCAGGTAAGCGATGTCCTTCGTGAGGGTGTTGACGCTGACGGCGGCTACCTCGTACCCGAAGAGTACGATTCCCGCCTCATTCAGACGCTTTCCGAGGAAAACATCATGCGAAAGCTCGGTCATACCATCACCACATCCGGCGAGCATAAGATCAACATTGCCGCAACTGCACCTGCCGCTGCGTGGATCGAGGAAGGCGGTGCACTCTCTTTCGGTGACGCCACCTTTGCCCAGATCCTTCTGGACGCGCACAAACTTCATGTTGCCATCAAGGTGACCGAGGAACTGCTCTACGACAATGCGTTCAAGCTGGAGGATTACATTCTCACCGAGTTTGGCAAGGCACTCGCCAATGCCGAGGAGGACGCATTCCTCAACGGCACCGGTGTCGGTCAGCCCCTCGGTCTGTTTGCGGAGACCGGCGGTGGTCATGTGGCAGAAACGCTGACTGCGGCACTCAAGAGTGATGATCTCATCACCCTCATCCATGCACTGAAGCGTCCCTACCGCAAGTCTGCTTCTTTCATTATGAACGACAAGACCATCGCGCAGATCCGCAAGCTGAAGGACAACAACGGTGCGTATATCTGGCAGCCTTCCTATCAGGCAGGCGAACCGGACCGCATTCTCGGCTACACGGTTCACACCTCTGCGTATGCACCGGAGAACGCTATCGCTTTCGGTGATTACAGCTACTACAACATCGGCGACCGCGGCACCCGTTCCTTCAAGCAGCTCAATGAGCTGTTCGCAGGCAACGGTATGATCGGTTTCGTTGCCAAGGAGCGTGTGGACGGCAAACTCATTCTCCCCGAAGCCGTTCAGATCCTCAAGCTGAAAACCGAATAAGGAAGGAGGCGGCGGTGATGGACAAGCTTCTCTCCAAAGTGAAAGCCAACCTTATCCTGGAACACACGGCGGATGATGCCTTGCTGAAAAGCTACATCACCGCCGCTGTTTCTTACGCCGAAAGCTACCAGCACATCCCGGAGGGCTACTACAAGGAAAACCCTATGCCGCCCACCACAGAGCAAGCCGTCATTATGCTGTCGTCCCACTTCTATGAAAGCCGGGACGGCAGCACGGGCGGCTTCTTTGCGGATAATACCGGAGCGGCACAGCAGGTGTGGAACACGGTAAATCTGCTGCTCCGCTTGGATAGGCGGTGGCAGGTATGAGTTTCGGAAAAATGAACGGCTTTGCCGATATTGTGGAAACAAGGCAGATAAAGGACAGCGAGGGCTTTACACATTCCGAGGATGAAGTCCTCGCTTCCGTCCGTGTGTACCGGGAAGGTCGGCACGGCAGTCAGCGGTGGGCAAACCTCGCTGCATTCAGTGAAGCGACCGACCTGTTCCGCTTTCGGCGGATTCCGGGGCTGACAATCACCACAGACCAGTTTCTCATCTGCGATGATTGTCGCTACGACATTGTGTCCGTGGAGGATGTAAAGGGGCGTGGGATGTACATTGAGGTGCTGGCGAAAAAGGAGGTGCTGACCGTTGGCTAAGTGCGACATGAAAATGCCGGAGGATTTCCTTCTGAAAATCTCCAAGCTCGGCAGCAACTTTGACAGTGTGGCGGATACCGTCCTGCAGGCCGGTGGCGAGGTCGTACTGAAGAAGGTCAAGAGCAATCTTTCCTCCGTCATCGGCAGAGGGACAAAGTTCAAATCCCGCACCACGGGTGAACTGGAAGGTGCGCTCGGCCTTTCTCCCTCTAAGCTGAACCGGGACGGCAACCACGACATCAAGGTCGGTTTTGCCGAGCCACGCTCGGACGGCGGCAGCAACGCCAAACTTGCCAACATTCTCGAATACGGCAAGCACGGTCAACCTGCAAAGCCCTTTCTGAAACCTGCGAAAACGGCGTCCCGGCAGGAGTGTATCGATGCCATGACCAAGGCGCTGGATGAGGAGGTTGAAAAGCTGTGAGTCTTCTATCCGATTTACAAACCATCGCCGAGCATTGCGGTGTTCCAGTGGAAACGGGTGTGTTCTCCGGCAAAGCGCCGGACACCTATCTGGTCATCACCCCGCTGTCGGACAGCTTTGAGCTTCACGCCGACAATGCTCCCGGCTGCGAAGCGCAGGAGGCACGGCTGTCTCTTTTCACAAAGGGCAGCTACACCAAACTGAAAAATGCACTCGTCCGTGCCCTGCTGGGTGCGGATTTCTATATTACCGACCGCCGGTACATCGGCTTTGAGACCGAGACCGGCTACCATCACTACGCCATTGACGTGGCGCAAATCTACTATTTGGAGGAATAAGTTATGGCTACCATCGGTCTTGACAGACTGTATTACGCAAAAATCACCGAGAACGATGCCGGTGAGGAAACCTACGGTACGCCGTCCCAGCTTGCGAAAGCCATCTCCGCCGACCTTTCGGTGGAATTGGCTGAAGCTACGCTCTACGCCGACGACGGTGCTTCGGAGATTGTGAAGGAATTCAAGTCCGGCACACTCTCCCTTGGCATTGACGATATCGGCTCTACGGCGGCATCCGACCTCACGGGTGCAACCATCGACAAAAACAAGGTGCTCATTTCCGCATCCGAGGACGGCGGTGATCCCGTGGCGGTGGGCTTTCGTGCTAAGAAGTCCAACGGCAAGTACAAGTATTATTGGCTGTACCGAGTGAAATTCGGTATTCCGGCGACGAACCTTGCCACCAAGGGCGACAGCATTACCTTTTCCACGCCGACCATTGAAGGCACCATTCTGCGCCGCAACAAGGCAGACGCAGGCGGCAAGCACCCGTGGAAAGCGGAAGCACTGGAGGGCGATGTGACCGCTGCGACTATCACGAACTGGTATAAGGAAGTATACGAGCCGACCTATACCACGACACCTGAAAAACAGGGTTAACGGAGGTAACGCACAATGGATAACGAAAGAACCGCAGTCATCACCATCGGTGATGAGGAATATACGCTGCTCCTCACGACCAAGGCTACCAAGGAGATCGCCGGTCGCTACGGCGGTCTGGAAAACCTTGGCGAGAAGCTGATGAAGTCCGAGAACTTTGAAATGGCAATCGGCGAGATCGTGTGGCTGATTACGCTTCTTGCAAATCAGAGCATCCTCGTCCACAACCTCAAGGATAAGGAACACCCCAAGGAGCTGCTCACCGAAGATGTGGTGGAGCTTCTGACCACGCCCCTCGACCTCGCCGGATACAAAACCGCCATTACGGAGGCACTCTACAAGGGCACCAAGCGGAATGTGGAAAGCGAGAAAGACGCAAAAAACGCGCAAGTCGGGTAACGGTCTCCGATGCGGAGCTGTTTACCCGGCTTCTTTATTACGGCCTTGCTCACCTGCATCTCAGCCAGAATGAGGTGTGGCTGATGCCGTTTGGACTGCTTTTGGACTTATGGGAGTGCCATAAGCAGTATAACGGACAGGCTGTTCCTGCTCACGAACACTACATCGACGATATTATCCCGGACGGCATTTAAGGAGGTGACGGTACATGGCAGACAGTTTCGGACTGAAGATCGGCCTTGAGGGCGAAAAGGAATTCAAAAAAGCACTGGCGGACATCAACCAGTCCTTCAAGGTGCTCGGCTCCGAAATGAAGCTCGCCACCTCTCAGTTCGATAAAAATGACAAATCCGTGGAGGCTCTCGCCGCACGGAACAAGGTGCTGCGAAAAGAGATCGACGAGCAGACAACAAAAATCGACACCCTTCGCAAGGCTCTGCAGAATGCCGCCACCTCCTTTGGAGAGAACGACCGCCGCACCCAGAACTGGCAGATCCAGCTCAACAATGCCGAAGCCGCCCTCAACGACATGAACCGTGAGCTGGACGAGAACGAGAAAGCCATCAAGGAGGGCGGCAAGGCTGCGGAGGAATCCGGCAGTAAGTTTGAAGGCTTCGGCAAGGTTCTCAAAACCGTAGGTGTGGCACTCGGCGCTGTGGCTGTTGCTGCAGGTGCCGCCGCCATAAAGCTCGGCAAAGAGGTCATCGCCGCCTATGCTGACTATGAACAGCTGGTCGGCGGTGTTGACACTCTGTTCAAGGACTCCTCGCAGGAGATTCAGCGGTATGCCGCCAACGCATACAAAACGGCAGGACTTTCTGCCAACGAGTACATGGAGACGGTCACGGGCTTCTCCGCAAGCCTCATCCAGTCTCTCGGCGGCGATACCGAAAAGGCCGCAAAGTATGCGGATATGGCAATTACGGATATGTCCGATAACGCCAATAAAATGGGCACGGATATGTCCTCCATTCAGAATGCCTACCAGGGTTTCGCCAAGCAGAACTATACGATGCTCGATAACCTCAAGCTGGGCTACGGCGGCACGAAGCAGGAAATGGAGCGACTGCTTGCCGATGCGGAGAAAATATCCGGTGTCAAGTACGACATCTCCTCTTATGCAGATGTGGTGGAAGCCATTCATGTCATGCAGGAGAGCATGGACATTGCAGGAACAACCGCCAAGGAAGCCGAAGCCACCATTTCCGGTTCTGTCAATGCACTGAAATCCGCCGTGTCGAACCTCATCGTAGGCTTTGGTGATGCGGACGCTGACATGGAGCTGCTGTGCAACAACATGGTGGACGCCTTCAAGACCGTGGTGGCAAACATCACCCCGGTCATTGAAAACATCGTGGCGGCTCTGCCCACGGCACTGGATGCTCTGCTGACGGCTGTGGGTGAACTGCTGCCCACACTGCTGGAAGCGGTCACCGAGCTGTTCTCGCAGGTGCTGGAAACGCTCCTGTCCCTGCTTCCGCAGCTTATCCCGGCGGCGGTGTCTGCGCTCATGACCATCGTGAACACGCTGATCGAGAATCTGCCCCTGCTTATTGAGGCTGCGGTTCAGTTGGTGTCTACACTTGTGACCGGCATTGCGGATGCACTGCCTACGCTCATCCCGGCAGCGGTGCAGGCTATCGTTACCATCGTGCAAGGTCTGGTGGACAGCCTGCCGATGCTCTTGGATGCAGCCTTACAGCTTATCACAGGGCTTGCCCAGGGACTATTGGACGCACTGCCCGTGCTGATTGCAGCACTGCCGGAGATCATCAACGGCATCATTACCTTTTTACTGGATTCGATTCCGCAGATCATTGAAACAGGCATTCAGCTTCTGACCTCGCTTGTTGCCGCATTGCCGGATATCATTATGGCAATCGTGGAAGCCATCCCGAAAATCATTGACGGCATTATCAACGCGGTGCTGAATGCGATACCGCTCATTATTCAGGCAGGCATTGACCTGCTGATTTCGCTGATACAGGCTTTGCCGCGGATCATCACGACTATCGTGCAGGCGATTCCGCAGATCATCTCCGGCATTGTCAATGCCCTCATCGGGAACATCGACAAGATCATCATGGCAGGTGTGCAGTTGTTCGTTGCGCTGATTGAAAATCTGCCTACCATCATCGTGGAAATCGTCAAGGCCGTGCCGCAGATCATTGCGGGTATCGTGAAAGCCTTCGGTTCTCTGATGTATAAGATCGTAGAAATCGGCGGCAACATCGTCAAGGGACTGTGGAGCGGTATTACCCAGCTTGCCTCGTGGCTGTGGGATAAGGTGTCCGGGTGGATCTCATCCATCTGGGACGGCATCTGCGATTTCTTCGGTATCCACTCGCCCTCGAAGGAGATGGCATGGGTCGGTGAAATGCTGGTCAAAGGCTTGTCCGGGTCCATTGAAGACAACGGCGATGAAGCGGTCAAAGCCGCAGAAGGAATGGCAGAGGACATCAACGGTGTCATGGGCGACCTTGCCAACGATATGCAGACGGCTCTTCCTACTGACTTCAATGTGAACGGGTCGATTCGTTCCGCCGTGGACGGTGTGGTCGGTAAGGCGGCATCCGCTTTCACCATTGCCCTGAACATCACGAACTTCAACAATTACAGCAGCGAGGACATCCGTCAGCTCACCAACGAAGTCATGGAAACGGCGAACCAGTTTGCCCAGCGGAAAGGAGTGGTATTCGCATGACCTATTTTACCTACAACGGCCGCAGTTCCGCTGAGTTCGGTCTGCATATCGAGAAGAAGGACGTGTTCTCCGCACCGGAGTACGATGCGGAGTTCATTTCCATTCCCGGCAGAAGCGGTGACATCATCAATCCCAACCGCCGCTTTGCCAACATCAAGGTGACCTACACAGTGTTCCTCGCTCGGAAGAATATAGCCGCACTTGCCGCTGTCCTGCGGGACATTAAGGGCTGGCTTTATTCCGAGCCGGACAGATACCACGAAATCACCGACTCCTACGATGCGGAGTATTTCCGCTACGGCGTCATCTCCGGCAGTCTGGACATTGAGGAGCAGCTGAACAAGGTCGGCAGTTTCACCGTGACCTTCAACTGCAAGCCTTTCAAATACAGCTTTGCGGGACAGCAGACGGTGTCGGCTGACGCTTCTGTACTGACGATTACCAATCCCACTGCGTTTGAGAGCCGACCATATATTAAGCTCTATGGCAGCGGTACGGTGGTAATAATGATACAGCCCCAAGGTCGAGGTATGATGATTTCCAATCTGGATGAGTACATCGAGATCGACAGTGAATTGATGAACTGCTTCAAAGGCACCGCCCTCAAAAATGACACCGTCAAAGGTGCGGAGTTCCCGGTTCTCAAACCAGGTGTTTGCACCATCAACTGCACCGGCAATGTGACGAGGATCGAGGTCATTCCAAGGTGGTGCTGCCTATGATCCCTGTACTTTACCCCGCAAACGCTACAGATTTCAGTTCATTCGGTCTTGGTGTGCTGACGGACACCATATCCTGCGAGGTGACCGAGGAGCGGAACGGTGTGTTTGAGTGCTTACTCAAATACCCGGTGAGCGGTCAGCACTATGGGCTAATCACAAAGGAGTGCATCATCAAGGCAAAGCCCAATGACACCGCCGCCGACCAGGCGTTCCGCATTTATCGCATCACGAAGCCCTTAAACGGCATCGTCACCATCTACGGTCAGCACATCTCGTATGACCTCGCCAATGTTCCGGTGATGCCGTTTTCGACCGAGAGCCGTTCTCCGCAGCTTATCCTCTCGCAGCTTCTTGCCGGAGATACACGCTTTACGGGTTGGACGGATTACTCGGATGCAAAGGCGTTTTCCGTCACGCAGCCGAAAAGCGTCAGAGCCTGTCTCGGCGGTACGGAAGGCTCCATGCTCTCCAAATGGTATGGTGAGTTTGAATGGGACAACTTCACGGTGAAGTTCCATTCGCACCGTGGGCAGAAGACCGGCGTGGTCATTGAATACGGAAAGAACCTCACAGCCCTGGAGCAGGACGAGGACAACAGCGGCGTGTATACCGCACTGCTCCCGTATGCCGTGTACACGCCAGAGGGTGCGGATACCGAAACCGTGGTCACGCTGCCGGAGGTGACGCTTCCTATTGTGACCTCGGAGATCGTCCGGGCAAAAACGCTCATCATGGATTTCTCCGACCAGTTTGATGGTGTTGTAACCGAGGAAGCCCTCAGAGCAAAAGCAAACAGTTACATCAAGGCAAATCCACTGGGTGCGACCATCCCCACGGTGAAGGTGTCCTTTGAACCGCTATGGAAACAGCCGGAGTATTCGGCACTGCTGGAGCGGGTCAACCTCTGTGATACCGTCACCATTCGACACTCGCTTCTGGGTGTCAGCGTGTCGGCTATGGTCATTGAAACCGTGTACGATACCCTCGCCGAGCGGTACAAGAGCATTTCCCTCGGTCAGAGCAAGTCCAGCATGATCACCACCATCTCCGAGGTACAGTCCACGGTCGATAAGGTGGAGTCCTCAGTGGGACGCTTTCCGAAACTGCTCCAAACCGCCATCGGCAAGGCTACAGGGCTTATCACCGGCCAGAGCGGCGGCTATGTGGTTATTAACACAGACAGCGAAAGCGGGCAGCCCTACGAGCTGCTCATTCTGGACGCTCCCTCCATTGACGAAGCCGTGAATGTCTGGCGGTGGAATGTGGGCGGCTTAGGCTTTTCCCATAACGGCTACAACGGTCCCTATGAAACTGCCATCACAGCAGACGGTCAGATCGTAGCGGACTTCATCACCTCCGGCTCCTTGGTGGCGAACATCATCAAGGCTGGTGTCATTCAGTCACAGGATGGCTCGTCTTATTGGGATTTGGAGAGCGGCGAGGTCGTGCTTCGAGCCTACGCCACCAGCAAGGAGGTCACCGAGGTCAGCGACCGCATTACTACCATCGAGGAGCAGAAAATGCTCCGGCTCGTCATCATCTCGTCCAACGGGAACATCTTCAAGAACGGCAATGTAAAAACGCTGCTTTCCGCCAAGGTGTACTCCTGGGACGAGGACATCACCGACACGCTGGATGCCAACCAGTTTGTCTGGACAAGGGTGTCTGAGGATACGGAAGCGGACAAGGTCTGGAACGAGCAGCATTTCGGCGGCGCAAAGTCCGTGGTCATCACCGGTGCGGATGTCAAAGTCCGCGCCACTTTTTATTGTGACCTCATCGACACCACGACCAGGCAAAGCCTGTTATAACGGAGGAATTTACTATGGCAACCGCAGAACCCACAACAGAAACCGGCACAGTGTCCGGTTCAGATACAACAACTTCAAAGGAGGCTTCTCACATGAGCAAAGCACAAGGCCAGTTTACCATTATTGACTACAATGACGCACTGACGCTGACGGGGTACATCGGCTCGAACCTCGCCAAGACTCAGATGTATAACCCCGACAACGGCAGTTACACCCCCGACTGGAAAACGAAGAACCTCGTTCTGACGCCCAGCCTGTATGTTATCGGCACGACTGCCGACCAGATCGCCACCGCCAATGTCACCTCGGTCAAGTGGTATGTGGGCGACAGCAACACCGCCATTACCGCAGGTACGAACTACGGACTGAGTGGTGCCAAGAGCCACATCCTCACGGTCAAGGCCAATGTCATGGCGGAGCTGCCCGGCATCGACTACCGCTGTGTCATCACCTACAAGGACGAAAGCACCGGCCTGTCGCTGACCCATCCGCTGACCATTTCCTTCTCCCGTGTGGTCAACGGCTCCGGCATCGTTGACCTGCTGGTCACCACGCCCAACGGAAATGTGTTCAAGAACGAGGAGGTCGCCAGTCTGACCGCCAAGGCCGAGCTGTGGCGCGGCTCTACGGTAGACACCACCAAGGTCAGCTACAAGTGGGCGGTCATGGACGCTTCCGTCACCGCTACTTCTTCCACCGGCTATGATGCAGACTTCGGCATCGGCTGGCGCAAGCTCTCGGATACCGCCGACAAATACACCGGCACGGCCACCAATACCCTCACGGTCTACGCCGCAGCGGTGGACAGCTACGCCGTGTTCAAGTGCTGTGCCCAGGACACGGATTCCGCATCCGCTTCTTATAACACGAAGTTTTTCGACGTGGCGACCTTCATCGACAACTCCGACCCGCTGCAGATCATCGTCACCTCCACGGGCGGCGATGTGTTCAAGAACGGCCAAGGCACGACTGTGCTGACCGCCGCCTGCTATCAGGCAGGTTTCGAGGTGGACGCAGCCGGAAACGGCAGTTACACCTGGACGAAGTACAACAAGGACGGTGTAGTCGATACCTCTTGGGGAACCAACGGCAGCAAGACCGGCAAGACCCTGTCGGTATCCAGCGCCGATGTGGATACCAAGGCAACCTTTATGGTCGTTGTGGCGCTTTGAGGAGGTGGTGAGATGATCGCATCGGCACAGTTCACGATTATCAGTCTCTGCGATGTGGTCACCTCGGACACGCCGCCGGAGAACCCCTATGAGGGGCAGCTCTGGGTGGATACTTCCGTGACCCCGCCGGAAACGAAGATATGGGACGGAAATGAATGGGTGGTGCAGAACGACATTGAAACGATCCGCACCACCATTTCCATTCTGACCGAGAAGGACGCACAGTTCCAGCAGACCATCGACGGGCTGAACAGCTATGTGGCGACCCTTACCGAAACGGTGGAAACAGTGTCTAACGACCAGGGCGTCCTGGAGGAACGGGTACTGAACTCCGAAAGCCGTGTTTCGGAGCTGGAACACACCGTGGATGGACTGTCCGTCACCATGCAGGAGCAGTACATCGGCGGCATCAACTATGTGCAGAATTCCTCCGGGCTGAACGGCATCACGGACGATTGGAGCTACTCCGGTACGGTGAAAACGGATGCCTCCACAGATACGCAAAACAACACCATTTCCGACTCCTGCTTTGTGCTGGGCGCATACTCCTCGTTGTCGCAGTACATCCGAGGTGTGGTTCCCGGCACTTATACGATCTCGGTTCGGGCAAAGAAAACCTCGACCATGTCCGGGTATTTCTATGTGACCTACAACGGAAACAAAACCAAGTACCTGTTCAATAAGTCCACGGCGTTTGACTGGACGGATTACTCCGTAACGCTCACGGATGTGACTGACCCCACGTTGCGTATTTACTGCTACTGTCGGGATGCGTCCATCTACCTCGCCGACATCATGATCTCCGAAGGGGCGATCCCCCGAAAGTGGACGCCCGCTCCCAACGAGATCTACACTCAGGAGGTCAAGATCGATAAGCGCGGTATTGAGGTATCCAACAGCGCATCGTCTCAGCGGACGGTCATCACGAACACGGAGTTCGCCGGTTATTACAACGATGAGGTGATCTTCACCCTGAACAAAGACGAAACGCAGACCAAGAAAACCACGGTGGACGGCGAGCTGACCGTGGGCAAAACGAAGTTTGTCCCGATGCCGACGGCGTCCGAGGGGCTGAACATCGTCATTCTGGATTAAGGAGGGAAAGCTATGGCAACTTGGAAAAGTGCAGCATACGATGGGCGCTATCTTCAACTGGACATTTCAGAAAGCGTGAATGTGGTCGGTAACAGCTCGACACTTTCCTGGACGCTGACCTCTACCGGTGGCGCATCCACTTACTACACCATTGACACGACCACTGTAACGATCAATGGTACGACCGTATACTCAAAGGGCCGTACCTATTGGGATGACCGTGTTTTCCCGGCAAAGAAAGGTTCTGTCAGTGGCACGATTACTGTAGCTCACGACAGCAACGGCAGCAAAACGATTGCGGTCGGATTCTCGACCCGTGTTTATATCTACGGTTCACAGGAATACGGCGGCAGCATGACGCTGACTACCATTGACCGCTCTGCACCTACCGTGACCTTCAGCACCTCGAATGTCACGGCAAACGGGTTCAAAATCTCCGCTACATCCTCTGCCACGGCGGACATTTGGCAGTACAGCACAAACGGCGGTTCGAGCTGGACGCAGTTCTCAACGACGGCATCCACCAGTGCCAGTGTGACGATCACCTCGCTCTCACCGAATACAAGCTACACGGTGAGGGTCAGAGCAAGGCGGCAGTACAATCACGTCTACGGCACCTCCGGTAGCTCCACGGTCAAGACGCTGGGCGGTGCGGTGGTGAACAGCGTCAACACAGTGACGGCGGACAATGCCACGGTTTCCATTACCATCAATGTGACCGTGTACGAAGCCTCCTACACCAATACGCTGGTGCTCAAAAACGGCAGCACGACCATCTTGACTATTTCCGGGCTTTCCTGGTCGAAGGGCACGGCGAACCGCACGGTTACGCTGACATCGGCGCAGAGGACAACGCTGTTGAACGCTATGGCGTCCATCAAGTCCTTTATAGGTACCTTTGCGGTTTCGTCCTACAGCGGGTCTACGCAGATCGGCAGCACCTCAAGCAAGACCGCCACTGTACTGACCACGGCAACCAATTCTGCTCCAACCATAAGCGGATTCACTTATGCTGACAGCTACACGACCACGAAAAACCTCACAGGCAACGACCAGCTGTTCGTGCAGGACTACTCGACCCTCAAGGTCACCCCCGGAACTGCGACTGCGAAAAACGGTGCCAGCATTTCCAATTACACCGCTTCCTGCAACGGTTTATCCGCATCCAATTCAACTGGGTCTGCTATCACAGTCGGAAAGATCGCCAAGTCCGGCAGCGTAACGGTCACGCTCACGGTCACGGACTCCCGCGGCTACACCGCCGAAACTTCACGGACGGTGACAGTCATTCCGTACACCAAGCCGAAGATATCCTCGGTGACGCTCCGACGAACCAACGACATTGAAGCGGAAATGCAACTCAAATTCAGCGGTTCTATTTCCGCTGTGACCGTAGACGGGACGCAGAAAAACAGCGTGGTTTATGTGCGGTATCGGTACAAGAAAACCAGTGAGAGCAGCTACGGCAGCTACACCAGCATCTATTCCGGCACGACAAAAAGCGGAACCTCTTTCAGCTACTCCAATTTGGAACTGTGCAATCTGGATGCCAACAGTTCCTACGACTTCCATTTGCAGATCCAAGACAAGCTCTATTCCTTGAGCAGTCTGGATCTGTATTTTACTGTTCCGCAGGGTACGCCCCTCATTGCACTGCGGAAAAAGAAGGTCGGCATCAACACGCCGAACCCGCAAGCCACACTGGATGTTGCTGGGGATATGCGTGTTGATGGCTCACCCCTCGCAGATTTTGTCATTCAGCAAGGGACAAGCGGCATCTGGAATTATCGTAAATGGAAAAGCGGTACAGCGGAATGTTGGGGTCAGTATTCCTTTACGACCGCCATTTCGACGGCATGGGGCGTGCTCTATGAGAGCGGCGCAATTGCGCTCCCTAATTTTCCGTTTACCTTCGCGGAAATTCCTCATGTCCATATCTCCACGGAGAACAGCAATTACGCCATGTTTGTGGAGCGAGGCAGTTCGAGTAGCTGGTCTACAACGACCAACCCCGGAAAGATATTTGCCGTAAGACCAAATACGGTACCATCGGCAACCTACAAGGTATCAATCTATGCCATCGGAAAAGTGTGACGCTCCGGCGTCACTTTTTTCATACCCATTTTTAATTTCAAAGGAGGACAAACAACATGAAAGAATTCTGGACGACCATTCAGGTGGTGTTCGCCGGAATCGGCGGCTGGCTGGGATGGTTCTTGGGAGGATGTGACGGCTTGCTTTATGCGCTTCTGGCTTTCGTAGTCATCGACTACATCACCGGCATCATGTGCGCCGTGGTGGATAAGAAGCTGTCCAGCGAAGTCGGATTCAAGGGCATTTTCAAAAAGGTGCTCATCTTCGCTCTGGTTGGCATCGGGCATATTCTCGACACCCGCGTCATCGGCAGCGGCTCGGTGATGCGTACCGCCGTCATTTTCTTCTACCTGTCGAATGAGGGCGTATCCCTGTTGGAGAACGCCGCATACCTGGGACTGCCCATTCCGCAGAAGCTGAAATCCGTGCTGGAGCAGCTTCATGACCGCAGTGAAAAGGAGGATGAATAATATGGTTTACACAAACAGTTCCCTGGTGTCCTACACCAAACTCAGCCCGAACCACTCCGGGCAGCGTACCCACAGCATTGACCGCATCACACCGCACTGCGTGGTGGGTCAGTGCTCGGTGGAAACTCTGGGCAATATTTTTCTGCCTGCATCCCGGCAGGCAAGCAGTAACTACGGCATCGGCGTGGACGGTCGGGTCGGGATGTATGTGGAAGAGAAAAACCGCTCCTGGTGTTCCTCTTCCGCAGCCAACGACCAGAGAGCCGTCACCATTGAGTGTGCCAGCGACAACACCGAGCCTTACGCTTTCAAGGATGTGGTATACAAGAGACTCATCGAGCTTTGCACCGATATCTGCAGGCGCAACGGCAAAACCAAGCTGCTCTGGCTGGGCAATAAGACCAAGACGCTGAACTACACCCCGAAATCTGACGAGATGGTGCTGACCGTCCACAGATGGTTTGCGAACAAGAGCTGTCCCGGCAACTGGATGTATGCCCGTATGGGTGATTTGGCATCCAAGGTCACGGCAGCTCTCGGCAGCGAGGTGAAGCCGGTCGAACCGGTCAAGCCCACCGGATCTATCAAGGTCGGTGACCTCGTGACCATCGCGGGCAGCACATACTACAACGGCAAAGCCATCCCTGGCTGGGTGAAGAAGCTCCGCTGGTATGTGGTCGAGGTCAGCGGCGACCGTGCGGTCATCAACAAGGATGAGTCCGGCAGGTACGCCATCATGTCGCCGGTCAAAACCTCTGCGCTCGCCGTGGCAGGCACGAAACCCTCCGAGGATTACCGCATCCACACCGTGGTGCATGGTGACACCCTCTGGGCAATCGCCAAGAAGTATCTCGGCAACGGCAGCCGCTATAAGGAAATCGTCAGCCTGAATGGGCTGAAAAGCAATGTCATCTACAGCGGCATGAAGCTGAAAATCCCTAACTGATATGAAGCCCATCGAGGATTTTTCTTCGGTGGGCTTTATTTTTTCACCCGTTTTTTCCGAAACGCCATTCTCATGTTCATGGGATAGTGAGGAGGTGGTTCGCACATGACAGACCATCAGAAAACAAAGATAGCCGAAATGAGAAAAGCCGGATGCGGCTATTCTGAAATATCCAAAGCTCTGTCCGTTTCGAGAGATACCGTCAAGACCTTCTGCCGCCGAAACAACATCACGGTCGACAGCACCGAAGAACCGAAAGAGGCAGCGGGAATCTGCCCGGAATGCGGAAAGCCGATAACGCAGATATCCGGCAGAAAACCGAAGCGTTTCTGTTCGCCGGAGTGTAGACAGAAATGGTGGAACGCTCACCCGGAGCGTGTCGGACAGAAAGCGGTTTATGAATATGTTTGTCCCGGATGCGGTCAGTCCTTTACCGCCTATGGAAACAGCCGCAGAAAATACTGTTCCCACGAATGCTATGTGGAGACAAGGTTCAAAGGCGGTGAAGCCCGTGACTAAAGAGCAGATAACAGCGGAAATCAAATATCAGGCAAGCATTGCACCGTTCCGGCTTATGCTGAAAAACGGGCAGATTTCCACAGAGGATTATCGTGTGATAGACACAATACTCACCGAAAAATACCTTCCTGTTTTCGTTCAATTTATTCCTCCGAATTGACTGGATATATTTCAAAATCAGAGTTAATATGTCCGATACCAAAGGAGGGATACAATGAAAAAAACTATCGTAAACATTGCCCCTGCCGTAGCGGAAACCCCTCGTACAAAACGTGTGGCGGCCTATGCCAGAGTTTCCTGCGGCAAGGACACCATGCTGCATTCCTTGGCGGCGCAGATCGATTATTACCGTGACTACATTATGATGAACCCGGAATGGCGGTTTGCCGGAGTCTACGCTGACGAATCGAAAACAGGCACCAAGGACAACCGTGAGCAGTTTCAGCTTCTCTTGACCGAATGCAGGAGCGGAAACATCGATATGGTCATTACCAAGAGCATATCTCGGTTTGCGAGGAACACGGTCACGCTTCTTGAAACCGTGCGTGAACTCAAAAGCCTCGGTATTGATGTTTTCTTTGAAGAACAGAACATTTACACTATGAGCGCCGAGGGCGAAGTAATGCTGACGCTCCTCGCTTCTTTCGCCCAGGCAGAAAGCCTTTCGTGCAGCGATAACTGCAAATGGCGAATCCGCAAGGGCTTTGAGGAAGGACGGGCTTCCACCTGCACCATGCTCGGATACCGTCTGGTGAACGGAGAGATAACGCTCATTGAAGAAGAAGCCGAAATTGCAAAACGAATATTTGATTTATACCTTGCCGGATACGGTCTTCAGAAAATCGCCAACACACTGAACGAAGAAGGGATGTACAGCATCTTCGGAAACGAATGGCATCCGACAACTGTGCGAAAAGTCCTGACAAACGAGAAATATTGCGGAGACCTTTTGCTTCAAAAAGTATATCGTGAAAACCATCTTACAAAAAGAAACTGCCACAACACCGGGGAACTTCCACAGTATTTTGTCGAGGATGATCATCCGGCGGTGGTTACCAGACAGATCTTTATGGCGGTTCAAGATGAATTGAAACGCAGAGCAAAAGAAAAAACACAGCCGGTTGGTTCGAAAAGCAGTTTTACCGGGAAAATCCGATGCTCATGCTGCGGAAAGAATTATCGCCGAAAGACAACACCTTATAACATCGTCTGGTGCTGTTCGACCTACAACTCCAAAGGAAAGAAATACTGCCCGGACTCAAAGGTCATCCCGGAGGAAACGCTGAAACGGGTGGCGGCAGAAATTTTGAAAACGGACGGATTTTCGGACGAGGCATTTGAAACGCAGATTTGCACGATAGAGGCCCATCCGGGAAATCTGCTCCGTTTCATTTTTACGGACGATTCGACTACGGATTATGTCTGGAAAGACCGCTCACGCTCCGAAAGCTGGACAGATGAAATGAAAGCCGCCGCCGGAAGAAAAACAAAGGAAAGGAACGCAAATCATGGCAAATAAAACAGTCAAAAAGATAGAAGCCACGAAGCCAACGCTGTCGGCACAGTATTCGACTTTCACCCGAAAGCGAAAGGTCGCAGCCTATGCCCGTGTTTCAACGGCAAAGGAAGAACAGGAAAACTCTTTTGAGGCACAGGTCAGTTATTATACACAGAAAATACAGGCTAATCCTGAATGGGTCTTTGTCGAGGTGTATTCCGATGAGGGTATCACCGGTACGAACACCAAAAAGCGTGACGGCTTCAACAGAATGATAGAAGATGCCCTTGCCGGGAAAATCGACCTAATTCTCACCAAGTCCGTCAGCCGCTTCGCACGAAACACAGTTGACAGCCTTGTTACCATCCGGCAGCTCAAGGAGAAAGGTGTGGAGGTGTTTTTCGAGAAAGAGAACATTTACACTCTCGATGCCAAGGGAGAACTGCTGCTTACGATCATGTCCTCGCTGGCACAGGAAGAAGCAAGGTCGATTTCAGAGAATACCTCATGGGGTCGAAGAAAGTCCTTCGCGGACGGAAAGGTCAGCCTCGGCTATTCCAATTTCCTCGGTTACGACAAGGGTCCCGATGGGGAGCTTGTTATCAATGAGGAGCAGGCGAAAATCGTGCGGAGAATTTATTCGGAGTTCCTCGCCGGAAAAACTCCGGGCGGCATTGCAAAAGGGCTGACCGCTGACGGCATTGAAACGCCCGGTCACAAGAAGGTGTGGCAGGCTTCCACCGTGCTGAACATTCTGAAGAACGAGAAATATTACGGAGCAGCCATACTTCAGAAAGAAATAACGGTATCGTACCTTACGAAAGAGAAGCGGCCCAACACGGGCGAACTGCCCATGTACTATATCGAAAAAGACCATGAGCCTATCGTTTCCCCGGAAACCTTTCAGATGGTGCAGGAAGAAATGCGCCGCAGACGGGAAGCCGGAAGCAATATGCAATGCGTGTCCATTTTCTCAAGCCGCATCATCTGCGGTGACTGCGGAGGATACTACGGCAGAAAGATATGGCATTCAAGCACCAAGTACACCGCATGGCACTGGCATTGCAATGCCAAATTTCAAAAGCGAAAATACTGCGAAACACCGACCCTCAAAGAAGAAAGCCTGGAAGAGACCTTCGTTGAAGTGTTCAACAGCCTGATTGCCGACAAGGACGAAATCGTAGAAAACTACCGCCTTTGCATCGATGCCGTTACCGATGACAGCGAGTACCGCAGACAGCTTGGGAATTTGAACAACGGCTGCGGTGAAGTTCAGACGCTGATAAGAAGCCTTTTGATGACTTACAGCCGACAGGACACCGCCGATGATATCCATGAGAAACTAAAAGAATATGAGGATCGACTTGACACGATGGCTCGGCTCAAGCAGGAGCTTGATTTGAAGATAGCCGCCTGTGCTGCCAAGCGTGTGCAGATTACAGGCTTTCTGAACGAACTTATGAAGCATGACGCTCCGCTTGCAAAGTTCGACCCGCTTGTATGGCAGGCGGTCATCAATTACGCTACGGTCAATCGTGACTGCACGATTACCTTTACCTTCCGTGACGGGACCGAAAAGACCGTACCAATCAAGAACGGTGTCCGTCCTTACACGAAACGCAATAAGCCGCAGGAGGTTGACGGCAATGACGGATAAGAATCTGCTTGTAATCACCCCACACAGGAAAGAACCCGGCAGGCAACGCATCGCCGCCTACTGCCGGGTCTCAAGCCGGAGCGATGAACAACTGAACAGCTTGGCAAATCAGATCGATTTCTACCGCAGCCGATTCGAGAACGATGATACTGTTGTCTTTGTCGGCATCTACGCTGAAGAGGGACTCTCCGGCACTCAAGCGGAAAGTCGACCGCAATTTATGAAAATGATCGAGGACTGCAGGAGCGGTCATATAGATTGTATATGGACAAAAAGCGTATCCCGGTTTGGAAGAAGCACCGTGGATACGCTTATTTACACCCGTGAGCTACGGTCCCTGGGAATTGACGTTTTCTTCGAGAAAGAAAACATCCACTCCACCGAATCATCCGGCGAACTCATGCTTACGCTGATGGCTGCGTTTGCCGAGTCCGAGTCCGAAACGATGTCGGCGAACATAAAATGGGGCAAGCGAAGAAGGTATGAGCAAGGTATTACGGGGAGCATCACGCTTAACGGAATGTACGGCTTCCGGCAGAACAAAGGTGTCGTGACCATTGTGGAGGATGAGGCTGATCTGGTTCGGAGAATATACAAGGACTTTATTGACGGCTACAGCTACGGTGAAATCGCCGACAGGCTCATTGCCGATGAAGTGCCGACCAGAATGCCGGGTGCTTCCTGGGCGAAGACCACCGTTCAGCACATTATCCGAAATGAGAAATACTGCGGTGACTGCCTGTTTCAGAAGGCATTCATTGCAAATCCTATCACACATCAGCAAGTCAGAAACAACGGAGAATTGCCGAAATATCTGGTAGAAGATTGCCTTCCGGCAATCGTGGATAAAGAGACATGGAAGCTGGCACAGGCTGTTGCGGCAAGACATACACCGCACAGGCAGGCACCGAATGAGCGGTATCCATTTACAGGGAAACTGTTCTGCGGCATTTGCGGTAAGCCTTACTGCTATTATCATTATACGACTACCAATAAAAAGCCCCTTGCCGCATACCGCTGTATGAGTCACAAGACCCAATCGGCGGTCGAAGTGCCGGGGCAAACCTATATACCACCGCACAAGACTACATTCAACCGCAATGCCTCGGCGAAACTGATAGCGTACAGAGAACGATACTGCAAGCCGCCGAAGGAAAGACCGATGCTCTGCACAGACGTCCGCATTCCGATTGACCTGCCGCAGAAGGCATTTTGCAGAGCGTGGAATCTCATCGTGGCGAAGAAGCTCCGCTATCAGGCAACGCTGCGGTCAACGGTCGATAATGCCGAGGACGTCCTCGTCCGATACCGTGCGGAAGAGATGTGCCTTCTGATTGATGAGATCGGAAAAATCACCGAGTTCAGCTATCCGCTCATGCTCAAAACGCTCGACAGGGTCGTTGTAAACACAAACGGAAAGCTGTCATTCATCTTTCAGTCCGGCATAAAAATCACAGTATAATTGCTCCGAAAACCCAAGTGTGACTATGGAAATACCCTCGTTTTTTATGGGTAAAATCATAGTCACACTTTTTCCTTTTACAGATATTCCGAGCGGAATGAAACCTTCGGTAGCAAAGTCCTCCGTTCTGACACGGCATCTCGGCTCGGCTCTGAACAGCTGGAAAGTGCCGAAAATGCCGTGTTTCTGCGGCTTTTACGGGGTGGGTTCAAATGAACCCGTTGATGAATCCAGTGGGTTCAAACGCAGAGGGAAAATTAAATTGTATCAACGCCGTAGTTATTACGCACGAAGGAGTAGGTCAAGAGACCTGCTCTTTTTTTGTTTTTAGGGTTATGACACGACGAGCTACGCTCGTTGGGGCGAAGCGGTGCGCCGCCGCCTGTGGCGGATGCAGGCGTGGCGCTGAGGTGAGAAAATAAGGAGAACTGCGAAGCGCTCCAAGCGAGCAGGGCGACTATATTTTCGAGGGGCAAGCAAGGCGAAGCCTTGTGAGAGGAACCCGAAGGTCGTTGGTTCAAGACCAGCCTCCGCAACCATATTGAGTGGATGTAGCTGATTTAAGTTATATTCACTTTTTTACCTGAAAGTGTTGACAAACGCATCAGCCAGGAGTATACTACAACGATTTAGCGGTAAAAGCTGAATGGACGGCTTGGGATTATTTTTAGGAGGTAAAGAAAATGTATCATTTTGAGTACGTTTCAAAAAAAGAAGCTGCGCCATACAAGTCACAACTTATCGAACTTCTCAACAGAGTACAGGATTATGTCAGAGATGAGTTTACTTTTCAGTTTACATTTATCGGTAGTTCCAGTCGTAATATGATTACCTATGATCCATCGACTAATGTTGGTTTTGATTTCGATGTCAACATTGCTGTGAATGACGATAATGAAGATTACTCACCTGAGGACATAAGAACAATTTTGCATAAAGCCTTCTCGCATTTTATGAGAGATTACGGTTATACCAAATGTGAGCAGTCCACACGGGTAATTTCAATGAAAGCCGTTGATTTTTGGCATTCGCGAATTACTCACAGTTGTGATTTTGGGGTTGTCTACGAAGGACAAGACGGTCAGCAATACATTCGCTTTAACAAAGAACACAATTACTTTTCGTGGGAATTTCAAACGCAACCATATAAAAAGCTTGAATCCAGAGCCGATTATTTAAAAACTAACGGTCATTGGGATGAGGTGTTGGAAGTATATCTTGAAAAGAAAAATTTCAACGATAATCCTGACAAGCATTCCCGTTCTCTTTATGCCGAAACTATCAATGAATGTTTCAGCCGGCATTGTAATTACAAATGAATCTTATGTCCGGGGCAGGTTTACGCCTGCTCCGTTTCTTCTTTGTAATAAAACCGCGCGTCTATGCCGTAAAAATGTAGGATTTTCAATGTGTTTTCGGGTGTTGCTCACACTTCCGTATCACGCTTCCGGACCACGAAGGAGACCTGCTCTTTTTTTATTGACAAATTCGGGTTATTACTATAAAATTTAATAGTAAATTTAATGAAAGGGGAGACTGCCGTGGAAAAGAAAAACATACACAAGGATCACAGACAGAGAGTCAGGGATTCCTACCTCAAAACGGGCATTGATGCAATGGCAGATCACAATATTCTTGAACTGCTTCTTTTTTACTGCATACCCCAGAAGGACACCAATCCTATAGCACATGAGTTGATTGAAAAATATCACGATCTCAACGGGGTGCTCGACGCGCCCGTTAAGGAGCTTGAAAAGATAAACGGAATCGGCGAAAATGCCGCAGTGATGATAAAGCTTATCAGGGACATCTGCTCAAAGTATCACGACAATGCGCTCAACAGCAAGGTAAATCTTGCTTCTGCGGAACGTCTTTACGATTTTATCAGGATGAAATATCTCGGCGAAACAAGAGAGATCGTCTACCTGCTCTCGCTTGACGCTCACGGCAGGCTAAAGCATTGCATAAAGGTCACCGACGGAACGCCGACAACCGCGGTCTCGGATAACAGAAGTCTTGTTGAGCTTGCGCTGAGGTTCGATGTTACGAACGCTATCATAGCTCACAATCATCCGAACGGCTTTGCCACTCCGTCACAGGCGGATATAGCCGCAACGGAATCAATTGCCAAGCTGTTTTCAACCGTCAGCATAAATCTGGTTGACCACGTTATCGTTGCTGAGGACGAAATTTTCTCCTTTGCGATGAGCAAGAAATATTCCTCATTCTTAGGATAAAACAAATTAAAAAGCGCCATTTCTCCCTTTCATCAAAGGGAGATTTTTGTTTTTACGCCGCTTGACAAATAATAAGAAAAGGGGTATAATAAATATAGTCCGATTTCGGACGGACGGAGGCTTAAAATGGACAGTCATGCAAAAGCTAAACTGACACAATATAATAAAAGCTTCAAATCCATTGACGAAACCTACCGCAATGCCGCAAAGCGTTTTGGAATGTCGGAATGTACGTTTTGGATTCTTTACACGCTGAGGGTGGAAAAACCGCCCGTGACGCAAAGCGAAATTTGCGCCTTGCAGTATCAGCCGAAGCAGACGGTAAATTCAGCGCTCAAAAAGCTTGAAAGCGAAGGATTTCTGACGCTTTCCGTCGGCGCCGACAGGCGAAACAAATACGTTTCGCTGACTGAAAAGGGCTTGGCTTTGGCAGAGAAAACGGTAGATATTTTCGCCGAATCGGAGGCAAATGCGCTTCTGATGATGTCCGAGGACGAACAGGACACCTTATGCAGACTATTGAAAAAATACAACAGCCTGCTAAACAGCAAATTACAGGTTCCCGACCTGAAAGGAGATTGATTTATATGAAAATAATTACTGTAAGCCGTGAATTCGGAAGCGGCGGACGTGAAATTGCGAAGAGGCTTTCCGATGCTCTCGGAATTGCCTATTATGACAGCGAGATCATCACAGAAATTGCCAAGAAAGCCGATCTCGACGAAAACTATGTTGCAAATTCATTGGAAAAGGGTATTCAGCCTGCTTTTCAAATTCATTTTGCATGCGCATTTTCGCATATTTCCGCTCCGGACCCGACGGTTAAATTGCTTGCCGCTCAGCGCAACATCATCAATGAGCTTGCCGAAAAGGGCGATTGCATAATCGTCGGCAGGGCGGCTGATGTTCTGCTTGAAAAATACCATCCGTTCCGCATTTTCGTCTATGCCGATATGGAGTCAAAGGTCGAAAGATGCCGTAAGCGTGCCGACGATAACAGCAAGCTGACCGACAGAGAGATTGAGAAGAAGATTAAGCAGATCGACAAGGGCAGAGCTTCGAGCTACAACATGATTTCCTCCACCGACTGGGGCGACAAGCGTGGCTATGACCTTTGCGTAAACACAACAAATATGAATATAAAGGAGATTACACCTTTCATTGCCGAATATGCAAGGCAATGGTTTAAGGATAAGCAGGCATGAAGATAAAACTTTCAGATCATTTTACTTATTCCAAGCTTTTAAGATTTGTATTTCCGTCAATCATAATGATGATTTTTACTTCAATTTACGGAGTTGTTGACGGACTTTTTGTTTCAAACTTTGCGGGCAAGACCGCCTTTGCGTCAATCAATCTCGTTATGCCGTTCGTAATGATTCTCGGCGGCATCGGTTTCATGATCGGCACGGGCGGAACAGCGCTTGTTTCAAAGGTTCTCGGCGAGGGCAAGAAAGAAAAGGCGAATAAAATTTTCACAATGATGATTATTTTCACGCTTCTTCTCGGAGCTTTGCTCTCCGTCATCGGCGTTGTTTCAATGCCTTGGGTAGCCGATTTTCTCGGCGCAACCGAGGAGATGATGGCTGATTGTATTCTTTACGGCAGAATCGTAACGGGCTTCACGGTAGCATTTATGCTTCAGAACGTTTTTCAAAGCTTTCTTATCGCCGCCGAAAAGCCGAAGCTCGGACTTCTCGCAACTGTAATGGCGGGCGTTACGAACATGGCGCTTGATGCGATATTTATAATCGTTTTCAAATGGGGAGTTGCAGGTGCGGCAATCGCAACGGGACTGAGCCAATGCGTTGGCGGAATTTTTCCGTTGATTTATTTCTCAAGGAAAAATTCAAGCCTTTTGCGCCTGACAAAAACGAAGCTGGAAATCAAGCCTATTCTTAATGCCTGCGGCAACGGCTCGTCGGAGCTTATGAGTAATATTTCCTCGTCCGTAGTCAGCATGATTTACAACTTTCAGCTGATGAAATATGTCGGCGAGGACGGCGTTTCCGCTTACGGTGTGCTGATGTATGTTCAGTTCATTTTCATTGCAATTTACATCGGATACGCGATCGGCTGTGCGCCGATAACGGGCTACCATTTCGGAGCACAGAACCACAATGAGCTGAAAAATATGCTCAGAAAAAGTGCGTTTCTCAGCGCCGTTTCGGGTGTTGTTCTGACTGTACTCGCGATCGTGCTTTCATCACCGCTGGCGAAGCTTTTTGTCGGCTATGACGAGGGGCTTTACGAATTGACAAGACACGCTTTCAGGCTCTTTGCATATTCGTTCCTGCTTGCAGGCTTCAATATCTTTACTTCGTCGTTTTTCACGGCGCTCAACAACGGCGCTGTCTCGGCGGCGGTATCGTTCATGCGAACGCTGATTTTCCAAACCTCATCGGTTCTGATACTCCCGATATTCCTCGGCGTGGACGGCATATGGTGGGCAATTACGGTTGCGGAGATTTTCGCGTTCATCCTCTCCCTCATCTTCCTCTTCGCCAAGCGCAAGAAATATCATTATATGTAAAACAAGGGGCTGTAAAAAAACAGCCCCTTCATTTTTTGTTAATTAAAGAACCTTGTTGAAGAAATCAATTGCTCTCGGCTCTTTCGGGTTGAGGATAACCTCCTGCGGTGTACCCTCCTCGATGATATATCCGTCATCAATGAAAAGCACACGGTCGGCAACCTCACGGGCAAAGCCTATTTCATGGGTAACAATTGCCATTGTCATTCCCTCTGCTGCAAGGTCTTTCATAACCTGGAGAACCTCGCCGACCATTTCGGGGTCAAGCGCCGATGTCGGCTCGTCAAAGAGCATGATATCGGGATTCATGCAAAGAGAACGTGCGATTGCAACTCTCTGCTTCTGTCCGCCGGAGAGCTGATGCGGATAAGCCTCCGCCTTGTCCTCAAGTCCGACCTTTTTAAGCATTGCCATTGCTTCCTCTTTTGCTTTTTCCTTTGAAGCCTTTTTCAGCTGAACGGGAGCAAGCATAAGGTTTTGAATAACATTGAGATTGTTAAAAAGGTTAAAATGCTGGAACACCATTCCGATATTCTCACGAATCTTGTTGAGGTCGGCTTTTTTATCCGTAATCGCCTGACCGTCAACAATGATCTCGCCTCCTGTCGGCTCCTCAAGACGGTTTATGCAGCGAAGAAAAGTTGACTTGCCGCTGCCGGACGGTCCGAGGATAACGACAACCTCTCCCTCGTATATATCGGTCGAGATATCCTTGATGACTTCCAAATGACCGAAGTTCTTTTTGAGGTGAGAAACGTGAATTTTAACGTTGTTTTTATTTACGGCCACGGTTCATCCTCCTCTCAAGAGCCTTTGCAACCTTAGAAAGTATCGTGATAACTATAAGGTACATAATGCCGACAATGAGCCACACCTGGAACGACTTAAAGTTGATCGCAATGACATTCTTTGCAGAATTTACAAGCTCTGGGAAACCAATAACGGAAAGAATCGAGGTATCCTTGAGCGTGATGATAAACTGGTTGATGATGCTCGGTATCATCGTGCGGATAGCCTGCGGAAGAACGACCTTCTGCATGGACTTCCAATAGGGAATTCCAAGGCTTCTTGCCGCCTCCATCTGTCCGACGTCAACGGACTGAATTCCTGCACGGATAATTTCCGACATATATGCGCCGCAGTTGAGCGAAAGACAGATTATACCTGCCTGCAAAGCGGTGAATGTAAATGTACTGTGTAAAAAGTTTTTTAAAGCGTAAGGTACACCGAAGAAAACGAAGAAAGCAAGAACGATCATCGGAACGCCGCGGATAATGTCAACAAATATCTGCGCGATGATGTTGCATACCTTACTTTTCAGCACGCTGAGCATGCCGAAGATGAGGCCGATAATGCTTGCGAAAATCAGGCTGTAGAAAGCCATGATAAGCGTCTGTCCCATTGCTTCAAGCAGCAGCTTGCCGTAAACCGAAATTATATCTGCCATTTAGCGGACTCCTTTTGACAACAGCAGGGCATCTTTGCAGACGCCCCACCGCTCATTTTTTAAAATTAGCCGACGTACTTGTCAATAATTGCGTCGTACTTGCCGTTTGCCTTAATGTTCTTAAGACCTGCGTTGAACAAATCAAGGAACTCCTGATTAGCGGAATTAAAGATTGCAAGGCCGTAATCACTGCCCTCGCTGGCTGTGTTCTCAAGAACCTTGAGCGCAAGATTGCCGTTCTTGATGGAGTCAACCATGATCGGTGTATCCTCGAAGCAAGCAACTGCCTGACCGCCGATAACTGCCTGATACATTGTCGGAGAATCCTCGAACGAAGCAATTGTGAAGCCGTACTTATCCTTGAGGCTGTTTGCATAGTCGGCACCCATTGTACCGGTCTTAACTGCAACCTGCTTGCCCTTAAGATCCTCAAAGCCCTTGATCGTAGAATCTGCGGCAACTGTCATTACCTGTGTGCAGTGATAATATCCGTCGGAGAAGATCCAGCCCTCGCTCTTACGCTTTTCTGTGATAGAAGCGCCTGCGATCATAGCGTCTGCCTGGCCTGCCTGGCATGCCGCGATAGATGCGTCCCAGCCGACGCTGTTAAGCTCATACTTGAAGCCCTGATCCTCAGCGATAGCGGCAAGGATCTCAACGTCGATACCGACGAGCTCGCCCGAAGCGTCTCTGTACTCAAACGGTCTGAAAACTGTGTCGGTAGAAATCTTCCATACCTTTTCCTCTTCCTTGGAGCCGCAGCCTGCGAAAAGGCAGAACATTGTTGCTACGCAAAGAAGGATTGCAATAAATTTTTTCATGAACTCAAATCCTTTCAATATTTAGATTGATAAAAATAATACAAAAACAGTGTAATCTAAAATCGCGAATTAGTCAAGACTAACCGAGACATTATTTCACTGTTTTTTACTTTTTTAGTCATATATCGCCTACAAACGGCTTCAAAAGGCGATTGAAAACAAATTAACTGCAATTATTATAAATGTATTCAGACTTTTACGTTGGCATACGCTTGAAAATTGTTGACCTGCAACTGAGTATATGATAAAATAATTCATACTAAAATATATAAGCGAGGTTTTGCTATGCCTATCACATTTGATGAAAAAAGAAAAATATTCAAGCTTGATACGCTTGATTCAACATATGCTATCGGAATCCGTGAAGGATATCTTATCCACCTCTATTACGGAAAGAAAATCCCCGATGACAACCTTTTGAATTTGCCGTTCAGGGGATATTTTGCAACAATTTCACCGAAGAACGTTCATGTTGACGACTACAAGTTCTCTCTTGACGTTCAGCCGATGGAGTATTCCTGCAACGGTTCGGGCGACTACAGACTTGCCGCACTTTCAATAAAGGACTCAATGGGAAGAACAACGACGGATATCCGCTATCTTGATCATAAGATTTATGACGGAAAGCCGAAGCTTAAAGGACTTCCTGCAACCTATTGCAACGACGACAGCGAGGCTCAGACTCTTGAGCTTATCACAATTGATAATTTTACGGGCGCAAAGGTAACGCTTTATTACACTGCATTTGCAAACTACAGCGTTATTACCGAGAGCGTTAAGGTTGAGAACACGGGCAAGGAAACCTTTGAGATTGAAAAGGTTGCAAGCTGCTGCGTAAACTTCCCGTCGATGGACTATAATATGATAAATCTCTCGGGTGTTTGGTCGAGAGAGAGAAGAGTTATAACTCGCCATCTTGCTCACGGAATACAGTCCGTTGCCAGCAAAAGAGGCTCGTCGAGCCATAACCACAACCCGTTTGTCGCACTCGTTGACGATAAGGGCGGCGAGGATTTTGGTGATGCTTTCGGCTTCAACCTTGTTTACAGCGGTAACTTTGCCGCCGATATCGAGACGGATTATCTCGACTGCACACGCCTTGTAATGGGCATCAATCCGATTGATTTCACATGGGTCGTTGAGCCGGGCGACGAGTTCCAAAGCCCCGAGGTCGTAATGGTTTATTCCGACAGCGGCATGGGCAAAATGAGCCGCACCTTCCATGACCTTTACAATAACAACCTCATCAGAGGAGAATGGAAAAATAAAAAGCGTCCGCTTCTTATCAATAGCTGGGAGGGTTCGGGCTTCGACTTCGATCAGGAGACCCTCGTTCGCTATGCCAAGGAAGCTAAGGAGATGGGAATTGAACTGCTCGTTATGGACGACGGCTGGTTTGGTCACCGCGACAGCGATAACTCTTCCCTCGGCGATTGGTTTGTCAACGAGAGTAAGCTCAAGGGCGGTCTTACTAAGCTTATCGAAAGAGTAAACGCAGAGGGTGTACAGTTCGGAATTTGGTATGAGCCCGAGATGATTTCCGAGGATTCGGAGCTTTACAAGGCTCACCCCGATTGGTGCGTTCATGTTGAGGGCAGAGAGCAATCGCCTGCCCGTCAGCAGTTTGTTATTGACATGACAAGACAGGATGTTCGTGACTGTATATTCAATCAGATGTATGACGTTCTTTCAAAGAACAATATAGCATATCTCAAATGGGACTACAACAGAGCCATTACAGAGCCCGGATCGGTGCAGCTTGACGCACGCCATTCAAAGGAGTTTTTCCACCGCTTTATTCTTGGCACATATGAGCTCATGGACAGGATAACAAGCGCATTTCCACACATTCTCTTCGAGAGCTGTGCAGGCGGTGGCGGACGTTTTGACGCAGGTATGCTTTACTATATGCCGCAGGCATGGGCTTCGGACAATACAGACCCGATCGAGCGACTGACTATCCAGTTCGGTACAACAATGTGCTACCCCGCATCGAGCATGGGCGCTCATGTTTCCGCCTGTGACAGAACGGGAATCGAAACCAAGGCGGCGGTCGCTATGGCAGGTACGTTCGGCTATGAGCTTGACCCCAAGGAGATGTCCGCAGAGGATAAGGAAAAGGTCAAGGAGCAGGTCAAGGACTACCACAGATATTATAATGTAATCCACTTCGGCGACCTTTACAGAATTATTGCGCCGACGGACGACGAGTTCAAGTGTGCATGGGAGCATGTTGCGAAGGATAAGAGCGAGGCTTTGCTGACCGTTGTTATCAAGAACAGAGCGCCGCACGACTTCCTGCTCATCAAGATGAAGGGTCTCGATCCCGAAAAGATGTACCGTGACGAAACGGACGGCGAGATTTATTCGGGTGCATTGCTCATGAACGCAGGTATTAACCTTACTGACGGAACCTTGAGCGCAGGCAGAAGCTTTGTAAGATATTTCACAGAGGTTAAGTGATTTTATGATAAAGAATTTTCTTGCAGTCGGTCAGATCGTCGGAACTCACGGTGTGCGCGGCGAAATGCGTGTCAATCCGTGGGCGGATTCACCCGAATTTCTTAAACAATTTAAAACATTGTATTATGACGCGGAGGGCAAAAACAGCGTCAAGGTTATTTCCTCACGTCCGCACGGAAATATTGTGCTGATGAAGCTTGAGGGAATTGACACCGTTGAAGCCGCTTCGGCGATGAGGAACAAGCGGCTTTACATGCGCCGCTCGGATGCAAAGCTTGCCGACGGAGTTTACTTCATTGAGGAGCTTATCGGCTGTGAGGTTTTTGATGCCGATGACGAGGGCAAGCGATACGGAAGAATCTCCGATGTCAGCGAAACGGGCGCAAATGACGTCTGGCACATCATGGCGGACGATGAAAAGGAATACCTTATTCCTGCAATCCCGAGCGTTGTAATTGATACCGACGTTAAGGCAAACAGGGTGCTGATAAGACCGATGAAAGGTATATTTGACGATGAGAATTGACATAATGACATTGTTCCCCGAGATGTGCGAGCGTGTTCTCGATGAGAGCATTATCGGACGCTCAAGGGGGAGCGGATTGGTTGAAATAAACTGCGTCAATATCCGTGATTTTTCTACGGACAAGCACCGCCGAGTAGACGACACGACCTACGGCGGAGGCACGGGAATGATAATGCAGTGTCAGCCGATATTTGATTGCTTCACCGAGCTTGAAAAGGAGATCGGCAGCCGTCCGCACCTGATATATATGTCTCCGCAGGGAAAAACTCTCGACCAGCAGAGGGTCAAGGAGCTTGCGAAAATGGATAATATAGCCATTCTCTGCGGCCATTACGAGGGCATTGACGAGCGAGTTATCGAGGAGCTTGTCGATGAAGAAATTTCAATCGGTGATTATGTTCTGACGGGCGGCGAGCTTCCCGCTTTGGTGCTTGCCGACAGCATAACGAGAATGCTGCCCGGTGTGCTTGCGAGCGATGAGGCATTCGAGGAGGAGAGCCATTATAACGGCTTGCTCGAATATCCGCAGTACACAAGACCGTATGAATGGCACGGGAAAACCGTTCCCGACGTTCTTTTGACGGGTCACCATGCCAATATAATGAAATGGCGCAGAGAGCAGTCGTTGGAGCGTACAAAAGCTCGCAGACCCGATTTGTTGGAAAAAGCCGAATTAAACGGAAAAGACTTGAAATATCTCCAATCGTTGGATAATAAGAACGAAAAATAGTCAATGTGCATTAAATTTTAAACCAAACGGTGTACAAAATGCACAAACGAGGACTTTTTGAAAACCTCACATTTGGACTACAAGCCGAAATAATTTTAAAGTCGATTTTATTTGTTGACGATGACAACTTTTGTGATATAATAACTGTTGTATGAAAGGTTTAAGCCTTAATTGTGCGATGTTGCCTTAAAACAGATTTTTGGATTTAACTTTGATTGGAGATATCAGTTATGTGTGAAAAAGACGTTACGGTTCAGAATCAGGTAGGTCTCAGTGCCCGTCCTGCAACATTTTTTATTCAGAAGGCTAATTGCTTCAAGTCGTCTATCTGGATCGAAAAGGAAGAAAGACGAGTAAACGCAAAGAGCTTGCTCGGCGTACTTTCTCTCGGTATTGAAGGCGGTGCAACAATTAAGGTAATTGCCGCAGGTCCCGATGAGGAGCAGGCTGTTGATGAGCTTGTTAAGCTTGTAAACTCAGGCTTCGCAGTATAAGTAACCACTGATTAAATCATGACTGCCGCATATGCTTATGCGGCAGTTTTTGAATTTACGAAGTTTTTATAGAACCGAGGTGAATACCGTGGACATTCATGAATTGAGAAAAAAGGCAATGTCCTTGCCGCTGACTCCGGGTGTGTACCTGATGAAGAATACAAAGGGTGAGATCATCTACGTCGGCAAGGCGAAAAAGCTGAAAAACCGTGTAAGCCAGTATTTCGGCTCACAGCACAACCATTCAATAAAGGTCAGAAAGATGGTCGAAAACGTCTTTGACTTTGACTATATTCTTTGCGACAGCGAGTTTGAAGCGCTCGTTCTGGAATGCTCGCTTATTAAGCAGCATTCGCCGAAATATAACATTCTCCTGAAGGACGATAAGGGCTACAGCTACATCAGGGTCAGTGAGGGCCCGTGGCCGAAAATCAGCTCCGTTTTGCAGAAGGCGGACGACGGCGCACGCTATATCGGACCATATACAAGCTCCTTCAGCGTATCAAATTCCGTTGACGAGGCGCAGAAGATTTTTATGCTTCCGCGCTGCGGCAAAAGCTTTCCGAAGGAGATCGGCAAAAGCAGACCTTGTCTGAATTATTTCATAAAGCAGTGCTCCGCTCCGTGCGCAGGTAAGATAAGCTGTGCCGAGTATAACGAGGCGGTCAATGCGGCGCTTGAGTTCTTGCAGGGTGACAGCGCAAAAATAATCAAGGACTTGACAGAGGAAATGGAAGCCGCCGCCGAAAGACTCGATTTTGAGCGTGCGGCAAAGCTGAGAGACAGAATAAATTCAATTAAAAAGGTCAACGAAAAGCAAAAGGTTGTCGGCTCGGACGTCAGGGAACAGGACGTTTTTGCAATTGCTCAGTCCGATGAAAAATACTGTCTCTCCGTTCTTCGATTCTATGACGGCAGGCTTAGGGACAACGAATGGTTTTTATTTAACGAAATAGATACACTCCCCGAGGCGAGACGTGAGCTTATAACACGATTCTATTCTATGGGCAGGCACATTCCGCCGTTTATTACGGTTGACGGCGAGGTTGACGACAGGGAACTGCTTGTGCAATGGCTGAGCGAAAACGCAGGCCGCAAGGTTGAGATCAACGTTCCTCAGCGCGGCAGACAGGTCGAGATTATGACGATGTGCATGAACAATGCGGCGCAGAAGCTTGCTTTGAGCATGGGCAGAAACGCAAAGGCTACGGCGGCCCTCGATGAGCTTGCAAGGCTTCTTAATCTGCCGAAGCCGCCCGTTATGATTGAGTCATACGATATTTCGCACACGGCAGGCAGTGACAATGTTGCAGGTATGGTCGTTTTCAAAAACGGCTTGCCTTACAAAAAATCCTATCGCCGATTTGCGATAAAGGGATTTGACGGTCAGGACGATTACGGCTCGATGGCTGAGGTCATTTCACGTCGGCTTAACAGATATGAGGAAGAAAAGGACAGCGGCGAGGGCTTCGGAATTCTGCCCGATCTTATTCTTCTTGACGGCGGACAGGGACAGGTCAACGCCGTTTTGCCGATCGTGCGCGCATTCGGATATGATATTCCCGTTTACGGCATGGTTAAGGATAATAAGCACAGAACCAGAGCCATTGCATATGACGGCGGCGAAATTGCGATCAACTCCAAGCGTCAGGCATTTACGCTTGTTTCGACGATTCAGGAGGAGGTTCACCGCTTCGCAATTTCTTATCACCGCTCGAAGCATCAGAAATCCTCGCTCGGCGGTACGCTGACAAAAATCGACGGAATCGGCGAGAAAAAAGCCAAGGCACTTTTGAAGCATTTTAAGACCGTCACGGCGGTGAAAAATGCGGAAATTGACGAACTTTGCCGTGTTGAGGGAATAAACAGAGCCACGGCGCAAAAAGTTTATGATTATTTCAGAAAAAATGTTGACAACACAAGGTAAAAAATGTGATAATAAGATGTATATAAATTTGATTTCAGGAAGGGAGCTTGCGCCGTGCGTGTAATTACGGGAACAGCAAGAGGACGGGTTCTCAAAACATTGGAGGGCGAGGACGTCCGCCCGACGACCGACAGAGTTAAGGAAGCTATTTTCAGCATAATCCAGTTTGAGCTGGAGGGCAGACGTGTGCTCGATCTTTTTGCGGGATCGGGTCAGCTCGGAATTGAAGCGCTCAGCAGAGGAGCGGCTTATGCCACCTTTACCGATATGAGCGCCGAGAGCGTGGACATCGTCAAGAAAAATCTTATATCCACAAAGCTTGAGAACAATGCCGAGGTTATCCGCACAGAAGCGGTAACTTTCCTTAAGGGCAACAGAAAAAAATACGATATAATTTTTATGGATCCTCCGTACTCAAAGGGAATCCTGCAAAATACACTTCCGTATGCTGTTAAGAATGTCAACGACGGCGGAGTGATCGTGTGCGAACACCCTTACGGTGAGGAAATGCCGCAGACTGTCGGAGATTTTTCGATTTACCGCGACTATAAGTACGGAAAAATCGGCATAACGGTTTACCGTATCAGCGAGGAGGAGAGCCGATGAAAACTGCTATATGTCCGGGTAGTTTTGATCCTGTTACAAAGGGTCATCTCAGCGTAATAACAAGGGCGGCAAAGCTTTTTGACAGAGTTATAGTCGTTGTTATGATCAATCCGAAAAAGCCGATAGGATGCTTTGCTCCCGAAAAAAGAGTTGAGTTTATTGAAAGATGTGTTAAGGATCTGCCGAATGTTGAGGTTGATTTCTATGACGGTCTGCTTGCGGAATATGCAAGGATAAAGGGAGCCGACGCGATCGTAAAGGGTCTGCGCGCCGTATCGGACTTTGAAGATGAATTCCAGCAGGCGCTTACCAATAAACAGCTTAACCCCGATGTTGAAACGGTATTTGTGACGGCGGGTGCCGATTATATGTACCTTTCGTCAAGCATCGTCAAGCAGGTTTGCGAGCTTGGCGGCGATGTTTCGGATTTTGTTCCCGAGCAGGTGCTCGATGATATTATTAAAGGAATAAGAAGAAAGGAAGATTAACGATGAACGTACAGGGCTTACTTGATAAAATTGAAGATACCATTGAATTGGGCAGCAAAATTCCTCTTTCGGGAAAGGTTGCTGTTGATGCCGAGACTATCAAGCAGTGCGTTGAGGATATCAGATACGAACTGCCGATCGAGCTTGAAAAGGCGAAGGAGGTCGTTGCTCATCACAATAACCTTATCACTAAGGCTAACAATGAGGCTTCCTCAATCGTGTCTTCCGCTCAGACCGAGGCGGACGGAATAATCAGCGCCGCTAAGGAAAAGGCATCGGGAATTGCCGCAACTGCCGAGGCAAACGCAAGATCAACTCTTTCGGCGGCATCCGAGCAGGCAAAGCAGATGATCGAATCCTCTGAGATCACAAGACTTGCACATGAATTTTCCGACCGTGTCCGTGCTCAGGCGACTGCCGAGGCGGAGAATATTGTCAGGAATGCAAGAAGCCAGGCAGATGCAATTATTCTTGACGCAAACAATCAGGCAGAGGATACAAAAGCAAAGGCGGATAAGTGGGCAGGCGAAATTCGTTCCGCGGCCGCAGAGTTCGTTGAGGATATTATGAAGAACAGCGATGAGGTTCTCTCGTCGAATATTGCCGAAATCAGAAAGGCAAGACAGAGCCTTTTCGGTGACCGCAGATAAGCAATGAAAGAGATATAGATTAAACGGGGTTGCTGTAGCGGGGGAAGTGTGCCAATTTTCCTCGGTCGGCAACTCTTTTTTGTAACAGAGGTGTACATAATGAAAAAGCAATGCGAATGTTGCTATAAGCGTTTTGAAGTTGTCAGGAATACTGATATTCCGCTCAACCCCGACTTGACGGCGCCGCAGGATCATATCTATTGCCCGTGGTGCGGAGCGGAGAACGGAACGGTCGAAAAGGGATCGCTCGTTAAAACAGAAAAATGTAATGCAGAGTGTGAGTTTTGATGAGAAAAGAAATTATTGATTACTTCAGGAATAAAAAAGATGAGATGATAAAAACGATATCCGAGCTTGTCGCGGTACAGAGCGTGCGCGGCACTGCCGAGGAGGGCAAGCCCTTCGGTCAAAAGCCTTATGAAGCGCTTATGCTTGCGCTTAAAAAGGCGGAGAGCTTCGGATTTAAAACAGGAAACTGCGACGGATATGCGGGCACAGTCGATCTTAACGACGGCGAGCAGGAGCTGGCGATTTTGGCGCATCTTGACGTTGTACCTGCGGGAGAGGGCTGGGATACCGACCCTTATACCGTTGTCGAAAAGGACGGTATGATTTTCGGCAGGGGAGTCAGCGACGACAAAGGTCCTGCTGTTGCCGCGCTTTATGCGATGAAGGCGGTCAAGGAGCTCAACCTGCCCGTCAGCAAAAATTGCCGCTTGATTCTCGGAACGGACGAGGAGTGCGGAAGCGGCGACCTTAAATATTATTTTTCAAAGAATCCTTACCCGAAATATGCGTTTACTCCCGATGCAAATTTCCCTGTTACAAACGGGGAAAAGGGTAGATTTACTAAGCATTTTTACAGAACGGTCGATTTTTCGGACTGTAAGAAATACATAAAAAGCTTTGACGCAGGCGAAGCGTCAAACGCCGTGCCGGCTTTTGCAAAGGCGGAGCTTGTCGGAGTGACCGAAGCGGAGTTCGGTCGTGCCGCCGAAGAAGCAATGGGCACAAGCGCAAGATTTACATTTGACGGCGAAACCGTTATCTGCTCGGGCACATCGGCTCACGCATCGCTTCCCGAGAACGGAAACAATCCGATAACGGCACTGTTTGAATTGCTGAGTTATATTGATTTTGACAGTAAATGTGCGGCATTTATTTCGGATATCAAAGCACTGTTTCCGCACGGAAAATATAACGGCGAAGCGCTCGGCGTCGATATGAGCGACATGCTCGGACGTCTTACGCTGACATTGGATGTTGTCCGATTTGAAAACGGTAAATTTGACGGTTGCTTTGACACAAGAACGCCGATGTCGGCGACAAAGGAAAACTGCGCAGAGGTTATAGCCGCAAGACTGGCGGAGCACGGTTTTGAAATTGAAGATACGGAAATGAGAGAGGCTCATTATGTTGACGAAAATTCGGATTTTATAAAGACCCTGCTCAGCGTATATGAGGATTACAGCGGCGATAAGGGCGAGTGCATCAGCATGGGCGGCGGAACCTATGTTCACGATATTGAGAACGGCGTCGCTTTCGGTGCGATAAGCCGTGACACCGTGACAAATATGCACGGTGCAAATGAATTCATGCCGATTGATGATATCCTGACTGCGGCGGCAATATTCACCGAGGTAATTGCAGAAATATGCCGCTGAAAATGATGTAAAAACAGGAATTCGGAAAAAAATGTAGACATAATGTCGAATAAATGTTAAAATAAAACGATTCGTGCGATTCGGGGTGATTTTTTGAAAAGATGCCTGATTATGATAACAAGCGGCTTCCCGTTTGGAATTAGTGAAACTTATATTGAATCCGAGGTTGTCTTTTTGAAAGAGAGCTTTGACCGCGTTATTATTTTGCCGATCGAGCTTGACCCCGGCGCTCCGATGATGAGAACGATGCCGGAGGGCATTGAATATTACAACGTATCCGAAAAGAAGCAGTCAATTGCAAGAACAGGCGATATTTTCAAGGGTCTGAGCAACATTGTTTCACCGACCGAGTATTTTAAATGGGATAAGGACGAGATCGGTTCGGATTTCAGGAAGAGAATGTTTTTTGAGTATTTCTGCAACCGTTCCGTCAGAAGCTATAAGGAATGCTTGAAGGCTCTCGAAAAATTCAATATCGAAGGCTACGATAAAATCACGGTTTACAGCTACTGGTTTTTCGCAACCGCGTTTGTAGGAGTATTGCTTAAAAAATATTATACCGATAAGGGTAAGACGGTTGAGCTGATCTCCAGAGCGCACGGCTACGATGTTTATGAAGAAAGAAATGCGCTGAATTATCTTCCGCTGAGAAGCTTCTTGCTTGAAAACTGCGACGCGGTTTACCCTTGCTCCGATGTCGGAACAGAGCATATTGCGTCGAGATATCCGAAATATGCCGATAAGGTGAAAACGGCGCATCTCGGAACCGTGGACGGCGGCTTGGGAATGCAGTCGGAAAACGGTCTGCACATAGTTTCCTGTTCGCTGATTACGGATATAAAGCGTATAGATAAGATTATTGATATTCTTGAAGAGCTGGAAAAATCGGGGGATTACAGTATCCGATGGACGCATATCGGCGACGGCAACAGGAGAGCCGAGCTTGAAAAGTCGGCTAAAATGCGCTTAAAATCAACGACCGCGGAATTCCTCGGAAATATCCCGAACAACGAGGTCTATAGGTTCTACCGCAACACTCCCGTTGATCTTTTTATCAGCACGAGCAAGAGCGAGGGACTGCCCGTTTCCATGATGGAGGCGGCGTCGTTCGGTATCCCTATTATTTCGACCGATGTCGGGGGTGTGCGTGAAATCGTCAAAAACGGATACAACGGTCAGCTCATGAACGAAAAAATTTCAGTCAACGAGTTCGTTGATTTTATAAAATATTTTTACGGTATGGATAAATCCGAAAGGGATTTTTACAGAACAAATTCCAGAAAGCTTTGGGAAAACTTCTATAATGCAGGCAAGGCTTATACGGATTTTTTCTCAACGCCGATACAGGCCCGCTCGTAAGGAAAGGAAAAGTATGATATCGCTTGAAAACGGTGTTTTAAAAATAAACTCCAACAGCCAGAGCAGGGCGAAGCGCGTATATGAAGCCGCGTTTTTGCTTAACATGGTAATTGTCTTTGCCTTTTACAGGGTGCCGATAATTGCGCCTGCCGCCGCTGTTTTTATGTTTGCGGCGTCATTTATGGTGGTTCTTGAAAAAAGCAAAAACAGGATCATGATCCCGTATATAACGGTCTGGTATCTGACGCTGATACTGTACGGCGGCTTGTCGGGACTTTGGGCACAATTTTTTACAACATATAATATAACGTTTATAATCAAGCTATGTATTATTTTGCTGATATCGACCTCCATAGCGATTTATGTTGACACGATGGATGATCTTGACCGTCTCATGTCGCTTTTTGTTGCAGGAGCGGTGATCATCGTTTTGCTTGAATTCACCGCCGTTCCCTCGGACGGTTGGAAAAACGGCAGTGTCGGAAGTTATTTCAGCGGTAACAATCCGAATGATATAACGGTATGGATCGACTTTGCTTCGGCAATTGCTTTCTACAGGGCATATGTCAACGGCAAAAAGAAGATGTATATTGCCACGGCATTGTTTGTGGTTTTTTGTGCATTTTCAAGCTCAAGAAAGGGCCTGCTCGCATCGGTTGCGGGACCTGTTATGATAGTTTTTCTCTCTTTTGATAAGGACAGATATTTTCTGAGAATATTTACGGCGCTTGCGCTCGGAGCGGCCGTGCTGGTGATCGTTATGAAGAACGACACGTTTTATGCCGTAATAGGCAGGAGACTTGAAAGCATGGTTGAATATTTCAGAGGTGAGAGTGACGACGGAAGTATAGTTCTCAGACGGAGATATATTGAAGCGGCAAAAAGCATGTTCAGAGAGTCGCCGATCATAGGAAAGGGAATGGGTAACTATTCGCGAATACTGGAAAGCGAGTATTATCTCGGCAACTTTTACAGCCATAATAATTACTGGCAGCTCCTGAGCGAATTGGGAATGATAGGTTTTATAATCTATTTTTCAATGTATGCTTATTGCGTTATTGCTTTTTTAAAGGCGTTTTTTGTCGATAAAAGGAAGATTTCAATTCTGTTTATTACAGCGATAACAATGATGATCGTGCTGGATACGGGAATTATCAGCTACAGCTCAAAATACGGACAGCTTGTAATAGCATTGATTTACTGTGCTACCTATGCAATTTATACGGACGGCGGCAGATCGTACAGCATGAAAAGACAATAAAATTTTGGAGTGATTAAAGTGAGATCGTATTCGGACAAAAAGAATTCAAAGGGTCTTGAAATCAATATTTTAGCATTTTTTAAGGAGCTTTCGAGAAAGCTTTGGGTCGTTCTGGTGTTCTTCATCATCGGTGCGGTTATCGGCGGAGTTGTCGGCGAAACAACGAAGAAGGAGACTTATACATCAACGGTATCTTTTGTTGTTAATTCCGCAACGGAAAGCGGTCAGGCATCGAGCGGCGAGATCAACGCGCAGATCAACATGGCTGGAACCTTTAACTATATTCTCTCAAGCCCCAGAATGAAAGAGGCTATTGTCGAAAAATGTCCCGAGAAGGTATCTTACGGTACGGTCAACAGCAGTATTTCGGTCAGTGTTGTTTCCTCGACCAATGTTATCGTTATGGCGGTAACGACGGAGGATCCGAAGATTGCTTATGCAATAGCCAATACGGTCGTTGAGGTCTACGGAGATATTGTTTCGGAGATTTACTCAAATGCAAAGCTTACTCTTTGCGATAAGCCCGTTCTCTCGACAGTTCCGAATTCAAACAGATCGGTTATTTCCCTCGCTTTGATGGTCGGCTTTATTGCAGCGGCAGTATGCGTTGTATTCTTCTTCATAACCTTCCTTGTCAAGGATACCGTAAAGACCGCAGATGAGCTGAGTGAAAAGCTTGATGTTCACATTCTTGGTTCAGTTCAGCAGATAACTAATAAGAACAAGACTGCAAAGGGTCTCCTTGTGACGGACAGAAAGAACGGCTTCTCGTTTATTGAAACCTATAAGGCGATAAGAACAAAGATTGAAAACAATTCCGCAAAAACGGGCAATAAGGTTTTCCTTGTTACCAGTGCCTGCGAGAACGAGGGCAAAACGACCTCCTGCGTCAATATTGCTCTTTCAATCGCTCAGAACGGAAAGAATGTTCTTATTATTGACGCTGACCTCAGAAAGCCCTCGGTAAGCAAAATGCTCTCGCTTCCGAACACCGATTACGGTCTTTCCGATGTTATTCTCGGAAAGGTTGAGTTGAACAGCGCAATTAAACGTATAACAAACTTCAATGTCTGCGTTCTTGCGGATCAGAAGGGCGTCGGAAATCCGTCGGAGCTTCTTTCAACCGATAAGATGGAATCCATTATTGAGAGCGTACGCAAGGAATTTGACTATGTTCTTATTGATACCGCTCCTGCAAGTGTGGTTACCGATACATCAATTATTGCAGGCTTTGTTGATGCCGCAATTATTGTTGTCCGCGAGGATTTTGCACCGTATTCAAGAATCAGAATGTCGATTGAGGATATTGACTCGAACGGTGCGGAGATAATAGGCTGTATATTCAATGCCGACACCAGCAACGTCAGTCAGAGCCGCAGATACGGCAAGCATTACGGCGGTTACGGCAAGGGATATAAATACGGCGGCAGTTACGGAAGCTACGGCGGCTACGGCTACGGTCAGCCAACAAAAAAATAAAAAATAGCATGGAAAACCTCTTTCGCATATTATAAAGCGAAGGAGGTTTTTTGATGCAAGATCTTGAAAAAATGATAGAAAAATATCGGCGCGAGCTTGTTGAATTTTCAGGACAAAGCTCATTTGCCGAAGAATCGGCCGTTGAAGAAAAGGAACCCGACTTTGCACCCGTAATGGCAAACGCATTGCCGTTTATCGGAAATGTCGGAGCCGATCAGGAAACGGAGTTTTACAAAAATTTTGAGGATTTTCAAAATAAAAACCCGTCTAAGGGAAGCATGAGAGTACAGGTAACATCGGGCGGCAGAAGCTATCCGATAATCAATGCGATAGTAAAGGTCAGCGTTCCGCTTGAAACGGGCGACAGAGAGATTTATTCGGGATATACGGATATTAACGGAATTGTCGATAATATTGTTCTGCCTGCGCCCGACAGCAGCTATTCCCTTGACGAGCAAAACACAACGGTCGAGCCTTATGCCGTTTACGAGGTCACGGTCACTCACCCCGATTTTGCAAAATCGGAGTTCTTCAATGTCCCCGTGTTTGCAAATATTAAGGCGATTCAGCCCGCAAGGCTTGTTCCGCTGACCGAAACAGGCGGAGAGCCCGGCACGGTCAATATTCCGGAACAGCCGATGGGACTTTTCGGAGGTGACGTTTGATGCCTGACAGACCGATAGTTCCCGAATTCATCACCGTCCACCTCGGCAGACCCAATGCGGCGGCGAGAAACGTCCGTGTGCCGTTTGCACAGTATATAAAGAATGTTGCGTCGAGTGAGATTTATCCGACGTGGCCCGAAAGTGCGCTCAGGGCTAATATTTATGCCGAGATAACCTTTGCGCTTAACAGAATTTACACCGAGTATTACAGGTCAAGAGGCTACGATTTCGATATAACGAATTCCACTCAGTTTGACCAGTATTATGTTGAGGGCAGAGACATTTTTGAAAACATAAGCCGTGTTGTTGACGATATTTTCAATGATTATGTTATCAAGCAGGGCCAGATTCAGCCGTATTTCACACAGTATTGTGCAGGAACCTGCGACGGACTTTCGCAATGGGGCACGGTTACCCTTGCAAATCAGGGCTACACACCTTACAGAATACTTCAATATTATTACGGCAATGATATTGATATCGTGCGAAATGCGCCGATAAAAACGAATACACCGACCTATCCGGGCACACCGCTGAGGCTTGGAAGCGGCGGCGAGGACGTTGTTGAAATTCAGCGCGAATTGAACCGAATTGCCGCGAATTATCCGTCGATTCCGAAAATTTCAGGCTCGAGAGGCTACTTTGAGCAGACAACTCAGAATGCGGTCAAACAGTTCCAGAGAATTTTCAACCTCAACCCCGACGGAATCGTGGGCAAGGAAACGTGGTATAAGATCAAGCAGATCTACAACGGAATAAAGGGTCTTTCCGAGCTTTATTCAGAGGGAATAACCATAAGCGAAGCGGAAAGAAAGTACGAAAGGGTTCTGCAAAAGGGAAACAGCGGCGCTTCCGTAAGAATTCTTCAATATTATCTTAATTTCCTGAGCTATTTTAATCTCAAGCTTCCGTATGTTTCGATCGACGGAATTTTCGGCGACGAAACGCGCGATGCGGTGCTCACGTTCCAGTCGCTCTACGGTCTTGACGTTGACGGAATCGTTGGCAGAGATACATGGGATATGATTCAGAACGCATACGCAGGTGTTCTTACTTCGTTGCCCGACGAATACAGAAGCTATTCATCATTGCTTTACCCGGGATATATTATTACAATGGGAGCGAGCGGAAAGGTAGTCGAACAGCTCCAGACCTATCTCAAAACGATTGCCGCCAACACACCGTCGGTTCCCGATGTTACGGTTGACGGCTACTATGGCGACGAGACCAGAAATGCGGTTCTCGCGGTTCAAAGGCTTGAGGGCATTGAGCAGAACGGTCAAGTCGGCGTGCTGACGTGGAATGCGATAGTCAATCTCTACAATCAGTTCAGATAAAAGGTATAATTTAACTCAGTCCGAAAATAATAACATTATCAATTCTACGGAGAAATGCTTATGGATAATGTGTTATTTTCGGATGTTTTTGATTATAATGAAAAGCTTTTGGACAAGTATTTCAGAACCGATCTGAACTACGATGTTGTTGCAACGCGCTTCAATGCGGGCGGCAGGAAAGCAAAGCTTTATTTCATTGACGGATTTATCAACGGCGAAACCTCCGAGCGCGTGATGAATTTCATGATGCAGGCAAGAGAAATAGATGAAAGCGTAACCACCGCCGAGGAGTTCGCACAAAGGCTTATTGCCTATATAGAGATCGAGCTGAGCAAGGACATTGAAAAAATCGCCAAGGTCGTGTACTCGGGCGCAATGCTTGTTATTGTTGACGGCTTTGATACGGGCTTTCTCGTCAAAACAAGGAGCTACCCTAAACGTGATGTCGGCGAGCCCGATAATGACAAGGTGCTCAGCGGAGCGCACGACGGCTTTGTTGAATCTGTTATGATAAACACAGCCCTTGTACGCCGCCGAATCCGCGACCGCGATTTGGTGATGGAGGTAAGAGAGGCGGGTGTGAGGTCGAAAACCGATATTGCAATATGCTATCTCAAGGGAAAGGCGGATGAGAAGCTGGTTAATGAGCTGAGGCAAAGAATAAACAAGATTGACGTGAACACGCTGAACATGAGCCAGGAAAGCGTGGTTGAATGTCTCGTCAGAAAGCAGAAGTGGAATCCGTTCCCGAAGGTCAGATACACCGAGCGCCCCGATGCCGCGGCGGCAAGCATAGCGGAGGGGAGCGTTATACTTTTTGTAGATAATTCTCCTGCCGCAATGATTATTCCGACGGGCTTTTTTGACTTCTTGCAGGACACAAACGACTATTATTTCCCTCCGTGCGTCGGCACATATCTGCGCTTTGTCAGGGGCTTAATATTCGGTCTTGCGTTACTGCTTGCACCCGTATGGTTTTTGCTTATAAAAAATCCCGAGCATATCCCAATGTGGCTGAGCTTTATTCAGATAAAGGAATACTATTCGCTCCCGATTATCGCTCAGCTTTTGATAATCGAGGTAGTTATTGACGCTTTGAAGCTTGCGTCGCTGAACACACCAAGCTCTTTGAGCAATTCGTTCAGCGTCATCGGTGCGCTTGTTCTCGGCGATCTTGCCGTCAGCGCGGAGCTTTTCTCGTCGGAGGTCGTGCTGATAATGGCTTTTGTAGCGATCGCAAATTTTGCACAGCCGAGCTTTGAACTGGGATATGCATTTAAGCTGTCGCGAATTTTTATCGTTGTTCTGACGGCGATATTCAATCTGTGGGGCTTCATTGCAGGGCTTTTGATTGTAATACTTGTTATCGGTTTCACCAAAACCGTCACGGGCAGGGGATACCTCTATCCGCTGATTCCCTTTAACGGAAAGGCGATCAGCCGACTGCTGATAAGAGAATCCATCAGCAAGGATAACACTTGACAAATCTGCCGGGATAGGGTAATCTTATCTATGGTGATAAGATGAAAAATCGTTTTTTAAAGATAATATCTGCGGCGACCGCGTTATGCGTTGTACTTTCGCTTGCCTCATGCAAGGGCAAAAACGATATGCCGACACAGGATAATGAACCGACGTATGAAAAGTCAGTAACCGAGGAAACGGTCAAGATCGTCAATATCCCGACGGATAACGAGGGGCTGACAGATATGCTCAACGCGGCGGTAAATTATGTTGACGACTACTGCTATAAGTATAAAAAATCGCTAAAATGCGAGGCGAGCGTGAACAGCCTCGGATCTCTTTCATCGGCATCAAATGCCGCCGACGCATTCGCTTCGATATTCGGAGAGAAGAATATTACGGCGGACTACGATTATAATGCGGACAAAAAGCTTTTTGCCGATAATTTTATAAAGGGTACGTTCAAAACAGATGAAATTTCATCTATAACCGCAAAACAGGACGGCAAGGTTGTGGAGATCACTGCCATGCTGAAGGGTGAGAACAATCCTACCGATGAAAGCGGAGTTCTGCACCGACTCGGCGGAGATTATCAGAATGCGGAGGACATCAAAAAATCGCTCAGTGAATTCAAGTCGTCTGCAACCTCGGTCAGCGTTTCTGCGGATTCTGTAAGTATAACGGCAAGGGTAAGCAGTGAGGATTCAAGCCTTAAATCAATGACGGTCAGCTATACCGAGCATTACAGCCTTTCGGGAGTGACACTTGTTAAGCTCAGCGGCGGAGCAGTCAGCGGCTCGGCAAGGACGGTTATTGAGTATACAAATTTCGGACTGTAAAACAAATATAAATAAAAAAACAGTGGAAATTATCCTTTGAATATGATAGAATAAGGATATAGTTTTTACGGGAGAGTGTTAAAACATGAACAGAAGCTGGAAAAGTTTTATTATAATAGTTTCGGTGATGCTTTGCGTTGCGATCGGCTGTACGGCATGGAATGTTGCGCTTGATAAGATCACGGGAAGCATTGAGCCTGATATCGGTCAGTCAGACAACACAAATCAACCTGCAAACGGCACAAACAACAGCTCGACAGGCAGCGGCACAATTCAGAACGGAACGGGCACTGTTACCAATGCGAACGGACAAACCGTCACAACCGCAAACGGAACTGGTACGGTTATCAATAACGGAACGGGCACAGTCACAGGCGGCCCAAGCACAGGCGGTTCGGCTCAGCCTGCGGCTTCAAGCGTTCTCGGCTACAACAAGAATCAGATCGTTGCTTATTACAATACTTGCCTGCAAAGCTCATATGCTCAGCCGAAGATGACTGACAAGAAAACAGAAAAGGTAACTATCGGAGTTGACTCAGTAACAATTAACGGCAAGGCAAACGGTACGGTTACAAGCATTGCAAACAGCATTGCGAGTAGCAATCAGAAGCAGACAGAGGAAAGCAAGAGCTTTTCAAGCGGAAGATCCTCCGACGGAACAGCGGCAAGCACCTTTGTACTTCCGGCAAACCTTTCTTCGGAGGGTGTTAAGAGCGCAAGCATTTCAAGAAGCGGCAGCGGCTACAAGGTTGTTATAACACTCGTTGCCGAGAGCTGCGGACATAATACCAAGCCGCCTTACAATGCATCATGTGCATGGCCGCTTGATATCAACGAGGTCGCAGGCGCTTTGAACGGATTCGCAGAGATTACAAAAGCTCAGTTCGATTATCCCGGCACAATGCTTACAGCGAATATCGACGCCGCAGGACGTGTAAGCTATGTCAGAGTAGATATGCCTCTCACGGTTAAGGACGGTACAGGCGTTGTTACGAAGAATATACCGGGCGTTAAGGGTATGGTAATTACTGCCTCGGCTCACGGCAAATGGGTCTGCACTCACACAATGAGCTTCTGATAACAGAATAAAATTACGGACTGTTGCATAAATTGCGGCAGTCCGTTTTGTTATATATTATCATTGACGGTGATTTGTAAAAAATGTATAATTATATAAAGGGGGTATAGCATGAGGATTAAAGAAATTATCGCTCCTGCCGATTACACAACAAAGCTCGGCGAGCGTGTGAGCTACTGGACATATTTTATCGGACAGAATATTTTCTATAATGTTGTCACGACGTTTATGGCGACATATCTCATGATGAACGGAATCGATCTCGGTAAAATCGCAATCGTAACGTTGATCGTGAAAATTTGGGACGCGGTAAATGACCCGATGTTCGGTATTATTTTTGATAAAATCAAATTTAAAAATAAGCAGAAATGCATGCCGTGGATAAAAATTTCAGTCGGTCTTGTGCCGATATCCACCGTTCTTCTGTTTGTTATCCCGAGCGGCATGGCACAGACGGGCAAGCTGATATGGTTTATGATTGCTTATCTGTTTTGGGATTCAAGCTATACGGTATGCGATGTCCCGATTTACAGCATGGTAACAACAATGACCGATAATGTCAACGAGCGCAACACGCTAATGTCTATCGGCAGGCTGTTCAGCAGTGCGGGCATGGGCATTTCGGGCTTGCTTTGTACATTGCTTGTCAGCGAAAAAGTCGGTATGAGCTTCAGCCCGACGGTTATTCTTCTTTCGGTGCTTGGACTTCTTTTCATGATTCCGCTCTGCTTCACAGGTAAGGAAAGAAATTACCACGGCGAGCTTGAGGAGGAAGCGTTCTCGATAAAGAGAATGCTGACCTATCTTGTACATAACAAATACCTGCTGATTTATTACCTCGGTTATCTTTTCGCCAACGGACTTATGACGAATAATGCGCTTGCTCTGTTTGTTTCATATTATCTTTTCGGCAGTGCAAACTTCAATATTATTCTCGGAATTCTCGGCGTTGTGCCGTCCATTATTGCGGCTCTGCTTATTCCCGTCATTTCAAAGAAATTCGACAAATTCAGGCTGTTTTTTATCTGCAACACTGTTGCGGCTGTTCTCGGACTGGCAATGTATTTCATCGGCTGGCAGGACAAAACACTGTTTGTTATTCTGACGGTGTTTAGAGGCATATTTACCAGCGTGACGGGAACTCTCGGATTTATGTTTACGCCCGACTGCGCGGAATACGGTCAATATAAGACGGGCGTTGACGCAAAGGGAATTACTTTTTCAATTCAGACGTTTTCAACCAAAATCGCCGCGGCAATTGCATCGTCGCTCGGACTTGCAATACTTGCATTTTTCGACTGGACAAAGATTGAGGCCGAAAGCTTTGCCGACATAGAAAAGCTGAACATCGTTCAAAGCGCAACGGCTCTCAACGGACTTTGGGTAACGTACATACTGGTTCCGAGCATCGGACTTGTGATAACATCACTTATCTATCTTTTCTATAAGCTCAGAGACAAGGACGTTCAGGTTATGGCGAGATATAACGCAGGCGAGATCACAAGAGAGGAGGCGGAAGCCCAGCTCCCGAAATCACTCAAATGCGGTATTATGCCGAAGCTTAAAGAGACGGTAAAAAAATAAATATAATGCAAAAAAGAGGCTCCGATCGGAACCTCTTTTTTATATGGTTTAAATTATAATCTTGTCTCAAGGATTTTTACATTTCCGCTGATTGTGAATTTGCCTTTGTTTGCTGGGATGAAAATGCTTTCACCCTTTTTCATAGTGAGCTTCTCTCCGTCACATTCAATCTCGGCATTGCCCTCAAGGCAGAGGAGAGAAACGAACGACTGCTCGTCGCAAACCGATGAATATTCGCCGTCAACGCTCAGCTCGTACATTGTGAAAAGGTCGCATGAGGTGAGCTTGCTTCTGCTTGCGTTGTCAAATTTTTCAATCTCACGCTTCGACGAATCGGGAATTGACGGCGGGCAAAGCTTTGTAACGTCTGCCGCCTTATCGACGTGAAGCTCACGGGGCTTTCCGTCCTTTCCGAGACGGCCGTAATCATAGATCCTGTAGGTCGTGTTGGAGTTCTGCTGAACCTCGGCGAGAAGAATACCCTTGCATATTGCGTGCATTGTGCCGGATTCAATGAAGAAAACATCACCCTTTTTGACCTTGACTCTGTTGCAAATATCCATCATCTCGTCGCTCTGAGCGGCTTTTTTGAATTCCTCAACGGTAACGTTGCGGTTGAAGCCGAGGATAAGCTCTGCGTCCGGCTCACAGTCAAGAATGTACCATGCTTCGGTCTTGCCGTATTCGCCTTCAACTCGCATTGCGTATTCGTCATCGGGGTGAACCTGAATCGAAAGATCGCGCTTTGCGTCAATGAACTTTATAAGAAGCGGGAAAAATTCGTATTTCTCGCCCTTTGTGCCGCAGATACTCCTGTCGGCAAGGTAAACCTCCTGCAAGGTCTTGCCCTCATATTCGCCATTGAGAATCGTTGACGGTCCTGCCGGGTGGCAGGAGAGAACCCATGCTTCGGCGGCAGGGTCCTTGTCGGTTTTGATACCGTATTCGGTGATAAGTCTTGTTCCTCCCCAGATGTTGTCGGCAACAAAGGGGGATAATTTTACCATTTCCATGTCTATACCTTCTTTTCAAAGAAAAATTCCGAAAATATTATACATTATCATCTTTCTATTGTAAAGTGAAAATTTACTATTGACAAAACGAACAAATGTTCGCTATAATATACATGATGCTATGGGGGCAGAGGAGACATAAATGATAAAATATGAACTCAGAGTTGAAAAACAGCAAATCTTCGGCGCAGAGAAGATTGCGATAGCGGCAGACGCAAACCAAACGGTTTCACTGCGTTTTTATTTTGACGCTCATTGGAGAATTTTTGACGCAAAGGCGGCAATATTCAGAACGTCGGAAAACAAGTATTATATTATTGAAATCAAAGGGTCATCGGCAACCGTTCCGTGGGAGGTGCTGACGGTTGACAATGACTTTGAGCTTTCGGTTATCGGCTATGACGGTTCAGAGGTGCTGACGGCTGGCAAGGTTGACATCAAGGTGGTGTCCTCACTTCTTCCCGAGGACTGCAAAACATTTTCACCCTCCGAAACGCTCTTTGACCGAATCAAACAGCAAAGCATTGCCGAGGCTTTCAAAAAGTATGAGGATGAGCTTGAGACTCAGAAGTATTCGTACGAAAAAAAGCTTGCCGAGATGGGCGATAAGGTAAACAAGGCAAACGAAAACACAAAGAGTGTTGAAGAGGCAAAGAACGAAGAGATCAAGACGATTCAGCAGAAGCATACCGAGGAGATGAACGGGCTTAAGGCTGAGATCACGGAACTGAAAGCAACGCTTGCCGAGACAAAAATCAAGGCGGATAACTGGGATCTGGTGGATGCGGCGATGGCGGACAAGACTGCGGGAAATTACGCACCGTGGATGGGCGGAACAAAGGAATTCAAGCTCCCGTTTTTCAACACAAGGAGCATGAGAATTCTTTCAACAGGTGTTTTCAGCGGATTTTTGACGGAAATAGGTCTCGATTTGTCCTCTGCAACAAGTCTCAATCAAATGTTTTCGGGAAAGGATTCTTTGCGCAGAATTGAGCTGCGCAATACGGATAAGATCGAATCGCTTTCAAGCGCATTTTCGGGCTCGACCTCATTAAGAGAGGTGATTCTCGGAGATTTAACAAGCTGTACGGAAATCAACAATGCGTTTTTGAACGACACCTCGCTTGAAAAAATTACGATCGGAAATATTGCAAAAACATCCGATTATACAAACACTTTTTCAGGCTGTATCGCGCTTAAGGAGATCTGCGGCGAATTGGATCTGTCGGGTGCCGCAAGAGTAAACGATATGTTCCTGAATTGTACGAGACTTAAGGAAGTTAGATTTAAAAAGGGCTCCGTTTCGAAGATATCTTCGCTTGCCACATGCTCATCGCTCTCCAGAGAGAGTATGGACAGCCTTTTGGAAGGCTTGAAGTCAGGTCTCAGCGGTACAATTGTGCTCTCAAAGTATGCATTTGAGAATAATTATCCTACCGCAGAGGAGAAAACGGAGTTTATCTCGCTGCTGGCTGAAAAGGGTTGTTCTTTGTCGCTGAGGTAAAAATTGCATATTTGTTCGCGCAAGCTCATATAATCAAGTGAAATAAAAAAGAGAGGTTGATTATATGAGCATCGAACTGACAAGAACGGATATAGGCATGACGGAAATGCTTTACGATAACTTTGCGGAGCAGGGAATTGACTGTGATATTTCACTGCCCGATTACTGCCCCGATATTATGAGGATACTCAGATGCAGTGTGACAAACAGCATCACAAATTCAAAAATATCGGGCGACCGTGCCACCGTTGACGGAAACGCAAAAATCCGAATCGTTTATGCCGATGATAAGAACGGAATATATTGCTATGAGCAGGATTATCCGTTCTCGAAATATGCTGAGCTTTCGGATTCATATGACGGCGCGGTTCTTTGCACATCGGCAAAGACCGAGTACGCAAACTGCCGTGCCGTCAGCAAAAAAAGAATTGATATTCACGGAGTTGTCAGCATCAGATTCCGCATATTCGGAATAAAAAGGGATTCTGTGATAACGGACGCGGAGGGCGACGGAATACAGCTGAAAAGGAACAGGGTAACGACGGATAATGCCGTTGCTGTTGTAATGAAGAAATTTCAACTTTCGCAAACTGAGGAGGCAGACGGCGGCGAGATTGGTAAGATTTTTTATGCCTGCGCTTCGCCGATTTTGACTGAGACAAAGATAATCAAGGGCAAAATTCTTCTCAAGGGCGAAGCCGTTCTCAAGGTTATGTACTGCTCGGGCAATAAGGAAAACGAAAGCGTTTGTGTGAATTACAATCTGCCGTTCAGCGAGATAGTTGACATTGAAAACATTGACGACAGCTGTAAGGTCAGCGTGAATTTCAATGTCGATCAGGTTCAGGCGGAGCCGAAAACGGACAATGACGGCGAATATAAATACCTTAACCTCGGCTGCGATATCTGTGCCGTTGTGACTGCATATAAAAGCGAGGAGCTTTGTGTTATTGCAGACGCATATTCGACGCAGAAGGAAATTGACGCAAAGTACAAAACGACTTCCTTTACGCAGATTTTGCAAAATCTGAATGACAGCATTATATGCCGCGAGAGCATCGACCTTTCCTCGATGAATCCGCAGAGAATATATGCCGCTATCGCGCAGTCACCCGAAGCAAAATGCTGCTTTGATTCTGACAAAATGACAGTCCGCGGAAAAATTCCGTTGAAGTTTATTTTGATTGACGGCGAGGGCGTGCCTGCTTTTTGCGAGCGTGAAGCGGAATTTGAGTATTCGCGTTCCGTTGACGCAAAGGGTGGAAATCTCCATTGCGATCCGAGCCTTTTCCTGACGGGCTACAGCTGCTCGCTGACAAATGACGGCCGTGCGGAATTTAAAGCCGAAATGAATATTTCAGCCGACATAACAGAGACCTGCGAATGCCGAACCTTGGTCAGCCTTAAGGCTTCGGAAAATGCAGAAATTAAGAAAAGACATTCCGCGCTTGTTATCTGCTTCTGCAACGGCGGTGAAAAGGTATGGGACATTGCGAGGAAGTATAACACAACGGTTGAGGACATTATGAGCGAAAATGAGCTGACTTCGGAGGAGATCGGTGAAAAGAGAATGCTTATGATACCCGTAAAATAAAGCTATACTATTGAAATTATTCCGAACAGATGGTATACTAAAACTACCGCTGACAGGAAAGGTACGCATACGGCGGATCTTACTGTCGGCGGTAGTTATTTTTGAAAGGACGTTTGATTATGGGATTGAAAAGTATAGACAAATCAGCTGAACAGAAGGGCTCGGGAATTGTTACTCTCTGGCAGTTCGTTAAATTTATTGTTGTAAGTCTTTTAGCCTGCATTGTTCAGTTTGCTTCGCTGAATCTTATCATGCTTTTGCCGCAGATCAAGGCGATAATGAATCAGGATTTCACATGGTTTGTTTTCAGCTATGTCGGCGAGGGCAAGGGCTTCGGCTATTTTCTTGCGTTCAATATTGCGAATATTCTCGCGCAGATTGTTGCGTTTTTCGTCAACCGTGAAAAGACCTTTGGCTCGTCAAGCAACATTGCAATCACTCTGCCGATTTACATTGTTTTCACAGTGGCTCTCATTTGCTTCTCGGCATGGCTTGCTCCAACGATACAGGGCTGGCTCATCGGCTCATTCGGCATGTCCGCTCAGCTTGCCGCAAACATTTCAACAATGGCTTGCTCGGCAATACAGTTCTTCATCTATTTCCCCGTTGACAAGCTTCTTTTCCATAAGAAGAAAGAGGAAAAATAATTGAAATCCGATTGGGTGAGGGTATGTTTTTCAGACAGATATTTGACGTCAGAGCTGCCGAACCGCTGAATATTTTTTCATCGGGCGGCAGAAAATATAAATCCGTTTTAAAATTTCTGAGCATTGTTGCTATGGCGATAATGCTCGGAATACAGGTCTATGTTTTGCTGACGCATAAGGTCGTGCTTGCTTCGGATTCTCAGCGATATTTCGAGCTTGCGACTCTTGCGGCAAAAAACGGCGTTTGGTATCCCTCGTCACTCAATGTTCATGATACATATATTTTCGGCAACGGTCTTATCAATCTGATGATACTTTTGATAAGGCTCACAGGTTCGATAGAGGCGATAAAATTTGTCAATATTTTCTGCACTTTTGCGATTTTGATTTCCTGCATATACATAATCAGAAAGATTTTCGGCGATACGGAAATTCAGTATTGGTTCACGATTGTTTTCTGTGCCACGGGTACATTCTGGGGCGAGGTTGCACAGGCGAGGACGGAGCTTATTTTCATGGCTTTCGCTTTTGGTGCAACGGCACTGCTGATGTCGGGAAAAACATACACCTGCCTGATTTCAGGAGCCTTTTTTGCCCTTGCAAACTGGACAAGACCGCTCGGCATAGTCTTTATGATAGCGGGAATTTGGCTTCTTGCAACGCAGAGAGCTAAGCTGAAGCAATACCTATGCCTTGTGCTCAGCGCGGTGATAACGGTTGGTGTTATCGGCGGCACAGCATATGCCAAGTGCGGATATTTTGCGTATCAGGCAACGACGGGAGGCTACAATCTCATCATGGGCGCCTCCGAGGGTGCCGACGGAACATCAAAGTTTGAGGTTTTCGGCGAGGGCGGAGCCGGCTATCTTTCCGAGGAGCAGAAAAGTGAGATGACCTTCAAGGAAAAGGACGCTTTCTATAAGGCCGAAGCGATGAAATGGATAAAGGAAAACACGGGCGAATATATTAAGCTCATGCCGAAAAAAATGCTTGTAACGCTCTATTCCGAGGGCTATGCACTCGGTACATTTTATAACGATGCAACGGCAGGCAACGGCGGAGCGTTTTACCGAGGACTTATCGGCAGAATGACGGGTCAATCGAGCGAGAAGCTCTCGGCGGCAGATATAATCGTTATCTGGACGCAGGGAATTTATATGATAACGCTTGCGCTTGCGTTTGCGTGCGTTGTGTTCTTGATAGTTAAGCGCAGAGCGGCAAAGCTTATGCCGTTTATATTCACCGTTGCGGGTGCAATCGGAATAACGATGCTTTTGGTCGGCGGACCGAGGTATCATTTCCCGATTTTGCCCTATCTTATCATGGCGGCGGCAATTCTTATTCAGTCAATCGCTACGCACAAGGAGCATAAAAATGAAGCTTAAGGAATATATCAGGCTCATAAGGCCGAAGCATTACATTAAAAATCTGTTGCTTTTTCTTCCGATAATTTTCGGCGGAAGCTTGCTTCAAAAGGATAAGCTTTTGCACGTTATCGGCGGCTTTGTTGTGTTCAGCTTTGTCAGCTCTGTTGTCTATATTATCAACGATATCTGCGATGCGGAAAAGGACAGGCATCATCCGACAAAGTGTATAAGACCGATCGCATCTGGAAAAGTTCAAAAGAAAAGCGCGGTTGTGCTTGCCTGTTTTTTGCTTGCTGTCTCCGTTGCGATAAATTGGTTCGTCTGCGGAAAAGATCTTTACGGATGGCTGTTGATTGCGCTCTATCTTACGCTCAATCTCGGCTACAGCTTCGGGCTGAAAAATGTTGTGCTTCTTGATATTCTCATTCTTGTTTCGGGATACCTTATTCGTATTCTTTACGGCTCTGTCATCACCGATATTCCCGTTTCAAGCTGGCTTTACCTGACGGTTATGGCGTTTTCGTTTTATATGGGTCTCGGAAAGCGCCGCGGTGAAATTGCCAACAGCGAGAAGAACACAAGAAAGGTTCTTCAATTTTACAACAAGGATTTTCTCGATAAAAACATGTATATGACGCTCGGCTTGGGAATAGTTTTCTATTCGCTCTGGTGCGTCAATTCGGGAACGATTGCGATTTATTCCAACAAGATCGTGTTTACGATACCTCTGGTCATCATCATCTGTATGAAGTACAGCCTGACCGTTGAGGGCGATTCCGACGGCGATCCTATCAGCGTTATTCTTAAAGACAAGTGGCTGATGCTTCTCGGCGCATTGTACGGAGCGGTTATTATCTGTCTTTTGTATATTTTTAAATAATTTTACCAAAAAAATATTGTAATAATTTTTTCGATGTGATAGAATAGACAAAACACAGCTTAGGAGGTTTTAATATGAGTTTTCCTGTTGCTTTGCAGCTTTACTCCGTCCGTGACGCTATGGCGGAGGATTTTGCAGGTACAATAAAAAAGGTTAAGGATATGGGCTACGACGGAGTTGAGTTCGCTGGACTTTTTGACCATTCGGCAGAAGAGGTTAAAAAGATTTGCGCCGAGGTCGGTGTTAAGCCGATTTCCGCTCACGTTCCGTATGACGAGCTTGATGCAGATCCCGAAAAGACGATTGCAACTTATGCCGAGATCGGCTGTAAGTATATCGCAATTCCGTATGCAGTTGAGGAGAGACGCCCCGGCGCAGAGCTTTTCGATGATACGGTTGAGGGAATCAAGCGCTTTGCCGCTATCGGTAAGAAGTACGGCATCACGTTCCTTTATCATAACCACGACTTCGAGTTTAAGAAGGTCGGCGACGTTTACGGCCTTGATCTTCTCTATTCAACGCTTACTCCCGACGAGCTTCAGACCGAGCTTGACACCTGTTGGGTCAATGTCGGCGGCGAGGATCCGGCAAAGTATGTTGAAAAATATTCGGGCAGAGCTCCCGTTGTTCACCTCAAGGATTTCCATATGAGCGGCAAGGGTAAGCCTGCAAAGCTTTATCAGCTTATCGGCATTGATGACGGCGCACAGGATGCTGAGGAGGAAGATGCATTCGGATTCCGTCCCTGCGGCTACGGTGTTCAGAATTTCCCCGAGATTCTCGAGGCTTGCAAGAAGGCAGGCACATCATGGGTAGTTGTTGAGCAGGATCAGCCCGCTCTTGACAAGACTCCGCTTGAGTGTGCAAAAATGAGCATTGATTACATTAAAGAAATTAACAAATAAAGGAGATTTAATATGTCTGACGCAGTATTGAACCAATTTACCCAGGCTGTTGAGGAGGAAAAGACCTCAACGGGCAGAAGATTCAAGGTAGGCATCATCGGCACAGGCTGGATTGCTGAGGCACACATCGAGAGCTATCTCGACATGGACGATGTTGATATCGTTGCTATGGCCGACCTCATTCCCGGCAAGGCTGAGAAGTTTGCCGCAAGGTACAACAAGGACGGACGCCTTGATAATGTACATTTCTACAAGAATCACGAGGAGCTTATCGATAACGAGCCCGAGCTTGACGCCGTAAGCGTTTGTACATACAACATGACGCATGCCGAGTGTACTATCTATTCACTCAAGCACGGCGTAAACGTTCTTCTCGAGAAGCCGATGTGCGTTACAACAGAAGAAGCAGTTGAAATCTGCAAGGCAGAAAAGGAGAGCGGAAAGCTCCTTTCAATCGGTTTCCAGCCCCGTAATGACGAGAACATGAAGATGGTTAAGAAGATCGTTCAGTCGGGCGAGCTTGGTAAGATTTACTACATTCAGACAGGCGGCGGACGCCGTCGCGGTATTCCGAACAGCACGTTCATCGAGAAAAAGACCGCAGGTATCGGCGCAATGGGCGATATCGGCTGCTATTCTCTTGACGTTGTTCTCAACGCTATCGGTTATCCGAAGCCGCTCACAGTTACAGGCTACACATCAAACTTCTTCGGCACAAATCCGAAGTACAACAACCCGACGGATGCGGCAAGATTCAATGTTGAGGATTTCGCGGCAGCATTTGTACGTCTTGACGGCGGTATCATTCTCGACTTCCGTATTGCATGGGCTATGCATCCCGACACCCCGGGCGACACCATCATCTTCGGTACAGAGGGCGCTCTCAGAATTCCGTCAACAGACTGTTGGAACGGCGAGATGTCAGGTCCGATGACGATTTATCATGACGTTGCAGGTGAGCAGGTTCAGACCGTTGTTCCTCTCCTTGAGAACAAGGGCAAGGGCCTTTTCTATAAGAAGTGCCGTTCGTTCCTTGACGCTATCGCAAACGGCGATCCGGCTCCGATCCCGTCAAGCCAGATTCTCTACAACCAGGCTATTATCGACCATATTGTTAAGTCGGCAGAGCTCGGCAAAGAGGTTGAGGTTGTTATCCCCGAGATATAATCTCATAAGCTGAAAATTAAAACAAGGCTATAAATCACTGTTAAATGTGATTTATAGCCTTTTCTTATTTTCTGCCGACGAAAAGTGTGCCGACATTTTTATTGTTCACTATATCGTATATCGCTTCGGGACGTTTGCCGTTTGTTATTATTGTGTCTGTTCCGTTGGAGGTTGCCAGCTTCGCCGCCTGCAGCTTTGTTCTCATTCCGCCCGTTCCTCTGCGTGAGCCTGCACCGCCTGCGATTGCGTACACGCTGTCATCAATTTGCTCTATTTTTTCAATCAGCTTTGTTTCGGGGTGCAGACGGGGATCGCTTTCATAAAGCCCGTCAATGTCGGAAAGGATAATCAGCTTTTTCGCCTTGCAAAGCACGGCAACGACCGCCGAGAGCATGTCGTTATCGCCGAAGAGCCGCTCCGTAGATTCGATTTCGGTGTAGCTGACCGAGTCATTTTCGTTGACGATCGGAATAACACCCATTTCGAGTAACGCGTCAAAGGTATTCGTGAGATTTTCCTTTTTCTCATCCTGCTCAATATCCTCGGCATTGAGCAAAATCTGTGCTGTCGTTTTGTCGTAATCGCCGAAAAATTTATCATAGAGGAACATTATGCGGCATTGTCCGACAGCGGCGGCAGCCTGTTTCATTTTCATGCTTGTCGGTCGGCTTGCCATTTTCAGCTTGTGCGAGCCGACAGCAATAGCGCCCGATGAAACAAGAATAACCTCGTAGCCCATGTTCTGAATGTCGGCAAGCACGCATGAAAGCCTGTCGAACGATCGCAAGTCGCTTTTGCCGAGGTCGTTTGTCAGCGTTGAAGTGCCGACTTTTACAACAATTCTGTTCTGATAAAGAATCATATTCACACCTCGATAACGCTGTGGTTCCTCTTTGCAAAGCGAAGAACCTTGTGTATAATGTCATCCGTTTTAATTTTCATATAGCCGGTGGTTGTGCCGTCACTGCAACCGTAGAATTCTTCTTTGAGAACGTCACGGTCGAAGATGATCTGCACGTCCTCGGCTGATGAAAGAAGTGCACTGAAAACGGTTGCCGCACCTATTTTCGTTCCGAGCATTTTGTCCATCAGCTCGGCTGGAGCAAAAGAGACTCTGGAAATTCCGAGTGCAGTGCTGAAATCCTTTGAGCGGAACGGCTTGTCACCGACGGTGATAAAAAGATAAAACAATGTCTGCTGACGGTTGCAAAGGAAAAGCGTTTTTACCATTTTCATTTTAAGCTTTTCGTCAATCAGCACGCAGTCTTCCATGGTTATTGCCTCGTCTGTGTCTACCCTTTCGTAAGGTATTTCAAGGCTATCGAGCGTTTTATACACCTTTTCCTGAAGCTCGGTTGCCCAACGGTCGGCAATGCCGACAATTTTCGCCTTGCCTGCGTCTGCGGACTGAACAAGCCGTATCATGCGCTGAATTGAGCTGTCTTCGCCGACCTTCGTTGCCCTCATTTCAAATGTGCCGAATTGGTTGACCGTGCCCGAGGAAACCTCATCACCGACCGATTTATCAACAGGGAGCGATTCGCCCGTCATGACCGCCTGATTAACGGAGGTCTGACCCGAGATAATAATTCCGTCAACGGGAACGCTTTCGCCCGGGAGAACACGCAAAATGTCGCCGACCTTAACCTGCTCGGCAGGAACGGTTTTCTCACTGCCGCCGCTGATAATTCGTGCCGTCTGCGGCGTAAGGTGAACAAGCTTTTCAATGCCTGCTCTCGCTTTTGCAACTGTTAAATTCTCAAGCAGTGCGCCGAGCTGCATAATGAAAGCAACCTCGCCTGCGGCAAAATCCTCGCCGATACAAACGGATGCAATGAGCGCAAGCGACACAAGCACATCGGCTTTGATGTCAAATGCCGTAACGAGACCGATAATCGCTTCAAGAACAATCGGCACACCGCAAAGGATAATGGAGACCCACGCAATGTCAAAGGGGAGGGGGATCGCCTTTGTCAGGCTTAAAATCAACGCAATTCCCGAAATGACAAGCAGGGTGATGTCCTTCTTTGTTCCGCCGAGTTCAAGCAGATGCTCGAGTTTTTCCATGGCGGAGTTTATAGCTTTTTTCATATCACCACTCTTTTCTATACCTTATGGGGTACAGGTATATTATACATATAGGGGTATAGGTTATCAAGAGCGAAAATAAAAATTATGGAAAAAATAATTTGTGTGTGATATAATCAAGCTATAAATTTTATTTCGGAGCAGACATCATGAATATCAGCGACAAAAGCATTGACGGCGGCAAGCCCTTTGATTGGGGCAGAACCTCCGCTGACTATGCGAGATACAGAGACATATATCCGCAGGAATTTTATGACACAATAATTCAAAGAGGACTTTGCACGGCAGGGCAGAGCGTTCTCGACCTCGGCACAGGCACGGGCGTTTTGCCGAGAAACATGTATCGCTACGGTGCAAAATGGGTCGGTACGGATATCTCGAAAAAACAAATTGAGCAGGCAAAGTGGCTGTCTTGCGGCATGGATATTGATTATTATGTTGCTTCCGCCGAAGCAATTGATTTTCCGCCGGGTTCGTTTGATGTTGTAACTGCTTGCCAATGCTTTTGGTATTTTAACCCCGAGGTTCTTATTCCGAAGCTTCTTAAAATAATGAAAAAGGACGGCCGTTTGCTTGTGCTTTACATGGCATGGCTGCCGAACGAGGACAGGATCGCAGGAGAGAGCGAACGGCTGATTTTGAAATACAATCCCGAATGGAGCGGAGCAAGGGAACGGCTTCGTCCGATTGATATTGCTCCCGAATATTTGAAAAGCTTCGAGCTCGTTTATCACGAGGAATACAAGCTGAATGTGCATTTTACCCGTGAAAGCTGGCATGGCAGAGTAAAGGCATGCCGAGGTATAGGCGCTTCGCTTTCCGATGAAGAAATAGCAAAATGGGAAACGGAGCACAAAACCTTGCTTCAAAAAATTGCATCTGATGAATTTGATGTTTTGCATTATGCGGCGCTTGCCGAATTAAAAATAAAGGAGGGCTAATATGTTCCCCGACAAAAAAACAGCAATTGCGGAGCTTGAGCTTGCAGGCGAGATGAACCCGGGGCCGTGGACGAAACATTCATATAACGTTGCCGAAGCGGCACGGCTGATTGCCGAAGCAAGCGGACTTGACGGCGAAAAGGCTCATGTCTGCGGACTTCTGCACGATATCGGCAGGCGGACGGGCATTGCCGCAGTAAGACATATAATTGACGGCTATGACTATGCGATGTTAAAGGGCTGGGACGAGGTGGCAAGAGTGTGTTTGACTCATTCGTTCCCCGTGAAGGATATTGACGCAGATATAGGCAAAAAGGACATAACCGCCGAGCAGTATGATTTTATAAAGACATTTCTTGACAGCATTAAATATGATGATTACGACAAGCTGATAATTCTCTGCGACGCATTGGGCGATGCAAACGGCTTGTGTATTCTTGAAAAAAGATTTATTGACACGACCCGACGTTACGGAATTTATCCTTTCACCGTTGACCGCTGGAACAAGACGTATGAATACAAGGAATATTTTGAAAAAAGGATAGGCAAGTCGGTTTATGCCGTCCTCCCTGATATTGAAAAGTGCATATATTGCTGAAAAAAGGAGCTGTCGCAAATTAGCGAAGCTCCTTTTTGAGGTTCAGATATTTTTTGAATGTGTTTACGAAATATGAAAGTCCGTCTGTTGCAAGCAGGATCAGAACGGGAACGAAAACCAATAGGTATCTGCTGTTACATTCCCAAATAAGCATGAAGTTAAATATTCCGAAGATTGCAATTCTGCCAGCAAGAAGTATTTGGTTTGTGGTTGATTTTTTCCTTTTCAAGCTCTCAATAGCCGAAAAAAGAAGTCCGAGAATTATAAAAATATAATAAATCCAGAAGTAGACTAAGCTTATCGGATAAAGGTCGCCGTGCCATGTAAAAAGTCTTGTAAAAATGCCTTTGGTATAGATAGATCTTCTTCCGGCATAAAAGCTTCCTTCCAAGGTGCAGCTGCCAAAGGTGCGGATAACCTTATCGGAAAAAGTATGGTTTAATAATCCGAAAAATCCGTAATCTTTAACTCTTTTTTCGATTTCTTTTACAGTGGCTTCTTCTTTTTTCTGGTAGGTATCAAAGCTTGACGTGTAATCGACATCCTTTTGTAAATACCCGCCGTAGCCAAGCCCCATCATTATCCAATGAGTCGGTGGAAATTCATATTTTTCCTCTAACGCTTTGGTGATACCGAATTTATCTCTGTAAATCGGTTTAGCCACCGCACTTACACCTTTTACGGTTGCACCTAATGTTACAATGCTGATAAGGAAAAAGCACACAAACTGTTTAAATGAAATTTTATTAAAGATCATACCTATCAAAATAGCCACAAAAACAATAAAGGAATTTATTTTTATCAAGAACGAAAAAGCTCCCACGATACCAAAGAGAATATAAAGTATGATTTTAAATTTAACGCTTTCGGCTTTTTGCATTTTGAAATACAAAAACATCATTATCGACACCGTTAAAACGCAGGGAATGTCGGTGTAGAAAAATTCGGCATAAAGGTAAAGCGGCGCAAAAAACAAAGTAATTATGCCCGTAAAAAAAGCTTTTTTCGGAGAAAAAATGACTTTCGCGGAACGGTAAATAAATTCAATGGCAATCTGCATAATAATGACAGAAACGACCATTGTGAAATGCTTATAAAAATGTATTTCAGCGTTGCCGACAAACAGCTTAACGAACTTAAACAGCGAAACAAGGCAAAGCAGCCAAAACTGATTGTTGGGGTATCGAGCGTAGTAGTCAAGCTTGTCAATTTCTGCGGTTTCAATATAATTATATGCCGTTTGGATAAGTCCGCCCCAGTCCCATGAAAAACCGACCTGAAGGGAAAAAGCTGATTTCATCATAAAAGCAATTGATATGATTCTTAGAATCCACCAAGCTCTTTCATAATTTATTTTTTCTAAAAAATCGGTCTTTTTAATACAAACAAATAAAAATAAGGCAACCGTAGGGATAACCAATAACCCCGCAACAAATGATTGAATAACCATTTGTGAAAACGCCGCCTCAAAAATCAGTATTGATACAATAAAAAAACAAACATTAAAAATATTGTTTACAACTTGTTTCATTCATTTTCACCTTTCAAAGTATACCTTTAATACTTGTGACATAAATTATAGCACACTAAGTTTTAGGCTACAACAGAAAATTGTAATTATTGTTTCATGCAATTATAATAAGTTTGTCACAATTTCCGTAATCATGAGTTTTAGAAAAAATAAAAGCCATAATCGCGTAGGCTCCATTATAAACCCTGCGAATTAAGGCTTTATATATTTAATCAAATTTTATTTGCCAATTATCATTTTCATGTGCTTCAAAGCACATTTTGACCTGTTTGGCATTGTTCTTTTCTTCTGCAAGCGGCGGCAGATCGTCAAGTGTAAAATAATCAAAGCCCGTCGTTTCGATATTGCTTTCAAAGTGTCCGCCGATGAGCGAGCAAAGAACAAAAATCTTGCAAATTCCGTAGGCATAAACGGGAAGATTGTGCTTGTTTCTATCCTGTACGGCGATAATTCTTTCTGCCCTGACGTCGAGCCCCGATTCTTCCTTGACCTCTTTGACAGCATTTTCGCCGACGGAAACATTGACATCGACCCAGCCGCCCGGGAGCGACCATTTGCCGTTGTTCTCTCTGACAAGGAGAATTTTTCCGTCCTTGAAAACCGCCGCTCTTGTGTCGAGCTTCGGGGTTTGATAACCTGCTTCGTTGCAGAAGAGATTTTTTACCTTGTCAATCGGAATTTCTGATTTGTGAGCTACCATTTCTGCCGAGATTTCACGGATGCGCTCAAATCTTTCGATGTCGTAGGCGTCCTTGCTGTAGGTCAAGCCTACCTGTGCAAGGCTTTGCAGTTCAACCGCCCAGTCGAGCCATCGCATTTCTTCGTTCATAATCTCAACCCATATTTGAAAATCTTTCTACTGCCTTGGTGAAGCTTTCAATCGTTTTGTCCGCGTCACCATGCTCAATTCCGTCACGCACGCAATGCTTGATGTGGCCCTCAAGCACAACCTTGCCGCAGCCGTGAAGAGCCGATTTTGCGGCATTTATCTGCGAAAGCACGTCCTCACAGGGCACGTCCTCGTCTATCATTCTGTCAATTGCCTGAACCTGACCGATGATTTTCTTCAGCCTGCGGTGCAGATTTTCGGCGTCCATACACTGTCTCATATTTCATCCTCCATACGATAAGGGGTATTACTATATTAAAGCTTTTTACAGGAAAAGTCAAGCTTCGGAATGCTTTGAACGCTCATTTTCAATTTTATCAATGCTGTCGTTGTGCACAAGCTCACGCAAAGACTTTATATATTCCGAGAAGTCCGTTTTGTCGTTGCCATAAGTCATTTGCAGGTCGTATTCAAGCGGAAGCCATGTTGAAATATCGCTCTCGTTATGCTGAATAAGGGCTTCAAGGCTGTCCATAGCCTTGTATATTTTCGCTTCAAGCGTTTTTCTCTCCGCCATTTCTTCGTAAAGCGCCGCCATTTCCGTGCAAAACGGCTCAGGCAGGGATTTTACCCAATCGAGCAGAAGCCTTTCCTCCTGCTTTTCGTTTTCTTCGGTTTTCTCAAAGGTCGGAATATCACCCGTAAATGCTTCGCCGAGGTCGTGTATGAGGCACATCTTAAATATCTTTTCAAAATCCGCTTCGGGGAATTCGTCGCTGACAAGGTAAGCCATGAGAGTCATTCTCCATGAATGCTCGGCAACGCTTTCCCTGCGTCCGCCCGAGGTATAGCAATGCCTTGTTGCGTCCTTTAGTCGTTCGGCAACGGCAAGCGTTTCGATAAGCTTTCTCGGTTCCATGTGGATACTCCTCAAGTCATTTTTATCGGCTTGATTTTATCGCCGTCAAATTCGACCTTGTCAATGCAAAGAAATCTTGCGTCACGGTCCTTGATATCCTCACGACGGCGGTGGTAAACCATCAGCATCTCGCCGTTTTCAAGCAGGAAATAGCCGTTGTGTCCGGGACCTTCGGCAACTCCGGGCTGAGAGGAAAGAATCGTTCCGAGACTTTCAAAAGGACCGAGCGGACTGTCGGCTATCGAATAATCCACACGGTATGTTCCCTCGCCCCAGCTTCCGCAGGAATACATGAAATAATATTTGCCGTCCTTCTTCATCATGCAGGGACCCTCAACGTAATCGTTCGGTGTGATTTCTTTAAAAGTCTCGCCGTCATTAAACGGAACGAAGCCTGTCATGTCCTCGTTCATTTTGCATACATTGCAATGCTTCCAGCCGCCGTAGTAAAGGTAAACAGTGCCGTCATCGTCCTTGAAAAGGTGAGCGTCAATCGGCTGAGCGCCGTTGATAATCGTGCCTATCAAAGATTTGCCGAGGTAGCCCTTGAACGGTCCCGTCGGCGAATCGGAAACCGCGATTTCAAGTCCGCCGCCCTCGTTATCCTCATGAATATCGTTTGTGGCAAAGATGTAGTAATATTTACCGTTTTTTTCTATGATTGTCGGCGCCCATACAGCTTTTTTCACCCAAGGAAAATCATTCATATCAATAATTGACTCGATTTTTTTCCAATGCTCAAGATCGTCGGAAATAAACATATCCTGATTGAGCTGCTGCTCATAAGGGAGACTTCTTGTAACGTAAATGCAGTATTTCCCGTTGTAAATCCTTGCTTCCGGGTCAGCGTGCCAGACCTCGGAGATAGGGTTGTTGAATTTCATAACGCACTCTCCTTATTTGTTAAAGATTTCATATTCGGGCAACGCTGTTTTTAAAGCATTGAGAACACATTTGCGGGGCTCAAAGAAATTATGATAATACTGACTGTTAAGCGTTTCCATTTCGTTGACTGCCGATGGGTTGCTGAGAAAAAACTCGGCTTTTTCGCAAAGCTCATCGCTTGAGGCAAAGGATAAATAATTCTTTCCCTCGCTGAAATCTCCCGGGAGAACATAGCGAAAAGGATCAGAAAGGATCGCTCTGCCCGAAGAAATAAGCTCGCCGAATCTTGCACCGATGCAATACTGATGTCCGCTTGAAATTATACCGATTATGTTTGAATGCATGGTTTCAAGATATCTGCCTCTTGTTGCGATTCGTTCGTCGTTTGTTATCAGCTCGGGACAATTCCTCCTTGCATAGTCCCCGTCGGCAATTCCGCCTATAAGGCGGTCGCCGTATTCCTTTTTCAATGCCGAGCATATATCTATTCTTTTAAGATTTATGTCGCGAAGCATTGCCGAACACTCGGCGGCAAGCTTTTTCGCGCCTTCGTCATCGAGAAACGGATATGAAGCCTTAATTTCCTTGTCGGTAACAATTTCTTCATTCAGCCGCGTCCAGAAAAGAAGATTATATGAGTTGAAGTGATTCAGGTTTTCGGTGTTTCTGTAATCGTGCAGTCTTATGTATTCCTTGTGATGCTTGACCGAATACATGAATTTTATTATGCCGTCACGGGAAAATCCGTATTTCTCGGCAAAAATTTTGTCGTACGGATTATCGGGACAGGTTGCGGTAAAGGTCCCTGCCACGAACGGATAAATTTTGCTCTGATTGCGAAGTCCGATGTATTTTTTTGGATCGCAGTTGCTTTTAAAAAGGGCTGTGACCTTATCTGCCTGGCTGTCAAAAAGCTCGCTGTCCAGAAAGCTCTGGTAGCCGTTTTCATAATCAAATACAATAAGCTTGCCGTCTACGGACGCTTCGATTATATTATTATGCTGGTAAAGTCCGTCCTTCAAAAAATTATCATAACAGGTAACTTTTCCCAATTTCAGAACCCCATCCTTTTCAAGCAGGCTGAAGCCCGCAAGTATCCATGATGCAGGCGGGCGGTGACAGTAGCGTATATTGAAAATCGGAATATCGGATCGGGACATTATGATACAGCTCCTTTTCAATGTCGGTGTATTTAATATACCATACTGTATATAAATTTGCAAGAAACGGCAATAAAAAACTTGCGGCTAAAAACCGATCGGTTGCATATGATGAAAGTCTGTGCTATAATTAAATAAAATACCGAAAGGAACGCCTCAATATGGATAAAATCAAAAAAACTTCGGCTTCGGCATGATGAGACTGCCGATGAACGGCGAAGAGGTTGATATTGAAGGAACCAAGAAAATGGTTGATACGTTTTTAGACGCAGGCTTTAACTATTTTGACACAGCCCACGGTTATATTCAGGGCAAGAGCGAAACGGCAATCAAGGAATGTCTTACCGACCGTTATCCCCGTGAAAGCTATATTTTAACGGATAAGCTGACAGGTAATTTCTTTAAAAAGGAAGAGGATATTCGTCCGTTCTTTGAAAGTCAGCTTGCCGCATGCGGTGTTGATTATTTTGATTTTTACCTTATGCATGCGCAGAATTCCGAGACATATAAAATGTTCAAGTCCTGCCGCGCATATGAGACTGCTTTTGAGCTGAAAGCAGAGGGTAAGGTGCGCCATGTCGGAATTTCTTTCCATGATAAGGCGGAGGTGCTTGAACAGATATTGACCGAATATCCGCAGATCGAGGTAGTTCAGATCCAGTTTAATTACGTTGACTATAACGATCCGGGAGTTCAGAGTCGAGCCTGCTATGAGGTTTGCAGAAAATTCAACAAGCCCGTGCTTGTTATGGAGCCTGTGAAGGGCGGCCATCTTGTCAATTTGCCCGATGAGGCAAAGGCTGTTTTTGACGAGCTGAACGGCGGAAGCTATGCGAGCTATGCACTGCGATTCGCCGCGGGCTTTCCAGGTATCATGACGGTTCTTTCGGGCATGAGCAACATGGAGCAGATGGAGGACAACATCAGCTTTATGAAGGACTTTAAGCCGCTTGGCGAAGCCGAGCTTGCAGCTGTTGAAAAGGTTCAGGAGATATTCAAGAGCAAAAACCTGATACCGTGTACCGCTTGCCGCTACTGCACAGACGGCTGTCCGAGGCATATTTCAATTCCCGATCTGTTTGCAGATATGAACGCTAAGCAGATCTATCACGATTGGAATGCCGATTACTATTATTCAGAGGTTCACACCTCAGAGGGACGGAAGGCATCCGATTGTATAAGGTGCGGCAAATGTGAAAAGGCATGTCCTCAGCATCTTCCGATTCGTAAGCTTTTGGTTGATGTCGCGGAGTGCTTCGAAAAGAAATAAACCTTGAAAAATAAGGAATGATATGTTAGAATATCAAAAAATAACCGCAATGTAATATTGCGGCAATCCAGATTGGGTGGTATTGGTATGTCAAAAGAAAAAGGATTTTTTGCGGAATTTAAGAAGTTTATTATGCGCGGCAACGTTATTGATCTTGCAGTCGGCGTTATCATCGGCGGTGCATTTCAGGCGATAGTCAGCTCACTTGTTGAGGATATTGTTACTCCGTTGCTCGGCATTATTTTAGGTAAGGTTGATTTTTCAAATCTTGCTGTAACGATTGGTGACGCTTCAATCGGTTACGGTAAGTTTATCACGGCGGTTATCAATTTCTTCATCATGGCGCTTGTTATCTTTGCCATTGTCAAGACCATCAACGATGTATCCGACCGCTTGCACAAGAAGCCCGAGGAGAAGCTTGCACCGACAACAAAGGTTTGTCCCTATTGCAAGTCTGAAATTGATATTGAGGCTACAAAGTGTCCTCACTGTACATCGGATATTGAATAATTAAGGAGCGGATAATATGCAGGAGGTAATCCTGAAAAAGGTGATGTTCGGCGGCTACGATTGCTATGAGGTCATGAACCATATCAACGCAATGCAGATCAAGCTGAACAGAGCGAAGAAGGATTCCGATAAGCTCGACAGTCTCAGACATGAGGCTGAGGATCTGAAAAAAGAGATAGCCGAAAAGGACAGTGAAATGCTTCGGCTGACCGAAAAAATTGAAGAGCTGAAGCAGGGATCCGAAAAGAAGCAGTCGTCAAAACATTTTCTCAATCAGACAGAGGAGTATACCGATAATTATATCGGAGCAGCGCGCTCGCTTGAAAAATCTGTCAAGGATCTTACGGCGGAGCAGGTGCTCGGCGCGAAGCAAAGCATACATAGCCTTCAGACGGAGCTGGAAGAGGTTTCGGCTCAGGTCGGCGAAATCTTTGTTTCGGTTTCGGATCTCAGAAATGAGTATAAGGAAATCAGCAAGAGCTACAAGGAAATGATCAGCGAAACATCGCCGTCCGAGAAAAAGGAAAAGAAAGCATCCGAAAAAAAGGCGGCGAAAAAGACTTCTTCAAAGAAAACAACAAAAAAATCCTCGCCGAAAAAGACTAAGGCCGATAATGCAGAAGCATTGGAGCTTATCAGGCAGAGCGAGGAAAAGTATAACAACTTATAATAGGCGCTGCCACATTTAGCGCAGACCAAAGAGCAAAAATAAAAGCTATAATTCACAAATGGCGATTAAACGAAATGACCAAGAGTGGATTATAGCTTTCTTTTTTATATGTAATGGGAAATTTTTGCTCTTTTAACCATTTTTTTGCCCTCTCGCAGTACACAAAGTACAGCTTCGGGACAAAGAAAACGTTTTCTGCATCTAAATGCGGTAGCGCCCTTTGCGGCGGAACAATTTGATTGGAATATTTAAAACCTAACTGTAATCTCTCCGCTAGAGAGATTTTTTGTTTTACCGTTTTCGCTGACAATCAGATTGGCGTTATCATCAATTCCGATTGCCGTCGCAAAATGCTCAACATTGTTTTCGTAATATTTTATTTCCCTGCCGATAACGCAGGATTTTTTTCTGTAATAATCAAGGTAGGTTCTGTTCTCAATGTCGGCGGCAAAGGCAATCATTTTTTCAGTGACCTTTGCAACAAAAATATTTCTGTCGATCTCCTCGCCGAGCGAGCCCGCTCTTGTGCCGACATCGTCGGGAAATTCCGTCGTGCTGATGTTAACACCTATTCCTATGCAAAGTCCGTCAACCCTGCCGTTCTTCACAATTGACTGAACAAGAATTCCGCAGACCTTTTTACCGTTTACATAGATATCGTTCACCCATTTTATTTTCGGGTCAAGGTCGGTCATTTCTTCAATCGTTTTTGCAACCGCAACAGCAACGGCGGAGGTAACAAAAACCACATCCGTCAGCTCACCTTCGGGGTGAATAATAATTGAGAAATATATGCCGCTTTTGGCAGGAGAATAGAAGCTCTTGCCCTGTCTGCCCTTGCCGTTTGTTTGTGCCTCTGCGGCGACGAGAATATTTCCGTCAACTGTTTTGGCAAGCTCGATCGCCCTCGTATTGGTCGAATCTGTCACGTCATATGTGACAACGGTTGTATCGGGAAGCATTGATGAAATAATTTCTTGGTTCAGCATATTTTCACCCTTTCGGCGTTTGTATCTCTCCTAAAATAATATCACTCAATTCATCTTTTTACAAGCACAATTTTTGCTGCGAGGAATAGAATGTAATATAACGATGAATGAGGTGATCCGATGGACAACAGCTGTTTTTATTACGGAGTGAACACGGCGGACGGAGTGCACTCGGGATTTTTTGAGTCTGAAAAGATTGAGAGAATAATTGTTGTTAAAGGCGGATCGCCCGAGCTGAAGGATAAAATTTTTATCGAGCTTTCGGAAGAGCTTTTTCAAAGAAATATTCAAAACGAAATGCTTTTTTCTTTTGAAAGCTGTTGCGGAATTATTTGTGCTGATGAAAAAATTCTTATTGCAGACAAAAAGTTTTTGAAAGAGAATCAAATAAAAAATGCAGAAAAAATTATAGATCTGAATGAAATCTTTTTGGAGAAAATTCCTCGTGAGCTTTTACATATTTATGAGAAAGAATACGATAAAAAAATTAAACGGTGCAACAGGTTTTTGGCGGCGGCGGACAGCGTGAAAAAAGACGCTTTGCGTATTGATGCAAAGTCAGTGAACATCGGAAGCGTTGTCAATTATTCCTCAAAGCTTTGGAAAAAGCTCGGCGCAGAGATGCAGGGGAGCGTCGGAACGGAGACGAAAAAGTTTGTTTCCTGCATAACGCCCGACGGCTCGGAGCTGAATATGAAAGCGTTTGATAAGTGCGAGAGGTTGTCCGTAATTGTTGACAAGACAGGAGCGGTATCGACGATGATCGTTGACCGACTGCGCCGCTATGCGCTCGGTTCGGGATATGATGTTGTGAGCTGTATTTGCTCGCTCGACGGAAAAACGGTTGAGCATATTATTGTGCCCGAGCTGAGCTTCGGAGCTTTTTCCTCGGAGCATTATCACAGAATTTTGCCGAAAAAAGAGCGGCGGGTTTTTGCTTCAAGGTTTCATACCATGGACAGTGAGCTTTACAAAAACAGAATAAATTTTTCGCTGAAAGCTTACCGCTCACTGATGAACGAAGCCTTTGAATCGCTGATAGGCGCGCAGGTGGAGGAGAAAAAAATAAATTATATTTTCGGCAACGTTACTGATGTTTACGATGCGGTCACGGAAATAATCGAAAGCATATAAATAAAAATCCGACCCTTGAAATTATCAAAGGTCGGAAATTTTTTATTCTGCAATTAGCTCATTTTGTTCTGTGTCTGCCGCATCAAGCTTCTTTATCTTTTTTAAAAGAATGATTGTGCTGATAACGTCAAGAACGGGGATGAATTGTAAAACATAGTGGATAAGCGAAATGCTGTCGCCGTGCCTTTTGCGAAGCACTGCTACATTTGCCGCTCCGAAAAATCCGCTCTGCACAATGAAAGCGCAGGTGTACCAAATCGGAAAAAGAATCGGAATTACTGCCATAACCACAAGACCGCGGCTGGCACCAATGAGAACAACAGTATATGCTAAGCCGTAAATGAAATTGAAAATATAAAACGGAATCGTTTTAAGCTTCAAAAGTAACCATGATTTTTTCAGTGGATCATATTCCGATTTTATATACATTTTTACCGCTGTTGCCGCACTGAGACAGCCCACAACCTGAACAGCGATAAATGAAATTGTCAGAACAATAAAAAATATTATTGCCCAGATTTTCATTTCTCCTGTTGCTTCATCCGTTCCGTAGCCAAGCGCGGGGAGGATTCCGTATTGCAATGCCAATTGAATATAGAGCATAACAAAAAATGATTTTACCAATTTCATTTTCTTTCCGCCCCTTTCGGCTTATGCCTGAACCTTGTGGAAAATCTTCTTGCCCTTCTTAACGATTATTGCATTTGCCTTGAGGTCATCCGAGGTGAATGAAAGTCCGATGTCGGTTACTTTCTTATCGTCAACGGACACGCCGCCCTGCTGAACAAGACGTCTGCCCTCGCCGCGAGATTTTGTAATATTTGTTTTGAGAAGAATGTCAAGAATATCAATCTTTCCGTCGGTGAAATCTGCATCCGAAAGAGTAGTTGCCGGCATATTGTCGAGGTTTGCCCCGCCGCCGAAGAGTGCCTTTGAAGCCTCTCGCGCCTTGGCTGCTTCTTTCTCACCGTGGACGAGCTTTGTAAGCTCAAACGCAAGGATATCCTTTGCCTCATTGAGCTGTGCGCCCTCCCAATGATCCATTGCGTCAATTTCCTCAAGCGGAAGGAAGGTGAGCATACGGATACACTTGAGAACGTCCTGATCGCCGACATTGCGCCAGTACTGATAGAATTCGTACGGGCTTGTCTTTTCGGGGTCAAGCCAAACAGCGCCCGAAGCGGTCTTGCCCATCTTTTTACCCTCGGAGTTCATGAGCAGGGTGATCGTCATTGCATAAGCGTCCTTGCCGAGCTTCTTTCTGATAAGCTCTGTGCCGCCGAGCATGTTTGACCACTGGTCGTCGCCGCCGAACTGCATATTACAGCCGTACTCCTTGAAAAGGTGATAGAAGTCGTAGCTCTGCATGATCATGTAGTTAAACTCAAGGAAGCTGAGACCCTTTTCCATTCTCTGCTTGTAGCACTCGGCGCGAAGCATGTTGTTGACGGAGAAGCATGCACCGACCTCGCGAAGAACGTCAACATAGTTGAGGTCGAGAAGCCAATCGGCATTGTTTACCATCATTGCCTTGTCCTCGCCGAATTCAATGAAACGGCTCATCTGTTTCTTGAAGCAGGCGATGTTGTGGTCAATGTCCTCCTTAGTAAGCATTTTTCTCATGTCGGTTCTGCCGGATGGGTCACCGATCATGCCTGTGCCGCCTCCGAGAAGGGCGATCGGTCTGTTTCCTGCCATCTGAAGTCTCTTCATAAGGCAGAGAGCCATGAAATGACCTACATGAAGGCTGTCGGCTGTCGGGTCAAAGCCGATGTAGAAAACTGCCTTTCCGTTGTTGATAAGCTCCTTGATTTCGTCTTCGTCCGTGACCTGAGCAATGAGTCCGCGGGCAACAAGTTCGTCATAGATTGTCATTTTGATGTTTCCTTTCTCGTGAAAAAATATTAGACAGAAAAAGCCCCCTGCCCTTAGGGCAGAGGACGAATTATCGTGTTACCACCTCTGTTCACCGAACCCTCACGGGAGCGGCCTCAGCGAGTACATACATACTCTGACGTTTAACGCACGCACACGGCGCGGCCTACTGCAATTTTCAGCCACGCAGCTCGGGGATGTATTTGGGCGAAACTCTCACGCTTTCTCGCACCGACCGAAAGCTCTCTTGGCATCCTTTTTCGCTTACTTCTTCCCGTCAAGGCTGTTGAGAGCATTATATATTGTTTAAAGAATTTTGTCAAGCGGTTGACGTGAAAAAGAAAAAAGTGTAAAATATTCTGCGGTTATTAAAAGTTAATGGAGCGGAAAATATGAGAATGCGAAGAAAAAAGAATCTCGACAAAAGACTGGACAGCTGCGGCAGTCTGATTTTTTCTATCGAGAGCGAGGATAAAAACTTTAACACGGCAATCAAAGAAAAGGAATACATCGACCTTGAAAAATGGTTCGGCAATTCCAATCCCGTTCGCCTTGAGGTCGGCTGCGGAAAGGGACAGTTCGCCGCAGAAATTGCAAAGCGTAACCCCGATATCAATTATATTGCGGTCGAAAAATGCGCCAACGTTGTTGTAATCGCCGCCGAAAGAGCGATTGAGGAGAATATCCCTAATCTGCGTTTTATCAAAGGCTCGGCGGAGTATCTTCCTAAGTATCTGCCCGACGGAATTTTTGACAGGGTGTATCTTAATTTTTCCTGTCCGTTCCCGAAGAAAAAGTATGCGAATCATCGCCTGACGAACAGAAAATTTCTTGCGATTTTTGACCGACTGATGACCGCCGACGGAGAAATTCATCAAAAGACGGATAATATGCATTTCTTTGAATATTCGATTCAGGAGTTTTCCGAATACGGAATGGCAATAAAAAATGTCTCGCTTGATCTTCATAACAGTGACTTTGAGGGCAACATCGTAACGGAGTATGAAAAGAGATTTTCAGATCTCGGTCAGCCGATTTACCGCCTTGAAGCTTACAAAAGATAATCGGACAAAATAATTAAAGCAACCTCTCTTTGAATAAATCAATGGGAGGTTGTTGCTTTAAAATAATTATTTTTTCAGCTCAACTATGGTAATATTTTTTGCGGGGATTTTTGCTTGATTTATAACAAGGTCTTTGATTTGCAGTGACACGTTGTCCGTCAGAACACCCTTGCCGACAATTACCTGACAAACGTCGCCGTCGATTATGACAAGACACTCGTTTGAGATTTTCGCCGTAATAAGATTTTCGAGATCGGCTTCGCTTTTAATTGCCTTTGAAAGCTCTGCTAAGGATTCGGCGGCTTCCTCCGCCGCGTCGGAATCCGATTTTGCGTCCTTGATTACGGCATTAAGCGTTTCCTTTGCCTCGTCATGCGCCGCTTCGCGTTTGACCTTGAAATCCGCCATTGTTTCAGATGCCGCAGTTGTTGCGGAAACATACTGCGCGTCACCGAGATTCTCTACCTGGCGGTTGACGGTAGTTTTACCTGTATCGACTACAGATTTTACCCCGGGCCGTGCAAAATACCAGTTGACAAATACCGCCGCAGAGAGCGTAAGCACAAGTGCAACGGAAACCAAATGCTTTTTCTTGAGTATCATGTTCATCACTAACCTCCGATATATTATTCCGATGTCGGTTTAATTTTTGCAATGCTTATTCGATTTGTGCTGATCCCGAGAACTGCCGAAACCGTTGAAATAATTTCTTTCCTTACGTTGGCGGAGTCGGCGCCCTCGCAGACAATGGCTACTCCTCTTATCTCGGGCTCGATCACCTTGAGAAGAAGTCCCGATTCCTTGCTGTCAGAATCAATCACAATGTACTCACGTTCCTTTGAACCGTCACTGCTTTTTTCTTTGACAGCGTACACGTTTTCGTCACCCGAGGCAAGCGTAACCATGACCTCGGTACGGCCTGCACCGTTGATTGCCGAAACGATTGAAGTCAGGCGTTTTTCGATATCCTCCTCGTAGCTGTCGCGAATATCGGTGACGGGTTCTTTACTGCTTTCATCCGCCGTATCCTTTTTCGTTGGCATCAGCTCCGATAAGGTCAGCAGAATTATTCCCGCAAGACCGACGCAAACTATTGCGGCAACCTTTTTGTCACGCTTGATTTTTTCAAGAATTTTTTCAACGGCTTTTTTCATTTTTTCACCTCGATTTTTGTTTTAATTCCCAACTGATTATTTAAATTTTTTTCGGCATTTTCAAAATTATTTTCGTAAGTTTTTTCTGCATAAATCTGCACGCTTTCAATCTTCATTTCGTTGCCGTTTTCTATATTGATACTTATGCGGATGTCCGCATTTTTTATTCCGCATTCTTCAAGAATGTCAGAAATTTTTTCTTTTATTTGGTTTTCAATATAATCTGAGGCTTCGCCGTTCGCGCTTTCGTTGCTTTGAATTTCAGGAAGCTCGATTCCATTGATCAGCTCGATCGGGTCAGCTCCCGAAAGAAAAGGGCTGAGGATTGCACACATGAGAAACAGCGAGACAGCCGCACGGACGAGCTTTTCCGTTGAACCCTCGGGGGAGATGAAAAGAATAATTGCACCGACTATTGCCGAGATCGTGATGCCCAATGACCATTGCTTTATTTCATTCATTTTATCCCGCCTTTATAACAAGAATGAGCGCCGTGGAAATGATGAAAAGCACCGCGTTGAAAAGCAGAACCACATTCAAAAGCGTGAGAGATGACGCAAGAGCACGGAGCAGATCTGCGATGCTTTGCTGATTAAAAAGCTCGCCGACCGCAGCGGAAAGCCTCAGCGCAAAAATCCAAAAAAGCAGCTGCATGCATGACGGAAGATTTATCAGCGTAATGGCGGCGATTCCAAAAATTCCGATCGTGCTTTTGACGAGGACAAGACTGCCGATTATTCCCGAATATGCCTCACTCAGCGCACCGCCGACAACGGGGACCGCCGAGCTTATGACGAGCTTTATTCCCCTTGAAGCGACCGTGTCCGCCGCATTGGCAAGTGCGCCTTTTATTCCGAGAAAGGAGACAAAAAGCGTCGAAACAAAGGTCAGAACTGCTGTTACTGATTTTTTGATCAGTGATGTTATTCCGCCGAGCTTGAAGGAGGGCATTATTGAGCCTGTAACATCGAGAGCCATGACCGCGCCGACGATCGGAACTATGTAGCTGTTGGAAAGTCCCGAAATAATCTGAGCTCCCGCAAATGCAATTGACTGAAAACTCGCGGCAAGCGTCGGATTACCCGTCACCGTAACTACGGCGGCGAGAACGGGAATAAGTGCAAGCATCAGCTTTTCGCCTACTGCAATTGATGAAACTGCCGAGCTTACGGCGGTTGAAAGCGGAGAAATGACTGAAATAACGCACAGAAGCGTTCCGACGATGCTGACTATCGTTTTGATTCTCGTGTCCTCGGGGGCAAAGCACTCGAAAATTGCAATTAAAATTATCACGGCAATCAGGCGGACGGCAGAGCGCGTCGGAGCTTCAATGTTGCCTGTGATAAGCTTTTTTGTCAGCGTCCAGATTTTTGGCGGAGTTACGCCGAACATGGAGTCAAAGTCGGCAGTGTCGGCGCCGATATCCTTTAAAAGCTCCTGCGTTTCCGAGTCGAGAGAATCGTATATTTCTTTTACATCGTCGGCATATGTTTTAGCGCACGATGAAACGGAAAAAATAAAAGATGTAATGATAAAAATTAAAATAATTCCCAAAATTTTTTCAAGCTTCATTTTATTCAAGCAGCCCCTTTGAAATTTCAGCAAGCGTTTTTATGAGCGAAAGACACATGGCAAGAATGACAGCCTTGCCGACAAGCTCAACAACGGTTGCAAGCGCTGAATTTGCGCTGTCCTTGCAGATATCCGAACCGATTTTAGTTATCGCGGCAATGCCGAGAACCTTTACAAGCAGCTCGATGTAGCCGCCGCCGATAACCTGAGCTTCGGAAAACAGACTGTCCGTTTCTGTAAAAATATTTTTAAGATATCCCACGGCAAAAAAGCCGAGAACGATAATTCCCGCGAGCTGAACCGCAACGGAAAGATCGGGTCGGTATTGACGGACGATGACCGTAAAAACGGCACAGATTATGCCGATTATTGCAAACTTTACCGCATCCATATCAAAGTCCGAAAACGGCGGCTGCCGAAGAATAGAGGTCTTTTAGCTCGGGAATCAGCATTGCAACAACGGCAATAAGCCCTGCGAGCACAACGAGCATCGCGTATTCGTCACGGCCCGAACGGCTGAGAATTTGCTGTAAAACGGCAACAATAATACCGACAGCCGCAATTTTGATTACCAGTTCCATGTTTCGCTCCTAAGTCATAATAAAACAATAAAAATTCCGATTCCCGACAGCATACCCAGACCGCAGGCGAGAGAGGCGTAGCGCTTGCGCCTGTCGCGGGCTTCGCTGAGCCGCTCATTTGCAAGCTTTTCGTGATATCGACAGCTTGAGATTTGCCCGTCAATGTCGCTCCTGCCGAGGCCTTCGCCGAAGGAATACAGTATGCATGCGTCCTCTCCGTCCACATTGTCCGAGACGGCGATCGAGCTTGCCCACGCATTTACGATATCCTCGCCGGCTTCCGAAAGTGAGAGACACTTGGGTAAAAAGTCCAGTTCTTTAAGTTCGTCCTTCTCGCTCAGCTTTTTTATAAGCTCCTCTGTCGGACGTTCGAGATAGTTTATTTCGTTTTCAATTGTGCCGAACATCAAAACGATTTTTTCAAGTATACGAACTCTTTTTGTCAGCCTGTATGCCGCATATTGCCCTGTCATTACGCAGGCTAAGCCCAATATGATAAGCGATATTATTTTCATAAGTTTTCCTTTCAGCTTCGGTTAAGCATTATTTTTTTTACCGTAAAATTTTTTTCGGAGAGAAACACACAGGCATCCGCCACGCCCGCCTCGTTTAAAACAGAAAACTGCGGACGCTTCTTTAATTCGTAAAGCTCGGAGCAGTGCATTGTAACTATAAATTTCACTCCGCAATTAACAAGCGTGCAAAGCTCGCGCGCTTCTTCGAGAGAGCCTATTTCATCGCAGATAATTATTTCCGGGGAGAGCGTTCGCAGAGCAATGGAAATTCCCGTAGCTTTAGGATAGTTTTTGAGAACATCTGTGTTACTGCCGAGATCATAGCCGCCCATTTCGCATCGTTCGTCAATTACGGCAATCTTTTTGTGCTCCTCGTCGGAAATGAGACGGCACAGGTCGCGCAGAACCGTTGTTTTGCCTGACATCGGTGCGCCGCATATGATCGTGTTCGGTGCTCTGCCGTGAAAAAGGCGATTGTAAATCGGCAGTGCACATCCCCGATGCTCGGCAGGAATACGGATATTAAGCCCCTCAACGTTTCGTACGGACGTGATTTTGCCGTCACGGACGACCGCCGTGCCGTAAACTCCTATACGGATTCCGTTTTCAAGTGTGATGAAGCCGTCAGCAATGTTTTGCGTTAGACTGTGCACGGAATAGCCGCACAGCTTAACAAAAATTTCTTCGATCTCCGACTGTGAAAAAGAAAGCAGGTCGTTTGAAATAAAGCCTGTGATCCGTCCCGCCCGGGTTAAATAATCCGTTCGGTCCGAAAAAACCAGACTTACCGGCTTGTTCGCTCTGATGCGGATTTCGCAAAGCTCATCTGCGTCCTTTTCCTCAAGAACAGAGAAAACGGGAGGCAGGTATCTGAGTACAACACGGAGAATTTCCTTTTTATCAAACCTCATTTTTACCACCACTAATTCTTTATGACTTCTTGTCCTGAAATAGAACAGGTAAAGATTTAAAATAAGTATGAATTTTCAGCCGTGCTTATTGAAAGATGAGCGGTTATGTGGTACTATATTTAAGATAAATCATATATTATCCGAAAGTGTTTCGAGCATTGGATCTACATAAAAGAGAGGAATGAGACTTTTGAAAAAAAGCATTTTGAAAAAACATCCCGATTCAAAATTTGCAAGATTTCTGGACAACAACATCTATGTTATGCTTGCGTTTATTTGCAGTGCGGTGCTTATGCTCCTGGTCTACTACTGCTTTGATATTATCCCGTTCGGAGAAAAGACCGTCCTCAGAATGGATCTCTACCATCAGTACGGACCGCTGTTTGCTGAGCTTTATGACAGACTGACGCAGTTCAAGAGTATGCTTTACTCATGGAACACGGGCGGCGGCGGAGCTTTCCTCGGCAATTATTATAACTATCTTTCAAGCCCGATCGGCGGTCTGATAGTTCTTGTTTTCGGCCATGAGAATGTTCCCGAAGCGATCGGCGCAATGGTATTTCTTAAGAATGCTCTTGCGGCGGCGGCAATGGCATTTTATCTAAAAAAATCGAACGGAAAGAATGATTTCACGATTTCCGCTTTCGGTATTCTTTATGCATTTTGCGGCTTCTTTATTGCGTATTACTGGAATATAATGTGGATTGACGCAATGTATCTTCTTCCGCTCATCGTTCTCGGAATTGAGCGCATAATCAACAGGCAAAAAGCGACCTTTTATATCGTTACGCTTGCTATTTCATTCTTCTCGAATTATTACATGTCGTATATGATATGTATTTTCTCGGTGCTCTATTTCCTTGTTTATTTCTTCTCAAATTATTCAATTAAAGAGGTTCTTCCGACCAAGCCGATTTATGTTGACGAGGACGGAGAAATATATAACCGCAAGATAGACAATGTTATTTACAGTAGGTTTGTCGAATCGGGATTGCTGTTTGCACTCGGCTCCTTTGTTGCGGTCGGACTTGCTGCGGTTGCGCTTCTTCCGACATATTTCTGCCTCAAGGCATGCTCGGCAACCTCGGGCACATTCCCGACGGACTATCAATTCTATAACAATATTTTCGATTTCCTTGCGAATCATCTTACTTCACTTGAGCCGACGATCAGAAGCAGCGGCGAGGATGTTCTTCCCAATGTTTATTGCGGAATTATTACGGTTATGCTTGTTCCGCTCTATATTTTCTGCGACAAGATCAAGGCGAAGGAGCGCGCGGCTCATATAATTCTTCTTGCTGTTTTCTTCCTCGGATTCAACATGAATTATCTGAACTATATTGTCCATGCGTTCCATTACCCGAACGATCTTCCGTTCAGATTTTCGTTTATTTATTCGTTCGTGCTTCTTTCGATTGCGTATAAGGCGCTTGTAAATATCAAGTCGTTTTCAACCAAGGCATTGCTCGGCTCGGGCGCTGCGACGATTCTGTTTGTCGTTCTTGTTCAGGAGCTTGGTTCAAAAAATGTTCAGGAGGAAGCGGTCTATCTCAGCATTGCTTTTGCCGCAGTATACACTGTCGTTCTCGGACTTATGAAAAAGAAAGAGCTTGCACAGTCGGCGGTTTCGCTCCTGCTTATGTGCTGTGTCTTTGCCGAGGTTGCTGTTTGCGACACGAACCATTTCGTAATGAGCCAGCAGAAGCCGAACTTTGTAAACGGCTATACACAGTTCAGGGAGCTTAAGGAAAAGCTGGACACCGTTGAGGGCAACGATAAATACAGAATGGAGCTCACCGACATCAACACTCTGATGGACGCTTCATGGTTTAACTACAACGGAGTTTCTGTATTCTCTTCGATGGCTTATGAAAAGTCGGCAAATCTTCAGCATAATCTCGGACTTAACAGCAACTATATCAACAGCTATATTTATGCTCCGCAGACGCCCGTTTACAATGCGATGATGTCGCTGAAATACCTTGTCAACAATGACGGTTCAATGATGAACGAACAGCTTTTTGAAAAGGTTTCGGAAAATGACAGCTTTGCGGCATACAGAAATAAATATTATCTTCCGCTTGCGTATTGCGTAAGCGACGAGGTTCAGAAATGGGTAACGACAGGCTCAAATCCGTTTGAAATTCAGAATGATTACTGGACAAGAGCAACCGATGTCGGCGACGTGTTCAAGAAAATTCCGGCAACGACATACACGACAAACAATATCAGAGACGATGAGTCGATTCTCAGTGAAAACTTCACCTACAATATGGACGGCGTAGGCGAGGACGGTTCAATCGTGCTTAAATATGAGATCCCCGAATCGGAGAATGTTTATCTTTATGCCGATTGCAGGAGCGCGGAGACGATTGGTGTTTCAGGCACAAACGGCTACTCCAAAAATCAGGATTCCGATGATCCGTATGTTCTCGACTGCGGATACTATGAAAAGGGCGAAATTCTTACCGTTGAAATCACTATACCGTCCGATAAGGATTCGGGCTATGCCGATATTTATGCAGTCGGCCTTGATATGGAAAACTTTGAGGCGGGCTACAAGATCCTTTCCGAGTCGGCGATGGATATAACGGAATTCACGGATACCCATATTAAGGGTACGGTCAATGTCGGCGCAACCGAGCTTGTGTACACATCAATCAACTATGATGAGGGCTGGGAGATAACGGTTGACGGCGAAAAGGTTGAGCCCGTTGCTCTCGGAGGCGCACTCATCGGAATCGATGCCGCCCCCGGTACGCACACAATTGAAATGACCTATAAGCCGAAGGGCTTTATGATAGGTGCAATTGTTTCGGCAGGCACGCTTGTTGCATTCATTTTGGCGCTTGTGATAATTCACATTGTCAAGAAAAAGAGATATTCGAGCGCATCGGGCAGTGAGCCGTACGATACTTCGGCTGACGAAACGACAGGAGCACCGACGGGTATTGACGCTCTTATGGCGCAGGATCTCGGAGAAAATGCAACGGTCGAGGACGCTGAAAAGCTGCTTGAGGTTCCCGATAAATATGAAATCGACAGGCAGGACCCGACAGAAACGCTTAACAGAGCGGATGAGATCCTCAACACGCAGAAAATAAACATTAAAGAAATTCTTTCCCAGATAGAGGGCAACGACGACACGGAGGGCGAAGAATGAACAGAACCATAATTACCGTAATAGGCAAGGACAGGGTAGGAATCATCGCGAGGGTTTGCACCTATCTTGCCGAGAACGATATAAACGTTCTTGATATCAACCAGTCAATCGTTCAGGGCTTCTTTAACATGATAATGATAGTTGACGCTCAGAACGCAAAAAAAGACTTCGCCGTTCTCAATGAAGAGATTGAGAAAATCAGCGAAGAGCTCGGCGTAAAAATCAAGATGCAGCACGAGGATATTTTCAACGTAATGCACAGAATCTGAGGTAGGCTATGATAAATTCCTTTGAGGTTCGTGAAACGAACAAAATGATTGAAGAAAACAACCTCGACGTGCGTACGATCACCATGGGCATAAGCCTGCTCGACTGTATTTCGTCCGAGGTTGACAAAACCTGCGATAATATCTATAAAAAGATACTTTCAAAGGCAGGAAAGCTCGTTGAAACGGGCGATGGAATTGCGCTTGATTTCGGAATTCCGATAGTCAACAAGCGTGTCTCGGTTACACCGATTTCACTCATCGGTGCGGCTTGCTGTAAGACAACCGATGACTTTGTAAAAATAGCAAAAATGCTTGATAAGGCGGCGCATGAGATAAATGTCAACTTCATCGGCGGCTTTTCTGCGCTTGTTTCAAAGGGAATGACCCCTGCCGAGAAGCTGCTTATTGAATCGATTCCCGAGGCTCTCGCTTCAACGGAAAGAGTTTGTAGCTCGGTAAATGTTGGCTCGACCAAGACGGGTATTGATATGGACGCAGTCAAGCTCCTCGGTGAAACAATAGTCAAAACCGCAGAGCTGACGAAGGACAGCGGCTCGATCGGCTGTGCAAAGCTTGTTGTATTCTGCAATGCGCCCGATGATAACCCGTTTATGGCAGGTGCATTCCACGGTGTGACCGAGGCGGACACAATTATAAATGTCGGCGTCAGCGGTCCCGGTGTTGTCAAGCGTGCCATCAGTGAGGTCAAGGGCAGTGACTTCGGCACCCTTTGCGAAACGATAAAGAAAACCGCCTTCAAGGTCACAAGAGTAGGTCAGCTGGTTGCAAGGGAGGCTTCGCAAAGGCTCGGCGTTCCGTTCGGAATTATCGACCTTTCGCTTGCTCCGACGCCTGCAATAGGCGACAGCGTGGCTGAAATATTGGAGGAAATGGGTCTTGAATATGTCGGCGCTCCCGGCACAACGGCGGCTCTTGCACTGCTCAACGATCAGGTTAAAAAGGGCGGCATAATGGCTTCATCATATGTCGGCGGACTTTCCGGAGCGTTTATCCCCGTCTCGGAGGATCAGGGCATGATTGACTCGGTCAATGCCGGTATGCTCACACTCGAAAAGCTTGAAGCCATGACCTGTGTTTGCTCGGTCGGACTTGATATGATCGCGATTCCGGGTAATACAAAGGCTTCAACGATCTCGGGTATAATTGCCGACGAAATGGCAATAGGAATGATAAATCAGAAAACCACGGCGGTCAGACTGATTCCCGTAATCGGCAAGGACGTCGGCGATACCGTTGAATTTGGCGGATTGCTCGGCTACGCACCGATAATGCCGGTCAACGGCGCGGACTGCTCGGATTTCATCAACAGAGGCGGCAGAATTCCTGCGCCGATACACTCGTTTAAGAATTAAGCTATGAAAAGTTTTGAGATAAAAGCCAATGACGCAGGTCAGCGGCTCGATAAGTTTATAAGAAAAGGCATGCCGAATCTGCCGCAGTCGCTTATGTATAAATACATAAGAAAAAAGCGGATAAAGGTCAACAACAAGCGCGCCGAGATTTCGACGGTTTTGCAGGTCGGCGACGTCGTTGACATGTATATCAACGATGAGTTTTTTGTCAAGCCCGAAACCCGTTACGATTTTACGGGCGCTCCGAGCAGGCTGGATATCCTTTATGAGGACGAAAACATTATGCTCCTTGACAAAAAGGCAGGCTTGCTCTGCCACCCCGACGACAGGGAGTATGTTGATACGCTCATTACAAGAATAAAGAAGTATCTTTATGAAAAGGGCGAGTACAAGCCCGATGAGGAAAATTCGTTCACCCCTGCCCTTGTCAACAGAATTGACAGGAACACGGGCGGAATCGTTATCGCCGCCAAGAATGCCGAAAGCCTCAGAATAATGAACGCTCAGATGAAGCAGAGAACAAATCTTAAGAAATTTTATCTCTGCGTCTGCCATGGAATAATGGAGCGTGACAGCGGACTTTTGGAGGGCTATCTCTTAAAGGACGAGAAAAAGAACACCGTTAAAATTCTCAAGCATCCCTGCGAGGGAGCAAAGAAAATTCGCACAAAATATAAGGTGCTCGGCAGAGATTACGATAAACAGCTCAGCCTTGTCGAGGTCGAGCTCATGACTGGCAGAACTCATCAGATAAGGGCGCATTTTGCTTCAATAGGTCATCCCTTGCTCGGTGACGGAAAGTACGGCACGAACAAGCTCAACAAGGATTTCGGCTATCGCAAGCAGTGTCTTTATTCCTACAAGCTGGTGTTCATGTTTGACGAAAGCGCAGGTATCCTCTCCAATCTCCATTCAAGAGAATTTGAGGTCAAGGACGTCTGGTTCAAGCGCGAATTTGAAAACGGAACATTATAAAAAAACAACCGCCCTCCGTGATGGAAAGCGGTTACTTTTTTATCAAAAATTACTCTGTCTTGTCGTCTCGAATCGGTTTTATTATCCGCTTGTAAAGGACAACGAAGCAGGTGCTTGAAACGACGGATGCGGCGAAGTCGGCGATTGAATATGACCACCAAACGAGGTCGTCATTGCCGATTGAAAGTCCGTATCTCGCAAGGACATATGCTACGGGAATGAGCACGACTAGCTGACGGATAAACGAGCTTATCATCGAGAAAATACTCTTTCCGAAGGACTGGAACACGCCGCTGAGGGCGATGTTGGCGCCTGCAAAAAGGAAGCTCACGCTGATTATTCTCAGCGCAGGAATACCGATTCTGAGCATTTCGGGGGTTGCCGAGAAAAATCCGAGCAAAAACTTGGGCAATGTGAAGAAAAGAATTGCGCCGATAATGCTGAACGCTTCGGCATACACGACCGAAAGCTTGATAGTCTTTATCATGCGATGCTTTTTCATTGCGCCGTAGTTGTAAGCGATTATCGGAATAACGCCATTGTTGAGGCCGAAAATCGGCATACAAATGAAGCTGTTTAGTTTAAAGAATGCACCGAAAACGTTGACCGAAAGCTCCTTGCCGAGTGTGTAGGCGATGAGAATTTTGTTCATGAAATATGTCATGACGGAGCCGATGGCAACCATGAGAATCGACGGAACGCCGATTTTGTAAATTTCGCCGATGAAGCGTCCGCTCGGCTTAAACTTCTTGAAATCGAGGTGAAGATCGGGATTTTTGCGGCGGTTGAAATAGACGGCAAGAATAAAGGCAACAATCTGTCCGATAACCGTTGCGATTGCCGCACCGCGAACACCCATTTTGAACACGAAGATGAACACGGGGTCAAGAATGATGTTGATAATTGCGCCGATGCCCTGAGTTATCATTGTGTAAAAGGTTCTGCCCGTTGACTGCAAAAGTCTCTCGTACATGATCTCAAAGAAAATACCGAAGCTTGCTCCGCAGCAAACCTGAAGATACTTTGTGCCCTCGTCAATAATGTACTGCACGGAGGTCTGCGAGCTGATGAAAAGCTTTGAGCCGAATACGCCGAAAAGGAAAAATGCTATGGAACTGAGCAGGGCAAGAAAAACGCCGTTCTCAGCAATTTTATTTGCACGCTCACCGTTCTTTTCGCCGAGTGCACGGGAGATGAGCGCATTAACGCCGACCGCCGTACCTGTTGCGAAGCCTATCATTAGGTTCTGCGCAGGGAATGAAAGCGAAACTGCCGTGAGCGATTCCTGGTTGACCATGGCAACGAAAACCGAGTCAACAATGTTGTACAGTGCCTGAACGAGCATGGAAATTATCATCGGCAGCGACATGTTGATAATAAGCTTGTTTACGGGCATAACGCCCATTTTGTTTTCTTCCAAAACGTCCTCTCCTTTCGTTTGCATGATATTATAACATATTACGGCACAATTTGCTATACAAAGTTCACAAATAGCGACATATGTATTTTGTGCATAATTGCAGGATATAATGTGGTGAATGTATAAAAAACAGCCGCAGTGATTTATTTCACTGTGGCTGTCGGTTATTTTAATGATAAATTACTCTGCTACAACTTCCTTGAGTATCTGAATTGCCTTTTTAAGGTCGTCCCAATCAATGTTGAGAGAGGGGAGAAGTCTTACCTTTGTCTTTGCTGTCAGGACAAGTACGCCCTTTTCAATGCAGGCATTGGCAACTTCCTTTGCCGGCTTTTCTGTCTCGACGCCGATCATAAGTCCGAGACCGCTGACGGATTTAACGCCCTTTGCACCCTCAAGCTCAGAGAAGATATAAGCCGATTTCTCTTTAACCTCATTGAGAAGCTTATCGTCAATTCTCTTGATGATATTGCATGCACCTGCACAGCTTACGGGGTTGCCACCGAATGTCGAACCGTGTGAGCCGAAGGTGAGAACATTCTCGACCTTTTCGCCGAGCATTGTTGCGCCGATCGGAAGTCCGCCGCCGAGACCCTTTGCCGTTGTAACAACGTCGGGCTGAATTCCGTAGTGCATATAAGCGTAAAGCTCGCCCGTTCTGCCGTTACCCGTCTGAACCTCGTCGATGATGAGAAGCATGTCCTTTTCCTTGACAAGCTCTGCAACCGACTTAACGAAATCCTCGTCAAGCTTGCAAACGCCGCCCTCGCCCTGAACAAGCTCCATCATAACTGCGATGCACTTGTCGCTGTCAGCAAATTTCTTTACGTCATCAAAATTATTGGCTTCTGCATAAACAAAGCCCTCGGGAAACGGTCCGAAATCTGTATGGAAAACGTCCTGACCTGTTGCTTTGAGCGTTGCGATCGTTCTGCCGTGGAAGCTGTTTTTAAGCGTGATTATTGTTGAATGGCTCTCGTCGCCGTATTTATCAAAAGCGTACTTCCTTGCGACCTTGATTGCGCACTCATTAGCCTCGGCACCGCTGTTTGAGAAGAAAACCTTCTTCATTCCCGTTCTCTCGCAGAGAAGCTCAGCAAGAGTTGAGCAAGGCTCAGAATAGTAGAGGTTAGAGGTGTGGGGGAGTACGGAAAGCTGATGTGTAACCGCCTTCTGCCATTCGTCGTCGGCAACGCCGAAAATGTTTACGGCAATTCCGCTGCCGAGGTCGATATATTCTTTATCGTTGCTGTCCTTGAGGATCGCGCCCTTGCCGCTGACAAGCTCAATGGGGAATCTTGCATAGGTGTTGGCAACGAACTGCTTATCGTTTGATGTTATGCTCATTTTTGTCAGACCTTTCTTATTTATCACCCTTGACAAACATCGTTCCGATGCCCTCATCGGTGAGAACTTCTATTATAATTGAATGTGGAATTCTTCCGTCGATAACAAAGACCTTGCGAACACCGAGATTGATGGCATCAACACAGCACTGTACCTTGGGAATCATGCCGCCGGAGATAATTCCTTCGTCCATGAGCTTCGGAGCGTCCTCAACGAAAATCTTTGAAATGAGAGTTGCCGGGTCGTCCTTATCTCTGAGAATTCCTGCAATATCGGTCATGGAAATAAGGCTCTCCGCCTTGAGCCTGCCTGCAATTCCTGCGGCAACCGTGTCGGCATTGATGTTGTATGTGTTGCCCTCGTCGTCAAATCCGACGGTCGAAACAACGGGGATATAGCCCATTTCGATAACATCAAGAATCGGCTGAACGTTGATATCGGTAATTTCACCGACATAGCCGAGCTCAACTGCCTTTGGCTTTGCCTTGATCATTCCGCCGTCCGAACCGCTGAGACCGATTGCCTTTCCGCCCCTTGCACAGAGCAGATTGACAAGGCTCTTATTTATCTTGCCTGCGAGAACCATCTGAACGACGTCAGCTGTTTCCTTATCGGTAACACGCAGACCGTTGACAAATTCGCTCTTTTTGCCAATTTTGTTCAGCATGCCCGTAATCTCGGGACCGCCGCCGTGAACGAGCACGACCTTGATTCCTATCGTCGAGAGCAAAATAATATCGCTCATTACGGACTCTTTGAGCTCCTCGCTGATCATGGCGTTGCCGCCGTACTTCACAACAAGGATTTTTCCGTTATATTTTTGAATATAGGGGAGGGCACGGGTAAGAATTCCGGCCTTCTCTTCCATTGAAATATTCATTTGTATTCACCTCAGGTTCTGTAGTCACCGTTGATTTTTACATATTCATATGTGAGGTCACAGCCCCATGCAGTTGCGTCAAAGTCACCGTCGTTGAGATCAACAAGAATTTCAATCTCTTTTTCAAGAAGGATTTCCTTTGCCTTTTCCTCCGAGAAGTCAACGCCTGCGCCGTTATGGCAAACAGCTATTGTGCCCTTGACGGACTTGAAGCTGACGTCGATTTTATTGATATCAACATCCGCTCCGCTGTAGCCGATTGCACAAAGCACACGGCCCCAATTGGCATCTGCGCCGAACATTGCCGCCTTGGTAAGCGATGAGCAGATAACCGACTTTGCAACCTTCTTTGCAATTTCATCGGTCTTGCCGCCCGTTACCTTACATTCGAGCAGCTTGGTTGCGCCCTCGCCGTCGCCTGCGATTTTTCTTGAAAGGTAAACGCTGACCTTGTGGAGAGCCTCGCAGAACTTGTCGTATGCCTCGCTCTCGCTGTCGATGAGCTTGTTGCCTGCCATTCCGTTGGCAAGAACAGCAAATGTATCGTTGGTCGATGTGTCGCCGTCAACGCTTATCATGTTAAACGATGTCTTAACGTCCTCGCTGACAGCCTTTTGAAGCATTTCGCTTGTGATTGCAACGTCCGAGGTTACGAAAACAAGCATCGTTGCCATGTTCGGGTGAATCATTCCGCTGCCCTTGGCAATTCCGCCGATTCTGCACTCAACGCCGTCAATGTCAAAGCTGACCGCGATTTCCTTCTTCTTTGTGTCGGTCGTCATGATGCCCTCTGCGGCGAGACCGCTGTTGTCATAATCAAGACCTGCAACCAAATCCGCCATTCCGTTGGCAATAGGAGTGAGGTTAAGCGGCATACCGATAACGCCTGTTGAACCGACAATAACATCGTCCTTGTTTATGCCGAGAGCGTCCTCAACGAGCTGACCCATAGCTTCCGCTTTCTCAATTCCGTCGGCATTGCAGGTGTTCGCAATACCGCTGTTGCAGATGATAGCCTGGGCATGTCCGTCAGCAAGGTGCTTCTGATTGACAAAAATCGGGGCGCCCTTGACAAGGTTGGTTGTATAAACAGCCGCAGCTGTCGCCTTTACGTCGCTGACAATGAGCGAAAGGTCACGCTTTGACTTGTTCTTTCTGATTCCACAGTGAATTCCGTTGGCTTTAAAGCCCTTTGCGGCGCAGATGCCGCCTTCAATCGTTTTCATCATTTTATACCTCGAGTCCTGTTTTTTCGTCTGTTCCGAGAAGAATGTTCATGTTCTGTATAGCCGCTCCCGAAGCGCCTTTGCCGAGATTGTCGTATCTCGACATCAGGAGGATTCTGTCCTCGTTGCCCTCAACGAAGATTTCCATTGAGTCGTTAAGTGAGAGCTTGTTGGAGCAAATGAAACCGTTCTCGCCGATTTCGTCTTTGTATTTTACAATATCCGAATGATATTTGTCCGCATAGATTTTTTTGATATCCTCAACCGTCACGCCGTTAAGCTGTTCCTTGAAAAGGGGAACGGTGACAAGCATGCCGCTGTAATAGTCGGCAACGATCGGGCAGAAAGCGGGGAAAGCATTGATTCCCGTAATTGCCTTCATTTCTTTAAGGTGCTTGTGGTTCTGTGTCAAACCGTATTGTCTCGGCGATTCGAGTGCAACATCGGGTTCGGCGTCCTCATATTCGGCAATCATTTTTTTGCCGCCGCCGCTGTATCCTGTCAAAGAATGGCAGGCCAGAAGCGTGTCGGGAGAAATTGCGCCTGCTTCAACAAGGGGATAAACGAGTGAAATGAAGCCGCTTGCATGACAGCCCGGAACGGCAATTCGGTTGGAATTCTTTATTTTTTCTCTGTGCGCCGGAGAAAGCTCGGGAAAACCGTATGCCCAGTCGGGATTGGTTCTGTGAGCCGTTGAGGTGTCAAGAACTCTGACGTTTTCGTTCTCAATCAGACCTACGGATTCAATTGCCGCCGCATCGGGCAGGCAAAGAAAAGCGATATCGCAGGTGTTGAGAGCCTCACGTCGCGCCTCAACGTCCTTGCGCTTCTCCTCGGGCAGGAGCATAAGCTCAATGTCCGAACGCTCGGAAAGTCTTTCATAAATTCTGAGTCCTGTTGTTCCTGCTTTGCCGTCAATAAAAACCTTTTTCATGCCTTAAACCTCTGAATATGTTAATAGGGTATAATTATACATAAATATACAGAATGTGTCAAGAATAATACAAAAAATATTCATTCAATATGATACAAATATTCATGTGGAAAACCGCAATAAACTGGGGATTATGCCGTTGTGCGGTTCAATATTCCGTAAGATCGGCAAAATGAATATTCATTTATATTCTAAAATAAGCAAATCACAGCATTGCATTATAAGCGATTTTAACCTTTATAATTATAACTCAGACCGTGACAAAAAACAACCGTTATTTGTAAAGAAAATGAAATAGTTTTGTTAGGGTGTATTTACAAATGGGGGATATCAGAAACCTCCCTTTGAACGAATCAAGGGGAGGTTTATGTTAGAATATTTCCTGCTCAAGGCTTCTGAAAATATCGTCATCAAAAAATTCGGTAATTGTCATGTCGGGTCCGTCACAGAGCTTTTTGAGGGTAATGACCGAAAGGTCACGGCGTCTGTCGTCCATCATACTGTAAACCGTTGACGGAGTAACGCCCGAACGAACGGCAAGCTCATTGTATTTTATGTTTCTTTCTGCACAGATGTTTTTAAACCGCAGAACTATAACGTCCTTAATCAACATCTATCTTACCGTTTTCCGCTTCATATTTTGCAACACGCTTTTTCAGATATTGCTCAATTTCCTTGTTTGCGGAACGACCCTCGGACTCTGCAATATATCTGAATTTCTTAAACAATAACCTGTCAACACGGAGCGTATATCTCAAAAGTTTATCTTCCATAATAATCACCTCATGAATTTATAACATTATTATGACGCAATTATTGCGTCATATCAAAAATGGTGTTATAATGACGCTAAAATGACGAACAGTTTTTATGGGTGATGTTATGAAACTTGCAATTATCGGTTCAAGAAGTCTGTATATAAGTAATTTATCAAAATATATTCCGACCGGCGTTACGGAAATTGTTTCAGGCGGTGCAAGGGGTATTGACACCTGTGCACGGAATTATGCGTTGGAAAACGGCATTAAGCTAACAGAATTTTTGCCGAATTATCAGCTGTACGGTCGTATTGCACCGCTCAAAAGAAATATTCAAATTGTTGATTATGCTGATGAAATTTTAGCTTTCTGGGACGGAAAATCAACAGGAACTGTTTATACCGTTCGTCAGGCACGATTAAAAAACAAAAAGGTAACGGTCTATCGAAAAACCGCTACCTAATAATTATATGCGCAATTTCGGCGTTCCTAAATGGATGCAAGTAAATCAGCTGATAAAAATTCACCCTCCCAAACAGAACAGGGAGGGTGAAGCCTATACATTGTATAATATAAATTATATAATCGTTCCACCGCCGACAACGATATCTCCGTCATAGAACACAACTGCCTGACCGGGAGCAATCGCACGCTGGGGCGTTTCAAAATCGACGCTGACATTTCCGTTTTCGAGCGGAGTAATAACCGCGTTGGTTTCCTTTTGTCTGTATCTGACCTTTGCCTTGACCTTCATCGGCTCGGTGAGCTTTTCAATCGAGATAAAGTTCAGATCCGTCGCTTCAAGGTGATCCGAGAACAAATCATCATTTGAACCGAGCACGACCTGATTTTTCGCAAGATCCTTGCTGACAACATAGTATGGCACTTTCGCCGCAATGCCCAAGCCCTTGCGCTGACCGATCGTGTAGTTGATTATGCCCTTGTGCTTGGCAATGAAATTGCCGTTACGGTCAACAAAATCGCCCTCGGTAAATCGAAATCCGCACCAATTTTCGATGAAGTGAGCATAGTCGCCGTCGGGAACGAAGCAAATATCCTGGCTGTCGTGCTTGTCGGCATTGACAAAGCCCTGTGCTTCGGCAATTTCCCTCGCTTCATGCTTAGTCATTCTGCCGAGCGGAAAAAGAATTCTGCTAAGCTGATCCTGCGTAAGCGAATACAAAACGTAGCTCTGATCCTTTGTATCGTCGGTCGCCTTGCGAAGAATCCAACGACCCTTTTCTTCGTCGTATTCATTGATGGCGTAGTGCCCCGTTACAACATAGTCAAACTGCAATTCCCTTGCTCTGTGCATGAGCTGGTCGAATTTGATATATCGGTTACAGTCTATGCACGGGTTCGGCGTTCTGCCGTTGCGATATGCGTCAACGAAACGCTCGATAACCTGTAATTTGAAGTTATCGGTATAATTGAAAACATAATAAGGTATGCCGAGCCTGTTTGCAACGCTCCTTGCGTCCTCAACGTCATCGAGCGAACAGCAGGTCTTTTCTTTTTTTATACCGATATCCTCATTGTTGTAAAGCTTCATCGTTACGCCGATTGCTTCATAGCCCTGTTGAGTTATCAGATAAGCAGCGACGGAGCTGTCAACTCCGCCGCTCATGGCAATCATAGCCTTTTTCATAGCTTAGCCCTCGTGGCCGCAGCCCTCACAGCTTTCGCAGCTGCCGCCGCAATCGGCACCGAATACGTTCGGGTCAAGCTCAAGACCGTTCTTGGTGTAGTAATCCTTGAGAGCCGCCTTAACAGCCTGCTCTGCAAGAACGGAACAGTGAATCTTTGCCGGCGGAAGTCCGTCAAGAGCCTCAACAACAGCCTTGTTGCTGAGCTTGAGAGCGTCCTCGATCTTCTGACCCTTGATCATCTCGGTTGCAATCGAGCTTGTAGCGATCGCCGAAGCACAACCGAATGTGTTGAACTTAACGTCCTCGATTTTACCGTCCTTGATTTTGAGGTACATTTTCATTATATCTCCGCACTTTGCATTGCCGACCTCGCCGACGCCGTCTGCGTCATCCATTTTGCCGAGGTTTCTCGGATGCTGGAAGTGGTCCATTACCTTTTCACTGTACAGCATAGTAGTCCTCTCCTTTCATTATTCTCTCCCAAACGGGGGACATGTCACGGAGCATCGAAACGATTTTCGGAAGCTCCTCAATGATATAATCAATTTCTTCCTCGGTGTTGTACTCGCAGAGAGAAAGACGGAGTGAACCGTGAGCAATCTCATGCGGCAAACCGAGCGCAAGCAGAACGTGGCTCGGATCGAGCGAGCCTGAGGTACAGGCAGAACCCGAGGAACCGCAGATTCCCTTGAGGTCAAGGTGAAGCAGAAGCGACTCACCCTCGATGCCCTCAAAGCAGAAGCTTACGTTACCGGGCAGACGGGGCGAACGGCCGCCGTTTACTCTTGAACGAGGAACGATTTCAAGGATAGTGTCGATAAGCTTGTCCCTTAATTTGCTGACATAGGCAATGTTCTTGTCCATGTCCTCACAGCACTTTTTGAGTGCCGCCGCCGTTGCAACGATAGCGGGAGTGTTGGTTGTGCCGGGACGCTTGTTTCTTTCCTGAGCGCCACCCTGCATGAAGCCCATAAGAGGAATACCCTTGCGGCAATAGAGCGCACCGATTCCCTTAGGACCGTGGAATTTATGAGATGAGAACGAGAGCATGTCAATGTTCTGTTCCTTAACGTTGATCGGAAGATGTCCGACAGCCTGAACAGCGTCGGTGTGGAAATAAACACCCTTTTCTTTGCAAATTGCGCCGATTTCGGGAATAGGCTGAACCGTTCCGACCTCGTTGTTTGCATACATTATTGTAACAAGGCAGGTGTCATCTCTGAGAGCCTTTTTGAACTCGTCAAGACGAACGTAGCCGTCCTCGTGAACATCGAGGTAAGTTACCTCAAAGCCTTCCTTTTCAAGCTTCATCAGCGTGTGAAGAACGGCGTGATGCTCAAACGTTGTTGAAATAATGTGTTTCTTGCCTTTTTTCTCGCCGAGATGTGCAGCATTGGTAATTGCCCAGTTGTCCGCTTCCGTTCCGCCCGAGGTGAAGTAGATCTCGTTCACGTCGGCACCGATAGCGTCGGCAATGTCACGTCTTGCCTGCAAAACTGCGGCGGCAGCCTCCTGACCCATGTGGTGCAGACTTGAAGCGTTACCGTAGTTGTTCTTTAAACAATCCACCATTGCGTCAAGTGCTTCAGGGCAGAGAGCTGTTGTTGCAGCATTGTCTGCATAAACAGTTTTCATAAAAATCGCCTGACTTTCTTTTTGTTTTCTTGGATTTAAACAAAGTTGAAAGCAATGACTAAATCCTGATAATGGTATTTTAACCATTCAAACAGATTATACTATAATATTATTTTTTTTGCAACTTTTCTCAGTTAGAATAAACTAACCGACGCAGGTCAAAAACTGTTAATTTTCACCATTAGTTGTAATAAAAGCGTGAAAAATGGGGGAGTGTTCAAGAAAAACGGGAGTTTAAGGGGGTCTTAGCGGAAAATATTGACACGGCATAAGAAATAGTGTTAAAATAAAAATATGATAATGCGAATTTATGATTATTGTTCATAAACATAAAAAAGCATAAGAAGTAATATGATTGTGAAATTATTTAACTTTTTCTAAAAAATATATTGACAGAGAACAAATGTTCTGCTATAATAAAATTACGGATTGGCAATAAATGGGAGGCAATTGGAAATCTTTGAACGTTCATTTCCAAAAAAGTGATGCTATGATGAGTCGTTGGCTATGACTGTTAGTCTGTGTTAGACTTTATCAAACATGCAGACTTTTTTATTGCGAGCCAATCCTGTGGCAAGAGAAACCGCAGGCAATAAAAAATAATATACAATACAGTCATTTTTGACGACTTATAAAATATAAATATAAGGACGTATATTATGATTTTAGATATCACAGAAGAAAATTTTAACGAAACCAAAGAGATATGGGAAAATAACGGAATAAAAACATATGACATTTCGCTCAGTACAGCTGATTGCCGTGTTGAGGGAAACGATGCGATTATAACACTTCGTCTTCCTCATGAGGACGCCCTTTATACAGATTATGCTTCTATAATGTACTGGATTCAGGGCGACGATGGAAGTGAAAGAGAAGAGTCAAGAGCAGGTCTTTCTGTACCGTCATCATGTACAATGAGTGTTCCTATTGGTGACGACGATGTAAGTTCGCAGATTACATCAATCGTTTCGGGCACTGCAAAGGGCTTGGCTGAGCTTAGAATTCATTGCGATAATGCTCAGGTTCTTGCGGCACTTATTGCTGCTCCGAAGTCGGTTACTTACCTCCGACCCATGTGGTACACAGGTTACGGTAACGGCAATGCTCTCAATCCCGACAGACTGACCCCCGACAACACTGTTGTAATGGAGGATATGCGTGACGCTCTTGAGTGTGATAGCATGCTTGAAGGCAGAGGTCAGGTCTTAAACGGAAAGAAGTACTTGTTTACTTTTGAACGACCAACTAAAAAACCGAAAGACGTACCCAATGACAGAGTATTCAATTGGGTTAATGCTGATGGAATTTCTTTGTCACCTTCGTATTATGAGATTATTCAAAAGGATGGTACAGAGAACTTCACGGAAGAACCTAATGCAACAGGCGCTTTGCGATATGACGGCAAGTTTATTTATACAATAAGCGGTTGCATTTACGTTAAGATGAAACGTATGAACTATCATTTGGATGATGAAATCGGATACAGCATTGATCAAATGGATGATATTCATAATGGCGTTATCAGCCCGACAGATTGCACCGATGATCTACGACAAGCAATCAATCGATTCAATACAGATGAGATGATCAACATAAATCTCAGCCGCAATGGACTTTATCCTGTAAGAAGAACATTGTATTTTAATAAGCCCAATATTTGTATTATCGGTCACGGTTCGCAGATAAGGGCATGGAATCCAATCGTTAATAGCAAGGGTGAATATGTCCTTGTCGGTGGATCAACGCAGAGTGGCGTTGAAAATGTTGAGATTTGCGATTTGACATTCCAAGGTTTGATGAAATACGAAAACGGAGCTATAGTAAATAGCGGAGAGAAATGTCTTGGCTTTAATGGCTATTCTAATGGGATGTTATTCCCGACAAATATGACATTTTTTGAGGTACATATTGACGGCTTTGAAACAGGCGTTCATATTTCTAATGATATGGCTAACAGGGATACGCCGTTAAATATCAGATTTATTGATTGCAATGTTTCTCGAACAATGTTTGGATACAATTTTAAAACTTGTAAGCAGGTTTTGGTATCAGGCGGCAGTGTTGATAATTCATTGTCTATCGATAAGATGCACCATTGTGTATATGTATCAACGGGCTCAAATTGCATAACCGTTGAAAATTGCGTATTGAAAAATTCGACAGGTGCTGCAATTCATCAGATGGGCGGAAGTAAACCCACTAAAATGGAAAACAACCACTATCGCTGTTTAACAATTAACAATTGTTTTGACGGTATTGTTTTTGGTGGTTATACATTAAAATCGTCAGCGGAGCATATTCGTGGTGAGAATATAGGCAATTTCCTCCGTTTGAGCAACTGTGGTGAGGTTGTTGTCAAAGACTATATTGCAAAACAACTTGATTCATCAACAATAACCGTAGGTACTGGCAGTGAAGCACATTCTTTTACAAATATGTATCATTATACCCTGTTTACAATTAACGGCTGCGTAGATGCATTGGTTGAAGATTCAAGGTTTGGTGACGTACATTTTCCTGGAGATTTTTCGAGTTGTCCAGGATTTGTCGGAACCGAGAAGATAGATAATATGGTTTCACCGGAAGATTATGAAGACGGCTGGGTCGAGGATAATTGTGCTGTTGCAAATGTGCTTTTCCGCAACTGCAGATTTTCGCACAAAAGCAATTTTTATGCGGATATAAGACCGAAGAACTCTTCATATCAGTGTTTCAGATTGGTGTTTGATAAATGTGAGTTTTCGGCTTATCGAGAAGCGTTCATCGGACTGGCAGTTTATATCTTTGATAGTAGTAACTATAAACAGTCAACATATGTATTGCGAGATTGCAAGGCGTATTACTCTGTTGAAAATGATGCTGTGGACAAAAAGTTAGACGAAGGGTATTTCTTTTTCGGGAAAAATAGGTCGTTATCTTTTGAGGGCTCATATGATATAGTTACCTCTTTCGATGCGGCAGGTATAAAGAGTCAAAATGTGAATGATGATTTAGCATAATTATTTTGAGGGAGGATTCTAAGATGAAAAAAATTTGGTTAAAAACAATGGCGTTCGTTATTATTATCAGCATGTTATTGAGTGTAAATACTTTCGCTCATTCTTTGGAGTATATTGACGTTGTTCTCAACAGCGGTGACGTTGTTGAAGAAGACCAATATTATGTCGGTCGGAGTGAAGAAAATCACCCGAATTATGACCCGAACTTTAAAGATGTAAACAAGGTCACATTTAATGCGTTTGGTTCTGAGCCGATTATAGTTAAAAACTCAGGTTTTTCAGGGTGTATTGCTCCTTGTACCGTGAATGAAATTGAATTTAACGGAACAGGTGATATTATACTCGGTTCAATGGCGTTTGCTATTACCAATATAACCGATTTGAATCTTCCCTCAAATATTAAGTTTGAAGACGGGGCTGTGGAGATTTTTTCTGAAAGTAACGTGAAAAATGTTACAATCGGTTGCTCTATGTGTGAGGGCATGTTTGATAGATGTAATTATCTTGAAAACGTAACCTTTACAGCAGATAATGATATTAACGAAATTCCAAAAGCAGCTTTTGAACTTACAGTAGGTTTGAAAAAAATTGAAATTCCTTCCTCAGTTAAGAAAATCGGAGATTCAGCCTTTGAATTGTCCACTGTTTCGGAAATAAAGTTCAACGAGGGACTTGAAACTATTGGCAATTTAGCTTTTAATACTTGGGGAAGTTTTGAAAAAATTTCATTGCCTTCGACGGTTAGATCTATCGGCGAAGAGTGCTTTAATTCATATAATCCTTACGATATAGAGTTAAACGACGGGCTTGAACGTGTCGGCAAGCAAGCTTTTATATGCAAATTTGCCAATCAATCCGTCAAAATACC
>SAMEA104315424__coassemble_323_pt1 | contig 116012 bp, 103 predicted proteins | sample SAMEA104315424__metabat2_low_PE_031 | metagenome-assembled genome bin SAMEA104315424 (sample SAMEA104315424) | gut metagenome | biome: Monkey gut; feature: monkey-associated habitat; material: faeces | place: China | collected 2013 | reverse complement strand
GTCCGGTGGACGTTCAGAGCCGGAGCGTGACCGAGCCGCAGCGAGACGCTGGCACAGCTTGTCTGTGACTGAGGGAGTGAATACAAGAGAAGAGTGAAAAGAAGCGGTGGCTTTGCGTTACAAAGCATTTAAAAGTTTAATGAAATTGAATTTGATTTAGTAGGGGCGTGCATTGCACGTCCGTCAAGGTTTGATGGAAATATAAGCGTAAGACCGATTGATGTCCTTACTAAAAGACGCGGGAGTTCCATCTGACTTTCCTTCGTTCAACACCTCTATAAACATTCATTTGACACGGCGGCAAAAAATCTGTATTATATTTGTATACACGGAGGTGGCATTATGTTTGACAGCATTGGATTTGATCTTGACGGAACCCTATGGAGCTCCATGAATTGCATAACATCATCGTGGCAGAGGGTTGCCGAGGAATATAAGCTTCCGCTCCCGACCGACGGGCAAATTCGCTCAGTTATGGGGCTTAATAAAATAGACCTGATGAACAAGCTTTTTCCCGACCTGGACAAGGCTTTGGCGGCGCAATTTTTTGATGATGCGACGGTTGCCTGCGTCGGCGAGCTGAGAGAACGCGGCGGAATTCTCTATGACGGCGTTGAAGAAACACTCGCCGAATTGTGCAAACATTTTAAGCTGTACATTGTAAGCAACTGCCAGGAGAGCTACATGGACGCATTTCTTTCCTATCACAAGCTCGGCAAATATTTCTGCGGCACTGCTTTCGAGGATCCCGAAACGCTTTCAAAGGGCGAAAATATAAAAAAGATGATCGCAAAGCACGGCTTTAAAAAACCGCTTTATATCGGCGACACTCAGGGTGACAGGAATGCCGCTGTGCTTGCGGGAATTCCGTTCGGCTATGCCGCCTACGGCTTTGGCACGGTTGACGGCTACGATTATAAATTTGACTCGTTCAGGGATATATTAAAGCTGATAAAAAATAGGAGTGGTAAAAGTGACCGAAACCGATAACCTCTTTTTTGAAGAATACAAAAAGCTTGACAAACTGTGTTCGGATATATATAACGACAAATACGGAATTTCAACATATATTAAAGATATGGAAGATAATGATTATATCGGACAAAAAGCCGTTAAATCATGGCATAGAGTTTATAAGTCTCTAAAGAATATCCGTTGGTTAAGATCGCAAATTGCACACGAAGTAAATACCACAGGTATATGCACATATGATGATATTGAATTTATTCAAAAATTTTATAATCAAATTTTCGCGTCTACGAATCCTATTTCTCAGCTTGAAAGGTTGGGTAAGTACAATCAGACTTCATCGTTTAAAAAAAGTGTACAGGATATCGAGTACAGGAATTATTATAACGAAAAACATTCAATGTTGATCATGCTGATATTCATATATCCACGAAAAGTGAAAACAAGAAAGGCTCAAAGAAAAAAATTATAGCGGCATTAGTTATAATTACGATAATGATAATGTTTATACTTATATCAAAATATGTGCTGCATTAAATATTGCAAAATACATTTATATATGTTAGAATTAAGTCAGAGATTACTAAACACACACGGAGGTGTTGATATGGAGAAGGAAAAACTCTCGGATATCATCAATAAAAAGGTACTTTACATCATATTTGCGGCTCTCGGAGTTCTTGCAGGAGCGTTTTCAATCGTTCTTTTGATCGTTGAGCATGAGATCTACTCAAACGGTGTTTGGTATATGCTCACCGTTCTATGGTTCCTTTTGGCAGGCTTCTTTGTTTACAAATACGTTAAGACGGTGAAAACCGAAAAGGAAGAGGCTCAGATAGTTGCCGATTTTAAAGAAAAATACAAAATAAAGTAATTTTTGACCGCCGATTCATTGAGAAAGCGCGTTCAGACGGAAAAATACCGCCGAAAATGAGCATTTTTTCAGTAAATCGGCGGTTAAATTAAAAAATTTAAAAAAAATTGAAATTTTTTCAAAAAAACTCTTGACTTTAGCGTGCTAACGTGCTACTATGATACCACAATAAAGTTTGGAGGTAAACATTATGAAAAAAATCATTGCAATCACACTCGCAGTCCTCATGGCTGCCATGACATTCATCTTCGCAGGCTGCGGCGACAAGAAGGCTGCGAGCGACCTCGCTTATGTTCAGAGCAAAGGCAAGCTTGTTGTTGGTATCACAGACTTTGAGCCGATGGACTACAAAGCAAAAGGAAGCGACGAATGGATCGGTTTTGACGCTGATATGGCTAAGGCTTTCGCTAAGAGCATCGGCGTTGAGGTTGAGTTCGTTGAAATCGACTGGGACAACAAGGTAATGGAGATCAACAACAAGTCAATCGACTGCGTATGGAACGGTATGACTCTCGTTGATGAAGTTACATCAACAATGTCATGCACAAAAGCATATTGCAACAACGCTCAGGTTGTTGTTGTCAACAAGGACGTAGCTTCCAAGTACAACAGCGTTGAGGCTTGCAAGGATCTCACCTTTGCGGTTGAGGCAGGCTCCGCCGGAGAGAAAATGGCAACTGCAAACGGCTTCAAGGCTACACCTGTTAAGGATCAGGCAACAGCACTTACAGAGGTTTCCTCGGGCACATGCGATGCAGCTATCATCGACAAGCTTATGGCTGCCGCTATGGTCGGCGAAGGCACTGCAAACGCTAAGCTTGCTTACACGATCGACCTCAACTCCGAGGAATACGGCGTAGGCTTCCGTCAGGGCAGTGACCTCACAGCTAAGCTCAACGAGTTCTTCAAGACTTCCATGGCTGACGGCTCAATGGAGAAGATCGCAGAACAGTACGGCGTTCAGGCTTCCCTCATTAAATAATTAACTAACAATTAAATCTACACAAACAGAGGACATGAATAATGTTCTCTGTTTTGGTGCAAAAGGATGTTTTTATGTCACAGTTTATTGAACAGTTCCCGATAGTATTTGAGTCTTTAAATATGGGATTTCTTCAGACGGTCAAGCTGTTTTTCGTAACGCTTGTCGGTGCGCTTCCGCTCGGTCTGATAATCTCCTTCGGCTCAATGTCAAAATTCAAGCCGCTGAGCGGTCTTGTCAAGATAATCGTTTGGATTTTCCGAGGCTCTCCTCTTATGATTCAGATGCTTATTATTTACTACATGCCCGGACTTGTATTCGGTACTCCGATTTGGGGCGGCGGCGAGGACGGCAGATTCACTGCGGCGGCGGTCGCTTTCATTCTCAACTATGCATGCTATTTCTCCGAGATATACCGCGGCGGCATCGAGGGCGTTCCCGTCGGACAGCAGGAAGCCGGAATGGTTCTCGGCATGACTAAATCGGAGATTTTCTTCAAGGTCACTCTCCTCCAGATGATCAAACGTATCGTTCCGCCCATGTCCAATGAGATCATTACTCTCGTAAAGGACACCTCGCTCGCAAGAATTATCGCCTTGCAGGAGATCATATGGGCAGGACAGGCATTCCTCAAGGGCTCTCACGGCATTTCGGGTCAGATTTGGCCGCTGTTCTTCACGGGTGTTTACTATCTCGTATTCTGCGGCATTCTCACTCTTCTTTTCGGCAAGCTTGAAAAGAAGCTCGATTATTTCAAGGTGTAAGGAGGGCTGAGAAATGGCAATACTTGAAGTTAAGGACTTAACAAAAAATTTCGGCGCAACCGAGGTCCTCAAGGGCATCACCTTTGAATTGCAGGAGGGCAAGGTTCTCTCCGTCATCGGCTCCTCGGGAAGCGGCAAGACCACGCTTCTGCGCTGTATCAACGGACTTGAAACAGCCACCACGGGTAAAATCTCAGTCAACGGTCAGGTCGTTTTTGACAGCGACATAACCGATAAAAAGCAGCTCAAGGAGCTTGCGAAAAACAAGCAGAATATCGGTCTTGTTTTTCAGCAGTTCAATCTTTTTCCGCAGTACACCGCGCTCGGCAACGTTACGCTCGCGATGAAGCTTGCGGCGAAAAGACGTCCCGATTACAAGCAGAAGAAAAAGGAACTGCTTGAGGAGATCGACAGGACGGCAAAATATTTCCTCGATAAGGTCGGACTTTCCGACAAGCTGGATTTCTACCCCTGTCAGCTCTCGGGCGGACAGCAGCAGAGAGTTTCTATAGCCCGTGCGCTTGCGATGAATCCGAAAATTCTCTTCTTCGACGAGCCGACGTCGGCACTCGACCCCGAGCTTACGGGTGAGATTCTCAAGACTATCCGTCAGCTTGCCGAGGATAAAATGACAATGGTTATCGTCACCCATGAAATGAACTTCGCAAAGGACGTTTCCGACGAGGTCATCTTCATGGACAACGGCATTATCGCCGAGATGGGCACGCCCGAGGAGGTTCTCGTCAATCCTAAGAACGAGAGAACAAGGGCATTCCTCAACACATATCAGAAATAACAGGATTAAGGACGTGTCGGAATGAGCAAAGGAAAATTTTCGGGATTGATACAGTTCATTAAATTCGGATTGGTCGGAGTCGTCAACACCGTTGTGTCGTATGTCACATATTCGGTACTGTACTATTTCGGTGTGGCTCCGCTTATCTGCAATATCCCCGCATTCATTATAAGCGTTTTTGTCTCGTTCCTGCTGAACAGCAATTTTGTTTTCGGAACGGCCAAGGACGACAACGCGGAAAAATGGTGGAAGATATTGATAAAGACCTACATCTCGTACAGCTTTACGGGATTGATCCTTGCTGAATTGCTTACCGCTTTTTGGCTCAATTTGATCCATCTTGAAAATTATGTCGGCTTTCTTTTGCCGATCGCCGCAAGGCTCGGCATTACGATAACCGCCGTAAAGCTCGCGGGCTACATTGCTCCGATTTTAAATCTCGTTGTTTCCGTGCCGATAAATTTTGTTATCAACAAATTCTGGGCATACAGAAAAAGAAAAAGCGACAGCTGACCGTCGCATAAAATTAAAAAAAGTTCACACTGCCGCGGCACTGTGGGCTTTTACCCTTTTCAGAGAAAGGATAAAAATTATGAAAAAATCAGCCAAAATTTTTCTCAGCGTTATTCTTTGCCTTGCAGTTGTGTTCTGCTCAATGATGCCTGCATTTGCAAAGGAGCCGAAAACTGCCTTTGTCGTTGTCAGCGGAATGAACACATTCCCTCTTTACAAGGACGGCGAAAAGGTTTTCCCGACTCAGACAAAGACGATAATGAAGCTTGCTTCGAAAATTGCGCTTCCGCTCGTTGAGTTCTTTAAGGACAATGATTACGATAAGCTCGGCGACGCACTTTTCCCAGCGGCGGCGGAGGCGTTTGACGACCTCGCCTGCAACACTGACGGCAGCTCAAAGTATGACGTTTCGACCGATCTTTTCCCGCTGAGTGCAGGCAACTATCCCGAAAGCTTCATGAATGAGGTCAAGGACGAGGGAGGCGTTGTCAAGGCAGGAATAGAGGCATTCGGCGCGGACAATACATATTTCTTCAATTACGATTGGCGGCTCGATCCGCTCAAGCATGCCGATGAGCTTAATAAATTTATTAAAAATGTCAAGGCTCAGACAAAGTGCGACCGCGTTGCGCTTGCCGCTTTCAGCATGGGCGGAACGGTGACAAGCACCTATCTTTATAAGTACGGCAGTGCCGATGTTGACAGCGTTTCGCTTTGCTCGACCGCGTTTCAGGGAACGACATGCATGGGCTCAATGTTCTCGGGCGATCTGAGCATCGACGCTTACGGACTTATCCGCAGAATGGCTCAGCTTACAAGAAACGATTTCCTTGATGAGCTGATAATGTTCCTCAATGAGGCTCTTGAAGCATACAAAATCAACGCTTCGATCGACGGCTATATCAACAATATTCTGACAAACCTCAATGACCGCCTCTATAAGGAGCTTATCATTCCCGTTTTCGGATATATGCCCGGTCTTTGGGGCTTGGTTGACGCGGAAAATTATGAAAAGGCAAAGGATTTCATGCTTGCCGATGCTGACCCGACCCTTGTAAAATCCATTGACGAGTACCATTACAATGTTCAAGCCAAGGCTTACGACATACTCAGCTCAGCTCAGAAGGACACGACAGTTTATATAACCGCACAGTACAACATGCAGGGACTTCCCGTTTCCGACACCGCGACAAACAGCAACAACGATTTTTTGATTGATGTTGACTACGCTTCGGGTGGAGCAACAAGCGCAAGGCTCGGCGAAATGCTCCCGGAGGGTTACACGCAGGCGAGGGCGGACGGACACGATCACCTGAGCGCAGACCGTCAGATAGACGCGTCAACCTGCATGCTTCCAGAGCAGACATGGTTTATCCGCGACATGGCGCACGTTGATTACAATGTCGGCGAATCGACCGATTTCCTCATCCGGCTTGCAAAGAGCGAAAAACAGCTCACGGTCAGCGACAGCGAGCTTCATCCGCAGTTCATGAAGTACGACAGCAAGACGAACACGCTTTCTCCCGTCACCGAGGAGCTTATCAAGCCCACGGCAATTTCGCAGATTTTTGCTTTCATAACAAAGCTTGTCAGGCTTTCAGCCGAGCTCATTTTCTCAATAATTCAGCCGAAATAATTTTTGTGATTATTAAGTCAAATAAAGATGTAATTACCGCATGATTTTTTTGCAAAACTGTTGACAAACCTTGACCCATGTGGTAAAATTCTTAATACCGCATATTACGGGCGTCGCTTTCGGGCGGCACAAGTGATTTATTCCGCCCCACGTAGCGAGTCCATAATAAAGGAAGGTTAGTTAGAATGTACGCAATCATCGTTACCGGCGGCAAGCAGTACAAGGTTGAGGCTGGAGACACCCTCTACATTGAGAAGCTTGACGTTGAGGCTGACAGCGAAGTTGTTTTTGACAAGGTTATCGCAGTCGGTAAGGAAGATGGCATTGTTGTAGGCGCTCCGTATGTTGACGGTGCAACTGTAACGGCAAAGGCTGTCAAGAATGGCAAGGCTAAGAAGGTAGTTGTATTTACCTACAAGCCGAAGAAGAACGAGAAGCGCAAGATGGGACACAGACAGCCCTACACTAAGGTAGAAATCTCAGCTATCAACGCATAAGCAATGATTAGAATTGATTTCTTCTGTTCGGATAAGGCGATCGAGGGCTTCGAAATAAGCGGTCATTCGGGCTCGGCAGAGGCAGGCTCGGACATTATCTGTTCGGCGGTTTCCTCGGCGGCTTACATGGCGGCGAACACGGTTACCGAAATCGTTAAATGCGAGGCGGAGGCTGATGTTTCCGACGGATTCATGAGCTTTCACGTCAAGACTGAATTATCCGATGCGCAGCAAATTCTTGAGGGCTTAAGGCTTCACCTTGAGGCTTTAGCCGCAGATTATCCAGACAACATTAAAGTAACACTACGGAGGTGTCAAAATGCTTAAGATCAACATTCAGCTTTTCGCTCATAAGAAAGGTATGGGTTCCACCCGTAACGGCCGTGATTCCGAGTCAAAGAGACTTGGCGCAAAGCGTGCTGACGGTCAGTTTGTTCTTGCAGGTAACATCCTTTACAAGCAGCGCGGAACACACATCCATCCGGGCAACAACGTTGGCAAGGGTTCTGACGATACTCTCTTCGCTCTCATCGACGGTACTGTTAAGTACGAGCGTTGGGGCAAGGATCGCAAGAAGGTCAGCGTATATCCCGTTGAGCAGTAATCTTTATTAAAAAAGAAAAGGTCGTTGAATTCTCGTAATTCAACGGTCTTTTTTCTTTATAAATCATGTTGTAAAAAGCGCACGGTTGTGTTAAAATAATAGAAATTATTTTTCAGGGTGAAATCATGCTTAACGAAGATGAGATAAAAAAGGTTTTCGGTCAGCGGCTGACCGAGGCGAGAAAGGCGTGCGGAATAACACAGCTGAACCTTGCCGAAAAACTGAATTACAGCGACAAGGCGGTTTCCAAATGGGAGAGAGGGGAGAGCCTGCCCGACGTTCTGACGATAATGAAGATCGGAGAGGCGCTCGGCGTTACAATGTCGTATCTTCTGGGTGAGGAGGACGAACTGAAAGCGCCCGAAAGGGTTGTCAATGAGAAGCGCTCAAAGCGTTCGATCTCGGTGTTTGTGCCGCTCGTTTCGGCGATCGGGATTTATTTCATTGCATCGGTTCTCTTTTTAATTTTTAAGCAGCTCCCGTCACTCGCGCCCTATGCCGACTATTCGTTTTTGTTCGCACTTCCCGTTGTGTTCATCACACTGAGCGTATTTTCGTTCATCTGGTGGCACAATATTTCGCAGTGCATCTGCCTGTCGCTTCTGATTTGGTCAACGTTCGCCAGCATTTACACAGCGGTCGATCTGTTTACGAATCTGCCCGATTTCAAGTATCTCTTTTTCTCGGGCGCAATACTTCAGCTCATCTGCATAATCGTGTTCGTGTTTGTGCATTTCAAGAAAAAGAATAAATGACAAAAGCTCGCTTCGTCTCCGTCGCGGGCTTTTTGCTTGGATGTACCGTTGCCGCTGCTTCAAACGGACATGCTTATTCTTCTGCTCAAAGTCAGCGGAAACTTATCTCGGCTCCCTTATAGGGGAGCTGGCGGCGAAGCCGACTGAGGGGTTTTCTTAAAGTCAGCAAAAATTCACTTTGAGCGTGGGCTCCTTCTATGGGGGGCGCGTAAGCGACTGAGGGAGTAAGGTTTTATCAGACTTTAATCTTTATCCCCACCGTCGCTCATGCGACACCTCCCCTTGAATCATTCAAGGGGAGACTTGAAACGTAATGTAAATCTCTTGATTATACTTTAAAGTCAGCAGAAATTTTATGTTTTATCTCACCGCACCCTCAATACAAACAAATCAAAAACGCAAGGAAGTGCGTGACCGTTCCGCCGAGGATAAAGAGGTGAAAAATGAAATGGTAATATCTTTTGAATCTGCCGATCGAATAGAAAATCGTGCCGAGCGTATAAATTGCGCCGCCGAGGACGAGCAGCCCGAAAAGCAGCAGAGCGTTTGGGTCGCATTTATAAATCGGATAAAAAAGAAAAATGCACATCCAGCCGAGCACCATATAAAGCACCATTTGAAGCTTTTTGTATTTTTCCTGATCAATAAAGGTCAGTGCAATTCCGAGTATTGCCGCCACAACACTGACCGAAATGCAGGCGATTGCAAGCGCTTTGTAATAGGGGAGTATGTCGAGAATCATCAGCGGTATGCTTGTGCCCGTTATCAGAACAAAAATAACCGAGTGATCGACAAGCCGCGCAAATTTTTTTGCTTTGCCCGGGGTCAGCCTGTGATAAATCGACGAGCCGCTGTAAAGAATAATCATGGCGGCGCCGAAAATTATTGAGCTTATTATGTGGCTTATATCATGCGATCTCATGAGCAGAACCGCTGTAGCGACTGCTCCGAATACGACACCGACAAGGTGTGAGATCGAATTTGCTTTGTCCTCATTCTTTGTGTAATAAGGAAGATTTACATTTTCAAGAACCATTTGAATTCCTCCCGTTGGTTCGCATTTTCATGCGGTTGTTTCAACGCTTTCATTGTACGCCGAAAGCCGCCGAAAGTCACCCTACACCGCATTTTCGCCTCTCTACACCGTCTCTACCGTGAGTAGAGTGATTTTTTTGAACTCTACCGACTGTAATTCGACGTTTTTTGAAAAAATTTTCCTTTAACTCTTGATAAATCTTTCACACATTGATATAATATTCAGTGGTTACCTAAGATAAAGATTGGGAAACACCCGAAAAACCGAAAGGAGATTTTTATAATGAACTATTCAGCAGAAGTTCAGGGAATGTGCTGTGTAGCCAAGGGTCCGAAACATGATCCGGCTCCGATTCCCGAAGAAGGCAAGTGGATCGCTGCAAAGCAGATCACTGATATTTCAGGCTATACCCACGGTGTGGGCTGGTGCGCACCTCAGCAGGGCGCCTGCAAGCTTTCACTTAATGTTAAGGGCGGCGTTATCGAGGAGGCTCTTGTTGAGACTATCGGCTGCTCAGGTATGACACATTCTGCGGCTATGGCGGCTGAGATCCTTCCCGGAAAGACAATTCTTGAGGCTCTCAATACTGACCTTGTCTGCGACGCTATCAATACAGCTATGCGTGAGCTTTTCCTTCAGATCGTTTACGGCCGTACACAGTCCGCTTTCTCAGAGGACGGTCTTGTAATCGGCGCAGGTATGGAGGATCTCGGTAAGGGCGCTCGCTCGATGGTCGGCACAATGTACGGCACAAAGGCAAAGGGCGTTCGTTATCTTGAGATGACAGAGGGCTATTGCACAAGAATGGCTCTTGACGCTGACGATCAGGTTATCGGTTATGAATTCGTTTCTCTCGGCAAGATGACCGACTTCATTAAGAAGGGCATGGAGCCGAACGAGGCATATGAGAAATCCAAGGGCACATACGGCCGCTTCGACGAAGCTGTTAAGTATATCGACCCGAGAAAAGAATAATTGAAGGAGGAAAAACGCAATGGCACAGTTTGAAGGTTATGAGAGACGTGAGGCTAAAATCCTCGGCGTTCTTAAAGAGTACGGTATTTCCTCCATCGACGAATGTAAGGAAATCACACTTGCAAAGGGTATTGACGTTGACCAGATCGTTCGTTCAACTCAGCCCATTTGCTTTGAAAATGCTATCTGGGCTTACACTGTAGGCGCGGCTATCGCTATCAAGATGGGCTGCACAAAGGCTGCTGACGCCGCTGCCGCTATCGGTATCGGTCTCCAGAGCTTCTGTATCCCGGGTTCGGTTGCCGAGAACCGTAAGGTTGGTCTCGGTCACGGCAATCTCGGTAAGAGACTTCTCTCCGAGGAGACAGAGTGCTTCGCATTCCTCGCAGGTCACGAGTCATTCGCAGCTGCCGAGGGTGCTATCAAAATCGCTCTTAATGCTAACAAGGTTAGAGTTAAGCCGCTTCGTGTTATCCTTAACGGTCTCGGTAAGGACGCGGCTATGATCATCTCCAGAATCAACGGCTTCACATATGTTGAGACAGAGTTTGACCCGTACACAGAAGAGGTCAAGGTTGTTTACGAGAAGGCATATTCAAACGGTCCGAGAGCCGATGTTAAGTGCTACGGCGCTGACAACGTTCCCGAGGGTGTTGCTATCATGAAGCTTGAGAATGTCGGTGTTTCCATCACAGGTAACTCAACAAACCCGACTCGTTTCCAGCATCCCGTTGCAGGCACATACAAGAAGTGGTGCGTTGAGAACGGCGTTAAGTATTTCTCTGTTGCTTCGGGCGGCGGCACAGGCCGTACACTTCACCCGGACAACATGGCTGCAGGTCCGTCCTCATACGGTCTTACAGACACAATGGGTCGTATGCATTCCGACGCTCAGTTCGCAGGTTCTTCTTCGGTTCCCGCTCACGTTGAGATGATGGGCCTTATCGGTATGGGCAACAACCCGATGGTTGGTGCTACCGTTGCAACTGCTGTTGCGGTTGAAGAGGCAATGAAATAAGCCTTATAAATCAACACTTTCAGAGCTTCGCTCACTTCGAGCGAGGCTCTTTTTCTGTCTTAAAATCGACGTTTCAAAATGCCCTCGGTCCTCATTTGTCCTCATAATTCGTATTTTGTCCTCTTTTTTCGTCCCGAATTTTGAGGACAGAACAGCTTTTTCACCGCATAAAAAACATTCCCACCGAAAAAAATCACATTTTCGGCAGGAATGAATATTGATGTATATTTTTAAAATTTGACTGTTCACTAAATGCATTAAGCGCCCGGTTGCTTAGATAATCCTTATAAATTTACCTCCGAGATTTTATGTCTCGGAGGGATTTCCGTATATATTATTTTTACAAAAAATCAAAACAGTCCGATGATTTTTCCGTTTTCGTCAACGTCGATGTTCTCCGCTGCGGGCTTTTTGGGAAGTCCGGGCATCGTCATAATATCACCTGTCAGCACAACGATAAATCCTGCGCCTGCACTGACCTTGACGTTTTTAACGGTTACGGTGAAGTCCTCGGGAGCACCGAGCTTTGTCGGATCGTCGGAAAAGCTGTACTGTGTTTTTGCGATACAAACAGGAAGCTTTCCGAATCCGAGACCCTCAAGCTGTGCAATTTGCTTCTTCGCATTCGGCAAAAGGTTGATTCCTTTTCCGCCGTAGACCTTTTTAACAATCGCTTCAACCTTTTCCGTGATTGAAAGCTCATCACCGTAGGAGAAAGTGAAATTGCCTTTTTCTTTCTCACAAAGACGAATAACCTCTTTTGCAAGGGCTTCTCCGCCCTTGCCGCCCTCAGCCCAAACGGTTGAAAGAACCGTATTAACGCCAAGCTCACGGCATTTCTCAATGATAAAGTTGATTTCGTTATCCGTATCTGTCGGGAATCTGTTTACGGCGACGACACACGGAAGCCTGTAAACATTTTTGATGTTGGAAACGTGACGGAGAAGGTTTGGAATTCCCTTTTCCAATGCGGAAATATCCTCGGTTGCAAGCTCTTTTTTATCAAGTCCGCCGTGCATTTTCAGAGCACGGACGGTTGCGACGATAACAACTGCATCGGGCACAAGGCCTGCCATGCGGCATTTGATGTCGAGAAATTTTTCTGCTCCGAGGTCGGCGCCGAAGCCTGCCTCCGTAACGGTATAGTCACCCATTTTAAGAGCCATTTGCGTTGCCATTACCGAATTACAGCCGTGGGCAATGTTGGCAAAGGGGCCGCCGTGAACAAATGCGGGCGTTCCTTCGAGCGTCTGAACAAGATTGGGCTTGATTGCATCCTTCAAAAGGGCAGTCATCGCACCCTGCGCGTGGAGATCACCTGCGGTTACGGGCTTGTCATCATAGGTGTAACCGACGATAATTTTTGACAAACGCTCCTTGAGGTCGGAAATTGAGGTTGCGAGGCAGAAAACTGCCATAATCTCGCTCGCTACGGTTATATCAAAGCCGTCCTCACGGGGAGTACCGTTCACTCTTCCGCCGAGTCCGTCTACAACGTAACGGAGCTGACGGTCATTCATGTCAACACAACGTTTCCATGTGATCTTTTTTACGTCGATACCCAAGGCGTTGCCCTGCTGAATATGGTTGTCGAGCATTGCTGCAAGGAGGTTGTTTGCTGCGCCGATAGCATGGAAATCTCCGGTGAAATGGAGATTGATATCCTCCATGGGAACGACCTGTGCATATCCGCCGCCGGCGGCACCGCCTTTTATGCCGAAAACTGGACCCAATGACGGTTCACGCAGCGCAACCGTAACATCCTTGCCCAGACGGGCGAGACCGTCTGCCAGACCGATTGTTGTCGTTGTCTTGCCCTCTCCGGCGGGGGTGGGGGTGATAGCGGTAACAAGTATGAGCTTGCCGTTTTTCCTGTCGGTTTCCTTTAAAAGCTGCGGATCGATTTTGGCTTTATAGTTTCCGTACTGTTCGATGTATTTTTCATCAATGTGTGCTTTTTTTGCAATTTCTGTAATGTGCCTTGGCTTGCACTGCTGAGCTATTTCAATATCGGAAAGTTGTGACATGGCTATACTCCTCACTTGTTAAAATATTTTACGGCTGATTCAAACATATGTATGTTATAATTGCCCGGAACATTTTTATAAAGTCCCGCTCCGATTCTTTCGCTGTGACCCATTTTTCCGAAAACTCTGCCGTCGGGGGAGGTAATGCCCTCGATTGCATATGCAGAGTCGTTCGGATTAAAGCGGATATCATTTGACGCATTGCCGTTTGAATCGACATACTGAGTTGCGATCTGTCCGTTTTCAATCAGACTGCGTATCGTTTCGTCATTGGCGAGGAAACGGCCTTCGCCGTGAGAAATCGGAACATTAACAATATCGCCGACGTTCATTTCGGATAACCACGGTGACTTGTTTGAAGCGATTCTTGTGCGAACGATTCTTGACTGATGTCTTGCAATTGTGTTGAATGTAAGAGTCGGGCAATTCTCGTCCGTGTCAATGATTTTTCCGTACGGCACAAGTCCGAGCTTAATAAGAGCCTGGAAACCGTTGCAGATGCCGCACATAAGACCGTCACGGTGCTCAAGAAGCTCTGTGACGCCTTCTTTAATTTCGGGATTGCGGAAAAATGCGGTGATGAATTTGCCGCTTCCGTCAGGTTCGTCTCCACCGGAAAATCCGCCGGGGATAAATACGATCTGAGAATTTTTAAGCTCCTTTGCAAAGCTTTCAATGCTTCTTGCGATTCCGTCTGCAGAGAGATTGTTGATAACCGTGATTATCGGCTCTGCGCCAGCATTTGCGACCGCCTTTGCGGAATCATATTCGCAGTTTGTACCCGGGAAAACGGGAATGAGAACACGCGGCTTAGCTACCTTGATTGACGGCGCTGTGCGCTCTGTGGCAGTATATGAAACGTTTTCGGGCTTACTGCCTGTGTTTTTAATGTTGCACGTGAAAACGCTTTCTAATTTATCCTCGTAAATTTTCAGCAGGGAATCAAGCGACACGGTGTCACCGAGGTATGAAATTTCACCTTTTTCGGTAACGGTTCCGATTATTTCGTCCACGTTGTCCCAGTCTGCGACCTCAAGAATAAAGCCGGCATAGCTGTAACCGAAAATCTTATTCATATCTGCCTTTTCGCTGTAGCTGAAGCCGAGTCCGTTACCGAAGCACATTTTCATAACTGCTTCGGCGATGCCGCCCATACCGGGAGTGTAGCATGAAACCGCTTTTCCCGATTTCAAAAGATCGGCGACCTTATCAAAAAGAGCAATGAGGCTGTCGGTTTTCGGAAGATTGTTTTCGTCATACGGACAGGGAAGGAAGATGACCTTGTTTCCTGCTTTCTTAAACTCGGGAGAAACGATTCGGTCTGTTTTTGATGTTGTAACGGCGAAGGAAACAAGAGTCGGCGGAACGTCGATATTCTCAAATGTGCCGCTCATTGAATCTTTTCCTCCGATAGCACCGATTCCGAGCTCCATCTGAGCCTTAAATGCACCGAGGAGAGCCGAAAGCGGCTGACTCCAACGCTTGCCGTCCTTGCCGGGATGCTTGAAGTATTCCTGGAATGTCAGGTAAACATCTTTAAAATCGGCTCCGCTCGCAATAAGCTTGCAGACAGATTCAACAACAGCTAAATATGCGCCGTGATAAGGACTTTTCTCCGTTATGAACGGATTGTAGCCGAACGCCATGAGCGAACAGTCATCCGTTGCCTTTTTCTCAACGGAAATTTTTTGAACCATTGCCTGAATTGGTGTGAGCTGATTTTTACCGCCGAAGGGCATAAGAACGGTTCCGGCGCCGATGGTTGAATCGAAACGCTCGGAAAGTCCTCTTTTTGAGCATATATTGAGGTCGTCGGCAAGTGCTTTATAGCTTTCCGAAAAGCTTGTGTTAAAGCTGCGATTTGCCGATTCGCATTTCTCGGTGTTGATTACAATGTGCTTGTCGGCTCCGTTTGAATTAAGAAATTCACGGCTGATATCAACAATAGTATTTCCGTTCCAGTTCATTCTCAGGCGAGGTTCTTCGGTTACGACCGCAACCGGTACGGCATTGAGATTTTCTGATTTGGCAAGCGCAAGGAACTCGTCAACCTTATGAGCCTCAACAACGACCGCCATTCTTTCCTGGCTCTCACTGATTGCAAGCTCCGTTCCGTCAAGACCCTCATACTTCTTGGGAACGGCGTTAAGATTGATTTCAAGTCCGTCGGCAAGTTCGCCTATTGCAACGGAAACTCCGCCTGCGCCGAAATCGTTACAGCGCTTGATAAGACGGCAGGCAGTTTTATTGCGGAAAAGTCTTTGAAGCTTGCGTTCTTCCGGTGCGTTACCTTTTTGCACCTCTGCGCCGCAGGTCTCAAGGGAAGAAACCGTATGCGATTTAGATGAGCCGGTTGCGCCGCCGCATCCGTCACGACCCGTAGCGCCGCCGAGAAGTATAACGATATCTCCGGGAGTCGGAACCTCTCTTCTTACGTTTTCGGCAGGAGCTGCGGCGATGACGGCACCGATTTCCATACGCTTTGCCGCATAGCCGGGGTGATAGATCTCATCGACAATTCCCGTTGCAAGGCCTATCTGGTTGCCGTAGGACGAATAGCCCGCTGCGGCTGTTGTTACGATTTTTCTCTGAGGAAGTTTGCCCTTGATAGTCTCGTCGAGCGGCTTTAAGGGATCTGCCGCACCCGTAACGCGCATAGCTCCGTAGACATAGCTTCTGCCCGAGAGGGGATCGCGGATAGCTCCGCCGATACACGTTGCCGCGCCGCCGAAGGGTTCGATCTCAGTCGGGTGGTTATGAGTTTCATTCTTGAAAAGAAGCAGCCAAGGCTCACTGACGCCGTCTACGTCAACATTTATCTTAACCGTGCAGGCATTGATTTCTTCGCTCTCATCAAGCTTGTCAAGCTTTCCCTGCTTTTTAAGTGCCTTGACGGCGATAGTTGCAATGTCCATCAGACAGACGGGCTTTGTTCTGCCGAGCGATCTGCGTGTTTCAAGATATTCATCATATGTTTTTTGAATAAGCTCGTCCTCAAAGGTAACGTCGTCAATTACCGTCAAAAATGTTGTATGGCGGCAATGATCCGACCAATAGGTATCAATCATTCGTATTTCGGTGATTGTCGGATTTCTGTTTTCGGATTTAAAATAATTCTGACAGAACTTGATATCGTCAATATCCATTGCAAGACCGAAATCTTCAACAAATTTTTCAAGCTCCGAGTCGGTTAAATCAAGGAAGCCGTCAAGAGTTTCGACGGATGTCGGAATATCATACTTTGAGGCAAGAGTTTCAGGCTTTGTGAGTGAAGCCTCTCTCGCTTCGACGGGGTTAATGACGTATTTTTTGATTGTATCAATTTCGCCTGCGGAAAGCTCGCCCTTGAGCAAATAAACCTTCGCTGTGCGCACGGTCGGACGCTCGGATTTTGAAATAATCTGTATGCACTGTGCGGCGGAGTCGGCTCTCTGATCAAACTGACCGGGAAGATATTCAACCGCAAAGCACGAATAGCCTTCGGAATTTATCCCGTCCGAAACAATATCGAGCTGAGGCTCGGAAAAAACCGTCTTAACGGCATAATTAAAAAGCTCCTCGGTGATGTTTTCGGCATCGTAACGGTTGATAATTCTAACGTCCTCGAGACCCTTTATCGAGAGAAGCTCGTTGGCTTCTTTAAGCAGGCTCTTTGCCTCATGGGCAATTTCCGGCTTCTTTTCAACATAAACTCTGTAAACCATATTATTCCTCCGTTGCTTTCAAGGCTCTTTGACCGATGTCATGTCTGTAATATGCGTTTTCAAATGAAATCTCTTTAACCTTTTTGTATGAGCTGTCGATTGCTTCCTTCAGCGTCGAAGCAACGGATGTTACTCCCAGCACTCTGCCGCCTGAGGTGTAAAGCTTTCCGTCCTTTTGCATTGCGCCTGCAACATAAACGGAATCGAATATTTCTTCGGGAATTGTGATTTCATATCCTTTTTTATACGAAACGGGGTAGCCGTCCGAAGCCATGATAACGCAGCAGGCGTCAGCGTCCTTGAATTTGACGTCAGTTTCCGAAAGAGTTCCGTCTGTTGTCGCCTTCATAACAGTGAGCAGGTCGCTTTCAAGCAGCGGAAGAACTACCTGAGTTTCAGGATCACCGAAGCGGCAGTTATATTCAATAACCTTCGGGCCGTCCTTAGTGAGCATAAGTCCGAAGTATAAACAGCCCTTGAAGGTTCGACCCTCTCGGTTCATGGCGTTGATCGTCGGGACAAAAATTGTGTCCATACAAATTTTTGCAACCTTATCGGTATAATACGGATTCGGAGCGATCGTGCCCATACCTCCGGTATTGAGTCCCGTGTCATTGTCGCCCGAACGCTTGTGATCCATTGAGGAAACCATCGGCTTTACGGTTTTTCCGTCGGTAAACGCAAGAACGGAGATTTCCGGTCCTTCAAGGTATTCTTCAATTACGATGCTTTCTCCGCTCCTGCCGAATTTTTTGTCCTGCATTGCTTCAACGACGGCTTTCTTGGCCTCCTCACGGGTAAATGCGACCGTAACGCCCTTGCCGAGAGCAAGACCGTCGGCTTTGATAACAGTCGGAATAGGGGCGTTCTCAAGGTAAGCGAGGGCTTTTTCCATATCGTTAAATGTCTCGTATGAAGCGGTCGGAATACTGTATTTCTTCATAAGATTTTTTGAAAATACCTTACTGCCCTCGATTATTGCGGCATTTGCGCGAGGGCCGAAGCACGGGATTCCGATTTGCTCAAGCCTGTCAACCGCTCCGAGAACAAGCGGATCGTCGGGAGCGACAACGGCATAATCAATTTTTTCGCTTGACGCAAAGTCAACGATTTTTTCAATTTCACATGCTCCGATGGGGATGCAGACAGCGTCGCTTTCAATTCCGCCGTTTCCGGGCAGAGCATATATTTTATCAATTGCTTTATTTTCTTTTAATTTCTTTATTATGGCGTGTTCACGGCCTCCGCCGCCGATAACCATTATTTTCATTGCTTATCATATCCTTTCAAGCGGAAAAAGAACCGTTAAAAATCAGTGGTGGAACAGTCTCATTCCCGTAAACGCAACCGCCATGTCATATTTATCGGCACATTCGATTACCAGGTTGTCGCGAATCGAGCCGCCGGGTTCGGCAATATATTTTACGCCGCTGAGCTTTGCTCTCTCGATATTGTCGCTGAACGGGAAGAATGCATCCGAGCCGAGCGAAACTCCGTTGACAGTGTCGAGATATTCACGTACCTCCGATTCTGTAAGCGGTTCGGGACGGGTGGTAAAATATTTCTGCCAGTTACCCTCGGCACAAACATCTTCCTCGCATTTATTGATATATCTGTCAATTACGTTGTCACGCTCGGGTCTGCCGAGAGTGGGGAGAAGGGGAAGATTAAGAACCCTGTCGCTCTGGCGAAGGAACCATGTGTCCGCCTTTCCGCCGGCAAGACGGGTGCAGTGAATTCTCGACTGCTGACCTGCGCCGACGCCGATAGCCTGTCCGTCATAGGCAAAGCACACGGAATTGGACTGCGTATATTTGAGCGTTATAAGTGAAATAATCAGATCACGAATTGCATCGTCGGGGATATTCTTATTTTTGGTGACAACATTGGAAAGAAGCTCCCTGTTGATTTCAAAATTATTTCTTCCCTGCTCGAAGGTGATTCCGAACACCTGCTTGCGCTCGATCGGCTCAGGTGTGTAGTCGGGGTCGATTTTGACGATGTTGTAGCTGCCCTTGCGCTTCGATTTGAGGATTTCAAGAGCTTCGGGCTCATAGCCGGGGGCAATTATTCCGTCGGAAACCTCACGCTTGATGAGCTTGGCCGTTGTGACGTCGCAAACGTCGGAGAGAGCAACCCAATCTCCGAACGAGCACATACGGTCGGTTCCTCTTGCACGGGCATAGGCACAGGCGAGAGGGGAGCTGTCAAGGTCTTCGATATCGTCAACGAAGCAAGCCTTTTTGAGCTTTTCCGGAAGCTTTATTCCGACGGCCGCAGAGGTTGGACTGACGTGCTTAAATGATGCAACGGCGGGAAGTCCGAGAGCCTCCTTCAATTCCTTAACAAGCTGCCATGAGTTGAATGCGTCAAGAAAATTGATATATCCGGGCTTGCCGCAAAGGATTTCGATGGGAAGGTCGCTTGCGTTATTCATAAATATTCTTGAAGGCTTCTGATTAGGGTTACAGCCGTATTTGAGCTCGAATTCTTTCATATATTTCCGTTCCTTTCTTGGTTGTTTTCAGCAATTCTTATTTATAAGCTTTTCCTCATAGCTGCCGTCTGTGAGGTCGGTGTATCTTACATAAAGGGAAATCTTATTGTTCTCGTCAAGATAATTCCAGATTTCATCGGCAAATTCGTCAATACTGTCGGGGATAGCCACCCTATCGGGTTCACCCTGAAATGTCGGGATCGGGTTGCCGTCCGTCACATATGTATGGATAAAATGACCCAGCCCTGCCTTTGACGGATACGAGAAGGTGTATCTTGCACAGTCGCTTCCGTTTTCATCAAGGCTTTTAAGTATGCTCATTTCATACTTAAAATCATTTTCGCCGAAGGTCAGCATTCCGCTGATTCGGGGAGTGAAGTTCGGCGCATCCGGCTCAAACTCACGGCTTTCAAGGCTTTCGGAAAAGCTTTTGCCTGTTACGATTCCGTCGTAAACCGTGTCTGTCTGGTCGCCGTTGGTGACGATGAGCTTGTTCTCAAATTTTCTGATTGCCGCATAGATTATCAGGGAGGGATCCTCCACCTTTGAAGCGTCGAAAGGCTCGGTAAAGACCTCACCGTTTTTTACCGTGAACACACGGTTGCGGCTGTTTGCGCTTCTGCCCATGATGAAGTATGCCGTTGCGGCTTTTTTGCCGTCAGAGCTTTTGCCGATAACGATTCCGCGTCCTACATAGGGATTGCCGTCTATACGGTCTTTCATTGATTTGATTTCATATATGTTCATTTCAAGCTGTCCTTTCTTTAACGATCTCAGCGGATACAAGCTCGGCTGCCTGAGGAAGAAGCTTCCATTCCGCCTGCTCCATTACTCTTTTTTGAAGAATTTCGGGAGTGTCGCCGTCCTCGATATTGACGGCCTTTTGAAGAATTATTTTTCCACCGTCGGGTATCTCATTTACATAATGCACGGTTGCGCCCGTGACCTTTACTCCGTAGTCGAGCGCCGCCTGATGCACTTTTAATCCGTAGAAGCCCTCGCCGCAGAAGGAGGGAATAAGCGACGGGTGGACATTGATTATTCGCTCGGGATATTCAGAAACAAAATCTGCGCTGAGTATGCTCATAAAGCCTGCAAGAACGATCATGTCGATCTCGTTTTCACGGAGCAATTCCAAAATACGACCTTCAAAATCCGCCTGATTCTTGCACTCTTTTTTTATCACAACAGCAGTTTTTATTCCTGTGTTTTGCGCTCTCGTGAGGGCATATGCCGAGCTGTTATTGGAAACAACAAGCGTAATTTCGCCGCTTTTGATTATTCCGTTTTGCTGAGCGTCAATAAGAGCCTGAAGATTCGTTCCGCCGCCCGAAACAAGAACGGCAATCTTAGCCTTGTTTTTCATTTGTATGTACTCCTTTTAGTAAAGGTAAAACCATTGCGCCGAGCGTATTGCCGGCAACAATGAGAGCCATAAAGAAAATTATTTTTGTGTCAAATATTCCGGATGTTCCGAAATAAAACATATCGGCAATCGAATGTTCAAAGCCGCACAGAATAAACACCGGCACGCAAAAGAGAACGCCCAAAACGGAATTTTTCTCCTTATAAATGCTGACGGCGAGGTACATCAGTATTCCGCAGAAAAAGCCACGGATAAACGAGTACAACGGAAATTGAGCCAGCTTTGCCGAACACATCTCCGCCGCCCTTTCGCCGATATTCGGCAGAACCGTCCGCAGCAGCATTCCGAGCAGAAACGTTGCAATGAGGTTGCCGAAAAGTCCGACAGCGAGATTCAGAAAATCCTGCTTCTTATGCTGTTCGACTATGTAGCCGATTTTTCCCGTGAAAAGGTAGTAGCCTTTATAGCAGATGCAAAGAAGCGCAACCGAAAAGAGCACCGCTCCGACCGTTTTGTTTTCACACGAGAGAAAAACCGTTCCGCCGATTGTTATGAGAATTCCTGCGCACAGGCTTTCACGAAAAGTTTTCAGCATATCGTAATTTTATCCTCTGAATTTTCAATTTTTCCGATTATATAAGCGTCCTCGCCGTTCGCCTTGAGAATTTCAATAGCCTTTTCGGCATCCTCCCGAGCAACAACAATGCTCATGCCGACGCCCATATTGAATGTATTAAACATATCTCTCTCGGAGATTCCGCCCTCTTTTGCAATGAGGTCGAAAATCGGGAGCACCTTAACATTCTTACGGTCAATTACTGCGCCGAGTCCGTCGGGAATGCTTCTCGGAATATTCTCGTAGAAGCCGCCGCCCGTGATGTGTGAAATTCCCTTGACCTTAACCTGCTCAAGAAGTGCAAGCACAGGCTTTACATAAATCTTTGTGGGAGTGAGAAGCGTCTCGCCGACCGACTTGCCGCCAAGCTCCTCGCGGGGAGACTTGATATCGCTGTTTTCGACGTCAAAAACCTTTCTGACAAGTGAAAAGCCGTTGGAGTGAACTCCGCTTGACGGGAGTGCAATAACAACATCTCCGGCTTTCATCGTTGAGGGATCAAGTATCTTTGACTTATCGACAACGCCGACAGAGAAGCCTGCGAGGTCATATTCGTCAACGGGATAGAAGCCCGGCATCTCCGCCGTTTCTCCACCGATAAGAGCCGCACCGCTCTGAACGCAGCCCTCGGCGACTCCGGAAACGATAGAAGCGATTCTTTCGGGAATGTTTTTGCCGCATGCGATATAGTCAAGGAAGAAAAGCGGCTTTGCTCCGCAGCAAATAATATCATTGACGCACATTGCAACGCAGTCAATGCCGACCGTGTCATGCTTATCCATGAGAAAAGCAAGCTTGAGCTTTGTGCCGACACCGTCCGTGCCGCTGACGAGGACAGGCTTTTCGATTCCCGTTGTGTCAAGTTCGAACAGGCCGCCGAAGCCGCCGACATCGGAGCACACGCCGGATGTCATTGTTCTTGCAATGTGTGATTTCATCAGTTCGACAGCCTTGTAGCCTGCCGTTATATCTACGCCTGCTGCGGCGTAGCTTTCGGAACGTGATTGTGTGTTCATCACTTTTTCTCCTTTAGTCTTTCGGAAATTTTACATTCAAACTTGCTCTTGTGCGTCTCGGTAGGCACTTCGGTCGGGTAATCGCCGTCGAAGCAGGCTGTGCAATAGCCCTTGCCGAGGTCGCCGCAGGCAATTTTTTTAACATTGTCAACGCTCAGATAACCGAGGGAATCAACGCCGATAATCTCTGCAATTTCGTCAACCGTATGGTGGCAGGCAATGAGGTTATCACGGGAGTCGATGTCCGTGCCGTAATAGCAGGGGTTAAGGAACGGCGGAGCGGAAACACGCATATGAATTTCCTTTGCGCCGGCATTTCTAAGCAGCTTAACTATTCTTGCGCAGGTTGTTCCTCTGACGATTGAGTCGTCGATCATGACTACTCTTTTGCCCTTGATAACATTCGTGATCGGGTTGAGCTTGATGCGAACCTGATTTGTACGGCTCTTTTGACCCGGAGAAATGAATGTTCTGCCGATATACTTGTTCTTGATAAATCCTATTTCATAGGGAATACCGGACTGCTTTGCAAAGCCGAGAGCGGCATCAAGTCCGGAATCGGGAACGCCGATAACAACATCCGCCTGAACAGGGTGCTCAAGAGCCAAAAATGCGCCTGCACGGATTCTCGCTTCATGCACGCTTGCACCGTCAATCACGGAATCGGGACGGGCAAAATAGATGTACTCAAAAACACAGGTGTGCGGCTTCTCTTTGTTGCAATGGTCCTTAATGCTTCGAACCGATTTGCCGTCAAAAACGACGATTTCGCCCGGCTCAACATCTCTGACAAATTCCGCTCCTACTGCGTCAAGCGCACAGCTTTCCGAAGCGACAACGTAGCCGCCGTTCTCGGGAAGTCTGCCGATACAAAGCGGACGGAAGCCCATTTCATCACGAACGGCAATCATCTTGGTAGGCGACATTACAACAAGGGAATAAGCTCCCTTGATACGATTAACGGCACGGTTGACAGCCTCCTCAATCGAGGGAGCGGTGAGTCTTTCCTCGGTTATGATGTATGAAATAACCTCGGTGTCCGATGTCGTGTGGAAAATCGAGCCTTTAAGCTCAAGCGCACTGCGAAGCTCATAGGAATTGGTGAGATTTCCGTTATGAGCGAGGGCAACATGGCCGTTAATGTGGTTGACAACTATCGGCTGAGCGTTATCTCTTGCCGAGCCGCCCGTTGTGCCGTAACGGACATGACCTATTGCAATATTGCCCTGGCCGAACTGATTAAGATGGTCGGGGGTGAAAACATCATTGACAAGGCCTGTGTCCTTATATGCGGTAAAAAGTCCGTCATCGTTTACAACGATTCCGCAGGATTCCTGTCCTCTGTGCTGGAGGGCGTAAAGACCGTAATAGACGGTACTTGCAATATCATACGATTCGGTGGCATAAACGCCGAAAACTCCGCATTCTTCATGTATATTAGACATAAAAAGCTCCGTTTCTTATTTGAAAACTCTCTTCATCATTTCTGCATAGGCATCTTCAACTCCGCCAAGGTCACGGCGGAAACGATCCTTGTCAAGCTTCTCGTTTGTCTTGCTGTCCCAGAAGCGGCAGGTATCGGGAGAAATCTCGTCGGCGAGAACTATTGTGCCGTCAGAGAGCTTGCCGAACTCAAGCTTGAAATCAACAAGAGTTACGTTAAGACTCTTGAAATACTCCTTGAGAACAGAATTGACCTTGAATGCCATTGATTTGATATTCTCAATCTCCTCCTTGGTTGCAAGTCCGAGAGCGAGAGCATGATATGAATTGAGAAGGGGATCGTGAAGATCATCATTCTTGTATGAAAACTCGATTGTCGGCTCGGCAAAAACAATGCCCTCTTCAACGCCGTAACGCTTTGCAAACGAACCGGCGGAAATGTTTCTAATAATAACCTCGAGAGGAACGATCGAAACCTTGCGTACAATCGTTTCACGGTCGGAAATTTCTTCGACATAGTGAGTCGGAACGCCCTGCTTTTCAAGAAGCTGCATGAGATAGTTGGACATTTTGTTGTTTACAACGCCCTTGCCGGCAATTGTGCCTTTTTTGAGTCCGTCAAATGCCGTTGCATCGTCCTTGTAGGAAACGATAACGTACTCGGGATCCTCGGTTGCAAAAACCTTCTTTGCCTTGCCCTCGTAGAGCTGTTCACATTTTTTCATGATTTGAAATCCTCCTTGGTTTTATTTTTTATAAATTTGATGCAATGTTTTTATCCTTTTCCAAAACGGCAGCCGAGTCCGACGCACGCTTTTGGGAAAGCTTTTCGGAAAGCTCAGGCTCACAAAGAGCCAAAATCTGAACAGAAAGTAAAGCGGCATTGACTGCTCCGTTAATCGCTACTGTAGCAACCGGTATGCCGGAAGGCATTTGTACAGTAGACAGCAAGGCGTCAATGCCGTCAAGTGTATTTGATTTACAGGGTATTCCGATGACGGGCAAAACGGTCTGAGCCGCAATTGCTCCTGCCAGATGAGCAGCCATTCCTGCGGCTGCAATGAGGACACCGAAACCGTTTGACTGGGCGTTTTGAGCGAATTCCGCAGCCTCTCCGGGTGTTCTGTGCGCAGAGAATATGTGCACCTCATAGGGGACGTTGAATGCTTTGAGCGTGTCGATTGCTTTCTGAACAATCGGCAGATCGCTGTCGCTTCCCATGATAATTCCAACTTTTTTCATGAAAATCCTCCTTTTAAAAAAGGGCACAATTAAGGCAGGATAAACCTTAATTGCGCCCAGACGGTCGGCATATTTTTTCTCTTGCTCCCATGCAGTGTTCTGCTAATCCGTCAGTTACAAGAGATTAACCAAAGTATAACATAATTAAACTTTGCTGTCAACTGTTCGGACATACGAATCATACAAAAAAACAAACAACAATATGTGAAAAGTGATGAAAATTATGATTGACATTATTTTATAAATATAAGCTTAAAATTTAAGATTTTGAAGTGTTGACATGCAAAATTATTTGTTATATTATAATGGCAAAAGCAATGAAATGCTCAGAAACAGCTTTATAATACATCGGGTGAAGTTTATCATGCAGGAGTTTTTTCAAACACATTCTTATTTATCGCAGATTTTCGGCTTCTCTGCAATAGCGGTCGGAATATTGATGTATCAATTCAAAAAGCATAAAACAATAATGATTTTAATGACGCTCAATGCGGCGCTTTGGTGTCTGCATTACGGCAGTCTGTGGCTTTTTACTTCCGTTGCGATGAATTTTATAAATCTGGCAAGAAGCTATGTTTGCAGCTATGACAATAAATTTGCGCGCTCAAAGGCTGTCCCCGTTGTGTTCATTGCGCTTTCGCTTGCGCTCACCGTTGTCACCTGGCAGGGTGCATGGGATATTTTGATTCTTGTGTCTTCTGTTTTCGCAACCGTCGGAGGCTGGCAGAAAAATCCGCAGATTCTCAGAGTTTCAAATGTCCTCGTTTGCCTCTGCTGGCTGCCGTATAATTTTGTCAATAATTCATGGGCGGGAATTGTAAACAACCTTTTGACCCTGGTTTCGTTGATTGTTGCATTGATAAGGTACAGAGCAAAGCAAAAACAACCGAATTAAAAAAGACGCTCTCGGTGAGGGCGTCTTTGCTTTTAGCATATTTATTTTGTGATTTCCTCGACCATTTTCGCCAGCCTTTGCACATCCTCCTCGGGATTAAGGCTGTAGAGCAGTCCGTAGGGGATGCTGTAATCCCAGTTGACGGGAATTGAAATAAGTCCCGGGTGAACGTCCTGCCAGCATTCAATTGTCAGCAGGATGTTTTTTGTTTCGGCACAGCGGTTGAACACAGAAATGTCGTAGAACTGCGGAGTGTCCTCGATCGTGATCTGCGGATGGTTTGTTTCAATGTCGTTGCGGATAAAATCATTTATCCCCGAATCGCCCTTTTTGACCATCATCAGCGTTTCGCCGTAAAGGTCGGATATATCAACCGATTTTTTGCCTGCCAGCTTGTGATCGCGCGACACGGCTATCATTTTTTTGTATCTGCCGAGCGGCAGAAAATTGCAGACGGAAAGCCATGCCTTTGAATCACACACTCCGACAAGGAAATCAAACTTTACGCCGAGACTTTTGATCTCGGAAAGGATTCCCTCGTGGTTGTCCTCGAACGGAACAAGGTGGAGCTTATAGTCGGGAAAATTGTGGTTAAGCTTATACCACAGATCCATGAACGGCTTTGCGGGGTTGAGCAGTGACGTTCCGACGCAGAACGTCGTGTCGTATTCCTTTGTCTTTTCCTTAGCCTCGGCGACTGATTTCCGCGAATAATCCATCATGAATTTCGCGTCGCGGTATATGACCTCGCCCGCAGGGGTCAGGCGGATGCCCGTCGGAGTTCTTTCCGTCAGCCTCAGTTCAAGATGATCCTCAAGATTGTTCATCTGTTTCATAACTGCGGTGGACGAGATAAACAGCCGTTCCGCCGCCTTTGTAAAGCTGCCGCAGTCCGCCACGGCAACGAAGGTATCAAGCAATGGATTATACATAGCGCACCTCTGTAAACTATTGGTTGATACTATAATAACATATCGGATATTCCGCGTCAAGGGCTTTGATGCTATAATAATGGCAGAAAGGGGAGCTTAGGATGTCAAAGAAACTGGTAGCCTTCTATTCGAGGGCAGATGAAAACTATGTCAGCGGAATATTCAAAAACCTCACGGTAGGAAATACGGAGATCATAGCAGGTATTATCGGAGAGTTGACGGGCGCGGACATGTTCAAAATTGAACAGAGCAAGCCGTATTCCAAAGGCTATAACGATTGCATTGAGGAGGCAAAGGCGGATCAGCGAAGAAACGCGCGTCCCGAGCTGAAAAGCTATCCCGAATCAATTGACGAGTACGACGTTATTTATCTGGGCTATCCGAATTATTGGAGCACGATGCCCATGGCGGTGTTCACATTTTTGGAGCACTTTGATTTCAGCGGTAAAACTATCCGTCCGTTCTGTACCCACGAGGGAAGCGGAATGGGCAGAAGTGTATCGGATATAAAAAAGCTTTGCCCCAAGGCGACGGTCGAGGACGGGATCACCGTTTTCGGAAGCCGCGCCGACAGGGCAAGGAAAGATATTGAAAGGTGGGTAAAATAACTATGAAAAAGGTTACGGCAGGCAGAGACGCTTTGGGGGAGTTCGCACCGAAATTCGCAGAGCTGAACGACGATGTTCTCTTCGGCGAGGTATGGTCGAGAGAAAAGGAGCTTTCGCCGCGCGACCGTTCGCTTGTTACGGTTACGGCTCTGATGGCGCAGGGCCTTTGCGACAGCTCGTTTGAGCATCATCTGAGAACGGCAAAGGCAAACGGAATTACAAAAAATGAGATCGCGGAGATACTCACTCATGCCGCATTCTATGCGGGCTGGCCGAAGGCTTGGGCGGCTTTCAGAATGGCAAAGGAGATCTGGAGCGAGGGCGCATGCGATGATGAAAAGCAGAAGCACGCCGATTCCATGGTTTTCCCGATAGGCGAGCCGAACACGGGCTTTGCAAAGTATTTTATCGGTCAGAGCTATCTCGCGCCGCTTTCGACAAGTCAGGTCGGCATTTTCAACGTCACCTTTGAGCCGCGATGCAGAAATAACTGGCATATTCACAAGGCGGAAAAGGGCGGCGGACAGATTCTTGTCTGCGTAGCCGGCAAGGGCTATTATCAGGAGTGGGGCAAGCCCGCTCAGCTTCTTATGCCCGGCGATACAGTCAATATTGCCCCGGGTGTCAAGCACTGGCACGGCGCGGCAAAGGACAGCTGGTTTTCACATCTTGCAATAGAGGTACCGGGCGAGGGCACGTCAAACGAATGGTGCGAGCCCGTTACCGACGAAGAATACAACGCATTGGGGGAAGAATAAATGTTAGGTAATTTTTCATACTGCAACCCGACAAAGCTCTATTTCGGCGAGAATGCTGTGCAGAATCTCGGCGATGAGCTGAAGAAATACGGAAAGAACGTCGTCCTCGTTTACGGCGGCGGTTCAATCAAAAAGAACGGCATTTATGATACAGTTACGGAGATATTGAAGAAAGCGGGCAAGGACGTTGCCGAGATATCGGGCGTAATGCCGAATCCGACGCTTGCAAAGCTTTACGAGGGCGTTGAGATCGCAAGGAAGCACAACGCGGATCTTCTGCTTGCCGTCGGCGGCGGCTCGGTCTGCGACTACACAAAGGCGGTTGCCGTTTCCGTGAACTGCAACGATGACCCGTGGCAGAAATACTATGTCCGCTTTGAGGAGCCCGATTGCAGGATCGTGCCTGTCGGCTGTGTGCTTACGATGGTAGGAACAGGCTCGGAAATGAACGCAGGCTCGGTCATCACCAATCAGGACACGAAGCAGAAGATCGGTCACGTTTACGCGAGCGAGGAGGTCATGCCGAGGTTCACGGTTCTTGACCCGACATATACCTTCACACTGCCGCAGAAGCAGATGGTTGCGGGAATTTACGACATCTTCAACCATATCTGCGAGCAGTATTTCTCGGGCGAGGACGACAATACGAGCGACTATATCAGCGAGGGTCTGATGAGAAGCGTTATTCATTCAAGCCGCATTGCCGTTAAGAATCCGCAGGATTATGAGGCAAGAAGCAACATTATGTGGACTGCGACATGGGCGCTGAACACTCTTGTTTCAAGGGGCAAGTCAACGGACTGGACGGTTCATATGCTCGGTCAGGCTGTCGGCGGATACACCAATGCGACCCACGGTATGACGCTTGCTGCAGTCTCGCTCCCGTATTACAGATACATCATGCCCTACGGACTTAAGAAGTTCAGCCGCTTCGCCGTGAACGTTTGGAATGTTGACGCAGAGGGCAAAACTGACGAGCAGGTTGCAAATGAGGGCTTGTTTGCAATGGAGAACTGGATGAAGGAGATCGGCGTTGTAATGAACCTTACAGAGCTCGGTGTGACCGAAAACGACATCGAAAAGCTCGCCGACCTGACCGTACACATGGAGGGCGGATACAAGCCGCTTACCCGTGAAGAGGTCGTTCGGGTGTTCAAAAACAGCTTATGAGGTGATTGAAATGATGTATGTAACATTATCTAACGGAGTAAAAATGCCGCAGCTCGGCTACGGTGTATATCAGGTAACAAAGGACGAGTGCGAGAGATGCGTTCTTGACGCGCTCAAAACGGGCTACCGTGCAATTGACACGGCGCAGGCATATTTTAACGAGGAAGAGGTCGGCTCTGCCATACAAAAATCGGGCATACCCAGGGAGGAAATTTTCCTTACCTCAAAGGTATGGATCGAGCATTGAGGAGACAATGGAGGCTCTCGATTCGCTTGTTAAGGCAGGCAAGGTCAGAGCCCTGGGCGCTTCGGCAATGTACGGCTACCAGTTTTATAACATGCAGCTGGCGGCGAGAGACAACGGCTGGACGCCATTCTCGGCGATGGAGAATCACTATAATCTCCTTTACCGCGAGGACGAGAGGGAGCTTATCCCGATATGCGAGCAGATGGGCGTTTCGCTGATGCCTTACAGCGCATTGGCGGCGGGTCATCTTGCACGTCCAACCTAGAATTCCGATTCGCTCAGGAGCAAAACCGACCGTGTCGCAATGGGCAAATATGACAGGACAGAGCAATACGATATTGAAATTGTAAAGCGTGTCGCCGAGCTTGCCGAAAAGCACGGTTGCAGGATGTCGCAGATAGCCCTTGCGTGGCACTGGGCGAGGGGAGTGGCTTCGCCTATCCTCGGAGCGACAAAGGCAAAATACTTTGATGAGGCGGTGGGTGCGCTCGATATAAAGCTGAGCGAGGACGAGCTGAATTATATCGAGGAGCTGTATGTTCCGCACCCGATAGTCGGAGCGATCAAACAAAATCCGCCGCAGGGTTCGTTACTCTTGGACGTGAAGAAATAAGGACATAAAATCCCTTGACACATTAAATACAAGTGCCAAGGGATTTTATATATGTTTTATTTTATTGCGTCGATCACCTTGCCGATGTCACTGTCAATGCAGATCGACTGCTTTTCAATCTCAGCAGGGCAGACCGCGTCGCCGTAATTTATACAGGCGTAGGTCGCCTTGGGATTCTTCAAGGTCATTTGCCAAAACGGGTATTTGATTATCACGGGCGTATTGTAGCCGACGCCGAGCTCAAGAAAAAGAATTTTTTGCTTTTCTCTCGTGCGAAGAAAATTTTCGTATCTTTCCGCCGCTCTGTGCCAGCCCTCGTCCTCGACGAATTTATCGTCACTGCGAAGATTCATTGTCATCGGTGCGCCGCAGTGAGGACATACTGGGATAAGCTCGGACGGAATTTTCATATCGTGCTGACGCTCGCACATCGCCTTTATGACTTCCTCATTGTCAAAGGTCTCCTGACAGCAGGGGACGGAGCACTGAAAAAGTCCGTAATCGCCCTGGGTGTAGAAAAGCCGCTTTTTATCGAAGCCCGCCTTCTGAAATTGGTGGTCAACATTGGTCGTTATAACAAAATAGTCCTTGTTCTTCACCTGCTCAAAAAGTCGGCGGTATAGGTCGTTCGGCGCGTCGGTATAGCGGTTGAGAAAAATATATCTGCTCCAGTATGCCCAGTGCTCCTCGGGAGTTTTGTATCGGTAAAAGCCGCCCGAATACATGTCGTCAAAGCCGTAACGGCTGTGAAAATCGGCAAAATATTTGTGAAAGCGCTCGCCGTCGTATTTGAAGCCTGCCGAGGTTGAAAGTCCTGCGCCTGCGCCGATAACCACAGCGTCGGCGGAGATGAGCGCTTCCTTTAATTGTTCAATTTTTTTCGAGAAGCTCCCTGTAGATTTCGTGATCCTCATCCTTGAAAACATTGAATATCACCTCGATACCGATTTGATTTTTTTGCTTGTATTGCTTTACCGTGTCAACGGCGATCTCTGCGGCGGCACGGTTCGGAAAATGGAATTCACCCGTTGAGATACAGCAAAAAGCGATGCTTTTTAATTTGTTTTCTTCCGCAATTTCAAGGCACGAACGGTAGCAGGAGCGAAGAAGCTCGCAGTCCTTTTCCGTCAGTCTGCCGCTGACGATCGGTCCGACGGTGTGGATAACATTTTTGCACGGCAGATTGAATGCAGGGGTAATTTTTGCCCTGCCCGTCGGCTCGTCGAAGCCCTGATTTTTCATCAATTCGTCACATGCCAGGCGAAGCTGAACGCCCGAAAAGGTGTGAATACAATTGTCAATGCACCTGTGGTTTGGGCAGAAGCAGCCGAGCATTTTGCTGTTGGCGGCGTTGACTATGGCATCGCATTTAAGCGTTGTAATATCGCCCTGCCAAAGATAGATACCGTCGGCGGCAGGAGACAGCGTTTTGTAGTCCGTTATGCCCCTGCGCTCAAGCTCCTCCCTGAGGTATTCGTCCTGAACGGCGATAAAATCCTCGCTAACAGGCATGGGCGGACGAATGTTTAAAAGCCCTCTGAGCAACCGCTTCTGTTCGTTTGCTTCGCTCGGAATTTCCATGTGCGAATACTGCTTTTGCTCGTTCAAAAGATATTTGATTAAATAGATCCGTCTTTCTGCCTGTGTCATGTTTAAGCTCCTTTATGCGTAGAAAAAACCTGCCGTCATGTCGAGATAGTTCTGACCCGAATAATCGGGGTATTCCTTTTCGGCCATTTTCTTAAAGCTGTCGGAATCGGGACATTCTGCGGCAAGCTTTTTTAATTTTTCAAGATAGTCAATTTTTGTCTGTGCGTCCTTCAGATCCTCGGGCGTGTAGTGCGAGGTAAGGATCAGGTCGTAGCCCTTGGCAATGTAGCCGTTGAGCTGGGCGATGATGCCGTCAGCGTGCGCTTTTCCCGCAACGATCGAGTGGCAGTCGTGACCGAGCATGTGGGTGTAAACTGCGTTGATCTCGGGGATTTCAATGTCAAACGCCTCATGCGTCTGAGTGATAACAAAGTTGATTCCGCCGATGCTGATTTTTCCCTCGCCGATAATATTTGTTACCTTATGAACGCTCTTGTCAAAGATATCGCCGAAAGCGTTCATAAAGCTTGTTATCAGCGCCTTTCCGCCGCCGTTTTCGGAATAATCAACAGCGTTTGCCGTTGCATACTTCGGCACGTCGGGGAGAAATGTTCCGCCTGCGCCGTGGTAGGCGATGAGCATACCCGCAACCTCAACGTCCTTGAGGTATTCCGTCAGCTCGCTGTTGTTATCGAAGAAGCACGGTGATTCAATTATAACAGCTTTTCCGCTTTTTTCAACAATAAAAACCTCATTGTCAATGAAGTCGTTGGTCTTGTATGCGTGCAGTCTGATGCCGCCGAAGTCGTAGATGTTCATTTCTCCCTTTTTGAGAGCAACGGTTGTGAATGATGTCTTGTTCATGGTATTACCTCCAAAAGTGTTTTGACCTAAGGTCTGACATCATTCTAACGCACGAAAATCACCCTGTAAAGTACGCACTTTTTTATTACATAGTTACCTTAAAGTAACCTCTTGCAAACTTTCGGGCAATAGATTATAATTGAATATAACATGATACTTCGATGCAAAATGAAAGGGGAATGTTACATGCTTACTAAGGAAGAATTGCCTGCATGTCCCGTTGCGACAACGGTTTCACTCATCGGCAGTAAATGGAAAATACTTATTCTCAGAAATCTGCTCATGCGGCCGTGGAGGTTCAATGAGCTGAAAAGAAATTTAGAGGGAATCAGCCAGAAGGTGCTGACGGACAGCCTGCGCTCAATGGAGTCGGACGGAATAATTACCCGAACCGTCTATGCCGAGGTGCCGCCGAGGGTCGAATATGCGCTCTCGCCCTTGGGTGAGTCGATGCGCCCGATAATGGACGCAATGGAAAAATGGGGCACGGAGTATAAAAACAGTTTTAAAGATTAAATTATAAATATAAAAGGAGTGCTTCTTATGAGAAAGAATTTCGGAGCTAAGACCTATCTTTACCCTCAGCCCGTCATGATCATCGCGACCTACGATGAGGACGGCAAGGCGAATGCCATGAATGCCGCATGGGGCGGAATCATCGGCGGCGACGAGATAATATTTGACCTCAGCTCGCACAAAACGACGGACAATATCAATAAAACCAAGGCTTTCACCGTTGCTGTCGGCGACGCTGAGCATGTTGTCGAGTGCGACTATGTCGGAATAGTTTCGGCAAATAAAGAGCCGAACAAGATGGAAAAGGCAGGCTTCACAACGACCAAGAGCGAATTCGTCAACGCTCCCGTTATCAACGAGCTCCCGCTTTCCCTGGAGTGCGAACTTATCAAGGCCGTTGACGAGGGTAAGTTTATAGGCAGAATAATAAACGTCAGCGCAGACGAGAAAATTCTCGATGCCGACGGCAAAATTGACCTCACAAAGTTTGCACCGATAACCTACGATCCCGCAAACTTCGGCTACTACCGCCTCGGCGAGAAGGTCGGTCAGGCATTCTCCGACGGCAAGAAAATCAAATAAGCAGATTTTTTGCAAAAAAAATAACCTCCGTTACTTTGAATGAGTTTTTCATTCGCCGCAGCGGAGATTGTTTTTTAATTTTACTGCTTCTCGCCGTTGTCAAACTTCTCGAGAACCCTTACCGTTGCCGCAAAGCAATCGGCAAGTCCGTCAAGATTCATGTTGTCATAGCTGTCGCGTCTTGTGTGGTAGTAGGATTCGAGCTTGTGGTTAAGTCCCGTGATACCTGCGGCGCGCATGCCTGCCTGAGCAAATGCGGCGCTGTCCGTTGAACCGCCGAGAGGGGGAACCATGCCCTTTTTGCACTGAATTCCAAGCTCCTCTGCCGCCTCCATGAAGAGGTCGGAAGCGTCCTTGTCAGCCTTGACCGTTCCGTTGAGGTCGCGGTAATTTACCATGAGCTGCTTAGGATCGTGGATCGTATCGTATGCAAAGATGAAGGTCGGAACGTCGCTGAATTCCTCCTTGTGCGCCTTGCACCAAGCCTTTGCGCCTCTCAGACCTGCCTCCTCAGAGCCTGTCAGAACAACTCCGAGCTCCGTGTTTTCAAATTCAATGCCCTCGTCCTTAAGAGCCTTGAGCAGAGCGATTCCCATGTAGCATCCGCTGAGGTTATCGTTTGCACCGTCAACAACCCGTCTGTAATTAACCATGAAATAAAGTCCGAAAATGAACGGAACGAAGATAAGTCCTACAAGTCCCGCCTTGCCGAGCGGAGTTGAAATGTCGGCGCCGACCGTGCCGTATTTTGCGAGCTGAATTATCGAGAGAATGAGATAATAGAATGTGCCGCCGAAGCCGATAAGAGCGTGCGCCTCAAAGCCGACGCCGCCGAGAGCGTAGTTGACGGGCCATTCCCATGCCGCGTCGGGATGACCGTTGAAGATGATTCTTCTTTTGGTCTCGCCCTTGCACTTCTTGATTGCCGTAACGTTGTGTCCCGTCTTTTTCGGGAAGAAGATGTCAACCGCCTTGAGGTAAAAGCCGAATTCGCTCAGCGCAATAGCCAAGCCGAGCGCAATAAGAATAACCGAAGCAACAGGTGCAAAATAGAGGAGAACAACAGCGGCAAGGATAAAAGTTATCGTGAAGAACAGCCAGCCGTAAAAGGAGCCGGGGTGCTCGCTGAATGATTCAACGTCCGCACGGTCACAGCCGCAGTCCTTTTTCAAGACCTCCGCCATGTATTCGCAAGCCTTCTTTTCTCCCTGCGATCCCGGATCTCTCTTTCCGAAGGTCTTGCAGATATATGTAATCTCCTTGACCATATATTCCGCGGATTCGCGTTTTTTCTCAATGATTTTTTGAAGGTCCATTTAATCAGCTCCAAAACAAATTTATAGTATATATTATCAATTTCAGGCAAATATGTCAATGAATTTGAGCATATTTTATATAAATATATAATTGATTTTTAAAATTCGCGAATAAAACTTTAACAGCTGTATAATTGCAACAAATTGTACAAAAGCCATTGACGAAAGCGGGTTGAATTTGATATAATTACTATGTAAGGCTTTTGCGAGAAAGGGTGTGCCGCAGTTTATGGACAGCAAGAGAGCGCTTTTGATAGTCAATCCATGCGCAGGACGCAACAATAAACGTATGGGCGCGCTTGAGATAGTCAAAAAGTTTTCCCCGCCCGAATGGGAGACGGAAATCAGAACCACGCGCTGTCAGGGCGATGCCACAACCATCGTCAAGGAGGAGGGCGCGGACTATGACGTTATCCTCTGCTGCGGCGGCGACGGAACGCTCAACGAGGTCATCAACGGGCTGATGAAACTCGGCAAGAATATACCCGTAGGATATCTTCCGTCAGGCTCGACCAACGACCTTGCAAACACTCTCGGTATACCGACCGAGCTGGGGGCGTCGGCTGACCTTATTCAAAGCGGCAAAAAGAATTCGTACGACCTCGGAAAATTCAACGGAAAATATTTTACATATATCGCCTCGTTCGGCATCGCGACCGACCTTTCCTACAGCACGCCGCAGAAGCTGAAAAACATGTTCGGCCATGCCGCGTACATGATAAACGGCTTCGTGATCCGCTTTATTCCGATGCTCGTCGGCTTCAAGCCGATCCATATGAAGATAGAGTACGACGGCGGAGTAGTTGAGGACGATTTCTATTTCGGCTCTGTTTCCAATTCGACATCGGTTGCGGGACTGTTCAAGTTTGACCGCCAGGACGTCAAGCTCAATGACGGATATCTGGAGCTGTTCATGGTTAAGGGCTTGAAGAGCAATTTTGACGCAATAAAGATGCTCGGAAAAGCGATCAAGCAGGATTATGACGGAGTTCAGATGATGCTCGTCAAGACGAAAAAGGTCAAGGTGACCTGCAATCAGGATGTTCCTTGGACGATCGACGGTGAGTTCGGCGGAATTCAGCGCAACTGCGAGCTTGAGGTCGTTCACAACGCGTTTGAGATTTATTCCGAGAATAACAAGCTATTCTGCAAAAAGGATTAAAATTTACCCCGAAAGCCTTGTATGTGCTTTCGGGGATTTTTGTTGACTTTTATTGTCACTGTTGGGGAGCCGAGAGGCTTGTGCAGACAATTCACTTCACAAAAAACTCTCCGCGCTGAATATCAATTTCATCTTCGCCGCCTGCAAATTTTGCGCCGTGGCGGAGCTTTATTTTACCCTTTACTCCGTCGGGTATGGTGACGTTAAGCTTGATTTCATCGCCCATGCGCTCCCAGCGGACGGAGATTTTTCCCGCAGGTGCGGTATACCAGCCCTCGGCATAGCTCAGCGAGCCGACGAAGGCAGGGGAGATGACAATATAATTCGGGTCGCAGACCTCCGAATTCGGAATGATGCCGGCAAGATTCTTGATGAACCACGCCGAAATATCGCCGAAGAAGTGGTGATTGTGCGAGAAGCCGTTCGGCGGATTATGAGTGATAATTTCAAATAGCGTGTTGGCATTATATTCTGTTATCCAGCTTGCAAAGGACGGATAATCGGGCTTCGCTATCATGTGAAGCGCGAGCTCCTCGCAACCGAACTCGGCGAGAACGTGGAACATCGTTCTCGCGCCGATAATGCCGACGGTCATGCTGTCGTTTGCATTATGAATAAGCTCGAGAAGGTGAGCGAAGGCCTTTTCAATTTCATTCTCGTCAAATGCGCCGTAGTAAATTGCCGCCGCCTGGGTTGTCTGATGATTGCCGTAAACAACGAGATCATCGTCAATGAGGTGCTCACGGAAGCTTGTGCGAAGCTCGTCATGAAGCCTTTGCGCGAACTCGGCGCGAAGCGGCATATCGCACACTCTGAAAATTTCCGCCGCCTTTTCGCAAATACCCATTGAAACAAGCGTGTCCGTAACCTCAAGAGGGCAGGGCTTAACATCGTCAACGGGGAGCCAATCGCCGAGACCGATATGAACAAGACCCTTTTCGTCAAGCCTTGTCGAGAGGTACGAAACATAGCGGAAAATAGCCGTTGCGTTCTCCTCAAGCACCTTTTTGTCGCCCCTGTACTGCCAGATTCTGTACGGCAGCTCGGTCAGAACGGCGTCCCAAGCAGGGCCGTTGCCCCATTCAAAGCCCCAGCCGGAGGTCGGCACGATTCCGGGGAGCGCACCCCTCTCGTCCTGCGATTTTCTGACACTGTGCAGCCATTCACGGAGCGTATTTTCTGCGCCGAGATTCATCATAAACTGCTCGGCGGAAAGATGAGCGTCGCCTGTCCAGCCGTTTTTCTCACGGTGGGGGCAGTCTGTCGGGAAATAGAACATATTTGCAAGGTCGCTTCGAAGCGTTGCATCCTGAAGCTTGTTGACAAGCTCATCGGAGCACTTGAAGCCGCCGATCTGCGGAACATCAGCGTGCATGACAATATAAGTCAGCAGATCCTCGGTTGCCTGCTCATCGTCAATTCCCGTAACGAAGCAGTATTGGAAGCCATGATAGCAGAACATCGGCTCCCAAATTTCCTCGCCCTCGCCCTTGCAGATATAGACCTGAACCTGCGTCATGCCGATGGGCTGAAATTCGCAGATATTGTGCATGTCAAGTCCGCCGTCAAAGAGACTTTCACCGCAGGACATGACGATTTTCTGACCCTTTCTGCCCTTGATTTTCAGGCGGACAATACCCGTGATATTCTCGCCGAAATCGTATATGTAGCCGTCGTTGCAGTATTCCTCCTCGGGGAGAATGTGCTTTGGAAGATTCTCTCTCGGGTGGGCAATTGCCGAAATATGACCCTTGTAGAATTTAACGGGCTTGAGCTCACGGATCTTCTTTATAAGCGCATGACCGCCCTCGAGACATTCGCCCGACGGAGCGTCAACGGAGACAGCGTTGCCCCACTCGCTGTCGTCAAAATCGGGAAGATTCCAGCCGTCGATCTCATTTCTTGCATCGTAGCGCTCGCCGCAGCGCATATCGTCAAAGTAAATCGGCGAAGCATGAACCTTGAAGCTCTCGTCGGCTTCAAAGCATATTTCCTTGCCATCGCCCGAGGCTTCAAAGCATAGGGCGAGCTTCGGTGCACTTCTCCAGCGTGCGAGCTGAAAATCCCAGACCTCGCCGCCGATGGGATTCTGCAGGCCGTTGCCGAGGGCAAAGGCGATAACGTTCTTGCCCTTTTTGAGCTTGCCCGTGAGGTCGTAGCGGTCGTAATAAATCAGGTCGTTCGGGTTAGAAATATAGGGCGCAAGACAGCCCCTTGTGAGGTGCTCGCCGTTGAGCCAGAACTCATAGAAGCCGAGACCTGTTACGAGCATTTCCGCCTTTTCGGGAACGAAATCGACGTCAAATGTCTTTCTGAGATACGGCGCTGGAACAAAATGCAGAAATTCGCAGTATTCCTTTGTCGCCGAGATAAACTTGGTGCTGTATTTCATTATACATTTACCTCCGAAAAGAAAAAGGCAGAATCTAAATTTAATTTAGATTACATGCCTTTCTTAGTTTAATTCTTTATTTCTTCCGTTTCAATACACTCAACATGTTCCTCGGGCGTTTCCATGATCCGCGTGTGATTGACTATGAGCATCGGGATCATAGTCAGCGTCAGAACAACTATTTCAGCTGTTCCGCCGAGCCTTACCTTGAGATAGATCGCGGCAAAGCATATCCAAAGGAAAAATGCGATCGTGAGGTTGAAGAATTTTCTGTTTGACCTTGCCTTGTAAACAAGGAAGTAGATTACCGCCGTTGCGATGCATATGCCGAACAGCACGGCGAAAGCCGAATGTAAGCTCTTTTTGGATAAGAAAAAGTTTATCAGGTTCGTTTGCGTGTCCAGCGTTTGATCCGCATAGTCGCTTGTGTACGACGGGGCGGTATATGTTTCATAATTAAGTATAAGCGTAAATCTTTTCAGCTTTTCGTTCTTGCACATGACCACTCCGAACATGGCGAAAAGCGCTATTACGGACAGTGCTTTCGGGAACTTGTGCTCAACATTGAACTTTTCGAGCGAATAGTTGAGATTTAATACGACTGAGGTTGCAATGAGCATTCCCCAGAATATAAAAGCGATCCAATGATCTCTGCCGACATTGCTTGCCGTTGAAGCACGGTCGCCGTAAAGCGGATTAGGCTCGAGAAGCCTGTCATACAGCCATAGATAAGCAATCGTAACTATGCCGAAAATCAAAGAAGCATATTTTAAAGCTTTGTTTTCTTTTTTTACCATTGACACACCCCGTTTGAATTTTAAATTATATCGAGCTTAACACTACGATACTGTCTTAATTCTATCATTTTAAAAGAAATTTTGCAAGGTAAAAACAAAACTATGATAAATTTATTATAGTTTTGTCAAGAAATGTCTAAATTTCAATGCGCTTTCCGTTCTGAACGTGAATTTTCTTTCTCGTTGAAAGCTCCAAAATCGGTCCGTCGGAAACAAGATTGTCCGTGTAAACGTCGCGGAATTCGTAATCGGCGGCTTCCTTTTCCAGGCGGCGCACCTTTTCCGTGTTCTTGCAGTTCTCTCCCTCGATAAGACCTGTTGAGGGGTTCATCCTTGTTGCGACGAGAAGGTCAACTCCGAGCCTGTCGCAAATGGGCTTTATCTGAAAAACAGGGGAGGCGGAGCAAACAACGGTTTTAACGTCGTGCTCTTTCGGCTTGAACCAGTCGTTCATCTTGTCCGCCTTTTTCTGCCAGAAAAGCTCGGCTTCCTTTTCAGCGTCGATCGCCTTGAGGTAAGAATAGAACAGCTCCTTTGAGCGCTTCTTGCTTATTCTGTGAAAGACATAGTGACCGAAAAGTCCGACCGCCTGCTTCGGAAGATATCTTATAATTGACGGGTGGCGCTTCAGACAGAAAAGCCAAAACTCACTGCCCGATTCGCCGTCAAAAACCGTTTTGTCAAAGTCGTAAAGGTCGGCGAGCATCAGAAATCAACATCCTTTTTGCCGTTAAGAGTGACGATCTTCGAATTGCCGTTATAAACAATTTCAAATTCGCCCTTGCCGTCGAGCGTGAGCTTGGTGAGCTTTCCGTCAGCCCAGTCGATATCGACCTTTACTCCGCCCTTTGCCGTCAAGCCGTGAATGTGGCCGTTTGCCCATTCATCGGGGAGAGCGGGGAGAATGATAATTCGGTTGCCGAAGCTCTGCATGAGAGCCTGTGCGATACCTGCCGTTGCGCCGAAGTTGCCGTCAATCTGGAACGGCGGATGAGCGTCAAACATATTCGGGAATGTGCCGCCGCGACCTCTCTTGTATTTGACCGGAATATAGCGAAGCTGATTATTGATGAGCTTGATGACCTTGTTCTTGTCACGCAGTCTTGCCCAGAAGTTGATTTTCCAGCCCAAGCTCCAGCCGGTGCCGCCGTCGCCCCTGTTTTTGAGTGTATTCTTGGCATAGGAAGCCAAATCGGGTGTGCGCTCAACGTCAATGAGATTAGCGGGGTGGAGAGCGTAAAGATGGGAAACATGGCGGTGATGCTTATCAAAGCCCTTTTCGTCATAGTACCATTCCATAAGTCCGCCGTCCTTGCCCTGCTTAAAGGGAAGCAGACGGGGGAGCGCATCTTCAATTCTGCTGCTTATCTCATTTTTAATGCCGAGGACATCGTATGCAGAGAGAAGATTTGTAAAGAGATCTGTGACAATTTCCATGGTCATGTATGTAGTCTTGCTGACGGAGGTTTCCTTACCGTTTACCATGTACTCGTTCTCGGGTGAGGTCGAGGGGCAGAGGATAAGATATCCGTTGCCGTCGTCAATGAGCATGTCGAGACAGAAGCGTGCGTTTTCTTCCATTATCGGAGCTGCTGTTTTCTCAAGATAATTCTTATCGAGCGTGTACTCATAATATTCATAAAGATGGCGGCAGAACCATGCGCCTGCCATCGGCCAGAATGACCAAACGGGATTTCCTCCCGAGGGTGTAGTGATCCTCCAAAGGTCAACGTTGTGGTGACAGCATGTGCCGTCAACGCCGTAGAACTGCTTTGCCGTCTCCTTGCCCGACTCCGCGATCTCGTCAATGAACTTAATGAGCGGCATGTTCATCTCGGGAAGTGAGCACATCATTGTCGGCCAATAGTTCATTTCCGTGTTGATATTAACAGTATAGTTTGAACGCCACGGTGAGCACATTGTGAATGTCCAGATTCCCTGCAGGGTCATAGCCTGCGAGCCCTCACGGGAAGCGGAAATCGTGAGATAACGTCCGTAGTTGAAAAGCAGGCAGTAGAGATTGTTGTCGTTCTTCCTGCTGTGGAGGAAATCGTGAATTCTGCGGTCGGTCGGAACATTGTCCTTTTTGCTCTCGCCGAGGTCGATCGAAACGCGGTTAAAATACGGGCTGAAATCGTTTATATGGTCAGCCTTGACCGCCTCAAAGCCCTTGCTTATTGCATTGTCAAGACGTGAAACGCAGATGCTCTTATAGTCCTTCTGCGACTGAGTAACGGGCTTGTTCCAGCTCTCAAAGTTGTCCTCAGCAGTCAGATAAAATGTTGCATATGTCGCATCGGTAACGTGAAGGTGATTTTTGTTTGCTTTGACATTACCGTCGGTGTCTATCTTAAAAGCACAGCGGAAGCTGATGCCCTGTCTCTCGCCGTCCTCGTATGTGCAGATGGGGTTGCCGTCGTTTTCTTCGATGTGCGTCGGAGCGATACCATCAAGGGAATATGTATTGCCATCCGTCGTGACCTCGTTGCGAAGCTCACAGTCAACCATTGCCTTGAAGTCGAGCTTATTCTTGCCCTCTGCCGTCATTCTGTAGACAAGCACCTTGTCGGGGAAGCTGATGAAGCTCTCACGGGCATAGCTCGTCTCGCTCGAATTGTAGCTGACCGTTGCGATTCCCGTTTCAAGGTCAAGATCACGGATATAATCCCTCGGGCACATGTTTTTCATTGAAGTTATCATGAGCTTGCCGAGCTGAAGATACCATTCCGACGGATCGCCGTAGAAGTTTTTTTCAATATAATCTCTTGCCTCGATTTTTTTATCCTCAAGGATGAGCTCGCGGCCTTTTTTGAAATGCTCAACCTTGTTTTCTACTTTATAACCGTGGCATGAGCCCGACCAAAGCGTGTCAAGATTAAGACCGAGCGTTTCAGTCTCAACGCCGCCGAACACCATTGCGCCGAGACTGCCGTTGCCGATAGGCAGAGCCTCGACCCATGCAGTCGCAGGGTGGCTGTACCATAAATATTGCGAACCTTTTTTCAAGGAAATAACCTCCCAAATAGTTTTTACGCTAAAAGTATAACTGATTGTTCATATTAAAGTCAATCAATTATCTTGCAATTTTTATAAATTTATTATAAAATAACTGTGATTGGATTTATTTACGAGCTTTTTAGGAGAATATAATGTCAGAAAGAATTTTAATTATCGGCGCAGGTGCGGCAGGACTTATGGCGGCAGGTACGATATCGGGCAGGGGCAAGGATGTTACTATCCTTGAACGCAACGATAAGCTGGCAAGGAAGGTCGCAATAACGGGTAAGGGCAGATGCAATGTCACGAATAACTGCAAGGAGCTTTCCGAGCTTATTGCCAATGTTCCGACCAACGGCAGATTTCTTTACAGCGCTTTTTCAAATTTCATGCCGCAGGATACGATAGAGCTTATCGAGGACATGGGCGTTCCGCTCAAATGCGAGAGGGGAAACAGAGTTTTTCCGTGCTCGGATAAGGCGATGGATATTGTCGATGCGCTTGTTCACTACGGAACGGACGACGGAGCAGAAATCATTCACGGCAGAGCCAAGGAGCTAATTATAAAGGACGGAGTGCTCAAGGGTGTGCGCACCTTTGACGGCGAGGAGATAGCCGCAGATAAAATCATTATCGCAACGGGCGGCAAATCCTATCCGCTGACAGGCTCAACGGGTGACGGCTACGAGCTTGCACGGCAGGCGGGTCATACGATAATTGAGCCTAAACCGTCGCTTGTGCCGCTTAACGCGCACGAGGGCTTCTGCACCGACCTTATGGGACTTTCGCTGAGAAACGTCACGATGAAGGTCATTGACACAAAAAAGAAAAATAAAATCATATATGATGATTTCGGCGAGATGCTTTTTACTCATTTCGGAATCTCGGGTCCGATGGTTCTTTCGGCAAGCTCGAGGATCCGCGACATGGAGCCGGGCAGGTATATTGTTTCGATCGATCTCAAGCCTGCGCTCACCGAGGAACAGCTCGACGCACGAATTCTCAGGGATTTTTCGGAGAATACTAATAAGGATTTCATCAATTCGCTCGGTGCACTTCTGCCGAGGAAGCTGATTCCCGTTGTAGTCAAGCTCAGTGGAATCAAGGCGAATGAAAAGGTCAATCAGATAACCAAGGAGCAAAGACATAAGCTGGTTACGCTTCTCAAAAATTTCAAGGTTACAATTAAAAGCTTCAGACCGATTGACGAAGCGATAGTGACGTCTGGTGGCGTGAAGATTTCGGAGATCGACCCCAAAACCATGCAGTCGAAGCTTCTTTCGGGGCTTTACTTTGCAGGCGAAGTGATCGACGTTGACGCATACACGGGCGGATTTAATTTACAAATTGCATTTTCAACGGGACGTTTGGCCGGCGAAAATGTATAACGGAGGTATATTTTATGGCGATAAACATTGCTATTGACGGTCCTGCGGGCGCAGGAAAGAGCAGCACAGCCAAGCTTATTGCAAAGAAGCTCGGCTACATCTATGTTGATACGGGTGCGCTTTACAGAACTGTCGGACTTTATTCGATAAGAAAGGGCATTGACACCAAGGACGCCGAAAAGGTTATCGCGACCCTGCCCGACGTCAAGGTGGAGCTTAAATTTGTTGACGGCTCTCAGCACGTTTTCCTCAACGGTGAGGACGTTTCGGACGCAATCAGAACACCCGAGGCTTCAATGGGTGCCTCGAACGTTTCGGCTATCCCGAAGGTAAGAGAATTTCTCTTCGATTTGCAGAGGAGCATCGCCGCCGAGAACGACTGCATAATGGACGGCAGAGACATAGGAACGGTTGTTTTGCCGAATGCGGACGTTAAAATTTTCCTCACAACATCGGTTGAGGAGAGAGCGAACAGACGCTATAAGGAAATGCTTGAAAAAGGCGAAAAAGCTGATTATAATGATATTTTGGAAGATATCAAGAAGCGCGATTATCAGGACAGCCACAGAGAGGTCGCACCGCTCAAGCAGGCGGACGACGCGATTTTCGTCGATAACGGCGGCTATAACCTCGAAACAGGCACGGAATATCTCCTTGGCATTATCAAAGAGCATTTGAAGTGATGATCATATCTTGGCGCCCATGTGGAGTGACAAGAAATAAGTCAGCAGAAACCGACTAAGGCTTCCCCTTGAGGGTAGCGAAGTGTCGGCGCGGTAGTGAATGACAGCCCGGCGGACTGTCAGAGCCGCGACGTGACCGAGCCGCAGCGAGACGCTGTCGGCGCAGACGACTGAGGGGTTTGCTCCGAGAGAAAAGATAAAAGTGAAGAGTGAAAAGAAGCGGTTGCTTTGCGTTGCAAAGCATTAAAAAGTCTAATGAAATTGAATTTGATTTAGTAGGGGCGTGCATTGCACGTCCGCTAAAGACAGAAGAGAACAAAAGCGGATGACCAATGGTCGCCCCTACTAAAAGACAGGAAGTCTCATTAAACTTTAACCCCTCCGTCACTCCTACGTCGTGCCACCTCCCCTAAAGGGGCGGCAAGAACAATTGGGCACAATCGGCTAAGACAAGGATGGATCTCAATGGACATATTTTCAGAATTGGTTAATGACCGTTGGATATTTTTATCCTATTTTTTTGTTGTTTTTATTTTGTTGACAGTTAATTGCAAAGAAATCCTTTGTTTTTACTTCTTTGCCGATAAACCTAAATCATTTAAGAAAAAATATAAAAAGACGCACAACTTCTTATACAGAGCTTTTTTCGGATTCGTTTTTAACAACGAATATATGCAAATTTCAAGATACTACAAATACATCGTCAGGTTCTATATCGCTTATTTAGTTCCTGTTGTAACATATTTTTCACTCATTATTTTTTCCTGCTTTATTGATACTTCGGATCAAAGACAAACTGATATTTTCGGTCTGCTAATGATCCTCCTTTTCCTGATAACCGCGGCATATGATATATGGTACATAGCGCACAGCGAAAAGGAAAAGGGTTTTTGCTGGTTTCTTCCCACAACATGGAGAAGATCCCATTTCCGTATGGAATTACCCGACGGCCAAAAGAGGGAAAAATTAAAGAAAAAGGGTAAAAAATTATAATGAGCATTTATGCTCGCTGAATTTCGCAAACATTATTTAAAAAGGAAGGGTCATTATGGCATACAAATACAACTATGACTCGGACAAGAGCCACTTTCTTTACAAGATAATAAGACCTCTTGCAAGGATAGTTGTAAGCTCAAAATACAAAATAACCTATGTCGGTGTGGAGAATGTTCCGACCGACAGGGGTATTATCCTTGCGTCTAACCACATTACGGCGATGGATCCGATCATTATAGGCGTCGGCTGTAAGGTGAAGTTCCATTTCATCGCCAAGGAGGAGCTTTTTGAAAAGAATATCGTCGGCTGGTTTCTTGCCAATCTCAATGCTTTTCCCGTTGACAGAAGCAAGTTTGATTTCCCTGCGATGAATCATGCCATCAAGGTCGTTGAGAACGGCGGTGCACTCGGCATTTTTCCCGAGGGCACACGCTCTCACGATTTTAAGCCGCATGAAGCCAAGGGCGGAATCTGCTATGTTGCGAAAAAATGCAAATGCGACGTTGTCCCGGTTTCAATCTATACAAGCGACGAGGCCAAAAAGGGAACAAGACTGACAGTCCGCTACGGCAAGCCGATAAAATATGAGGAGCTCAATTTTCACGACGATGTTGACAAGATGAAGGATCTTCGTTACGGCTCGGCACTCATAATGGACAGAATAAAGGAGCTTTGGGGGTTAGGCCATGCAGATTAAGTTAGCAAAAACCGCAGGCTTCTGCTTCGGTGTGAACCGTGCCGTTGACCGTCTCTATCAGATGGTGAGAAGCGGCGAAAAGGTATGCACTCTCGGGCCGATAATACATAATCCGCAGGTTATCGGCGACCTCAGAAGCAAGGGCGTTGTGATAGCGAATTCGATCGACGAGATTCCCGAAAACACAAAGCTTGTTCTCAGAACCCACGGTGTCGAGAAGCAGGTCATTGACGAATTAAAGGCGAGGGGATATGAGTATTGGGATGCCGCGTGTCCGTTCGTTAAGAAAATACATAAAATCGTGACGGACAATTCGGACGAAAATTCGATCGTTCTCATCGCAGGCGACGCGAACCACCCCGAGGTTCAGGGCATCAAAAGCTACTGCAAGGGCGAGGTCATCGTGTTCAAAAACCTCGAGGAGCTTGAAAAAGCGGAGATAAACTGCGAAAAAAGAATAATAGCTGTCGCACAGACCACTTTTAATACGGTAGAATGGGAAAAATGTTTAAAAAAATTAAAAAAAGACTATACAAAAGCTTTAATATTTGATACAATATGTAATGCTACTAATGAGCGGCAGGACGAAGCCATCAATTTGGCTGAGGAATGTGACGCAATGATCATAGTAGGAGGACGGCAAAGTTCCAATACAGTGAAGTTGAAGGCTGTGTGTGAAAACTGTTGTCCGACCTATCTTATCGAAACAGCGGACGAGCTGAAAAATATCAGTTTTGCAGGATGTCGAAAAGTGGGTGTCACCGCAGGAGCCTCAACTCCCGCGGCAATCATAAAGGAGGTACTTTCAACAATGTCAGAAAATGTAAACACAAACCCGATTGAAAATGCAGAGGAGGTGGCAAAAACTTCCGCTGAAGATCTTGATTTTATGGAGGCGCTCGAAGAGTCTCTTAACAATATGAGCACCGAGCAGAAGGTTGTCGGTGTAGTCACAGGTATTTCACCGAGTGAGATCCAGGTCGATATCGGCAGAAAGCAGACAGGCTATGTTCCTGCCGATGAGTACAGCGCAGACCCGACAGCAGATCCGATGAAGGAACTGAAGATCGGTGACGAGATCAAGCTCATCATAATGAAAACAAACGACCAGGAAGGCACAGTTATGCTTTCCAAGAAGAGATACGACGCTCAGGGCGCTTGGGACAAGATCGAAGCTGCCAAGGAGAACGATGAGGTCGTTTCAGGTACAGTTACAGACGTTGTCAAGGGCGGCGTTATCGTAATCGTAAACGGCGTAAGAGTATTCGTTCCCGCATCTCTTGCAACAGCTTCAAGAGGAGATTCTCTTGACGATCTTCTCAAGACTAAGGTTGACCTCAAGATCATCGAGGTTAAGTCAGAGCGTGGCCGCAAGAAGGCTATCGGTTCGATCAAGGCTGTTATCAGAGAGGCTCGCAAGGCCGCTGAGGACGCTTTCTGGGCACAGGCAGAAGAGGGACAGGTTTACCACGGTGTGGTTAAGTCTCTCACAAACTACGGCGCATTCGTTGATATCGGCGGTGTAGACGGAATGGTACATATCTCCGAGATGTCTTGGAAGAGAATCAAGCATCCGTCAGAGGTTCTTTCCGTAGGTCAGGAGATCGAGGTTTATATCAAGAGCCTTGACAAGGAGAACAAGAAGATTTCTCTCGGCTACAAGAAGGCTGAGGACAATCCTTGGGAGATCCTTCGCCGTGACTATCCCGTTGATACGGTTATTGATTCCGAGATCGTAGGTCTCACAACCTTCGGCGCATTCGCAACCGTTATCCCGGGCATCGACGGACTTATCCACATTTCTCAGATCGCAGATCAGAGAATCGGCAAGCCCTCCGATGTTCTTAAGGTTGGCGAGAAGGTTAAGTGCAAGATCACTGCTATCGACTTCGACAAGAGCCGCGTAAGCCTTTCGATCCGTGCCCTTCTTCCGAAGGCTGACGAGGCTGCTGAGGATGCAGCTGAGGAAGCTCCCGCAGAGGAAGCAGCAGAAGAAGCTCCTGTTGAGGAATAAATTTATGGGACTGCCGCTTTTAGCGCAGACCAAAGAGCAAAAATAAAATAGAAAAGGCTATAATTCATAGAAGGTCAATCAAATGAACTGACCGAGTATGGATTATAGCCTTGTTTTTATTGTATAAATGTTTGCTCTTTTAAGCGTTTTTTTGCCCACTCGCGGTACATAAGTACAGCTTCGGGGCAAAGAAAACGCTTTCTGCATCTAAATGCGACAGCCCCGGTTTTATTTTTTATTAAAGCTCAATATGCGACATAGTCTTGTCAACCATGTCGGTTATTTTGACTGTTCCGACGCCGAAAATTGAGGTGTGCAGGATATTGTTTATCGGCTTTGTCCAGTATTCGGGGATGGAGTCAACGCCGTTTGCCATGCCGAGGATCGAGCCGACGGTTGCGCCGTTGCAGTCGGTATCAAAGCAGGTCTGGACTGCTCGGCAAATCGACTTTGCATAGTCTCCGCCGCCGTAAAGGAGCGATGCAACAACGATCATTGCGTTTGAAATCGTGTGGCACCAGCCGTAGCCTGTGTGCTCATCGTAGCAGGAGTGAATGTATGCAAAGGTTTCCTCTTCGGGAACGCCGCTCTTAAACTTATCCATGATATCCATGACGCTTTTGTAAAGACGTGAGCTTGACGGGATCTGAGCAAGACCAGAAAGAATGATGTCCTCGAGGTTGCTTGTAACCGCGGCATTTGCAAGCATTGCGGCGATGAACATTTCACCGTAAATTCCGTTCTTGATATGGGAAATCGAAGCGTCTCTCCATGCCATTTCAGCCGCAAGCTCGGGATTGCCGGGGTTGATGTAGCCCCAATAGTCGCCTCTGATCTGAGCACCTATCCATTCACGGTAAGGATTCTTGTACATTGCAGATTCGGGCGGAGTAAAGCCCTTTACAAAGTTACAAAATGCAACTCTTTCGGCTGTGCAGTAAGCAAATTTCGGCTGATAATCCATCCATGCGATTGAAATATCATACGGCGTAAAATCCTTGCCGTATTTTTCGCGAATGATCTGATCGAGAACCATGTAGTTGGTGTCATCGTCGGCGGGCATGCCCTCGATATCTCCGACATAGCTCATGTTACCCGTAAAGCCGAACTTGTATTTATGCTCAATGTCTGCCATGAGGTCGGAGCGGTAGATATAACGCGTAAGTGGATAGTTATCCGTTTCTTTAAGAAAAGGAATGAATTCGTCCGAGCGTATACATTCAACGGTCTTGCCGAGCATACAGCCGCAGATCCTGCCGAGCCATGCGCCGTGAACCTTGTCCTTGAGTGTATCACGGTCGATCGTACCGCTGATAGGATAGGGCTTTCTGAGCGCCTTGATGCTCTCAAGGTCCGAAGGCTCGTTGAATTCATAATCTGCTCTAAGCGGAGCGTTCGAAACAATTTTAAAAATCGTTTCGCCAAGGTCGTTGGCTATCTCATCGTGCGGAAGCTTTGAAACCGCTTCAAAAAGCGCCTTGTATTTTTCAATATCAAGACCCTCGTCAATGCTCTGCTTATATTCAGCCATAATATCGGCAGGATAGAATTCGCAGCCGTCTATTTTTTCATAATTAGGCTTAATTGACATTTTTTCACCTCATTTGGTTTGATAAGCTCATTTTACAACATATCGGAAACATTTTCAACATAAAAATATAAATGCGACAGCCATTGATACGGCTGCCGCTGAAAATAAGACCTTGATCAAAATTTATTGCAAAAAAAAATAAGTCGGGAAATCTCCCGACTTGGTGACCCGGACGAGAATTGAACTCGTGTTACCGCCGTGAAAGGGCGGTGTCTTAACCTCTTGACCACCGGGCCATATGGTAGCGGCAGTGGGATTCGAACCTACGACCAATCGGGTATGAACCGAGTACTCTAGCCAGCTGAGCTATGCCGCCATATGTGCGTCGCTTTTATTATTCACAAGCGACTTGCTAATTATATAGCATAGAGCGGAAAATGTCAAGAGTTTTTTTGACTTTTTTTCAAGATATTTCATATAATATTTGCATAGGACGGAATTGTAATATTTGTGTCAATTTTCAAAAAAGTGATTGAATAAAAAAGCTGTTGATGATATAATCTTTTTCAAGCGGCAGAATTATGCCGAAATCAGTCACGGAGATGTGTTTTTTACAATGAAAAGGGATTTTATAGGGAAAGCAGTATTTTTGGTCGCGTTTGTCGTTATCCTTGTTGTTTCGGTCTACGGCTTCAGCGGAAAAATGATGCAGGAAAGACATGATGCACAGAACAAAACGAGCGAAACGACATCAGACAAACAAACAGATAACAATGATTTAAAAACAACCGAGAAAACAACCGAGCCGGAGGAAAAGGGTGAATGGAAGCTTCCGAAAGCAACGGATAAGCTTGTGTGCTTTACCTTCGATGACGGTCCTTATGCTCCGGTCACGAATAAAATTCTCGATACCTTGGAAAAATATAACGGCAGGGCGACTTTCTTTGTTGTCGGCGACAGAGCGGATACATATTCCGATGAAATTATAAGAGCCTCAAAAATGGGCTGTGAGATAGGCACTCATACGTATTCTCATGTTAATCTCAACAGTCTTTCCGTTCCCGAGATGCAAGAGGAAATCAAAAAATCATGCGATGCCATATCAAAGTATACCGGCAAAAAGGTCAAGGTTCTCAGACCTCCCGAGGGTGCTGCGAACGACACGGTCAAAGCGAATGTCGGTATGCCGATGGTCATGTGGAGCGTCGATTCCCGTGACTGGGAGTCGAGAAATGCCGACTCGGTGTATAATATGGTTATGAACAATGTCTATGACGGAAGCATCGTGCTCATGCACGACCTTTATCCCGCGACCGCGGAGGCATTCGCAAGGCTTGTCCCCGAGCTGAAGGCGCAGGGCTATAAATTCGTAACCTTTTCCGAGCTTATGGAAATAAGGGGAGTTGATGTCGAAGCGGGCGAAAAATATTTCAGCGCGACGCCGCAGACTTCTGCCGATGACTGCGAATAACAGATAAAACGGAGGATGATATATGAAATTCTTTGATGAGCTTTCCGCTTATGATAATGAAGTATATTCCGCTTGCGAAAGCGAGCTTGAAAGACAGCAGCGCAATATTGAGCTTATTGCGTCCGAGAATATTGTCTCAAAGGCAGTCTTGCTTGCCGCAGGAAGCGTGCTGACGAACAAATACGCCGAGGGCTATCCGACTAAGAGATATTACGGCGGCTGTCAGTGCGTTGACGTTGTTGAAGATATCGCGCGCAACAGAGCTAAGGAGCTTTTCGGTGCGGAGCATGTCAATGTTCAGCCGCACAGCGGAGCAAACGCAAATTTAGCTGTTTTCTTTGCGCTTCTTAACCCCGGCGATACGGTCATGGGAATGAATCTTCAACAGGGAGGACACCTCTCGCATGGCTCACCCGTAAATATTTCGGGCAAGTATTTCAATGTTGTGCCTTACGGTGTTGACGATGTGACCGCAAGGATCGACTATGACGAGATGGAGCGTATCGCTCTGGAGTGCAAGCCGAAGCTTATCGTTGTCGGTGCGAGCGCTTATTCGAGGATCATCGACTTCCCGCGTTGCCGCGAAATTGCGGACAAGGTCGGCGCATATCTCATGGTGGATATGGCTCATATTGCAGGCCTTGTCGCCGCAGGAGTTCATCCGTCACCCGTGCCGTATGCCGATGTTGTAACGACCACCACCCATAAGACCCTTAGAGGACCGAGGGGCGGCATGATTCTTTGTAAAGAGGAGTTTGCAAAGCAGATCGATAAGGCTGTTTTCCCGGGAACGCAGGGCGGACCGCTCATGCACATTATCGCCGCAAAGGCTGTTGCTCTCGGCGAAGCTTTGACAGACGAATTTAAGGATTATCAGAAGCAGGTCGTTAAGAATGCAGCAACGCTTGCCGACGCGCTCATGAAGCGCGGAATCGACATTGTTTCGGGCGGAACGGACAACCATCTTATGCTGCTCGACCTTCGCAGTAAGGGCATAACGGGCAAGGAGCTTGAGCATAGGCTCGACGAGGTTCGCATCACCGCGAACAAGAATACGGTACCGAACGATCCGCAAAGCCCGTTCATTACAAGCGGACTGAGAATCGGAACGCCTGCCGTTACGACGAGGGGCTTCAAGGAGCCTGAAATGGAGCTTATCGCAGGCTGGATAAGCGATATAATCAATGACTTTGACGGAAATAGGGACAGAGTCCTCGCCGAGGTTCAGTCGCTTTGTGAAAAATTTCCGCTTTACAGCGAATAAATAAAAATACTGCCGTGGCTTATGTCGCGGCAGTTAGTTTTTTTATGATGTTGTATACAGTGCGGAGCTTTGCAGTATATTCTTGTAAAGTCAGTAGGAACCTCTCGGCGCCCCTGTAGGGGAGGTCACGGCTTGTCCGTGACTGAGGGGTTTGGTTCAAGAGAATAGATAAGAATGAAGAGTGAAAAGAAGCGGTGGCTTTGCGATGCAAAGCATTAAAAAGTTTAATAATATTTAATTTGATTTAGTAGGGGCGTGCATTGCACGTCCGACAAAGTCTGTTTAAAATATAAGCGGACGTGCAATGGTCGCCCCTACTAAAAGACTGGAAGTTTTATTAGAATTTAACCCCTCTGACTTCGGCGCAAACCGCCGCAGCGAGACGTTGTCAGCGTAGCTGACTGAGGGAGTGTGGTTTTATCAGACTTTAATCTTTATCCCCTCCGTCGCTCAGGCGACACCTCCCATTGAATCATTCAAGGGGAGGCTGAAACAGGTAAAAATAGCAGGCATTAACCAAGGCTTCCCCTCAAGGGGAAGGCTGATATAATTTCAGCAGAAACTTCTCAGCTCCATCAAACCGAATTACGTTCATCAAACTCCACCGCCGCCTGAGAAAGGGCGGCATTTTCATTTTCGATACGTTCGTTGATAACCTCATCGAGCAGAAATTCAAGCGTAGCTCTTATCCTTGTCCTGTCAATTCCGAGCGCCATAATGTCGTTGCCGTTTATGTCAAGCTCCGAGGTTTTCAGACAGGCGTGGCTTTCTCTCATAATTTCGATCTGCTCCTGCGCGATATGAACCGCGTCAACCTCTTTGTCAAAAAATGCGGGATTTTTGCCGTGCGCGTCGGCGATTATCAGCTTCAATGTGTCGTCAACGCTGTCAATGCCGTATTGCGAGCAAAGCTTTGCCAAATGGAATCGGTTGCCGTCGGGGCGCTCGTCGTGCAGGCGGATAATTGTCGTTATGCGGCTGATCTCGGCATTCGAAAAACGAAGCCTGCGCAGAATTTTCTCAGCCGTTTCCGCGCCCTTTTGAGGGTGTCCCTTGAAATGACCCGTTCCGTGCGAATCAAGCCTGAACATTGACGGCTTTTCAATATCGTGGAGCAGTGCGGCAACCCTGAAATCGGGCTCGGGCTCAATGCTTGCCACAACCCTTGTCGTGTGCCTCCAGACGTCATAAATGTGATACGGCGTGTGCTGTTGGAATCCGTCCTCGGCGGCAAGCTCGGGAACGATTTCAAAAATCACGCTTTTGTATTCCGTCAGTATCTTTTCGATATTTTTTCCGCAGAGCATTTTTATCAGCTCAACTCGGATACGCTCCTTTGAAATATTCTGAAGCAGTGAACGGTTGCTTATTATGCTTTGCGACGTTTTTTTTTCAATATCAAAGCCGAGAACCGAGGAGAATCTTATCGCGCGGAGAATTCTCAGCGCGTCCTCGTTGAAGCGCGTGTCGGGCTCGCCGACACAGCGAATGATTTTGTTTTCTATATCTTTCTGTCCGCCGAACGGGTCAACAATACCCGTTTTCGGGTTATATGCTATCGCGTTTACGGTAAAATCGCGGCGCGAAAGGTCATCTTCAATCCTTTTGGTGAAAGAAACGCTTTCGGGGTGGCGGCTGTCGGAATATTCTCCGTCAACTCTCATTGTCGTTATCTCAATCGGCTCGGAGCCGATAATGACAGTAACTGTGCCGTGCTTAATTCCGGTTGCAACGGTGCGGAAGCCCTTGAAAACCTCTCTTGTTTCGGCGGGCGTTGCCGAGGTCGTCATGTCCCAGTCGTTCGGAGTTCTGCCCATGATCGAATCGCGGACGCAGCCGCCGACGGCATAGGCGGAATAGCCGTTGCTCTCAAGCAGGGCAATGGCTTTCAGAATTTTTTCGGGACACTTTATTTGCATTGATTTCACCTCTTTACAATTTTACCATTTTACGATATAATTTTCAATATGAAAACGGAGTGATTTAATGAATATTCAAATTTACGGAAAATCAAAGTGCTTCGACACCAAAAAGGCGGAGCGCTATTTCAAGGAGCGCAGGATAAAGTACCAGTACGTTGACCTCGAGAAATACGGCATGAGCGCAGGAGAGTACAGAAATATCAAGGCGGCGATAGGCTCGGTTGACGATCTGATCGACGAAAAATCGAAGGCTTATGAAAAGTGCTTCATCAAGTATCTTGCCTCAAAGGAAGCGGTCGAGGAGAAGCTCTTGGAGAATCAGATGCTTTTCAAAACGCCGATAGTCAGGAACGGCAAAAAGGCGACCGTGGGCTACAAGCCTGAAATCTGGAAGGAGTGGGAATAAAATTTCCACGAAAATCTTGCAATAAAATCACATATGTGTTATTATACATAGAGAAATTAAAAGAAGGAGTTTTTTCAATGAAAAATACTGTCATTGCTTCAATAGTTGCAGTCCTTTGCACTGCCGCGATCTGCGTTACATACGCTGTCAAGTCACCTGCCAACGTCAAGGAGACCTCCGCCGTTGCCGCAGACACGACCTACATGACCGAGGCTGAGGCCGCCGAATATATCGGAGTTACGGACGAGGTTATGAAGATGATGCGCGAGAAGCTCAAGAGCTTTGAGGGTGCATATGTTTCGTATTATTACACAGACGCCCAGGGTAAGGAAGTAAACGACATCGTTTACAACAAGGAGGCTCTCGACAAGGCTGTTGAGAAGATCATGAAGGAGCAGGGCGCTCTCAACTTTAAGTATATCCAGGAAGTAACCACAAACGAAGCAAAATAATTAAAAATATCCGATTAACGGTGCGGTTTGGCTGAATAAATTTGCCAAGGCTGATAGGCTTTTGAAATCCACAACCCCGTACCAAAATATTTAAAGAAAAATAGGGATGCCGCAGACAAAATATGCGACAATCCCTATTTGTTTTGATAGGAGAACAGCATGATTATCCGTGATGAAAACGGCAGACCGATTTCCGCCGAGAAAATCAGTGATGTTTCCGAAGAGCTTGCTAAAATTGAAAAGAAGCTCAGAACGGACGTTGCTGCCATGAGCGACGAGGAAAAAAAGGAGCTTGTAGGCGAGCTTTCGCAGCTTAAGGACATTATCGACCTCGTTACGCCAGAGCTTCAGAAATCGTCCAATCCGCTGGAGCTGATGGGCTTCATGAAGCAGGTGCTCAAAATAAAGACAACTGCCGAAAAGTTTAAGGAAAAGAATATTGACGATGATTGAGATTTTATTTGAAAACGCGGACTTTTTAGCCTGCATAAAGCCTGTCGGCGTGCCGTCCCAGTGCGACGGAGCGGAGGACGCGGTCAAGCTCTTAAGGGAGCAGACGGGCAGTGAGATTTATCCCGTCCACAGGCTTGATACGGCGGTCGGCGGCACCATGATTTTTGCAAAGAATAAAAAATCCGCCGCTTATCTTTCAAAGGAGATCGCCGAAAAGCGTTTTGTCAAGACCTATCTTGCCGTGACCGAGGGAGTGCCCGAGGAAAAGGAGGGCAGGCTTGAGGATCTTCTTTTCAAGGATAAGCGCAGGAACAAAAGCTATGTTGTCAAGCGTGAGCGCAAGGGAGTGCGCCGTGCGAGCCTTGATTATAAGGTCATTGACGAGGCGGACGGCAAGGCTCTTGTTTGCGTTACGCTGAACACGGGCAGAAGTCATCAGATAAGGGTTCAGTTCGCTTCAAGGAAAATGCCGCTCGCAGGCGACGGAAAGTACGGAAGCCGCGACAACGGCTGTGAGGTCGCTCTCTGGTCGCACACGGTTGAGTTTAATTATGACAGTCAAATGCTTTCGTTTAAAAGCCTTCCCGATTTTGGCAAATATCCGTGGAATATGTTTAAAATGTTGTAAAATAACACGGTGTAACTGGTAATTTTTAATATTGCATAAATTGTTCGGGAGTGTTATAATCGTTAAAGTGCGTAGACAGTGATTTTTTAAAAGGGAAGTGACAATTTGAGTAAGGAATTCGGAAAGTACGTTCGAGGCGGTGCGCCCGAGACTGAAAAATTTGACATGAATGCGCCGATGATAAAGCAAAGACCGTTTGCGATGCCGTTCGTCTGGGGCTTTTCATATATCAGAAAATTTCTTCATTTCGGAAAGCTTAATAAAGTGAGAATGAAGGGCGTTAAGCCGCCGTACATTCTTTTGTGCAACCACAACGCTTTCTTTGATTTTTATATCATGAGCGCCGCTATCAGCCCGAACAGGGGAATTTTCCCCGCCGCCGTTGACGACTACATCGGCAGAGAATGGGGCCTGAGGAGACTCGGCGCGATCCCGAAAAGAAAATACACGGCTGATATTTCGCTTCTGCGTGTCTGCCGCAAGGCATTGAAAGAAAAGCAGATATTCGGAATCTATGCCGAGGCAAGATATTCCCTTTGCGGCGAGACCGAGGTTATTCCCGATGCTGTCGGACAGCTTGTCAAGCATCAGGGCGTGCCCGTTGTAACGCTCACCTGCCGAGGACATCATATCTATGACCCATTCTGGGGCGACCACAGAAAGCGCTGGGTGCATCCGATGCAGGCGGACATGGTTCTTGCCTACACACCCGAGGAGCTTAAAAAGGCGAGCGCCGAGGAGATTGGCGAAAAGCTTAAAAATCTGCTCTATAACGACGATTTCAGATGGCAGAGCCAAAACCGTGTCAAGGTCAGCTACAAAAAGCGTGCCGAGGGACTGCACAAGGTTCTTTATCAGTGCCCGCACTGCATGACCGAGTACAAGATGAATTCAAAGAACGACAAGATTTTCTGCGAGCACTGCGGAAAGTCATGGACGCTCAATTATTACGGCGAGCTTGAAGCCGACGACGACAAGACCGAGTTTAAATTTGCTACCGACTGGTACAAGTGGGAGCGTGAGCAGGTCAAGAAGGAGGTTCTTGACGGAACCTACCGCTTTGAAAGTCAGGTTGACGTCAACGATCTGCCGAATTCAAAGGGCTTTGTCCACATGGGCAGAGGTACGCTCGTTCACGACATGACGGGCTTCCACCTTAAAGGCACAAGGGACTATGACGGCGAGCCGTTCGAGATGGACATTGACGCCGCAGGTCAGTATGCCGTTCATGTTGAGTACAGCTACAGATTCGGTAATCACCGCGACTGTATCGACCTCAACACCTTGGAGGACACATGGTATGTTTTCCCCGAGCACTGTGAATTTTCGGTCACCAAGATTTCACTTGCGACCGAGGAAATATTTAATGAAATATGGCGCAAGCGCAATGAAGCGCGCAAAGCCGCTAAAGCTGAGGAGTAAAAAACTATGGATATCAGAAACGACCTTTTGGAAATGCTTAACGAGTACACCGACGGCAGAATTACGTCAGTTGAGCCTGACGACGTTCTTACCTCGGATCTCGGACTCAATTCTTTCGAACTTTTCGACCTCATCTGCATGATCGAGGAGAAGTACGATATAACGATTCCCGACAGAGTTCTTCCGACTCTTGTAACCGTCAAGGACGTTGTTTATTATCTCGAGGAGAACACATAAGCAAAAAGAGGATTGCTGTGATGAAGCCAATGCTTTGTCACAGCTTTTTTTGTTTTGGGCGCATTTAGGATTTTCTGTCATAGATGAAGAAAGCTTCTACCGCGCAAAAAAGGATATTAAAAAAGAGCTGCGACCGAATGAAGTCGCAGCTCTTTTGGCTGTTTGCTGTTATTTCAGAATTGAAAGAAGCAATTTGATAAGATTGAAAAGCTGTTCGAAGAATACAACTACCCAATTCTGCTCTGTGGGTTCTTCTGTCGGAGTATCGTCGGGGGTCTCGATCGGTGTTTCGTCGGGCTTATCGGTCTTGACTGTCTGCTCGATTATGCCGATGTATTCCGCATAAGCCGAGCTTGTTTCAAGCTCCGACTGCTGAGCGTTCTGGTTTATGCTCTGAAGCAGGATACCTGCCTGCTGAAGAAGCTCGGAATCAGCTTCTCCGATAACACCGTCATGGTTGCAATCCGCCGCAAACCATGCAGCCTCGCCGAGCTGATCCTTTGTGAACATGCCGCCGATGATGCAGTTGACAAGCGTTGCATCGGTCGCATCGTACCAGCCGTCGCCGTTTACGTCGCCGAAGATGACAAGCGTGTAGGTCTTGACAAGATTGCCGTCCTCATCGTAAAGCTCAATCTTAGTTCCCGTGCCGTTACCCTTTGAGGTGGGGGAGAACTTGAGAGAACCGCTCTCTGCGGCAAGATAGCTGTCAAGAGAATCCGTGTGCGGCTCAATGCCGTAGATAAAGAGCTTCTCCTCGTCGATTGTTACGCCGTCCTTAACCGCCTTTATTTTGGCTGTGACGAGCTTTTCGAGCTTGCCGAGAGCCTCGATGATTCTGTCTGCCATTGCGTCGATCTCGCTCTGACGGGTGATGTTGAGCGTGTAATCAACCGCATCAACCGCCGCCTTGACTGCGTTGTAGCTTTCCTCGGTGTACTTTGACGAATCAAGCTTGTTGAACTCTTCAACCGCCGCATTAACTCGGTCATAGTTACCGCCGAGGTATTCAAGCGCATCCGTTGCCGCTTTGAGTGCTTCAATAGCGCCGCTGATGTCCTCAGTCTTTGCCGAAGCGTTGTTGTAAACCGTCTCGGCATCCGCGATTGCCTTTGTGAGAGCTGCTGCAGAGGCCTCTGTGCGAACCGAAAGGTCGATTGCCTTTGCGTCGGCGATAGCCTTTGCAAGTGCGTCCTTGGAAACGGTGACTGTTACCGTGCACTGTGCGCTGTGGCCGCCGTCCTTGGTGTAGACCGTGATGATTGCCGTGCCGCCGTTTACGAATGTAACCTTGCCGTCCTCGACTGTTGCAACGCTCGGGTCGCTCGTTGTCCATACAACATCGGTTATTGTTGCTCCGCCTACGCCGAGCTTTGCCTTAGGCTCAACCGAAGCGGTGAGTGTTGCGCTCTCGCCCGGCTTGCCGCTGAGCGATGACTGATCGAGCGTAACGCCCGTTGCCTGAGTGTTTACGAATGAAACATATACATAGTCCGTTACAGTGTTGCCGAAATGGTCTGTGACCGTAACGGTGATCTTTGCGGCGCAAGCCTTGTTCTCCTTGGGAGAAACCTTACCGTCCTGATCGACATTCATGAGGTCGTTATCCGACGACCATGTGATGGACTCGTACATTGCGTCATTGGGCGCATATACATATGAAAGCTGAACGCTCTGTGAATTGTAGGTCTTGTAGATAGGAACCTTTATCGAGATGAAATCGGGTGCGTCGGAATCGTTATATCTGATCGTAACGCTCTTAGCGCGGTTGTACTTGACGAGTGCCGAAGCTGCGCTGTTAAGGTCAGCCGCCGCTTTGTCGATCTCACTCTGCGAAGCGTCTGCATCGGCATAAACCGTCTTAGCGCTTTCGAGAGCCGATTTAAATGACGCAAAGGATTCCTTGGTGTAATCCTGCTCGTTGTAGTTTGCGCTCTCTGCATCGTCGATAGCCTTCTTGAGGGCTGTCTTGTCAGTTGCGACTGTAATGACGCAGGCCGCCGAAAGATCGCCTATAACCGTCGTTGCCGTAATCGTTGCGATACCGCCGCTGACTACAGTAACAAGTCCGTTTTCGTCAACCGAAGCGATCTCAGGGTGATCGGACTTCCATGTTACCTTGTTGAGGTCTGCCTCGTTGCCGTCTGCATCAGTGACCGAAGCCGTGAGCTGAACCTGCTCGCCGAGTGTATGGGTTGTGTACTCGGACGGGGTAACGGTTATCGCCGTTGCAGGATTCTTTGTGAATATGATTGTAACTGTCTTGGTGTAAACATTGCCGAAATCGTCGGTGAGCTTGACTGTCGCCTTGCCGTAGCATGCGCCGTTTACGCTCGGAGCGGCGATACCGTTCATGTTGACGAATACATCGCCCTCATATGACCACTCAGCCGAAACATACATCGCGTTGGCAGGATCGGTCGAGAATTCGAGCTGTGCCGTTGCCATGATGTAGCTCTGATCCGCGGGAACCTTTACGGTTATAACGTCGGAGCTGTCGCCGTTATAGGAAATGTTTACGCCCGAAACGTAGATGTAATCTTCAAGTGCGTTTCTCTTTTCCGTGAGAAGTGCGAGAGCCTCGTTTACCTCCGCCTGTGTCGGATCCTCAGCGTTGAGAGTTTCGGTTGCCGAGGTGAGAGCCTTTTTGAACTCTGCCCATGTAGCAGGGGTGTAGGCTGTTTCAACGAGTGCGTTTGCGCTTTCAACCGCCGCACTCAGAGCCGATTTGTCGGCATAAACCTTAACGCTTGTCTGAGCGGTAAAGCCGCCGTCGAGTGTCGTTACGGTGATAGTGCATGTGCCTGTATCCTTGAAGCTAAGATTGCCGTCGCCGTCTACTGTTGCGACACTTTCATTGCTCGATGTCCAGATAACGTCGGTGATGTTTGCGCCGCCCATGCCGAGCGTTTTCTTCGGCAGAACAGTTGCTGTTATCTTATCGGTTCCGCCGACGATAGCGTCTGTGATCTCCGTCTTGTCAACGCTTACTCCCGTAACGGGTGTGTTTGCGAAGGAAACATAAACGCTGTCGGAATATGTTCTGCCCTTGTAGTCCGTTGCCGTGACGGTTATTTTTGCAAGGCAAGCCTTGTTTGCCGTCGGTGTAACTACGCCGTCCTCGACTTTTATGGAGCTGTCGCTTGACTCCCATGCAATCGAATCAATCGTTGCATCCTCAGGGGTGAGCTTGTAGCCGAGGGTCACGGACTGTTCGGAATATTTTGAAGTGATGGGAACGCTGACGGAAACATAGCCTGTTGTTTCCTCTCCGTCCTTGGTGATTGTGATATTTTCAAGCTTAATAAATCTTACAAGCGAATTATAAGCGTTGTTAAGCTCCTCGTTTGCCGCATTGATAACTCTCTGCTTGGGGTTATCCTGCGCGATGATTTCCTCAGCCTTTGCCATAGCGGCCTCAAGAACCGCCCAGCTGTCCTCGGTGTAGTCCTCGGAATTGAGACCGAGACCGACTATCATCGCCCTTGTTCTGATAAGAGCAGTTTTGTCGGATCTTACTGTTACCGTACACGTTGCCGAAACGCCGCCGTCAACGGAGGTTGCGGTAATTGTACATGTGCCTGCTTCGACGAAAGTAACCGTGCCGTTCTCGACCGTTGCAACGTCGGGGTCGGAGGTTGACCAGATAATGTCGCTGACGCTTGGTTTGTCGCCGATAGTCTTGTCCGCCGTTACCGTTGCGGTGATCGTCTGCGGCTCCGAGCCGTAGCCTACCTCGATTTCCGTCTTGTCAAGAGTTACCTTTGAAACAGGGGAGTTTGCGAATGAAACGTAAACGCTGTTTGTTACCGTGTTGCCGTAATGATCGGTTGCTGTCAGGGTAATTTTTCCGCCGCAAGCCTTGTTGGAGGCAGGGGAGACCTTACCGTCCTCGCCGACCTTGAGTCCGTCGTTGTCCGACGACCAAACGATGCTTGAATACATCGCATCCGCCGGGGCAAAATCGTAGGTGAGCTGAACGCTCTGCGAGGTGTAGGTCTTATAGATAGGAACCTTTATCGCAATGAACGCCGGAGCTGTCTCGCCGTTGTAGTAAATATTGAGCTTTTCCATGTGGATATACGGCTTGAGATTGTCGAGCGCATTGTTGAGCCTGAGCGTTGCGGCGTCGATCTCCTCCTGAGAGAACTGTGCGCCTGCTTCAACCTTCTTTGCGTGCTCGTAAGCCGCCGTATATTCCGTGCTTGTTTCGTAGGTGTGCTCCTGAATATCGACCTGAGCCTCGTCCGCTCTTGCGATTGCGGCACGAAGCGCCGTTTTGTCACCGCCGATAGTTACGGGGCAGGTTGCCTGAATACCGCCGTCGCATGAGGTGGCGGTGATGGTTGCCTGGCCTGCGTCAACGTAGGTCAGCTGACCGTTCTCGTCAACCGTTACAACGTCCGTGTTGTCGGAGGTCCAGATAACGTCCTGAATCGTTGCGTCGTAGGTGATTATCGAGCCGACGTCCTTACATTTTGCGCTGAGCTTTACAGGCTCGGAATCAAACGGTGCGTTGACCTCGGACGGGGTTATTTCGATCTTTGTAACGGGATATCTCGCGAACGAAACGTTGACCTTGTCGGTAACGCTGTTGCCTCGCTCATCTGTGACCTTTATCGTGATAACGCCGTAGCAAGCCTTGTTGACGGTCGGGGAGACTGTTCCGCTCTCGTCAACCGCGATATCCGCTGTGCTTGATGTCCATTCAACAGTTTTGTACATTGAATCAAGCGGACTGATTCTTGTATCAAGCTTGATTGAATTGTTCTGATATGTGAACGATGTTGAAAGATTTACTTCCTTCGAGATATATTCACCTGCATCCTCGCCGTTATACTGAATATACACCGCCTGCGGCTTGATAAGCTTCTTGAGCGAATTGAACGCTGCGTCGAGTGAAGCGGTTATTGCGTCGATATCCGACTGCTCGGCGTTCTTATCATTATATATCTCGTTAGCTCTTGCATAGGCTTCCTTGAGTGCGTCATAGGAAGCGACCGTGTAATCCCCTTCAACAAGGGCGGCATTTGTTACCTTGCTGATTTCCTCGGCAAGAGCGTCCTTGTTCGTTGTTACAGTTACCGTACATTCAGCCGTGTGGCCGCCGTCAACCGTCGTTACCGTGATTACTGCAGTTCCGACCGACTTAAACGTAAGCTCGCCGTTATTGACCGAAACAACGTTGGGATTGCTTGACGACCAGATAACCGAATCAATGCTTGCGCCGATCATCGGAGTGCCTGTCGGCTTAACCGTTGCTTTGAGCGATGCCGCGGTGTAAATCTTGCCCGTAACCTCGCTCTCGCTGAGGGTTACTCCGGTTGCGGGAACGTTCGCAAAGCTTACATAAACGCTGTCGGAAACCGAACAGCCTGTGTAGTCTGTTGCCTTGACGGTGATTTTTGCGCTGTCTGCGGAGTTGTGGGTGTTGGTTACAAGACCCGTCTGATCGACCGTTACCTTGTCGTTATCCGACGACCAAACGATTGAAGAATACATCGCGTTGCTCGGGTTGAGAGCCGCGCCGAGCTGAACCGTCTTGTTCTTATATGACTGGTAGAATTCAACCTTTGTTGTGATGTGCTTCGGCGCAGGCTCGCCGTCACGGGTTATCGTGATGCCGTAAACCTGAACATAAGCGCCGATACGCGAATAGATGTCGATAATATTCTGTGCCGCCTTGTTGCAGGTGTCCTGAGAAACCAGCTCGGTGTTCTTGACCTCAAGCGCGGTTTTATATGCGTCCTGCAAGGCTGCCCAATCCTCTGCCGAGCAGTTTTCTTCCTTAACGTTGCCCGTTTCAACGAGGTTGATCGCATAGTTAAGCGCGGTTTTGTCAGCCTTGACGTTGACCGTACAGCTTGCGGCATATCCGCCGTCAACCGTCGTTGCCTTGATGATAGTTGTACCGAAGTCAACGGGAGTTACAACGCCGCCGTCAACCGTAGCAACTGTCGGATTTGAGGATGTCCAGATAACGTCCTTGATCGAAGCGTCGCCGACTCCTGCCGTACCCGTCGGGGCAATCGTAGCCTTGATAGTATCGCCTGTGCCCACGATGAGGTCGAGCTTGTCCTTGTCAAGCGTAATTCCGGTTACGGGATAGTTTGCAAAGGAAACGGTACATGTGTCTGTGTAACCGCCGTCATAGGTCTTGACCTGAACAACACCGTATGCCGCCGAATAGCCCTTGGGGCTTACAACACCCTCTGCATTGACCTCGATATTGCCCGAAAGAACCGACCATGCAACGTTCTTATTTGTTACGTCGTAGGGGAGGATCGAAGCGGTGAGAGTTGTTTTTGCGTTCTTATATGTGCTGTAGAGCGGTACATGAACGCTGACAAATTTGCCTTGGTCAATCGTAACGCCCTTTGCCAGTCTGCCGATATAGACCTGATATGTGGTTATAACGTGAGTTATAAGTCCTGCCTTGGCGTAGAGAGTAACCGTGCCGCCGTTTGTGCCTGTCAGCACGCCGTCCTTTGTAAGGGTAGCCATGCCGTTGGAAACACTTCCGTTGGTGGCATAGCTAACCGTTTCGCCGTCATCGCCGAGGAGACCCCATGTGATATCCGCCTTTGACCTTGTCGGATAGAGGGTAGCCGTGTACTGCTGAGGGGCGTTAAGCTCAAGCTCCTGCGGACCCGCGATTGCAATGTCAACGGGAGTTGTGATGAGCTTGCCCTTGACGGTGAATTCAAGGCTCTCGGAAACGCCGTCAACCGTAGCCGTAACGGTAGCGGTTCTCTTGTTTGCCGAGGAAATTCCGCCTGCGTCTCTTGCCTTGACAATGCCGTTGTTGTCAACGGTGAGAACGCTCTCGTCGGAGGAGCTCCAGAGAACATTCTGCGAGTTTGAGCCTGCGGGAACAATGTCCGTCAGCCTTACCATTGTGCTGTCGCCCTCGGTCAGCTCGGTTTTGTCCGCCGAAAGGCTGAATTTTTCAATTTCAAGGCTCTGAACTATTGTAAAAGTAATCGAATCGTTTATAGATGCTTTCAAAAGATAGTTTGAAAGAGTCTTGACCGCTGTTGCGATAAGGTCTGACGTATTGCCTGTTGCGCCTGCGACCGTTACAAGAACATCAAGAACAGCCTTAAGTGCCGATTCGCTGACGTTAAGTCCGAGAAGCTTGATCATAATTCTTGCAAGCTGAGCGGTGTCAACCTTTTCACCTGCGGCAATTGCCGAGTTTATGTAGTTCATCAATCCGTCGACGAGGTCATCGGCATTCGGCGAAACCTTTACAGTGACCTTGCCTTCTTTGAGAAAGGTGACGTTGCCCTGATCGTCTATCGTTGCATAATCCTTGCCCGATGTCCAGATGCTGTCTGTGTCAATGCTCCATGTAACGCCGTAGCCGAGACGCAGGGGAGTGACGCCGCCCTCAAGCTTGACCTGTCCGCCGACCGCAACCGTGGTGGGAACAGATTCTTTATTTGTGATGAATGCTCCGTTAGGGATAACCTTGGAGTACCATTTGTCCGAATTGGTAACGAGCACTCTTACCTGATCCGAGGCAAGAACCTCGCCGTCTGCGGAATAAAGGGTGACGGTTATACCTGTATCAAGCGAATTGAGCTTGTCCTCAAGCTGCTTTATAAGGTAATCGGAGATGTTGCTCGGTATGCCCTTCATAGCTGCGCGAACCGTTTCGACAATGGCTTCCGTGTCCATTGTGTCAATGTCGATTTTGTCATTGAACAGAAGCTTTTCCATGGTCTTTGCCAGTGCGGGACCGATGATTGCAACGGTTCTTACGTCGTTGTCGATCCACAGTCTGACAGCCGCGCCCTTGGAGCTGTCGTGAGCGTATATTTTACCTGTTGAGTCAACGGAAACAATGAGCGGAGCCTCACTTGTCCACTTTATGTAACCGCCGTCCGGCATCGAACAGTCAAGCAGCTGATACGTCAGCTGGAGCTGTTCGCTTTCCATCAGGGAGATCTGCTCCGTGACGGAGGTGCCGTCCTCCTGGCAAATGTCGATCGCATGAGTAGCCGCCGCGGAAGCCGTTGTTCCGAAAGCGGGGATCATGACCGTGATGAGCATTGCCATCACGAGAATCAGACTTTGCCATTTGATGATTTTCTTTTTCATATAAATACCTCCAATCGGGATTTATAATTTTACATTTTATTGTATCACAGCGTATATGTAAATATTTTCCTATACAGAAAATAAACTTTATTTTATATTTATGTTCATAATAAAAATTTTTAAAATTTTATTTTTCTAATGTTGTTTTAATATTTGCGAATTATACTTTAGTCACTGAAGCAAATCAGAAACAAATTTACGGAGGTAACGAACATGAAAAACATCAAAAAAATCATCTCGGTAGTTATGGCTTGCCTGATTCTTGCAGGTGTGTTCGCAACGGGCTCCTTCGCCGCAGGCTATATCGGCAAGGACAAGGCAACGGAGATCGCACTTAACCACGCAGGCATTACGGCAGACAAGGCATCGTTCACGAAGTGTGAATTCGATTACGATGACGGAATCGCAGTTTATGACGTTGAGTTCTATTATGACAGATGCGAGTACAATTACGAGATCAACGCAAAAAACGGCAAGATCCTCAAGGTTGAGAAGGACACCTTCGGCATAAATGTTCCGTCTCCCGACCGGGAGTACATCACAAAGGCAGAGGCTAAAGCAATCGCTTTTGAGCATGCAGGCATAAAGGAAGCGGACGCAAAGAGAGTTAAGGTAACATTCGACTTTGACGACGGCGTTGCAGAGTATGAGGTTGAGTTCCATGCCGATAAGTTCGATTACGATTATGAGATCGACGCAGTTTCGGGCAAGATTCTCAAGGTCGAGAAGGACAGAGACTTCGATTTTAGCGACATCTTCTTTGTTCACTGGTTTGACGCTATCGCATCATTCATTAGAAATCTTTTCAAATAAGATATTTTTCAACAAGCCCTGCTTCGGCAGGGTTTTGTTTTGACAAAGAAAAATGATATGTTATAATAAGTTATACCTTTACAGAGAAGAGGTTTGGTATGAGAATTCTTGTTGCCGAGGACGAAAAGGATCTTAACAGGCTGATTGAAAAGAAGCTGACAAAATCTGGCTACAGCGTTGACACCGCCTTTGACGGCGGGGAAGCGCTGGATTTTATCGAGTTTGCGGAATACGACGCGGTGATCCTTGATGTCATGATGCCGAAAAAGGACGGGTTTGCCGTCATTAAAGAAATGAGAAGCAAGGGGATGAGCACTCCTGTTATATTCCTGACTGCCCGTGACTCGATAGAGGACAGGGTGACGGGGCTTGACCTTGGCGCAAACGATTATCTCGTGAAGCCCTTTTCCTTTGACGAGCTGATGGCGAGGGTCAGAGCAATGACGAGAATAAAATACGGTATTTCCGAGAATATTCTTTCTGTTGACGGGTTGAGCCTTAACTGTTCGACCCATGAGGTGACCCGTGACGGCAAGGCGATAGCGCTCTCGGCAAAGGAGTATTCAATGCTTGAATTCATGATGAGAAATGTCGGCATTGTTCTTTCGAGGGAGAAGCTCGAAAACCACGTTTGGAATTACGACTATGAGGGCGGAACAAACCTCGTTGATGTTTACGTCAGCTATCTTCGCAAGAAGGTTGACGGAGGATTCGATAAAAAATTGATTAAAACCGTCCGTGGATTCGGATATGTGATAAGTGACGAATGATGAAAAAGCTTCCTTTAAAATTAAAAATAACGCTTTGGTTTTCAATAATACTGGTATTCCTTGTAACGCTTTCCTATGTTCTTGTGATATCGGTCAGCAATTCCGTGCTCCTGAAGAACCTGCGCAGTGACCTCATCATGACCGTTGAGGATAACTTTGACGAGATAGAGTATTACGACAGCCTTAAAGGAGTTATTGACGATAACGACAATGACCACTATTTTGCATACGGAGACGGCTATGTTGAAATTGACGACGATTTTATCGCCGTGATGAACGGCATTTGCACGGTTATATACGATGAAAACGGGAAACAGATTTACGGTACTGATCCGACAGGCGGAAAAACCGACGGCGAAGCCTTTTCGGACAAGAGCCTGAGAACCGTCCGTGCCGACGGAAAGCGTTATTATATTTACGACCGACGGCTTACCAACAAGGGCGTCGAAAACATGTGGATAAGAGGAATCGTCAGCCATGAGAAAGCCGACGCGCCAATCTCAGACGTTGCAAGACGTTCAATGATCGCGCTTGCAGTGCTCGTTATCCTCGGAATCGGCGGCGGTTATATTATCGCTATGAAATCGCTCAAGCCGATAAAGGATATCGAGGAGGTCGCCCGCGACATTTCGCAAAGCGGTGATTTAAAAAAGAGGATAAAGCTCGGCAAGGGCAACGACGAGCTTCACAGTCTCGCAAACACCTTTGACACCATGTTTGACAGGCTGGAGGATTCGTTTGAAAGCGAGAAGCAGTTCACAAACGACGTTTCGCATGAATTAAGAACGCCGATGGCTGTGATTATGGCTCAGTGCGACTATGCTCTCGGCGAGGATATGACCCTTGACGAATACAAAGAATCACTCGAGCTGATTAAACGGCAGGGCAGTAAAATGTCGAAAATGATAACGGAGATGCTGGAATTTTCCCGAATTGAAAGACGAAGCGAAAAATATCCCGTTGAGGAACTCGATTTTTCCGAGCTTGTTGAAAATCTTTGCGATGACCTCGCACTGCTCAAGACAAAAAATATAACTCTTGAATGTGAGGTCGAGCCAGGGATAAGAGTAAACGGCAACCACATGCTTTTGACAAGGCTTGTCAACAATCTTGTTTCCAACGCGTACAGATACGGCATTGAGAACGGCAAAATAAAGGTTACGCTTCTCTCGAACAGCAGGAACGCAATGCTGAGCGTTAAGGATAACGGAATCGGCATAGCAAAGGACGAGCAGGAAAAAATATTTCACAGATTTTATCAGTCCGACCCGTCGCACAGCGGCGGCGGAACGGGGCTCGGGCTGTCGATGGTAAAGGAAATTGCGTACTTCCACGGCGGCTCGGTATGCGTCAAGAGCGAAACGGGGCAGGGCAGCGAGTTCCTTGTCCGCATCCCGAAAGCAGAATAAAAAAGGACTGTCACAGCCGAAAATCGGTTATGACAGTCCGTATTTTTGCCTTATTTAATTCTGCCGGCGATGGGGTCGAGGTACATTTTGTCGTCCGTGACGGGTTTATAGCGCTCGCCGTCGTATTTATCGCTCCAGCCGTTATCCGCCTGGTAAACCTCGTTTGTCTCAACGTCGTAAACTCTTTCAAGTCCGAGCGTTGCGTCGCTTTGCTTCTGACTGATAATGTCCTGAGAGGTGTTTCTCTTCTCCCATGAATCCATGATTCCGTCGGAAATGGTGCTCAGCTCGCTTCTTATCTGCATAGCGTTCGCGGTGCTTTCGTTGCTCTGCTGAATAGCGCTGCTGACATAGCTCTGCGAATAGTCGATCGAGCTTAACGATTGACAGAGAATATCCTTCCAGTCAATAAACGAGTTCTGAGCGCAGGTGATCGCGGCAATGTTGTAAACCATATAAAATCCCGCGTCAATGCCGAAGCCGCTGACCGTGTTGCCTGTAAAATCAATTACATCGGCGGTGAACATGCCCTCGCCCTTGGTTCCCTGATCGTCGGTAAAGGTCGCGCGGAGCAGTGCGGGGCTTATGGCATGGGATTTCATAGAGCTTGTGCTCGCAAAGCTTTCCACTGTTTTAAACGAACCGAAGCTCGGGAATGTGAAGCTCGAATAGCTCGGCTCATATGTCTTTGCGAACGAAGCGTAGGAATTGAAAATGCCGAAGAAATTCTCGGTGGACGGGGAGGAAAGCACGGGCGCTGCCGCCATCATGTTGTAATTTCCGCCGTACATTTGATATGACTGATTATAGTAGTCTCTGCCTGTTTCGCTGTGGAGAACGGGCTGAGCCTTAAGCAGGAAGAATACCTGATTTATTGGATTTTTGGGGTCGGTCACACGAATCGCATGGAACATTCCGCTGCCGCCTGTAGTAACTGTCCAGCCGTCGGGGATTTTCATTGAAAAATCATTGCATTTATAGTCAACGAGCTTTGTTTGCTTAGCCTCGGACGGCGTGATCTTAACATCGTCCGCTTTCTTTTGTGTGGTTGTCACGTCGGACGGCGAGGCATTATCGTCGGAACCTTTCTTGCCGCACGCACCGAGGAACAGAACCATCAATGCCGCAAGCAGAAGAGCAATAAATCTTTTCAAGAAGCGTCACTCCTTAATTTGTTTTTCGAACATATTATACACGATATTCCCACCGTTTTCAAGAGAATTATTTACATAATTACAATAAACGAAAAATGACAAAACAAAAAGGCAGGTAAAAACCTGCCTTTTGGAGCTGCTAACCGGACTCGAACCGGTGACCTCATCCTTACCAAGGATGTGCTCTACCACCTGAGCCATAGCAGCACGTCACAACGCATATTATATTATCATATGTACCGCCGCTTGTCAAGTATAATTTTTAACATAAAATGCGCTTATTTTTTTACCGTTTTACGGCTGTATTTTAAATCTAAATTATAGATTTTCAGCTCAAATTGTGTTAAAATATTTCAATAACCTTTTAATGCAAGGAGAATTTTAAATGAGCAGTTCTTATATCAGCATAATTTTGCCGCAGGTGTCCGATGAGGACAGGCTTGCAGGCTTTCTTGATAATGTTTTTTCGCAGGGGATCGAGGTCGAGGTTTTGATCTGCGCGGCTGTCAATTCTGAAAAGCTCAGCGCACTCGATGAAGCTATCCTTTCGCGGGTAAAGGTGTTCCCGTCGCAGAACGGCGGCGACGCGCTCAAAAAGGCGATTGCCGACGCCGAGGGACGTTTTATTCTTTTTTCAGATGTCAGAGTAACCTATGCTTCTGATTCCTTTGCGGCAATGCTCGCGAGGGGAGCCTGTGCGTTCAACGGCTCCTATTCGGGCGGCAATCTGTTTTCCGCCGACTTTTGCTTCGATGAGGTTGCGTCGAAAAACGGCTATTTCTGCTGTCTTATGGATGCGGAAACTGTTCGCAATAATCATATAATGCCCGTGAGCGGCACGGCATTTTCCGTTATGAACATGCTTGCCGATTACGCACGCTATGACGAAATAAAAACGGTTCACGAAACGCTGTTCAACATTTCCCGCATACCCGTTGCGGATGCGGACGGTGAGGACATTGCAAGCCTTGAAAGCTATTCGTGGCTTTTTTCTCAGATGGCGAGCGACAAGGTCACGCTTTTTTATATCCGCAATGTGATGTCGGTTTTCGGCTCGTGCGAGCAGAAGGAAAGCTTTGAGCTTCTGAGAAGCGTTTTGCTCCCTTTCATGGGTGACTACGCGGTTTGCGCGTGGTTCAAGGAGACTTACGGCTGGGACGCGGAGCTTCTTAAGACGGATATTGACGTCAACGATTTCCGCAGGCTCGGAACGGAGACGAAATACACCGAGGTCGTTATGCCTGTCACTGCCGAGGAGGCGGTCATGAGCTTCTATTCGGGCAAATTCGGCATGGCAGATCTGAAAAGGTGCATCGCGGCATATGTTTATTTCAAGGCGTACCGCATGAAGCCCGGATTCATCAGGGATAAGCTCTGCGAGCTTTGCAAGCGCAGGCTCGGAGGTGACTTCAATGGCTGAATATAAGGCAACGGTCATTGTGCCTGTTTACAATGTTGAAAAATTTCTCAGAGGCTGCATTGATTCGCTGATCGAACAAACCGTCGGCTTTGAAAGCATCGAGGTCGTGCTCGTAAATGACGGCTCAACCGACGGCAGTGAGGCGATCTGCAATGATTATGCGGACAGGTACGGCAATGTTTTTCTCTATTCAAAGGAGAACGAGGGTCTATCGAAAACAAGAAATTACGGCATTGCAAGAGCGCACGGAAAGTACATTTTCTACCTCGATTCCGATGATAAGCTCAAGCCGAACACAATAAAGGCGGTCACGGAATTTTTCGACAGCGTTTACGATGAGGTCGATCTCGTGACATACAGAATCATTCAGTATTATAACGAACGACCCTTTATTGTTCATTACAGGTACCGCACGCTCACCAAAACGGGCGTATATGACCTCAATGATCCGAAAAACAGATACATTACCCAGACGAATATAAATATCTGCGTCAAGAACAGGGGAGAGGACAACCTCCTTTTTGATGAAACTCCGAGCTTCCACCATGAGGACGAGAAATACTGCTGTGAAATGCTCCGAGAGAAAATGAAGATCGGCTTTTGCGCCGAGGGCGAGTATGTCTATAACCGCGACAATACCGAAAGCATCGTATCGTCAAAATTTTCGCCCGAGAATATATTTGAAACGTCAATGGCATTTTACGAGGCTCTGTTTGATTCATTCGGAAGATATGTGCCGACATATTATCAGAGCATCGTTTTCAACGATCTTCGCTGGAAGCTTAAGGACGGAAAGCTCCTGCCCGTTCATCTTGAAGCTGAGGAGTGGGAGACTGCAAGCCGCCGCATCGACAGACTGCTTGCAAGGATAGAGGAGGACACAGTGGTTCTTCATCCGTCCGTTTCCGAAAACATGATGTTTTACTGGCTTATGCGCCGACCGAACAGCCATCCAATCGTCCTTTGCGAGGAGGACGGAATCGGCATCGTCTCGGCGGGCAGAACGCTTTATTCCGCCAAAAAGATAAAACTCAGCGTTAAGGACGGCAGGGTAAGGCTGATTTCGCCGATATTCTTTTTCCTGAGAAAGAACAGCGTTAAGCTTATGATAAACGGCAAGGAAACGGATTTCAGCTTTGAAAAAAACATGAAAAATACGGATATTCTTGATTTTATGCCGAGCTTTGATATTGATGAGCAGAGCGAGACCGATATCAAGGTCATTATCAATTCAAGAGAATACAGATGCACAAAATAAAAATTGCCGCAGGCTCCGATAAGTTCAGAGCCTGCGGCTTTAATTATAAGGAAAAATCGGTAAGTGATTATTTGTACGCGATATATGCGTAAGAGATTCCTGCGGAATTGTAGTCGGCTGTTACGTTTCCGCTTGTGGTGTTGCTGACCTTGAAGCCCGTTGACGTTACGGTGATTCCGAGCGAGCTTTCATTTGCGTTTGCCATTGCCATATAGCTTTTGCAGGTGCTTTTGGTGAAATCCACCGACACAGCAGGCTTGCCCGAAGCCATAAGAAAAATAAGCTGAGGCTGAAAGCCCGTTGTTATTGTTCGCGTACCGCTTCCGGTTCCGATATAAAAGCCCGTGTTAAACGGCGCGTTCCATTTGATCTTATCCTCGGCGGTAACGTGGATCTCATCGTTCCTGATGTGACTGCCGCAAAGCAGCTCCTTATCAAGAAAGCTTGCGTAGTTTTCATCGGTGCTGGCGGCAGGACAAAAATCGGTATTCATAATAAACCAGCCGTTCATCACGAGGGCGTCGGTGTCGCGGTCGGATGTGATTTCATTACAGCCCGATTTTTCAATGTTGAGGTTTGTTCTGAAGGTCAGCGCGTCGGCAATTCGCGTGAAAACGTCGTGACACGCCTGGCCGCCCTTTGAAAACGGTACGCAAATACTCAGATTCGCCTTTATCATTGCCGTGCGGCAATATTCCTGACGTTCAAGTATACCGTCGTCATTGGCAACGAACTTGTCTGTTATGTCGATGTTCTCGATTCCGACGGCAACGATCGTCTTTTTCAGCGGAACAGCCTTTTTGATTGGAGGATATTCCACAAAGAAGGTGAGATCCTTCATATCTTCCTGACGTGACAGCCATTCAACGATTCTGTTCGGAAGGGATACTATACTGTCCATTATTCAACCTCCACAATTTCTCTGATTATCGCCCAGATATAGATTACATCGTTTTTGAGATAAACCTTTTCGTATCGATCGACAGTGTATGATTTACCGTTTGAAACTATGTAACAGTCCTCAGCCTCAAGGCTGTGGTCAGGCGGCCCGATATAAAGGTAGTGACCCTGACTGTTGAAGCCGATAACGGTATTGACGCCGTTGAGGTACATCTTGTTCTTGTACCTCAGCGGCTGAATAAATGCGCCGAAAATCGGACTGCTCCAACCGTCATCTGTCTTTAATGTGACCTCCTGACCGTATTTTTCAAACATTGAGTTGAGAGTCATTTTACATCACCTTTATCTGATTAAATGCAAAGCTGTTGTCTCTGCAAAGCGGAATAAGCTCCGTCATTTTTTTATTGCAGAAGCTTTCCGCGTTTGCAAGCAGCTTTTCGTAGCTTTTGCTCTCCTGCTTTATGCTGACATCGCCCGCCTTGAAGTCCGTAATGCTTTCTCCGCTGTCCGCCGAGATCTTTTTGAGCGTGAGCTTGTAATAGGCAAGCCCTGCCGCGGCGGCGATAACGCGGTAGTCGCTTCTGTCGGCGTCGTTTTTCAATCTTGAATCTATCTCCTTGACGCAGGAGCGGCATAAAGGAAGAATTTCTTCCTCCTTGTATGCCGAAATGTCCGTTAGCTCACTGAGATAGTCCTTTACCTCCCAAATACTCATTCTGAAGGAATATCAGGCTCAGAGGTGCTGTCGGTTGTGAATGAGAACGGAACAAGTCTCATTGCCGCGCCCGGAAGAATCTTTGCGAAGCCTGTGATCGAGGTAATGGCGATCTGCTCAAGCTGACGGTCAACGAGCTTGCCGTAATCCGTCTCAACATCGCCGACCTTGACCATTTCGAGGGCACAGCTGTTATCAAGACCGATCATGATGTTCGGATTTGCAACGTGAGACGATTTGATGAGCTTTGCGCCGAACGGAGTGATGAGCTTGCCCGTACCGTGGAAGTTAAGCCCTGCCGTAGCGTCTCTGAATTCCTTCATCTTGAGCACGGTTGCGGCTGTCTTAGGGGAAGCGATGATCGTGTTAAGCTCATACGGAGCAAACTCGTTCCAAAAATCAACAAGGTCGTCGTAGGTGTATTCGTCGCCTGCGGCGCTGAAGGTTCCTGCGGGGTTGTTTCCGCCGTCGCCGTTGATAAGAACATCAATAGCGTCCGCCATAAGGCTCTGAGCGAGGTATGAGCCGATTCTCTTGAGCGCGATCGAAACAACGTCAAGGCGCTGGAAACGGAGCACATCATATGATGTTGTGATCATTCTGCCTCTCTTCTTGAGACGGATGGTTCTGTCGCTTACCTTGAAATCGGCTGTTTCAAGGGTGTCGCCCTCCTTGAACACCATCATCTCGGCGTTTGCCGAGGTCATTTCAAGGTTCATCGCACGGTAATCGAGCGAATCAATATTGGTCGTTGCGGCAACAACATCGGGGAGGAAGCTCGCCTCGTCCATGCCGTAGCGTACCGCTCTTGAAACGTACTCGGGGAAAAGCACGGCGGCGTCGCTTGTCTGGAAAAATTTGCCGACAACGGAGCTGTCGGAGCCCTGCGGCTTGATGCCGAAACGCTTGAGCTGACGCTGATATGCGTCAAGGCCCTCAAGCTCTGTGCCTCTGTAATTGTCGGAGGGGTCAAGACCCTCCAATACCTGTGTAAAGCTGCGGCCTGTGCCGTACATGCCCTTTTCAAGTCTTAAATTATCAAAACCCATTTCGGATCCTCCTTAGAATTTAAATTCGTTATTTGTGACTGTTGTCTTTTCTTTCTTTGCCTTCAGCTGGGGCACGAGGGGGATAATGTCCTCCGCCTTTTTTCTGAAAGCGTCTCTTATTCTGATCAGCTCGTCCGTTTCAACTCCCGAACACATTTTTGCAATGCTTTCGCCCGAAAGAGAGGGGACTGAGAGAACAGCGTATTTTGCCGTTTCCTCGGTCAGTGAGCGGCGGTATATCGCGCCGTCCTCAGCCTGCTTTTCAAGCTTTTTGATGTATTCGGAAAGCTGCTTTGCCTCGGCCTCGCTGAGCTTGACGGCATTGCCGTCCTTTATTGCCTTGATACAGTTTTCCATTGTTTCAATCTCCTTTGTGTAGCTTTTTGTCACTCCTGCATTGACCTGAGCGGGAACCGCGACAAACGACCATTCGTAGGCGTCGTTTATGTCGGAAAGAATACAGTGGCAGAGCTTTCCGTTATAGATCTCGCCCTTGACGTGATTGCACGGGTCATATCTCATGTCGCTTCCGCATACCGAGCATGTGAAGGCTCCGACAGCACAGCTGACGCTGACCTCCTTTTTGATCCCTGCGTTTATGTCGCAGATGAGGTCGGCATTTTTCTCGCTCAGGGGCATATAAGCCCTCGCCTTAACGCATTTGTAATCCTCGCCGATCGCGGTCTTTCTGCCCGGAATTGCAACACATTCCGCGCGGTAGATTCGCGCGCTCTGGTTTGCGCTCTTTGGATCATGGTCAAAGATTCCCGTCACGCCGACAAACAGCTCGGCAAGCTGAACGAGAGCCTCGTTTGAAAAACGCTCGCCGTCACGGTCGATATCGTTGTCGCAGAGGATAACATTGAAGCTGTAAACCTCGTCCGCCGAGAGCTCCTTGACGGTGAATCGGTTGATCTGCGCAAGCTCCTCGGCTGTAACCTCGCAGGGAGAAACGCTTGATTTGAATTCCTTATTCAACTGATTTCAACTCCTGTTCGATCCTTTCACTCTGCGCACGGTAAAGCCGTGCCTTTGCAAGCTCAACCTCATCCTGAAGCGTGATGTCGTCCCATTCGACCGAAAAGCTCTCGCTTTTTCCGTTTGTTACCATCCAGAAGCGGCAGATTTTTTCGATTACTGGTGTGAGCAGGCGTCGGTATGCTTCAAGCTCGCTTGTCAGAACGTCCGCCTGCTGTGATGACATTCTTTCCGTCGATGACCAGCTCAGGCTGAGCATGAACGGCGGAAGTCCCGTCTTGGCGACGATCTGCTCAAGCATCTGACGGACGGGAACCTCACTGTCGAGTATCTGATTGTCCGCGCCGATCGCTTTGATGCTGACATCGCCCACGGCAACGAAGTCTCTGACCTGATTGCCCGGCTGCATTGCCTCGCTCCATTCGCGCGCAACCTGCTGAGCTCTGTCCTTGGCATAGGCTCTGTCAACAACATCGTTCTGCGGCTTGTAGGTAACGGCAAACCTGACGTTGCCGACACGCTCCCAGTTGATTCCGATCGTGTTATAAATCTTCATCAATATGTTGCTGACAAACGGCAGACCCTTCAAAAGCGAATTGCCCGTGAGCTGTCCTGCCTCGGGATTGAGCACCGAAAGCAGGACGAGCTGAGGATAAGCAACGGGCTTTACCTCGGCAAGCTCGCGTACGCAAACGATGCCCGAAAAGCCGTCGTCGCCTCGCTTAAGCTCAACGTCGTCAATGCTTGCATTGTAAAGAGCCGCAAAATTGCCGCTTGAATCGGTGATCATCTCGCCGACCGCTGTTCCGTAGGTCAGAAGCTGTTCAAAATAAGCCGACATAAATGCGTTGATGCCCTGCTGATTCGAGCCGACCCTAACCTCCGAGAGAAAACGGCGAAGCTCCTTTTCGCACGATTTGCTTTCGCAGTCGATGTGGAATCCGCCCGTCAGACGGATGATTTTGTAGATCGCCGCGTCAACTATCGGAATTGCCTCGCGAAGCTCGCGGTAAAGACGGTTCTGCATGGATGAAAGAGGTGTGTAGCTGTCAAGCAGACTGAAAGGATTCTTTTTGTAGGTTTGCGGCGCTGAGACCGCAGTTTTTGCAGCGGATAATTTTTTGAATATTCCCACTGAAATTCTCCTTTCTTTTTGTGGTCGGCAGCCGTCGGTGCGGCGATATCCGTTCCCGACGGTGCCCGAGCGTTATCTTGAAACGCTCATGACGAAAAAGCTGTTTTCGGGCGCGTTCAGCGCTGTTGTGACGAAATATCTGAGATCGTCCATTGCATGGTCATTTTCCTTTCGCGGTGCGTCCCGAACCGCCTTGTCGTCCCACTTGTAAAGCGAAAATTCACGGAGTGTATCCCTGCACTCGGGCGAAAAATAAATCAGCCGTTGCTTCAGGGCGTCCGATACCTGCCTTATTCCGTCAACGACGTCATTTTTGGCGGGTATCACCGTGAATCGTCCTTTCCTGCGGATGCATTGGATAAAGCTTGCCGCCGAGGGGTCAACTATGACCGCCTCAATTCGCAGATCCCCGGCAAGCCTTTCAAGCTCCTCATAATGCTCGGCGTCCGTTCTCTGCTCTCCCTTTTTTCTGGAGTCAAAATAATACTCACGGATGCGGTACCATTTGCTCTCATATTCTCCCCAAAGACCGAACGAACACGGGTTGACCGTGCCGTAGTCGCAGGAGATGTAAAACTTTGAGAAGCAACACGTTTCGGGAGGAATGGTAACGTGTATTTCCTCATTGAACATGGGATAAACGACGCCCTGAGCCGCAACCCATTTGCCCTCGACAAATCTCTTGTAAAAGGCGCCCGAGTAAAGGCTCTCGTATCTGTGAATAATTTTCGGGGTGAGCGACGGATTGTCGTGCATCGTGAAGTGAAGATAAAGACAGTTCTTCTGCTTCGCCTTGAGTATCCATTCGCGGTAGAACCAGTGCATCGGATGCTCGGGGTTGCAGTTGAACCACAGCTTTGAGCCGTCAAGCGAGCACCTTGCGATAGCCTGTTCAACAAACGAGCGCGGCATAAGAGCCACCTCATCGAGCAGAACTCCGCCGAGCGTCATGCCTTGTATCAAAGCCGCCGAGCCTTCGTCCTTTCCGCCGAAAAGGTAAAAACGGTTTACTCTGTTTTGATAGGTCATTTCAATGTAATTCTGCGACGCTTTCATCTTCATGGAAAAACCGAGGGAGGCTAATATAGATTTCATAGGAACAATGACGTTCCTTTTTAATGATGCTATAGTTTTTCCGCATATTGCGAAGGATGTGTCGGAAAACTCATAGAATGACCAGGCAATAAAAGAAAGAGACATACATACTGTTTTTCCCGAACGCACAGCTCCGTCGCAGATGATCGCGTCGCATGAGCTCGTTTCCGAGTTCTGACACCACCATGTCATGACGCGAAGCTGTTTTTCGGAAAAATCCTTGAATGATGAAAGTGAGCTACTCATGCTTATCGTTCCTCACCTTTGCGGCGCTGTTTTCAAGCGCCTTATAGAAGGGGAGCGCATCGTCGTTATCTCCGCCCGAGCAGAGCTGTTCAAGATGCTCAAGCGCTTTCAGACGGTCAAAAAATTTGATCTCGAGACCGCCGCTCTTGGAACGTTTGATTTCGCTGACATTGAATAAGTCAAGCTTTTCGGTTCCGAGCATCGGCTTTTCGTCGGAATACGCCAGTCTTACGGCGTCCGAAATATTTCCGAACGCGAGCTGACGGTATCCTGCAATGATCTCATCGCGGTTGATGTTTCGCAGCTTATCAAGCCGTTCGATCTCCTTTTTGATGTCCTTGCGCTCAAGCATTGACGGACCTGACTTTCTGGCCTTGATTCCGTAGCCTGCCTTTGCGGCGGAAGCACGCGCGTCCCTTGTCAGAGAAAAGAATAAACAAAACAGCTTTTCTTTTTCCTCAAGTGCCATAAAAACTTCCTTTCATTTTTTACGGTATACCGTTCACTGAGGGTTTCCCCTCAACCTAAAAGTAAAAAACGGCGATCCATAACCTTTTCAAGTCATAGATCGCCGTCAACAATTGATTTGTTTACAGTTTGTTAATATTTACCCACCAAAAACCGATTGAGGAGTTTAGTAAAGAGTCTGCTGAAATTTATTTTGAACGTGGGCTCCTCCTTTGGGGTAGCGAAGTGTCGCGACGGTAGTGAATGAACGTCCGGTGGACGTTCAGAGCCGGAGCGTGACCGAGCCGCAGCGAGACGCTGTCGGCGAAGCCGACTGAGGGAGTAAGGTTTCATCATACTTAAATTTCTTCGTCAATATTTAAAGTTCACACAAATTGACCAAGGCTTCCACTTGAGGGGAAGCTCCGTCGTGAGACGGTGATGAGGTGGAAAATGTCGAGTTTGATTTCATTAAATAAATTATGATAAAACCTCACCACCTCATCCGAGCGGCGTAATCCGCCGCCCACCTTCCCCTCAAGTGGAAGGCGAAGAAGCGACTGAGGGAGAATGGTTTCATCAGACTTAAACTCCTTCCGTCACGACTTCATCGTGCAAAATAAAAAAATATAATATAACATAATGATGTTATTAAGCTTCGAATGAACAAAAAACAACCGCCTCGTCATTGAAGCGGTTGTTCTGTCAGTTTTAATTTAGCTTGCGGAGGAGGAGTTTGCATTGCTGAGCTCAACAAGATACTTGATCTTCTTGAGAACTCTCTTTTCCGCATAGTTCATACGGCGGGGGCCAAGGCCTACAACATAGTCCTTGCCTTCCTGGAGAGCCTTTGTCTCGGTCTCGATATCCGCACTTGCCTTCGATGAACGGATAGTTGAATCGTAGTAATTCGTGCCGTCCTTAGCAACAAAGTAGATGATGTGGTAGCCGTACTGAGTTTTAACGATCTCAACGTCGCCGGCCTTGCGGCTTGAGTCAAATACCCAGTCGTTAAACTTTGTTACCATCTGACCGGGATAGATGTGCTCATAAAGTCCGCCGTTTGAGGTTGAACCTGTGTCCTCGTTATACTCGTTTGCAAGAGCCGCAAAGCTGTCCTCGGACTTATCGCTCTCGTTGAACTTCTTGAGAACGTCCTCAGCCTTGGTCTTTTTCTTTGCGATTTCTTCCTCGGAAAGGTCACTGCCTGTGCTCTGATCCGTTGTCAGGAAGAGAATGTGACGTGCTGTAACTGTCTGCTCCTGATGGGGCTTCTTGAGAGCAAGAACAACGATGTACTTGCCGTTTTCTTCGTCTGAGAAGAGCTTCTTACTGCCTTCCTTTGTTGAGCTGTTAAAGAGCCATGTTGCGGCATCCTCTGAGAAGGTGCTCTGAGCTGTGCTCTTAAGCATAGAATACTTTGTCTCTTCATCAACGTCGTAGTTCTCTGTATCCTTATTGAGCTCCTTTGCCTTAGCGGTAAAGGTTGCTTCGTTTGTAACCGCATTGTAGAAGTCGTTTGCGTTCTTCTTAACCTCAGCGTCTGCCTTTGTCTGGCGAGCCTTGAGTGCGTCATCGGTCTCGTTATCTTCCTTGGTAAGCTCTGTTGTCTTGAAGGTATAAGCTCTGAAGGTTACGAAATCGTATGTTGTTGTGTCCTTCTTGTACTCTGCGTCAATGTCCTTCTGATCATAGCCCTTTGCGATCTCATCTGTTCTCTGTGTCAGATATTTCTGAGCGAGAGCCTGGATCTTAAGCTGCTTGCGAAGGAATCTCTCATTGATAGAACCGCCGTAAACCTTGCGGAGATAAGCGTTGAGAGAATATGTTACCTTGTTTTCGTCACTTGAGCTGGAGCTTGAACCCGCGTTCTTAGCCTCGTCGCGAAGATCCTCGATCTGCTTGTCGATATAAGCCTCGTCAGCCTTTGTGAGCTTAAGACCGAGCTTCTGAGCCTCGTTGTAATAAGCCTTATGAAGCTGGATGATCTCGAGCGTATCCTCGTGAAGCTTCTCAGCCCATGTTATCTCATTGCCGTCGGCATCCTTTGTGGTCTGAGTCTGCTCCTCGGGGGAGAGGGCGAGGTCATAGCCGTTGCTTGTCTGATAATAGTACTGATAGTACTGAGCCTGATAGCGAACCTGGTTGTAGGCGCGCATATAGTAGTATTCATACTCTGCGATTGTAACCGACTGGTCGGAGCCGACACCGCCGATCTTGATCACTCTCTGAAGCGCTCCGTAGTAGTTGAGAGAAAATCCGACTACGCCCAGAACGATAACGGCGCAAAGCACAATGGAAATAACCTTATTGACAACCTTTTTTGCGGTGTTTCTCGCTTCCATGCTGTGCGCATTTTTCTTGGCAGATTTTGCAATACGAGCTTTTCTTTCGTCGCGGTACTGCTCTGCCTTTGACTTTTCGTTAGCCATTGTATTCATCCTTTACTTAATGAAATATCTGCCGATAACAAGTCAGCATAACAACAGTATTTTAATACATTTGCGTCTTTTTTACAAGACCTAAACCATAATTTTTTTGAATAAAGCATAAATTTTTACAATTTATTTATATTTTTCATTTCAAAATGTTTGGAAAATATACAATTATAATTCCTGATTAGCCTATTCTCGGCGCCCCTGTAGGGGAACAAGTAAGGTCAGCAGAAACCGACCAAGGCTTCCCCTTGAGGGGAAGGTTGACAAAATGTCAGCAGAAACCTATACTCGGCTCCCCTGTAGGGTAGCGCAGTGTCGGCGCCGTAGTGAATGACAGTCCGGTGGACTGTCAGAGCCGCGACGTGACCGAGCCGCAGCGAGACAGGGGGACCGCTTGCGGTGGAAGGGATAAAGATAATAAAAAGAAAAATCTCGATGCTCGGTCTGAAAACTCAAATTAAGAATAAAAAAGAAGCAGTCGATTGACTGCTTCTTAATTTTTATTTAGTTTCCTCAGATCTTCATTGCAACGTCGTATGCGCGCCATACAACGGAGCGAAGGTTACCGATCGCAAGGCAGTCACCGACAAGGTGAACGTTGCCAGACTTCTCGGCAAGAGGTGCGGGAATGTAGCCTGCACAGCTGATGACTGAATCGCAGGGAATCTCGATCTCCTTGCCGTCCTTCTGAGTGCAAACGATTGAGCCGTCCTTAACTTCCTTGAGGGTCGTCTCAAGATAAACAGGAGTCTTGTTGAGCGCGAACCACTCTCTGAGGTATGAGGAGTTTGCAAGGCAAACGCCCTTCTGGCTTACAAGGTCGTCCTTCATCTCAACGATGATCGGATTCTTGCCCTTGAGCGCAAGCTCATAAGCGATCTCACTGCCCGTAAGTCCGCCGCCGATAACGGCAACCGTATCTCCTACAGGTGTGCCTGTAAGGAACTCGCAAGCCTCAACCATCTTCTCGTAGCCGGGAACTCTTCTGAGCTGACGCGGAGTTGAACCTGTTGCAACAATTACGGGTGCATCGCCGAATACAGCAACGTCCTTAACCTCGTCATTGAGCTTGACCTCGATGTTGAGCTTCTTCATCTGAAGTCTGTACCACTCAAGAAGCTCGCGAAGCTTGCCCTTGTAGCTCTCTGCACTGGCAGGAATGAATGTACCGCCGAGAACGTCGCTCTTTTCGTGGATGATCGGGTTGTGGCCTCTGAGCTTGAGAACTCTTGCAGCCTCCATGCCGCCGATACCGCCGCCGATGATGTGAACGGTCTTGGGTGAATTTGTTTTCTTTATATAATGCTTGTTCCACTGCATTGTCTCTGCATTAACCGCACAGCGTGCAAGGTGGAGACTGTCGGAAAGCTCCTGATCGTTTGGAACGCCCTTGTAGTGGCACATGTTGAAGCAGCCGTTGTGGCAAAGGATACAGGGACGGATATCGTCCTCCTGATCGTTCATCATCTTGGTTACCCATGCCTGGTCTGCAAGGAACGGACGTGCAAAGCCTGCACCGTCAAGCTTGCCGTCCTTGATCGACTCTGCGGCAACTCTCGGGTCGAGACGTCCTGCGCAGATAACGGGGATATCAACAAAGTTCTTTATATGCTCAACATCTGCAAGGTTGCAGTTTTCGGGCATGTAAACAGGAGGATGTGCCCAGTACCATGCGTCGTATGTACCGTTATCGCAGTTAAGACAGTCATAGCCTGCATCCTGAAGGTACTTTGCAGCCTTCTCGGATTCTTCCATGTCACGGCCGACCTCAACATAGTCCTCGCCGGGGATAGCGCCCTGACGGAAGCCCTTTGTCTTGGAGATAACGCTGTAACGAAGCGAAACGGGGAAATCGTCGCCGCAAGCTTCCTTGATTGCCTGAACGACCTCAACAGGGAAGCGGTAGCGGTTTTCAAAGCTTCCGCCGTATTCGTCGGTACGCTTATTGACATACTTGAGTGTGAACTGGTCAAGAAGATAACCCTCATGAACAGCGTGAACCTCAACGCCGTCAACGCCTGCGTCCTTGAGCATCTTTGCGCTCTTTGCGAATGCTTCAACAAACTTGTGGATCTCTTCCTTTGTGAGAGCTCTTGACGGAACCTTATCCGACCAACGGTTCGGAGAGGGGCTTGCCGTAGCTGTGATCATATCAAGATCCATGAACGGCTTGCTGAGAACCTTGAGCACAGGATTGGTGAAAAGGCTCTCCATCATGGAGCTGATCGTGAACGAACGACCGAAGCCTGCGGTAAGCTGAACGAAAAGCTTTGCGCCCGTCTTGTGGAACTCGGGCATCCACTTCTTGAGGTCATCGTACATCTTCTTGTTCTTGTACAGCCACTGACCGAACATCGGGTTGTAAACGGGCTGACAGCCGGGGAGAATAAGTCCGACATTGTTCTTGGCGATTTCCATAATGAACTTTGCGCCGTCCTTGTCGAAATGGTTCTTTTCCATCCATCCGAAAAGGTCGGTGCCGCCCATGCTTGTCAGAACTATACGGTTCTTGATTTCGCAATTACCGATCTTCCACGGCGTAAATAAGGGTTCTAATTTCTGATCCATATTTTACCTCCTGAATTGATTTAAAAATCAGTTTCCGTTTAATTATAACACGTCAAAATTAAAAATGGAAGTAGTTAAGCATAAATTTTGTTAAATTTTTCACTTGTTTTGGAGCGGATTTTTAACGTCCTGAAATCTATTGTTGCAAATATGTTTTATATGTGATATACTAACTGTAACTGATTTGAAAGGTGATTGTATGGATTTTGAATATCAGGCATCGGTAATTGTACCGGTATATAATGTTGAACAGTATCTCAGAATTTGTCTCGATTCATTGGTGAATCAGACGATTGACAAGAGTAAAATGGAGGTTCTTGTCATCAATGACGGCTCGCCCGATAACAGCTGGGATATCTGCCTTGAATACAGTGAAAAGTATGATTTTATAAAGATTTTTTCAAAGGAGAACGAGGGACTTTCCGCAACGAGAAATTACGGAATCGAACGTGCCAAGGGCAAGTATCTCTTCTTCCTTGACAGTGACGATTATTTTACTCCCGAAACCGTAAAAAAGGTTACAGACTTCTTCGATAAGGTATACGATGAGGTCGATCTTGTTACCTACAACGAGACAAGATACAGGGACGAGGATATTCTTAAGCCCCATTTCCGCTTCAAGATGCTTGATCACGAGGGCGTGTACGACCTTAACGAATTTCCGTATCTTACCCAGACCCGCGTCAATGTCTGCGTAAAGAATATGGGCGAAAACAATATCCTGTTCAACACCACCCCCGGCTTTAAGCTTGAGGATCAGGAATACTGCAACCGTGTGCTCATGGCAAAGATGAAAATGGGCTACTGTCCGCACGGAACATATATGTATAATAAAGGAAACGAAACCAGCATCGTAAGAATGTATTTCCATGCGTTTTACCTTTTTGAGACTTCAATGGAGTATTTCGAGACGCTTTTTGCAACGTTCCCCGATAAGGTTCCGACCTATTTCCAGGCGATGTTTGTCAACGATATCAACTGGCGCCTTTCCGACGATATTCTTTATCCGTACCACTATGAGGGCGAAAAGTTTGAAAAGGCAATGCAGAGATTCGTTGACCTGCTGAACAGGGTTGACAGCAAAACGATCGTTGAGCATCCTATGATCGACATTTACCGCGCCTGCTACTGGATAAATAAAAAGGAAAATGCCGAGATATCGTTCGATTGCACGGACGAGGGAATATCGCTGATGATAGACGGCGAGGAGGTATATTCGCAGGAGGATATCGTCGTTATCGGACATAAGCCGAGGATCGAGGGCGATACGTTCAGACTGACGGCATTCATGAAATCGCCTATTTTCACCTTCCTCAACGAGGACGAGTACACGATTTACGCCGTTGAAAACGGAAAGAGAAAAAAACTTGACCTCTTCATGTCGGTCCACAGCAATTACAAGGCAAAGACCGTAACAAATCCGTTCCCCGCGTTCCACTATTCCTGCGATCTTAATGAGAACAGAAAAATTCAGTTTGAGATCGACATAAAGGGACACACATATTCGAGCCATTACTGGTTTATGCCGTATTCGGGTCTCGGTCTCCGCTTTATGAACAACATAAACCGCGGAGCCTACATGATCAAAAACAAGAAAAAATATCTGAGTATCAAGCCCGCAACGCAGAGCGCGATCGACTTCAGCGCGGTTGTCAATACGGCGCGCTTCGCAATACATCCCAGAACGGCGATGCTCCGCCTTAAATCAATAAATTACAGGAAGAAGCACCGCATCTGGCTTTATTACGATTTCTATACCGTTGAAAAGGATAACGGATATTATCAGTTTGTAAACGACCTCAAGCATGACGACGGCGTTGAAAGATACTATGTTCTGACTCACGAATACGAGGATCTTGACAAGGTGTTCACGCCCGAACAGCAGAAACACCTCGTTAAGGCAGGCTCAAATGAGCACAGGCTTCTCTTTATCTGCGCCGAGAGAATTTTCACGGCATACTACGGACTTGCTCCCGTGAACCCGTTCGATACCGCCAAGATGGAGTATCAGTACAACGACCTGATAAGAAGCAGAACGATTTATCTTCAGCACGGTGTTCTTCACGCTTCGCTCAGATTGCAGAACTCCGAGGAGCGCAGTCAGGCGGAGGAGATAGTTGTTTCGTCGCCGTTTGAGATCAAAAACTATATGCAGAACTATGCCTATGAGGAGCGCGAGCTTATTCCGACGGGCATGGCAAGATATGATTATATTGACAGAAATCACGAGCCGAAAAACAGAATTTTGTTCGCTCCGTCATGGAGAAAATACTTAACCACCGAGGTCAAGGCTTCAAACTGGGAGGTAAATGTCGAGAAAATTCGCAAATCGGACTACTATAAGAATTTCTATGCTTTCCTTTCGGACAAGGAATTGCACAAAAAGCTTGAGGAAAGCAAGGTCTACCTTGACATTAAGCTCCACCCGATAATCGCAAGCCTGACGGATCTTTTTGATATCGACTGTGAGTACATCAACATGGTCGGAAATGTTGAAATTGCCGATTACAAGGCATTTGTAACGGACTTCTCGTCCTTTGTGTTTGACTTTGCCTACCTTAACCGCCCGATCATGTATTTTGTGCCCGACTATCCGCAGTTCAAGTCAGGCATGAACCATTACCGCGATCTTGATCTCCCGTTTGAGGACGCATTCGGTCATATGTTTACCGACACTCATAAGGCGGCAGAGTGCCTTTGCGGTATAATCGACCGTGACTTTGTGCCTGAGGAGCCGTTCGGCGAGAGAATGAAGAATTTCTATTTCAAGTTTGACGGAAACTGTGCTGAAAATCTTTATCAGTTTGTTGTTGAGCAGGATAAAAAGTTCGCAAAAAAATAATAATTAAACCTTTTCGGAGCCGCCGCATTTAGCTTTCTGCGTCTAAATGCGGCGGATCTTTTTTATTCAAGCGCCTTTCTCAGCTCCTTCAACGCTTTCTTTTCGATCCTCGAAACGTAGGAGCGGGAGATGTTCAGCTTTTTTGAAACCTCAAGCTGAGTCATCGGCTGAGTACCGTCAAGTCCGTAGCGCATCATGATTATTGATTTTTCTCTCGGATCCTTGATTCGGTCAACCTCCGCCGAAAGTTTTCTGAGCATTGTCATTTTGTAAATATCCTCAACAATTTCATCCTCGGTGGATATAATGTCCATCAGCGTCAGCGGATTGCCCTCGCTGTCGGTATCTATCGGCTCGTTTACGGAAATGTCCTGAGCCGTCTTTTTTTGCGCTCTGAACTGCATGAGTATCTCGTTTTCGATGCATCTTGCCGCATAGGTGGCAAGTCGGGTGCCCTTGTCGGGGTCAAAGGTGTTTACCGCCTTTATCAGCCCGATCGTTCCTATTGATATCAGATCCTCCTGCTGAACACTGCTTGAATAGTATTTCTTTATAATATGTGCAACCAGTCTGAGGTTGTGCTCGATCAGCTCGTTTTTTGCGTTCACGTCGCCGTTCTTCATTGCTTGCAGACATTCGCGCTCTCTCTTTGCCGAGAGGGGAGTCGGAAACGAGCCTGTGCCCGAAAGATGAAGCGCAAAAAAGAAAAGGTTTGATAATGCCCTTATGAGTAATTCAGCTATCATATAATCACCGTCCGTAGTAATTCATATGACGGAATTCAGAAATTGATAACGTGATATTTTTACAAAATGTTTTACAGCCATAGCGTTTTTATGGTATAATGACAGCAAAATGCACGATAAATTTTCCGAAATTATAAAAATACACAACATTTTTTAAAATTTTTAAAAAATTTATGTCACAAATCGAGTTTTCGCTGACTACTTAATGAAGGACAAAACAAAGGAGGGTTGCACATGGACGTTGACGAACGTTTGCTGACGAACAATACCGTCGGCGATTGCTATGAAAAATACTATCAGAGCATCTATAAATACTGCCGTGTGCGGCTCGGTGAATTTTCACAGCATGCCGAGGACTGTGTGCAGGACGCCTTCCTTGTTCTTTATAACAAGCTGACGGACGGAGAAACGATTGAACAGCCGAGAGCGTTCCTGTACAGGACGGCTGATAACTTCGTCAAAAGGACGGTTGAAGGCTGCCGAAAGCAGCAAAGCCGAACGGTCGATATTGACGAAGCGGCGGAAAAAATCGCCGCACCGCCCGACAGTGTACCCGATGATTTCGATTACGATGAATGTGCACGGCTTTTGATCGAAATGCTGACGGTTGAGGAAAGAGTTCTGTACGAGCTTAAATACACTCAGAGAAAATCATTAAAGGAAATTTCCGAAATTCTGAATATTACGCCGACTGCGACGGCAAAGCGTGTTTCACGATTGCGCAGTCGGATAAAAGATTTGATAAAAACCTACGGTATAACATGAAATGAGGTGAGAAACCGTGAATGATCTTAAGGTTACAAAGGAGATACTCAACAGCATATATGACAATGCCGGATTCAGGGCAGAGGTCGCAGAGTTCATCAATTCGCTTATCGACGAGGAGCTTTTAAAGAGTGAGCCGAACTGTGATTTTATTGATGAATGTATCAATACGCTCGACGAGCTTGAAAACGAAAATTATGCAAAGGTCATTCCGTTCGTGAAGAAGCACGCAGGTAAAACCTTCAGGCAGAAGCTTATTTCGGTTGCGGCGGCATGTGCGATACTGGCGGCGATCAGCTTTGGCGCAGTGGCAGTCGGCCATACTATAGAGCAAAAACGGGAAGCCAAAACAACAACGACAACTGCTCGGATAACGACCGAGAGCACGACAGCGGAACGGACAACGGCCGAGGCGACAACGACAACGACAAAGCCGACAACGCAGGCGGCAGTGCCGACGGGAATTAGGCTCAGGTTCGGCGACGGCTTCAAGGACGAATACTACATCGGCGAAAAGCTTGACACGTCGGGCATAACGGCGATAGTCAGCTACACCGACGGCACTGAAAGAAATATTCCGCTTGCCGATTGCAGAATCACGACTGATGACGGCTTCGGCACAATGGAGCGTTACGAAACGGTAAAGGTAAGCTGCGGCGATGCTTCGGAAACGTTCAGAGTAAGGGTGCTTCGCAAGGAGGACACAAAGGTGCTCAATTCCGTTTATGCAGCTTTCCCGGAGGGTTTCGACTTCACGGCGGAGGACTTGGACAACATTGACCTCAGCGGCATGGAGGTCTATGCGGTTTACAGCGACAGGAGCGAGAAGAAGCTCAGCGGCGGAGAATACACGATCAAAACAGAGAAGCTTCCTAACGGGACTGCTTTTATAACAATCACCTACGAGGGAGTTTACACGACCTTCGGAATCAAGGAGGAGACAAAATGAAGAAAACAATTTCTAAGATTTTATCCGTAATGCTTGCCATTATATCGGTTATAACCATGGCATCGGTTGCTCAGCCTGCAATGGCAATTGATTTCAGCGACCAAAAGACTGAGGATTTTCGCTATAATTACGGCTATGACGGAAAGCTTCGTATTCTTGAATATTTGAAGGATGAGGAAATCGTAACGATCCCGAATGAGATCAACGGAGTTCCCGTTTCTAAAATCGAAAAGGGTGTATTTAATAATAAAAAAGCACGCAAGGTGATTTTTTCGGAAAATATGCGTGAGATAACAAGAGAAACCTTTGTTGACTGTCCGAATCTTGAAGAGGTCGTTTTTAATGACGGCTTTGAATTTATGGCAATAAAATCATTCAGTAACTGTCCGTCGCTAAAGACGGTTCACCTGCCGAAAAGCTGTTACGATTTTCACCATACTTCTTTCTATAAATGTGGCGGTATCGAGAAGTTCATTATTGAAAATTCTTTATCGACGTCCTCGGGAGCATCGTTTTCAAAATTTTCTATGAGTGATAAAACTGTATTTATGCTCAAGGAATGGCCAAGTATTGATATTTATTGCAACCTTGCAAACGGCGGTTATTTTTACAGCGGAAAAGAGAACAGATACTATATTTTTAAGAGCAAGGAGGCGCAGGAGGAATATTCGTCGGGCTATTTCACCTATACGCTCGATGAGGATAACAATGCCGAGATCACAGGCTACACGGGACCTGCGGACGCTCCTCTTTTGGATATCCCTGCCGAGCTTGATTCTCACAAGGTCGTCAGCATCGGAATCAGAGCTTTTGAATGTACGGGCGAAGAGAGATACGAGACGGTATCTGAATACGATATCGGCAATTACACCTCAAAATATGATTTTCTTGCAGTCAAATTCCCGTCAACGCTGAAAAGAATAGGCGACTTTGCTTTCACGGGCTGCAGCTCGCTTGAATTTGTCAGCATTCCCGATTCGGTCGAGTACATCGGCTACGGCGCGTTTGCACTTTGCACCTCGCTTTTAAATCCCGATCTCCCGTCATCGCTGAAAATGCTTTGCGGTCAGGCATTCGCATACTGTCCGTTTGACGGTGAACTGAAGCTCCCAAACGAAATTGAATACATAGGCACGGAAGCCTTTATAAGAACATCAAGCAACAATATTTCCGATGACGTGGGAAGAATAAGCTCGGTTGAATTTCCTGAATCGCTAAAGTGTATCGGAGTGAAAGCTTTTGCATATAATTCGATCGAGTCGATAAAAATTCCGGGAACTATCAAATCATGGGACGGGGCAATGGCATATTGCCGACTGCTCAAAAATGTTGAAATTGCGGACGGTTTGACCGAGATTGCAGCTGAGGCATTTGACCACTGTCAGTCTTTGGAGAGTGTCACCCTGCTCGACAGCATAAAAAGAATAGAGCGCGAGGCGTTTAACTACTGCGAAGAATTGAAAGAGGTTATTGTCGGCGAGAACAGCAATATTGAATTTGTAGGTGCTCGTGCCTTCGCTTATACAAAGATCACAAACGCTGACTTTGCGCAAATGGCGGAACTGGGAAACGGTGCTTTTCGCAAGACCATGGTAACTTCATTTGCCTTTACCAAAAATCAGAAAATTATTCCCGGATATTTATTTACCGATTGTAAGAATCTCAGCGAGATAAGCTTTGAGGACGGCGTTATTACGATAGGCCCGGGTGCTTTTGAAAATACGGCGGTTAAGAATGTTGTCATGCCCGATTCGATTGTAGATTTCGGAGGCAGTACATTTGAGGACTGTAAGGAGCTTGAAACTGTAGTTATCTCAAAGAATACGGAATATATCAGGGAGTGGGCATTCTCACGTTGTGAGAAATTATATAAGGTCACATGGAACAGGATCGGAAACAAGGAAATATTATATCAGGCTTTCCAATACTGTACATCATTGAAGGACTTTACATTTGAGGATATAACCTGCATTGATGAGGGCGCATTTGACGAAACGGGAATCACAGATGTTAAGCTGACTCTTTCAAATCTGGAATCTCAGGCGGTTGAAAGCGAGAGCTTCATGGCATTCGACAAGCTCAAAACTCTTGAGGTCGGCGGAAACGTTAAGGAGATCCGCACACTTGCATTTGCAGCGTGTGAAAATCTCGAAACAGCGGTCATTGCAAACTCAGTTGAGCAGATTGCCGACGACGCATTTGAGGCTTGCGACAAGCTCACGATTTATTGCAACGAGAATTCCTACGCAGAGAGCTACGCAAAGGCAAACGGCATAAAGGTAACGACGCTCATCGTTGATCCTATCGCAAATCAGAGCTACACGGGCAAGAAGCTTGAACCGCAGATTTCGGTCAGATTCTCCGACAGAAAGCTAACAAACAATAAGGACTATTCAACGGAATATATAAACAATGTAAATGTCGGCACGGCGAACGTTATCGTAACGGGTCTTGAGGATTTCTCAATGCTTGTGACAAAGGTCGATTTCGCAATCATCGCCGTTTCGATCGACAAGGCGGAGATCGCTTCTATCCCGACCCAGGCCACAAACGGTCTGAAACCCTGCGAGCCGAAGGTCAGAGTTAAGTTCAACGGCAGGACGCTCAAGGAGGGCGAGGATTATACCGTGTCCTATAAGAACAACGGTTCGGCAGGCACGGCGACCGCCACAATAAAGGGCATAGGCAATTTCAAAGGAACGGCAAGCGTTGACTTCAATATTGAGGTCAAGCAGGGCTTTAAGGATAAGGTTCAGGTGGCTTTCAATGCGGTGAAAGCGGCATTCGTCAAGGTTATCAACTGGTTACTGAAACTGTTTAAGTGAGGTGCGGAATATGAAGAAGAAAATAGTTAAATTACTTTCGGCGGTTTTGCTGTGCTTTGCGCTCATAATACCCTTTGGTCTGACGAGCCTTGCGGGAAGCAGTACATGGGATGTTACCGTAGACGGCGTTGTATACTATATATTAATGAATGCCAAATATACGGATACCGGTATTGACGTTACAGTCTCAGCCCGTGTCAAGGGCTATGATAAAGAAACGGTCCCCGAGGACGTTGTTATTCACCCGATGGTTCAGAGCGATTCGGTTTACGGAATACTTGATTGCCCCGTAGTCGGAATTTTTCAAAAGGCTTTTAACGGGTGTGACGAAATGAAAACCCTTACGATCGAGGATAATCCGAATTTAAAATTCATAGATGAATTTGCATTTTGCTACTGCAAAAACCTTACGGACATAAAGCTCCCCGATGACTTTAAGGAAATATCCTACGGAATGTTTCACGGCTGTTCGTCATTGACCACGTTCAATTTCCCGAAATCGGTTGAGAAGATCGCAACAAACGGTCTGAGCGGCTGCGGCTTTGAAAGCTTTACCGTACCGTCTCAAATCAAGGTGCTTGATAAGTATGCCTTTGCGAATAACCAGAAGCTCAAGGAGCTCAGCTTTGAAAGCATTCCCGAATCGTTTGGAGAAGAAGTATTTGGAAATTGCAAGCTGCTTGAAAAGATAAATTTCCCGGATGGTATAAAGGAAATTTATAACGGAATGTTTGCCGATTGCAAGGGGCTCAAATCAATCGAGATCCCGAACACGGTTGAAACTATCAGCAAAAATGCCTTTAATGGCTGTACCTCGCTCACGGACGTGAAAATACCAACCTCGGTTAAAATTATCGGCGAAGGAGCGTTTAGTAAATGTACCTCGTTGGCAGAAATAAATATACCGAATTCGGTAACTGAGTTAGAGCTGGGTGCTTTTGAAGGCTGTTCGGCACTTAAAAATGTAAAGATGGCAAATTCGATCAAGACCTTTGGCAACGCTGTATTTTCAGACTGTACCTCGCTCGTAAGCTTTACGATACCTAATTCGGTCACAACACTCGGTTCAGCTGTATTCAGCGGATGTACTTCGCTTAAATCAGTGGATATTCCTCCGTCGGTCAAAACAATGGGTGACGGCGTATTTATGAAATGCACGGCACTGACGAAGTTTGAGATCCCCGATACCGTAACAAAGATGGGATACGCTATGTTCTCAGGCTGTACCTATCTTGAAAGTGTAAAGCTGCCCGATGCCGCAATCTCATATTATTTCATGTTTTATAACTGCAAAATGCTTAAAAAGGTTGATATCGGTGCGAGCGTTGAGGATATCAGAAGTGCTTTTAATGGCTGCACGGGTCTGCGTGAACTGTATTTGCCCGCATCTGTAAAAAATCTCGGCAGCAGCTTCATAGCCGGTTGTACGAAATTAAGTCAAATCACCGTTGACGAGAACAACCCCTATTATAGCTCCGACGAAAACGGAATTCTTTACAACAAGAACAAAACCAAGCTCATAAAGAGTCCGCAGGGCATCGGATACGCAGTATCTATCCCGAGGTCGGTTACCGAAATCGGCGAAAAGGCTTTTGAGGGCTGTACGGATATGAAGATGGTAAGGATCCCGAAGAATGTCACGACGATTCATTATTCCGCTTTCTATACCGTCACAAAGCCGTATAAGACAATGGAGGGCATAACATTTATCTGCCGAGAGGGCTCGGCGGCATATGAATTCGCTCAGAAGAATTCAATTGCAACGATTACAAAATGTGACCATTACGAGATCGAGCATATTTACTTTGCACCGACCTGCACGAAAAAGGGCTATCGCTGTGATATCTGCAAGGAGTGCCGCGAAAGGTTCACCGAGAGCGAGTATCTTCCCGCAACAGGCCATACGGCAGGGGAGTGGGAGCTTTCCGAGGACGGCAGAGAGGTAAAGAAGTGCAATGACTGCGGCGAAATCCTTGAAACAAGAGAGGCGCAGAAGCCCGAAACCAACGGCTCTGGTCATGGTATCTCGGAGGATAACGTTGCCGAAACTCCTGCACCGCAGATGTCCTTCTTCGCAAGGCTCACAAGCTTCTTCCTGAGAATATTTAAGCTTTTCAGCAAGTAAGCGTCATAAATATAAGTCGGCTTCGCTTTCGCGAAGTCGGCTTTGTCTTTTTGTTATTATAATTAACATGTTATTTCGCAAAAATAATTTTCATAAAATTACAAATATACTGTTGCTTATTTAATTAACAAGTGTTATTCTATATAAGGACTATAAAGCAGTCTTTTGGAAATAATTGTAAATTAAAATAACAAAATCGGGGATTTAAAGATAACGGAGGTAAAAATTATGAAAAAACTTTCAGCCGCCCTCCTTGCAGAGGTCGTTTCTTCAAGGCGCAAGGCGCTCAATCTCACTCAGCGCGAGCTTGCCGAGATGACAGGTATCAACCGCGCCCAGCTTTGCAGGCTTGAACAGCAGGACTATTTTCCCCTTATCCCTCAGCTTGAGGCGCTGGGAGACGCGCTCGGCTTTGAGCTTGACGATGTGTTCACAAGCGCAGAAAGCCATAAGCTTGAAAGCCCCGCGCCGCTCAATATTGCGGTCGCAGGAACGGGATATGTCGGACTTTCCATCGCAACTTTGCTTGCTCAGCATAACCATGTAACGGCGGTTGACATCGTTCCCGAAAAGGTGGAGATGATAAATAACCGCAAATCGCCGATTCAGGACGATTATATTGAGATGTATCTTGCCGAAAAGAAGCTTGACCTTACCGCAACTCTGGACGGAGAGTCGGCATACAGGGACGCTGATTTCGTCGTTATCGCCGCGCCGACAAACTATGACAGCAAGAAGAATTATTTTGACACCTCGGCGGTCGAAGCCGTAATCGAGCTTGTGCTTAAGGTGAACCCGAATGCCGTCATGGTAATCAAATCGACCATTCCCGTCGGCTATACCGAATCCGTCAGGAAAAAATACAACACTGATAATATTATCTTCAGCCCCGAGTTCCTGCGCGAATCAAAGGCGCTTTACGATAACCTTTACCCGAGCCGAATCATCGTTTCAACGGACGAGAACGACGAAAGACTTATCAAAGCGTCGCATGACTTTGCCGCACTGCTTCAGCAGGGCGCGATAAAGGAAAACATCGACACTCTTTTCATGGGCTTCACCGAGGCGGAGGCGGTCAAGCTTTTTGCAAATACCTATCTTGCGCTCCGTGTGTCGTATTTCAACGAGCTTGACACATATGCCGAGATGAAAGGGCTGAACACTCAGGAGATAATCAACGGCGTTTGCCTTGATCCCCGTATCGGTACTCATTACAACAATCCGAGCTTCGGCTACGGCGGCTATTGCCTGCCCAAGGACACCAAACAGCTCCTTGCAAACTATGACGACGTGCCGCAGAACATGATAAGCGCCATAGTTGAGAGCAACAGGACGCGCAAGGACTTCATCGCGGAGAGAGTTCTCGAGCTTGCGGGAGCTTACGAGGCGAACAGCGAGTGGGATTCCTCAAAGGAAAAGGAGGTAGTCATCGGCGTGTACCGCCTTACGATGAAGTCGAATTCGGACAATTTCCGCAAGTCCTCTATTCAGGGCGTCATGAAAAGGATAAAGGCAAAGGGCGCGACGATAATCATATACGAGCCGACGCTGAAAAACGGCGAGACCTTCTTCGGCTCCGAGGTAGTCAACGACCTTTCGCTGTTCAAGAAAAGCTCCAAGGCGATCATCGCAAACCGATACGATCCCTGCCTTGACGATGTAAAGGATAAGGTTTATACAAGGGATATTTTTAAGCGTGACTGATATGAAAATAATGTTTGTTTGCCACGGCAATATTTGCCGCAGTCCGATGGCTGAGTTTATAATGAAAAGGCTTGTCATTGAGCAGGGGGCGGAGGAGAAATTTGAAATTTCATCGTCTGCCACAAGCACGGAGGAAATATGGAACGGGGTGGGGAATCCCGTTTATCCGCCCGCGAGAGCGGAGCTTGCAAAGCACGGGCTTTCGTGTGACGGCAAGCGCGCCGTTCAGCTTAAAAGGAGCGACTATGAAAAGTATGATTTATTCATCGGCATGGACAGCGCAAATATCCGCAACATGCTTCGGATCTTCGGCGGCGATCCCGAGAAAAAGGTGCACAAGCTGATGGATTATACCGAGCAGGGAGGCGACGTTGCCGACCCGTGGTATTCCGAGCGCTTTGACGTTGCATACCGCGATATTTATGACGGCTGTACCGCGCTCCTCAATAATATTTTGCAGAATGGCTGAATCGGCATATTTTGTATACTTGTATAAAAAAACAAACAATCCATTGTTAAAAATGTAAAAATAAGGATTGAAAATGTTTTATACAGTTGACTTTTTTGAAAAATAAAAGTATAATGCTAATGTATATAAGTGTGGACTTGTCTGCGCTTTGTATAGCATATTTTATGGGAGGAATATAAATGGCGAAAAGCAGACGTATTCTCAGCGTTGTGCTGGCGATCCTTATGGTTCTTACAATGGTTCCCTTGGGATTGTTCGGTACAGCAAGTGCTGTTTCCGACGGCGAAATCAGCACATCGTCGATTGAGCTTAGCAAGAGTTTCCTTGAGAGACCCGAGATAACAATAAGCTCAACGGCAGTCATTCGTACAGCGGCCTCAGCTAATTCACAGGCTGCAGGTACCACCATTGTCAAAGCCACGGCTTCGGGCTTGCCTGAGCTTAGCGGAACAAGGGCGGAAGCCTTCTACGCAGGTGAAACTCCGCAGGATCCGATGGTAGTTTTCACAACAGACAAGGCTTTGAAAGCTAACCCGACAATCACATGTTCAAATGCAAACCTTTCCTTCACAGCGGCATCGGCAGGTGCATATGCGGACGGTGTTTACACCTATTCGTGGAAGGTTGCTGGCTCCAGCATTTCCGTGAAGCAGCTCAACTTTGAAGTCGGCTATACATACGAGTACACCGATGCAAACGGCAAGGTCGTAACAAAGACCTATACCGCTTATACCACAAGTGCGGTTGAGAATGTTGCTCAGCCCGGCGGTATTTACGCATACAGATATCGTTCGAAGTCAGCTGATCACGGCTTCTACTGTGACAGAAAAGAGAAGGCTAATTACATTGCCCGTATTGTAGGTGCAAATACTTTCGGTACTTTTGCCGACAATACGCAGACCGGTTGGGACCGAGGCTATTGGAATTTTAATGATAAGTCATTTGTAAAAGTTGACGGTGTAGCAAGCGGTTACGGCCAGATCCATTTTGACGGCAAGAACGATAACGGAACTCAGTATACCGATACATCCAATGACTTTAATCGTCCTGTGACTGTAGCATATGTTGACAGAAGCATGGTTGCTTTGAGCAATTATAATCTTAGATTTACAATCACGGATATGCTCGAAAGAACTGATGACTACAGCGAATATGGTCTTAAGGTATTTAAGCTTGTTCCGGGTGCAGTTTCTTTTGACGGCAATACCCCCGATAACAACAGCGCAAATGAACAGCTTGTTCCAGTTAAGCCTGCGGAGTATAACGAATCCACCAAGGAATATGATACAGTTGCAGGCGGAACAATCACGATCCCGTTCGCAGGTACAACGTACGAAAAGAATGCAACAGCTCTTGCTAATGGTAATAAGAGTGTAGATTATACTATTATTTGTTCGTTTGGTGCAAAATATAATCATATTACAAGAGCTTGTTCGGCAATCAACCTCAACATCGTTACATACGATAAGTCCAGCCTCCGTTCACAGATTCAGGACCTTTACAGACTCTACACTCCGACCAAGCTCATGGCTTCAGAGTCAGAGATAGGCAACAGCCCGAACTCATGGTTTTATTCTGAGGGCTGGGATCAGTACCTTGCGGCAATGAAGAACGCTCAGTACATTCTCAACGATCCCGATACGGATCAGCAGAAGATTGATGCCGCAACAGAAGCATTGAGATCAGCAGTTGCCGCTCTTAAGGTTGCTACAGCCGATTATACAGAGGCGAACGTAGTCAAGGATCAGGTCAAGGCTCTTGATTCTTCGCTCTACACAGATGAATCATGGTCAAGAGTACAGACCGCTGTTGCCAACGTTAAGGACGGCATCAGCATCTTTTGCCAGACATACCTTGATTCTCTCGTTCAGGATGTTCGCGACGCTATCGCAAAGCTTCAGAAGAATCCTGCCGACTACACCGAGGTTAATAACATGGTTGAGATTTTTGAAGGTCTCAATCCCGATCATTATACGGCTGAATCATGGAAGGTTCTCCGTGACGCCATAAACGAGGTTGACTATACTCTCACGGTCGATCAGCAGGCACTTGTTGATTCCTTCGCAAGAAGCATCGACTCCGCAATTTCAAACCTTGTTCTTGCTCCCGCGGATTATACCGAGGTTAATAAGCAGGTTGAGAGATACAACGAGGTTCTTCCTGAAAAGGATTACTACACAGACCTTACATGGAGAGCAGTTCAGGCAGCATATAACAGCATTGACCGTACTCTTTCGTGGAAGAGACAGTCTGATGTTGATGATATGGCAACAAACCTCAGGAACGCAATCGATAGACTTAAGTACAAGGATGCAGATTACACTGCACTTGAAGAGGCAATCAATGCCGCAAACGGGGAGCAGCAGAGTTGGTATACTCCTGAAAGCTGGTCGCCGTTTGAGGAAGCTCTCAATGCCGCAAACGATGCATATGTTCTTTATGAGGACGGCACACCGACCGATATAAAGCATCAGAGCGATATTGATGCCCTCAAAGACGAGCTCATCAGAGCACAGAACGCTCTTGTACCCGCAGACGGCGACTATTCAAAGGTTGACGCGGCTATTGATGCGGCAAATGAGCTTGACGAGAGTCGCTACACTCCCGCTTCATGGCAGGTGCTTCAGGACGCTATCAACAATGTTGAGTACAACCTCAGCGCTAAGGAGCAGGATAAAATTGACGGCTTTGCAACAGCTATCAATGACGCTATAAAGAACCTCAAAGAGGTTGGCGCGGATTATTCTGCTGTAAACGCAATCATCAAAGAGTGGAACAACATGGATAAGTCAAACTACACAGAGGCTTCTATCCTTAATGTTGCAAACGCAGTAAACTCTGTTGATTGGAACCTTCCCGTTAGCAAGCAGGCAACGGTTGACGGTTACGTTACAACGATCCGCGAGGCTATGAATAATCTTCAGTATAAGCCTGCAGATTACTCTGCTGTTGACGCCGCAATGAAGAAGGTTGAGGAAGCTAAGAATACCCAGGCGGCTTTCGCAACAACTCATAACGGATACCTGTATTATACTCAGGAATCCTATGACGCACTTCTTGCAACAACAAATTATCAGAAGGATCTTGACATCAGATATCAGGCAACGGTTGACGGCTTCGCCGCCGCTATCAATAAGGCTTATCTCGGCCTTAGAGCAAACGGCGCAGATTATTCCGGCGTAAACGCTGCTTTGGCTAAGATTCCCGCAGATTTCGAAAATGATGTTTACACAGATGAGACTGCGGCTGAGGTTATTGCGGCAAAGCTCGCAATTGATAAAACCCTCACAACAAAGGATCAGGATACTGTTGACGGCTATGCAAGAGATCTTGAGACCGCAATCGCAGGTCTTAAATATAAGAGCGCAGATTACTCAAAGGTTGAGGCTGAGAAGGCTCTTATCCCGTCAGATCTTACACCTTACACCAAGTCATCTGTTGAAAATCTCAATAAGGTTCTTGCAGGTGTAAACTATAACCTTGATATCAACCATCAGGCTGAGGTTGACAATTATGCAGCGGCTATCAAGGCGGCAAGAGAAGCTCTTGAGCTTGATAAGGCTGATTATACAAAGGTAAACGCTTCCAAGAAGGCGGCAGAAGAGGCTATCAAGGATACAAACTACACAGATGAAAGCATCAAGGCTGTAAGAGATGCAATCGGCGCTATCGTTCCCGATCTTCCGAAGGCAGATCAGGCAAGGGTTGACGGCTTTGCAACAGCTATCGATGAGGCCGTTTCACATCTTACAGATAAGCCGCTTGATCTTACAAGCTATAACAAGGCAATCGCAAAGGTTCCTTCAAACCTTGAAAACTACACTGATGAATCCGTAAAGCTTTACACAGACGCACTTGCCGCGGCTGATACATATAAGCTTACAAAGAATTCCATCAGAAATCAGACAGAGTTTGAAACTCTTGTATCCGCACTTGATAAGGCTATCGGCGGTCTTAAGCTCAAGGGCGCCGACTATACAGCTGTCAACGAGGCAAAGAAAGCCGCAGACGCACTGTATGTTTCGGGTCTTTATAAGGATGAGTCGCTCAAGGCTTACGATGCAATTATCGCCGCGATCAACTGGAATCTTTCAATAGAGGATCAGGCGATCGTTGACGGCTATGCAAAGACTATCAGCGAGTTCGTATTCGAGTACAAGGATGCAGATTACACAGCACTTGATTCGGCTATTGCCGCTAAGAGAGAAGAAATTGCAAAGGATCTCTTCACAGATGCTTCCGTTGCAGGCTTCAACAGTCTCGTAAACGGCTTTGACCGCACACTCAAGATCAACCAGCAGAGCACGGTTGACGGCTATACAGACAGCGTAAACGCTTATACATTCACTTATAAGTCGGCTGACTATACAAAGCTTGACGAGCTCATCGCAACGGTTGATGCTCTCGATTCATCGCTTTATACAAACTATGATGAGATCTACATCGGCTACATCTTCGACTATGTTACATCTTATATCCCCGCTCACAGAGATTACAACATCACAGAGCAGGATAAGGTTGACGAGATGCAGGCAACTCTCCAGAGCTACGTTGACATGCTTATCCTCAAGGATACAAAGGTAGCAAGATTTGAGCTTGCAAACGGCGCAAAGGAAAAGGTTTCGGGCGGCGTTAAGTACATCGTAGGTCTCAGAACAGGCCTTACGGACGCATCAATCAAGAGCGGCTACTTCATAATGGAGAACGTAACAGTAACCATTAAGAAGGTAAAGGGCAGAATCATCGGAACAGGCACAACGATCGAAGCGAAGTCAACGCTTGACGGCTCAATCGTAGCACAGTACACGGTACTCATCTACGGCGACGTAAACGGAGACGGCTCGATCACAGCGCTCGACGTATCAATGATCTCGGGTTCATTGAACAAGATCCAGACATTGACACCTGCACAGAAGCTTGCGGCAAACGTCAACGGCGACAGATATGTCAACAACCTTGACGTAAGATTGCTCAATAACGTAATCTTCAAGCTCGCAACGATCGACCAGCAGACAGGCCGAGCAAAATAAGCCAAAACAATAACAAAAGGGCACGGAGTGATCCGTGTCCTTTTTCTGTGCATATTCATAGACCGACCTTGTGCTGTTGCAGTTTTAAGGTTATTTAATTTTTAGAGCGTTAGAATCTTTGTGCTATTATTTATGCACTTAATTTAACCGATGGGAGACAGAAATAGGTAAAGTTAGTAGAAACTATTCTCAGCGCCCCTGTAGGGGAGCTGTCACGGCTCGCCCGTGACTGAGGGGTTTTGCAAAGATTTTGATGAAATTTGTTTTGATCGTGGGCTCCTCCTCTGGGGTAGCGAAGTGTCGGCGCGGTAGTAATAATGTCCTCCTCCTTTGGGGTAGCGAAGTGTCGGTGCGGTAGTGAATGATAGTCCGGTGGACTGTCAGAGCCGCGACGTGACCGAGCCGCAGCGAGACGCTGGCAGCGAAGCCAACTGAGGGAGTGGAAATAAGAGAAAAGATAAAAGTGAAGAGTGAAAAGAATCAGTGGCTTTGCGTTGCAAAGCATTAAAAACTTTAATGAAATCGGCTTTGATTTAGTAGGGGCGTGCATTGCACGTCCGCAAAATTCTGATGAAAATATAAGCGGACGACCAATGGTCGCCCCTACTAAAAGACAGGAAGTTTTATCAAACTTTAACCCCTCCGACTTCGCCGCAATCCGCCGAAGCCACCTCCCCTAAAGGGGCGGCAAGAAAAAGTCTGCACAAACTTCTCGGCACCCCTGTAGGGGAGCTGTCACGGCTTGTCCGTGACTGAGGGGTTTTACTGATGTGATTTACTTAACAATAAAAGTATATCAAAAAAGCACCCTCCGACAACGAATTTTCAATGTCGGAGGGTGCTTTGCTATTTATTATGTTTAATCAAGTGTGATAAGGTTGATACATTTAACAGGGCAAGCCTCAGTGCATTTGCCGCAGCCTGTGCATTTGTTGTAATCTACCTTAGCGCAGAAGTCCTTGACCTCAACTGCACCGAATTCGCATGCCTTGACGCATTTCATACAGCCGATACAGCCGTTTGAACATTCCTTGCGGGTGATTGCGCCCTTGTCGTGATTTACGCAAAGGTTCGCCGCCTTTGCCTCGTGCAATGGCATCATCTTGATAATGTGGTTCGGGCAGGTCTTAAGGCACTGCTTACAAGCCTTACACATTACAGGATTGATTCTTGCAACGCCGTCGCAGATGTGAATAGCGTCATACTGACAGGCATTCATACAGTCGCCGAGACCGATACAGCCGTAGATGCACTCCTTCGGGCCGCCGAAAAGCTGCTTCGCCATTTCACATGAGCTAACGCCGTTGTATTCCATCTTGGTTTCCGCCTTGCCGCAGAAGCCCTGACACATAACGACCGCCGCCATGGGAGCAACCGAGCCTGCCGAAAGACCCGTAACCTCTGCGATAGCCTTTGAAGCGTCATTTCCGCCGGGTGCGCAGAGTGCAGTGTTTGTTGTAATGCCCTTTGAAAGAGCCGCCGCATAGCCGTCACAGCCCGAAAATCCGCATGCGCCGCAGTTTGCGCCCGGGAGACATTCGCGGATAGCCTCCGCCTTTTTATCGACGGGAACAGCCATGACAATGGAAGCGACTGCAAGTCCGAGACCCGCAATGAGTCCGATGACCGAAACAATCAGAATTGCTAAAACAATAGGATTCATATTCGCGCCTCCTTATGCAAAGATCTTGTCAACAACGCCTGCGAATCCCAGGAATGAAAGGGAAACGAGCGAAGCGGCAACAAGTGTGATGGGCAGACCTTTAAGGAATTTCGGAATGTCGCAGGATTCAAGTCTTGAACGAACGCCTGCGAACATAATCATGGCAATCATGAAGCCGACACCGCCGCCGATAGCGCAGATGAGCGACTGCATAAAGTTGTAGCCGTTGTCAACGTTGAGAGTTACAACGCCGAGAACCGCGCAGTTCGTTGTGATAAGCGGAAGATAGATGCCAAGCGCATTGTAAAGAGCAGGCATGTACTTCTTGAGGATGATCTCAACCATCTGAACAAGTGCGGCGATGACGAGAATGAAAACGATTGTCTGAAGATATTCAAGATTGTTGGCAACAAGCAGATACTTGTTTATCGGGTATGTAACAGCCGTTGAAAGCGCCATAACGAAGATAACGGCAAGCGACATGCCGACCGCTGTGTTCAACTTCTTTGAAACGCCGAGGAACGGGCAGATGCCGAGGAATCTTGAAAGAACGAAGTTCTGAGTGAGGATCATTGTGAGCAATATGCTCAAAAGGCCTTTTGTCATTTCCATTATGCTTCAGCCTCCTTCTTCTCTTCACAGCTCTCGTGGGTGTCTCTGATAGTGCAGGACTTAGCCATCGGGCAGTTTTCACAGCCGTGAAGCACAGCCTTAGGCTTGCCTTTTGACTCTGCAATCTTGTTGGCAAGAGCCATTACCATGCCGAATACAAAGAATCCGCCGGGAGCGAGAATAAATATAAGCATCGGGTTTTCGTTGAGGAAGGGGATAGAGAAGCCGTTGAAGCTTCCGCCGATGAGGTCGCTGATTCCGTTGAGGAATGTGCCTGCACCGAGAATTTCACGGATAGTACCCATGACGAAGAGTGCACCCGTGAAGCCGATTCCCATTCCGAGACCGTCAACCGCCGAGGCGAGAACGCCGTTTTTGCTTGCGAATGCTTCCGCTCTGCCGAGAATGATACAGTTAACAACGATAAGCGGAAGATAAACGCCGAGCTGCTCGTTGAGTACGGGAACAAATGCCTTGACAAGCATCTGAACGATCGTAACGAACGAAGCGATGATAACGATGTATGCAGGGATACGAACCTTCTGCGGAATAACCTTTCTCAATGCCGAAATAACGATGTTTGAGCAGATGAGAACGATCGAAGCCGAAACGCCCATACCAATCGCACTTGAAACGGAGGTCGTTGTTGCGAGGGTGGGGCAGGTGCCGAGTACAAGGCGAAGAACAGGGTTTTCGATAATAAAGCCCTTGGTGAGCTCCTTGCCTAAGGATTTCTTTTCAGCCATCAGTTAGCACCTCCGTTTTCTGTAATGGTTTTGTAGTTTGCGAGAGCCTCGTTGACCGCCGTTGTTACGGCGTTGGACGTAATCGTTGCGCCCGTGAGAGCGAGGATCTCGTTGTTGTCATGGTCAGCGCTGTTCTTGGCAACCTTGATTCCGTCAACAAGACCCTTGAACTGATTCTTGAAAGAATCTGTCTGAGCCTTCATGCCGAGGCCTGCGGTGTCGCTGATCGAGAGAATCTGGATTCCCGTGACCTTGCCCTCGTTGTCAACACCTGTCATAACGATAAGGTCGCCGCCGTAGCTCTTTGATGTGGTTGTGAAAACCATGCCGACTGTCTGCTTGCTGTCGTCAAGACCGACTGCGTAGCTGATGCCGTTGAGCGTTTTGTCCTCGAAGCTCTTTGCGTCTGCAAGAACCTCCATACGGGACTGAGCCTCGGACTCTGCCGAGTTCTTTTCGATTATCGGAGCGGTTACGTTATTTGCCAGCGCAAGCAAGGTTGTTGCGACAAGGCAGATAATAAAGAGCGCAACCGTAGGAATTATGATTTGCTTTTTCATTTTGCCTCAGCCTCCTTCTTTTCTTTTTTTGGAGTGCCGAACGGCTTGGGAAGCGTAACGTTTTCAATCAGCGGAACAAGAATGTTCATGATAATGATCGAATAGGAAACGCCCTCGGGAAGATTGCCGAAAATTCGGATAACCGAGGTGATAAGACCGCAGCCTATGCCGAAGATGATCTTGCCCTTGAAGGTGATAGGCGATGTCGTGTAATCCGTTGCCATGAAGATTGCGCCGAGCATAAGTCCGCCGCCGAGAAGCTCATATGCAACGAAGCTGAAATCGCCCTTGCCTGCGATGAGCATGATAACGGCAACCGTGCCGATATATGTAAGCGGAATTGTCGGAGAAATGACCTTACGGACAACAAGATAGATGCCGCCGAGGAGGAGCGCAACGGCGCATGTCTCGCCGAGACAGCCTGCGCGCCAGCCGATGAGCATTTCAACGAGTGAAACGTCGGGAGCGGCTCCGCCGGAAGCCATCTCATGAATTGAAGAGAGGGGAGAAGCGGAGGTGATGCCGTCAAGCTTTGACATTGTCCATGTGAGCGGCTGTGTCCAGGTTGACATTGCAACAGGGAACGAGGTCAGAAGAACGATACGTCCTGCAAGAGCGGGATTGACAAAGTTCTGACCGATGCCGCCGAAGAATTGCTTTGCAACAACTATCGCAACGAGCGAGCCGATAACTACCATCCAAAGCGGAATTGAAACCGGCAGGTTGAAAGCAAGTAAAAGTCCTGTGATAACTGCGCTGAGATCACCGATGGACTGACTGCGCTTGAATACGATCCTTGTGATGTACTCAAATATTACGCAGGTCGCAACGCTGACACATTCAATGAGCAGTGCTCTCGGTCCGTAGTAGATAACCGAAGCGATAAGCGCGGGAATAAGTGCGATAATAACGTCAAGCATCAGGCTCCTTACAGTCCTCGGACTGCGGTCGTGGGGCGATGCGCTGACAACGAGTTTGTTTTTTAATGTCATTTCTTTGCACCTGCCTCTCTGATGATTGATTTTGCAAGTCTCATGTGCTGGACGAGCGGCTTCTTAGCAGGGCAAGAATATGCACAGCTGCCGCACTCCATGCAGACCATAACGCCGTCCTTGGTGAGAGCGTCAACGTCCTTAGCCTTTGAATCACGGACTATCTTTGTCGGGACAAGGCTCATCGGACAGGCGGCGGCACAGCGGCCGCAGCGGATACAGTCTGTTTCTCTGAAAATCTTTGCATCCTTAGCTGAGAAAGCAAGCAAAGCGTTGTTGCTCTTTGAAATCGGGTAGTTTACATCGGTAATCGCCATACCCATCATCGGACCGCCTGCGATAATTTTAACGGGATCCTCTTTAAAGCCGCCGCAGAATTCAACAACGTCGGCAAAGCTTGTGCCAATCGGAACTCTGACGTTCTTCGGCTCGGCGATAGCCATACCGTCAACGGTCATTGAACGGCTGACAAGCGGCTTGCCTGTTTTGAGATAACGGGCAATGAATGCGATCGAAGTGACGTTCATAACGATACAGCCGACGTCTGCGGGGAGCTTTCCCGGAGGCACCTGACGGCCTGTTGCCGACTGAACCATCATTTTTTCTGCGCCCTGAGGATAAACGGACTTGAGCTGCATGATTTTGATTGAGCTGTCCGCGCCCGCTTCCTTATCAACAATTTGATGAAGAATTTCAAAAGCGTCGGGCTTGTTGTCCTCAACCGCTATAACAACATTCGGAATGTTGAGAAGCTCTTTAACTGTCTTGATGCCCGAACAGATATCCCATGAGTTGTCGATACATTCACGGTAGTCAACGGTTATGTACGGCTCACATTCTGCGGCATTGATGATAAGAGTGTCAATGATTTTGTCCGCAGGGACGTTGAGCTTAACATGGGTCGGGAAGCCTGCGCCGCCCAGACCGACAAGACCCGAATCCCTGACTGCCTTGCAAAGCTCCTCCTTAGTGTTGACTTCGGGAGCCTTGAGACCCTCATAAAGTCTCATCTCGCCGTCGGATTCGATCGTAACACCCTGAACCATTGTTCCGTTCGGGAGCTTGACGTTTCCGACTGACTTGACCGTACCTGAAATTGATGCATGAATCGGTGCGCTGACAAACTTATCGCTGTCGCCGATTACCTGACCGACCGCAACGGTATCGCCGACCTTGACAGTCGGAGTACACGGAGCGCCGATGTGCTGCTGCATAGGCAAAACTACCTGATTTGGGACGGGAATACGAACTACCTCACAGCCTGCCGTGTTCTTGTGGTGGTCAACCTTGACACCGCCGCGAACCTTTTTGACTGCCGAGATAACTCCGTCCACGTGAATTTTACCCATTTGTTCAACCCCTTTGCTATATGGGAATTTCCCATTTAATTTTTTAGTTTTGCGATTTTCTCCAATGAAGGCATAACCGCTTTTAGAATCGTTCCTGTAAGTAAGCCGGTAACGATTGCGAATATTAACAACAGCGGTCCGTAGCCTACTATGAGCGAAGCCGTACCCGAAAGGATACATGCCGCCGCAAGCTGACCGATATTGTGACAAACGGCACAGATGATTCCGATACCGATATATCCTAATTTATCCTTGCAAAATCTGAAAAGGAGGCATGCCGCCGCGGTGCTGAGAATTCCGCCCGAAAGGCTCATCAGCATCGCTGTCATTCCTCTTGTGACGCCTGCGAAAAGTCCCTTGATTATCGTTATGAAAAATGCGTATCCCGACCCTGCACAGCTTGCCATGAACATCGTTACGATGTTGGAAAGACCGGGCTTCGCTCCGGGAGGAAATCCCGGATAGGCGGGGATAAGCGTTTCAAGGTAGGAGAGTGCAAGCGCAAGCGCACACATCATGCCCGTCACGGCTATTTTTCTTGTCAGATTATTGTCTTTCATATCAATAAGTCATTATGTCTGTTTTGTTTCTGTTCGATTTGACCGAGATAACGACCCTTGACGGCAGGCATGCCGCCGTTTCGCCGCCCGAGGTCAGCTTTCCGCTTTTAACGCAGAGCTTGTCCTTACACTCGGCATGGGAAAAATATATCTCGCCCTTGCCGACGGTTATCTCAACCCTCGGCTCGGTGCTCGGAGTGATCTTGTATTCTTTATCAACAGCTGACAGGTCGATCGTTTCTTCGAGCTTGCCGTCAACATAGATTTCTGCGGTCGGTTTGTCCGAGCCGAGAAATCTCGGAACAGATATTGCCGCCGCCGCAAGAAGCACGACAAGTATTATAATTAAATCGGTTCGTTTGAATAGCTTCATTTGTCAAGAGTGTAGCTGTCATCGGTGACCGTGAATTTGCCCGAGAGCCCGTCGGTGGCCTTGACCGCATTGTTGTTGAAGATGAAAACCGCTTCCGCGTCGTATTTCTTGAGAATTTCAACGCTTTTGCGATAGCCTGCAATATAGCATACCGTTGAGAGCGCGTCGCTGAGAAGTCCCGATTCGCAGACAACGGTAACGCTCTTGAATTCGCTTGTTGCAGGGTAGCCCGTTGTTGCGTTGAGAATGTGATGATAACGCTTGCCGTCCTGCTCAAAATATTTCTCATAGTTGCCCGATGTCGAAACACAGGTGTTCTTGAGCTTCAATGTGCCCATCGACTGCTTGTCGTTATCGGGATTGACTATGCCGACGGTGAAATTCCTGTTGCCGTAGATAAGCAGACTGCCGCCGACCGAAACAACTGCTGATTTTGTTCTGCCCTTCTTGAGCAGATCCTTTATCTTGTCGCAAGCGAAGCCCTTGCCGACTGCGCCGAGGTCAAGCGACTGACCCTTATTTATCCTGACGGCATTGCCCGAAACGGAAACGTTTTTGTAGCCGACGCTTCCGAGCGCCGTTTTAATTTCATCGTCGGAGGGCAAACGCTGATTTTCGCCGCCGAAGTCCCAGAGTTTGGTAATGTTGCCAACCGTTATGTCAAAAACGCCGTTGCAGTCGTCCGAGATGCTTGTGCACTGTGCAATTATCTTCGCCGTGTCGGGCGAGACGGAAACAGGGGAGCCTGCGCCCTCGTTGATTCTGTAAACGTCGGAGCCTTCCTTTCGCCAGCTGAGAACTGAGCTTTCAAGCCCGTTGATTTCGGTTTCAACCTTTTCAAGGTCGTTCTTTGCTCCGAAGCCGAAAAGCTTAACTGTTACGACCGTGCCCATTGCAACGCTCGTCTTTTCGCAGGAGCTTCTGCCGCCTATAAAGTCATATGCAACAATGCCGAAAACAATAACGGCACAAAGTATGATTGCGATGAGCGATTTTTTACCGAGCTTTTTTTTATTACCGTTTTCCAAAGCAATCCACCTTTTTCGACATTTGTTATTATCTAATGTATTATACTATGAAAAAAAGACAAATTCAATAGAAACGGAACTAATTAAAAATTTAACAATATAACCATAATGAATGTATGAAAAAGGCGACGCCTGCGAGCATCTGTCCGCAGGCGTCTTTCTCAGTCAATGTCAGCAACCACAACCGTTGTTGTTAAGGAACGATGTACCGTTGTTTCCGCAACCGCAGCCACAGCCGCAACCGCACTCTGAGAATAAGAGGATGATTATGAGAATAAGGATCCAGTTATTGCAGCAACCCATGTTTCTGACCTCCTTTCGTCTTACACTAACATTGTATGGAAAACTTAAAAGTGTGTTACAGCTCCCGAAACATTTATTTCTGTTTTGCCTGTCCTATATTTTGTTGAATATATACATTTATTTATTCGCAACAGGGTGAAAGAGTGTTGACTTTTCAAGATAAATAGAGTACAATAATCATACATAAATATTTTGAACGGCGGTATAATTATGGAAAGCATTTAATGAACGGAAAATCAACTGTTTGAAAGACAGCTTGGCTTTCTGTTCTTTTTTTTCAGCCGTTCAATTTCGGAGGAAAGCAATATGTATGTTTTAGCACTTGACCAGGGAACCACCAGCTCCCGTGCAATAGTTTTTGACAAGCGCGGACGCATTGTTTCCAAGGCACAGAATGAATTTGAACAGATTTACCCCAAGTCGGGATGGGTCGAGCATGACCCGATGGATATTCTTTACAGTCAGATGCACTCAATTTCATCCGTTATCAATTCGGGTGATTTTGACGTTAAAAAAATTGCGGGTATAGGCATCACAAACCAGCGTGAAACCACCATCGTGTGGGATAAGGAGACGGGAAAGCCGATCTATAACGCAATCGTTTGGCAGTGCCGCCGTACCGCTGAGCTTTGCGAGGAGCTCAAGGCTCAGGGCCTCGGGGATTATATCCGCGAGCATACGGGACTTCTCATTGACGCTTATTTCTCGGGCACCAAGATCAAATGGATCCTTGACAATGTTGAGGGTGCAAGAGAGAGAGCCGAGAACGGCGAGCTTCTTTTCGGCACGGTCGAAACATGGCTTATCTGGAATCTCACGGGCGGCAAGGTTCACGTTACGGACTATTCCAACGCTTCAAGAACGATGCTTTTTGACGTTGACAAGCTTCAGTGGGACGAGTTCCTTTGCGAGAAGCTCGGTGTGCCTATGTGTATGCTTCCCGAACCTGTTGAATCAAGCAAGGTTTACGGCACGGTCGCTCCCGGAATTATCGGTATTGAGGATCTTGAGGGCGTGCCCATCTGCGGTGCTATCGGCGATCAGCCGTCGGCGCTGTTCGGTCAGGCGTGCTTCAATCCTGGACAGGCGAAGAACACATACGGAACAGGCTGCTTCCTTTTGATGAACACAGGCGAAAAGCGCGTTCGTTCGGAAAACAATCTTCTTACCGGTGTTGCATGGAGCATCAACGGCAAAACTACATATTCAATAGAGGGCAGTGCCTTCAACGCAGGCTCGGTTATCAAGTGGCTCAGAGATGAGCTTCATATGGTCGATACCGCACCCCGTGTTGACGAGCTTGCCGAAAGCGTTGAAAACGCAAACGGAATGTTCCTTGTTCCTGCGTTCACGGGTCTCGGTGCACCGTACTGGGACATGTACGCAAGAGGAACGATAGTCGGCTTGACGAGGGGAGTAAACCGTGCGCATTTCTGCCGTGCGGTGCTTGAATCCATCTGCTTCCAGATGACCGACCTTCTCAGAGCGATGACAAAGGATTCCAATATCATTCTTTCAGAGCTTCGTGTTGACGGCGGAGCAAGCGTCAGCAACATCATGATGCAGATCCAGGCGGATCTCATCAGAACGGTTGTCAACCGTCCCAAGACCGTTGAAACAACGGCTCTCGGCGCGGCATATCTTGCAGGCCTTTGCGTCGGCATGTGGAAAACCCCCGAGGAGATCGAAAAGAACCGCGAGGTTGAAAAGGTATTTATCCCGAAGATGGATAAGAAGGTCAGAGACAAGCTCTGTGCAGACTGGAAGCGTGCCGTTGAACGTTCACGCAACTGGGCACAGGAGGACGATTTTGATTGATAAGGGTCAATCTTAATTTATAAATTATTTATTTAACATAGGAGGTACTACTATGGGTAAAGTTGTATGTGATTGGAAAACACTGCATGATTTTATGGTTGATGCGTTCAAGGGCGTAGGCGTTCCCGCGGAGGACTGCGAGATCGTCGTTGACGTTATCCTTGAATCTGACAGACGCGGAATTGAATCCCACGGCTGTAACCGCTTCAAGCCGATCTACATTGATCGAATCGAAGCAGGTATTCAGAATCCCGTCACGAATTTTGAAATCGTTAAGGAAACACCGACAACGGCTGTTGTTGACGGTCATGACGGTATGGGTCAGGTTATCGGCTACAAGTCGATGGAAATGGCAATCAAAAAGGCTAAGGAATACGGCATGGGCATGGTCGCTGTTCGTAATTCCTGCCACTACGGTATAGCAGGCTACTATGCATCTATGGCGGCAAAGGCAGGATGTATCGGTATTACAGGTACAAACGCACGTCCGTCCGTTGCTCCGACCTTCGGTGTTGAGGGCATGTTCGGTACAAACCCGCTTACGATCGGTATTCCGACCGATGAGGATTTCAACTTCGTAATCGACTGCGCAACATCAATCACTCAGAACGGCAAGATCGAGTATTACGCAAGAATCGACGAGCCGGTTCATCCGGGTACGGTTATTGATATTGACGGCAATCCCGTTGAGGGCGACGCAGGCGAGGCACTCAAGAAGATCCGTAACGGCACAGCCGCTCTGACGACACTCGGCGGTATCGGCGAGGCTCTCGGCGGATACAAGGGCTACGGCTACGCTATGGTTATCGAGCTTCTTTCTGCAGCTCTTCAGGACGGTAACTACGGCAAGATGCTTGACGGCAAGGATGAGAACGGCAATCTTGTACCGTATCATCTCGGCCATTTCTTCATCGCTATTGATACCGACCACTTCCTCGGCGAGGAGCAGACAAGGAAAAAGGCAGGCGAGATCATTCGTTCTGTTCGCGCTTCCAAGAAGGCACCGGGTCACGATCACATCTTCTCGGCAGGCGAGAAGGAGTACAATGTTTGGCTTCAGAGAAAGGATTCCGGTGTTCCTATCAATGAGTCCGTTCAGGCTGAAATGAACAAGGTCCGTGACGACCTCAAGCTTAACTATGTATTCCCGTGGGAGAAATAAAATAATTTAATCGGAGGATAATTACAATGGATTATGCAAAGGAATCCCTGAGACTTCATTATGAGTGGAAGGGTAAGATAGAAGTAGTTGCGAGAGCAAAGGTTGACAATAAGGACGCCCTTTCGCTTGCTTACACCCCCGGCGTTGCTCAGCCGTGTCTTGAAATTCAGAAGGACATCAACAAGAGCTATGAGCTTACGCGCCGTTCAAACCTCGTTGCCGTTATCACCGACGGCTCGGCTGTTCTCGGTCTCGGCAATATCGGCCCCGAGGCAGGTATGCCCGTTATGGAGGGCAAGTGCGTTCTTTTCAAGGAGTTCGGCGGCGTTGACGCTTTCCCTCTTTGCATCAGAACACAGGATGTTGACGAGTTTGTAAACACGGTTGCTCTGCTTTGCGGAAGCTTCGGCGGAATCAACCTTGAGGATATCGCCGCTCCGAGGTGCTTCGAAATCGAAAGAAAGCTCAAGGAGAAAGCCGATATTCCTATCTTCCATGACGATCAGCACGGCACAGCCGTTATATGCTCGGCAGGTATTATCAACGCTTTGAAGCTCGTCGGCAAGAAGATCGAGGACTGCACAGCAGTATTCAACGGCGCAGGAGCGGCAGGCGTTGCGATTGCAAAGCTTTTCACAAGCATGGGTATGGGCAACATCATCATGTGCGACCGTAAGGGTATAATCTGTGACGGCGACGACCTCAAGCCCGCTAAGCAGGATATCGCAGACTTCACAAACAAGAATCATATCAGAGGCTCGCTCGCCGATGCGATGAAGGGCGCAGATATCTTTATCGGCGTTTCCGCTCCCGGCGTTGTTACCGAGGATATGATCAAGTCGATGGCTAAGGATCCGATCGTTCTCGCTATGGCTAACCCTGTTCCCGAAATCATGCCCGACCTTGCAAAGGCGGCAGGTGCAGCAGTTGTCGGAACAGGCAGAAGCGACTTCCCGAACCAGATCAATAACGTTCTCGCATTCCCGGGAATTTTCCGTGGAGCGCTTGATGTCCGTGCAAGCGACATCAATGAAGAAATGAAGATTGCGGCGGCAAAGGCACTCGCAAGCCTTGTTTCCGATGAGGAGCTTTCCGCAGATTATATCATTCCGAAGCCGTTTGATCCCCGCGTCGGCAAGACCGTTGCGGCGGCAGTTGCACAGGCTGCTCGCGATTCGGGCGTAGCAAGAATCTAAACAGTTTACTATATCGGACGGGCTTCGGTCTGTCCGATATTTTAAGGAAACACCGCACAAATTGCGGCGAACGGCTTATTTGAATCGCCATGTGCATATAACTTTTTGCACAACCTGACGAAAAATTCTACTGCAAAGAAATGAGGGCTTTATAATGAAAACAGCAATTTACGGCGCAGGCTCGCTCGGCACGGTTCTCGGCGCATATCTTTCTAAGGCGGGTGTTGACGTTGATCTTATCACAAGAAATAAGGAGCACGTTGACGCAATGAACGAGGGCGGAGCTAAAATTATCGGAACAGTCAACATGACCGTTCCCGTCCATGCGCTCACTCCCGATCAGATGACCGAGAAATACGAGCTTATAATCCTGCTCACAAAGCAGCTTGATAATGAAAACATTCTTCGCAATCTTGAGAAGAACATGACCGACGATTGTATCGTCTGCACGCTTCAGAACGGACTTCCCGAGCTTTCGGTCTCCAAGGTCGTCGGCGAGGACAGAACAATGGGCTGTACCGTTGCATGGGGCGCAACCCTTCACGGCAAGGGTGTATCTGAGCTTACGAGTGAACCCGACAGCATGTCGTTCGGTCTCGGCAGAATGAACGGCAAAAAGGACGAAAAGCTCATGCAGGTCAAGGCTCTGCTTGAAAAGATGTGTCCCGTTGAGATTGAGGACAATTTCATGGGTGTTCGCTGGTCAAAGCTCCTTATCAACAGTGCATTTTCGGGCATGTCAGCCGTAATCGGCGGCACCTTCGGCGATGCGGCAGAGAATAAGGAATCGAGAGTCTGCTGTCAGAATATAATCAAGGAATGTATTGACGTCGCAAATGCCGCGGGCATAAAGATTGAGCCGATTCAGGGCAAGGATGTTGTCAAGCTCCTTTATTATAAGGGCAACGGAATCAAGAAGAAAATCTCCTTTGCGCTTATTCCCGTTTGCATCAAGAAGCACAGACTTCTCAAGGCAAGCATGCTTCAGGATCTTGAAAAGGGCAGACTTTGCGAGGTAGACGCGATCAACGGCGTTGTATGCGAGTACGGCAGAAAGTACGGTGTCCCGACGCCTTATAACGATAAGGTCTGCGAGATCATCCACGGTGTCGAGCAGGGCAAATATAAGTGCTCCTTCGACAACGTAAAGCTCTTTGCAGGACTTGAAAAATAATCCCCGCCGTATGATGTCGTATGATGTTGATATAATCATATTGACATCATACGGCATTTTTGCCTTTTTAACAAATATAAATTGAATTCGCAAAGGTTTATATTCCTATTGGTCAAAAGCAACGCGCGGGAAGGTTGAAGAAAGAGGGAAAGAAAAGAGGAAAAAAGTGAAAAAGATTGAAAAAAGG